>Ga0255048_10000752_pt1 | contig 23940 bp, 33 predicted proteins | sample JV7_2_2_MG_FD_183619 | JGI IMG/M metagenome (GOLD analysis project Ga0255048, IMG submission 183619) | Seawater microbial communities from Jervis Inlet, British Columbia, Canada - JV7_2_2 | ecosystem: Environmental > Aquatic > Marine > Inlet | place: Canada: British Columbia | collected 2016-10-06
TCCGTTGACGTAGCGTTTGCCACCTTTGGACTGACATTTTTTGTGATGACGGTCTGTTCGCCTATCCATTATGTACCTCCTTTGGTTCTGTCTCTATTTTATCACAAGCTTACTTTTTTTATAGCCAGTTATCCCCACTTTTAGGACTTCTATCTGTTGTTTGAGATGAGCAATGGCATTATTTAATTTGAATACTGCTGTAGCTGGTTCTTCGTACATAAAAGGAATAGGGTCGAATGACTTTCCGTAACTGTCTCTGCATTCGAAGTGCAGATGAGGGCCTGTTGAATATCCTGTGCTACCTACCCATCCTATGAGTTGTCCTGTTTTAATTTCATCACCCAGTTTAACATTCCACATCTCTAGATGTTCGTATATATGTGTGAAAGTGAAGTCCCTAACTGTAGATTGTATTCTTACATCAAAACCAGACTTTCTGTTTGTATCAATATGAACAACCTTACCCATCACAGCCGCATAACAGGGATTCCAGCGACCTCCACGAAGATCTACACCCATGTGTCCTTTATCTCCATAAATGGATCTGAAGCCCTCTGGTGGGTTATTACCGTCACACCATTTATACTTTGATCTTGTCTCAAAATCTATGCAAACTGTGTTCTCTCCGAACTCCTGGTTGACGTGCCATGAGTTAAGAGGTCGATACATTATTTTTCCTTCTGGTTTCATATTAAAATATTGTTCCTAATAATTCTACTGCCTTTGAACCGTTCATTATTAAAATTGTTGATGACACAGCTCCGACTATGAGTATTGTCTTCTCCACCTTACTTAGTCTTCCGTTGTGAGACTTTAAGGTTTCATCATGTGCTATCAGAGCATCAGTATTGTTTATGGTCTCGTTTTTTAGCTCCATTAAGGAGTCATGGGTTTGTTTGTGATTTTCTGTTGCTGTATCCACGATAGATTTCACTTCATCCTTTATCTCCTGAAAAAGCTGACTAGTCTCTGACTTGCCTGCTTGGTGTGCTTGGAATATGTATTCTTTAAATTTTATTTCGTCTTCTTTATCCATTATATTATTTGCATTTTAGGTATAAATGTTGCTCCTCCTGCTCCTGGGTTAGCTTCTCCAGCACCCACTGTCCAAAAAGCACTATTGTCCACCTGCCAGTTATAGATAACTGTATTCCAATCATTTGAACGATCAACAATACTCACCCACATTTCATCTAAAGTTCCGTCAAAGTCATCACCACCAGCTCTGTTACCAAAGAGCATCTGTGAACCAGAATAAGTGATAGAACCTGAAGTTGAGTAGCTGTCTTTCTCGTCATCATCTACAAACATTTTAACAGTAGAACCGTCATATTTAACCACTACTTTATACCAAGTACTTGTACTGATACTGCTCATTGGGTATGTGACATTTGTCCATGTATTACCTGATGAACCAATACCTATTGAGGGTCGTAGATAACCATTCCAAAACCAAAGACCCCATCCTTTATTGGTTGAGTCCAATCTAGTAGACCAGAGAACATCACTACCTTTAGTATCTGCATTGAACCACAACTCAAACTGTAACTCTGCTGTAGGACACACATAAGTTGAAACACCCGATTCAAAAACAATAGTATTAGTAGAACCATTGAAGTCAAAACCTTTACCAAACAGAGCATTAACACTTGTTGCTGAGGAAGAACCAGATCCTTCGTTAAGTTGATTTCCTGTTGAATCAACAACATCCTCGGCTGTGGCATCACCCAAGTGATATACAGCTCCATAGTTAGAGTCCCATACATTATATTGACCATAAGTGGTAGATACCCCTGGAGCAGAAGCCCCTGAGTTACCGTAGTAAACATAGTAGTCAGTATCACTAGCTGCTGTAATGTCTGACTTGAAGTAAATCTGACCTGTTTTAGCAGTAGTGTCTAACTTATCCACCTCCACAGGGACTTCTGTAGTTTCGTCACTCTCTACAACTCTAATATCTGCACCACTTGAAAGCACATCAGACCAAAAAGCATGACCCGAACCTATAGTAGAAAGATCAATAGCCAGAGGAATATCCGTCTGGTCGCTGGGTACATATGTATTAGCTGAGGTTATCTTAAATCTTTTTGTAAAGTCTGAGTCAAATGCCATTTTATTTTGGTGCTACTTCTGTTGAAACTACTTCACCTGATTCTTCAAAGTTCTTTTGGCTTTTGTCCATCCACGCTTCCACTTCCTTTCCATCTTTGTCGTAATCAACGTAGATTGTCTGATTCTGGTAGCTTACACTTCCATCCTCTCTTTCAACAAGACAGGGGATATTTTCTATCTCTGTCTTTGAACCATCTTTTCGATCTATTTTGTTGTATCTTGTATCTGAAACATCATTCCTCAATACCTTAACCACATTAGCTTCTATTATTGTTATTACTTCTGCTCTTGTTGCCATAATATTATTGTTAATTATTAACTTTCTCTTACTGCCATGTACACAGTAAGCCCTTTAGCTGCTGTTGTGTGAACGGAGTCAATGTCGATTGTAATTATATCACCAACTGCTAGTGCTGTGGTAGTTAAGTCTGGTTTTGTCGCAGCTGTTGTGGTTGTTTTCTCTGCTGAATCAAAGTCTAACTTGTTAGTTGTCATAATAGATGTACCTCCGATACTCACGTCCACGACCATAGTCCCTGTAGTTCCTGCTGTTGAGTTTGTTGCGTAAATGTAGAATGGTGCTGAATCGCTTTGTAGTATTGTCCCAGCAATCGGTGATAAGAAGTCACCTGCAATGTTAGTAGCTGTTGCACAGTCTGTTCCTGCTTCTACGAGGTTGAATGAAAGCCATCTTATGTTTCTCTTTGAACCTTGAAGTCCATCTGGTGTGACTGCTTCTGTTGTAGAAGTTCCTGTGTCTGTTGTTGCGATTGATGCAAAATCTACTTCAATATCATTCGCATTAACCGTAAGCCCAGTTCCAGCAACCACATTAACGGTACTTCCTGAGCTTGTGAGTCCGTTCCCTGCTGTATCGAAGAAGTTAGAAGTGGCGTTTGAGTAATTAGACAGGTCATTATCGACAACGAAATCAAGAGTCCCGTCAGCATCTTGGTATGTAACTGTGATTAAGGTTTCAGTGTTGCCTGTTACCATTCCGCCAACGTAATCTTCCACCTGCTCTTGAGTGAGAGCTGTGACATCGTTTGTGATAGTCAGTGAGTCTCCTGACATTGCTGTGGTAATTCCTGTTCCCCCAGCAATAGTAAGTGTATCTCCAGGCGTAATTCCTGTTGAACCTGTGTCTCCTGCTACTGTTGTATCTGAAACAACAAAGTCCATGTCCCCTGTCGCATCTTGGTAAGTTACTGTTATTCCTGTCTTTGTTCCACCTGTTGCAACCAAAGTTCCTGCATAATCTTCCACTTGTTCTTGAGTAAGAGTGGCTGTTATGTAACCTGAATCATTAGTCCACATAGAAATGTTACCTGATTTGTTTGTGAGGGTGTCTGTAGATGAAGCTGTGATGAACCCTGAGTCATTTGTAAATGTTGAAAGGTTATCTCCAACTAGAGCAATAGTTCCGCTTGCGTCTTGCAGTGTGAGAGTTCTTGTTGTACCTGTTGTTATTCCTGAGAGCTGGAAGTCAGCTAGTTTTGTTGAGTCCCCATTATCGTGTAGCCTGAACACCGCATCACTAATTTGATTAGGTACATCATTACTTCGGTATGCTCCCATAACAATCAAGATTCCATTTGAAGCATCTGATTTCTTAACTTCTGCAATCTTCTGAACATTTGTAGTCGCACCTGTTGGACGAGTGTTTGTTAATGCTCCTGCTGTTGTGTCTACATACACAGAATCTCCCACAGCCCAGCTTGAGGTGTTTAGTGAGTTTATATTTCCAAATGAAATCACACCACCTGTTGAAGTGTTTGTTGTATTAGAAGCCATAAGACCAACACAAGGCATTTTACTTGCGTCATCTGCGTCTGCTTTGGCTACCTCTGAGAGTCCTGATCCTGCATTATATCCACTAATATACACAGGCTCTCCTTTATTGATTGTTACTCCAGAGTTGTTGATTACTCTTGTATGGATTCCATCTGCATTGATAGTATTATCGAAATCATCTAGCGTAACACCAGACATATTGTCAGTGTCATCAATGAATATTCCGCTATCTTGTATACCTTTAGCTCCACCATCACCTCTAACGAGAGCGTGATCTGTTATGTTTGCTGCTGCTGTAACGTCACCACCTCCTCCAAGTGTTTCGATCTTATCGTATACAGCGTTCTTTGTTGGTACTTCGAGTGAACCATTCCACCCTGCTCCATACACTTCGTCTGGTACTGTTACGTCTAAAGTGAACGCTCCTGCTCCAACCACATCAAGGGCTACCGTAGGCACAAGTTTGTTTATTCCTACAAAGGCGGTGTTTGCTTTAATAGTTATTTGAGGAGTGGCGCTAGTAGAGTTGTCTGTAGCTGTAAGAACCAAATTATTAGTTGTTCCCGTTCCATTCTTTGAAGATACCAGAGCATTAGTTCCAGTTGGTGCTACAGCTCCGTTTGTATCAAGACCCATCCAGAAGTAGTTGGCATTATCAATATCGTCACTGTCTCGTAGGCTGTAGTAAAGATCTGTCCCCCCTCCTGACTGTCCTGAGATGTCCATTCCTCCTTGACCGTAGTCAACGTTCAATGACAAAGGAATTGCCCAATCATGCCCTGCTGCATCAATCGTATCTGCGTCTGCTGTAATTTCTACAATAGAATGAGTGTTGGCTGTCTGTCCGATACTAACATCCCCATCGTTATGAATATCAAAGTTAATATTTGAATTGTTTGAAACTCTAAATGAACTCTCAGTACCTCCTGTTCCTGCTGTATTTATAAGAAGTCCGTCACCACTCGCGTGAGTGTTTTCTACACGAGCAACGAAGTCTCCTGAAAGTGATAGGTGTGCTGAGAGTGGGTTTGAAGCATTACCTCCACCACCTCCGATCTGTACATATCCAGTTGCACCGTCAACGTACATGGCTGTTTTAGCTCCTGAGAGTGAGTATAGGTAGAAAGTCTCTGTATCTGTTCCTGCCCAGTCTCGTCCCTGTAGAAATCCTGATGTTGGTGTTGCTGCATTATCTAGTCCATATCCGATAGTGGCACGTCCTGATGAGGCATGTGTACTTTCTAGTATGTTGATTGCTGGCCACGCTTGCTGAACAGCTCCTGTCATCACCTCCATGTGGAAGTTAGCTGAACCTGATACCTCTCCTACGTTTAGCTTATTGATAGTAGATTGGTACAAGAACTCTGCCTCTGAGCTTGTAAGACCTGTACCATCTGCGTATATAACCTCTCCAGCATCTCCTGCTGAACGTCCACCTCCTCCAATCTCTGAAAGGAAGTTGTCTCGTAATACTTTCTTGACTGTACTTCCTGCTGAGTTATCAATGAAAGGAATGTAGTCTGCAATGTCGATAGGTGAAGCCTCGACTGTTCCAGGGATTAGTAGCTGTCCTGTGGTGTCTACTTGGAAGAGGGTAGCACCTGCGTTGTTTAGTAGGTCAATGTAGTTACCTGCATATGTTCCTGATACTGGCTTCAACACAAGTCCGTCATGTGCCAAGTTGCTGATAGTCCAGTTAATAGAACCTCCTATACCCACAACTGATGAGTCGCTGATGAGTTGTTTTGTTGTATTTAAATATTGGAATGATCCATCTGATGCTAATGAAAGGTCTGACGCCCCATATGCAATGTCGTATTGGTTAGATAAAGTAAAACCAAGAGCTGTGTGAGCATCTGCAACATCAAACTTCTTAATAACATTGGCTGTTACGTCCTGCCAAAGAATCATGTCTCCAGATTGGGGTGTGTTACTTTCAGTATAACTATCAACAAGTTCGTCTAAATCAAGTGATATATTTATCTCCTTATCAGGTGATTCTGTAAGATCAAACCCTGTTCCAAAATCAAGTACTTCAATATCAGCACCTCCTACCTGAACCCCGTCTTCTTTTACAGTTGTCATTGTTCCTGATCCACCACCACCTCCTCCTGCTGCAGCAATTGTATAACTTGTCTTTGAGCCATCAAATGCTGACGTAATCGTTACGTTAGTACCTTCTATAAGGTCTAGCTTAGTTCCTGACCCTACTTTAGTTCCGTTCTTGAATGTAGAAAGATTACCTCCACCTGTTGTCCTTTTACCGTTGATTGGGTTTTGTATTGCAAAATGTAGCCTGTCCAACTCTTCCCTAAGAGAAGCAATGGCTATGATGGGTAGTCTATCGTCCCCTTCCATTTCCATAAGAACATCCCTTACACCTTCTCCTAACAGTTCAAACTGAGTAATTTGTTTTGCTGTAGCCTCTGCCATTTCTTGAATGTCTGTCTCTGTAAGGAAATCAACACCTTTAACTGGTGTGGCGCCATCTGTTCCATCTTTACCATTAACCCCTACTCCATCTTTACCATCCTTTCCGTCAACTCCATGAACCAGTAGCTTCTCTGTCTTGGCCAGCAATTCTGCTATATCTACGTCTGTAAGAAAATCTACACCTAGTATTGGTGTGTACCCATCCTCTCCTTTTAGGATCTCTACATTCTGGAAGTTTGTATTATCGAAAATACCCCTGAAATCATTCAGAGATTCATTAAGACCAGAAAGTTCATCGAACAGTGCTAGATCCTTATCTTCTGCAAAGTTTAATAGTTTTTTAAGTTCGTTTTGATTGGATGGCATCATATGTGTTAGCCGCACACGTTATACTAATTATACAGCATTTCGTCTCCTTTCAGAAATGCGTTTGAACATACCTTCATTCTCTCTTTTAACAAGAGTTTGGGCTGCTCCTCGTCTCATGTCCTCAATATTTCGTAGCAATCTCTGGAATTTTGCCAGATCGGCTATATCTTGGTTATTAACAGTTTTTGTTGACATGGTTGTTTGTTTGTGTTTATTATGTAGATATATGGAAATATTCTTTCTTATCATATTCCTACTAATTATGGGTGGTATCGAATAATTATTCGGTCGCATCAGTAATACCTACAGCTTTCTGTAGTTCATCAGACACAGTACCTTTTCTGAGTTCCTCTAAGGCCTCAGCTCTTTTTGCGTCATCTATCTTATCTAACCACTTCGCAAACCTAAGCCTTACTGATGGTGACTCTATTATCTTCTTTAAGAGAAGTGCAGCTAGTCCTGTTGCTGGCCCTCCGAAGGTAGAAGCTACCCCGAAGATTCCTAGATCTCCTAGCTTTATATTTGATTTAGTTAGACCTTTAGGAGAACGAGTCTTAATTGTCTCTAGTATAGTTTTTGATGTTGCAACGTTATTGTTCAGTAACTTAATGTCACCTCCCCCAGCTATCTCAACCTTATCTTCTATAAAGCCCCTGAGACTCTGTCTAACATTAGCAAGCCCTTGTTTCTCTACACTTTCTTTAATATCTCCAGTAACGCTGAATAGACTGAAGTGTTCGTCTAGAAGCTCTTTTGTTCTTTGCACGTCTGTAAGTTTTATATTCTTTTTCCTGATTAGCTTGCCGAGCTCCTTATTCACCTCTTGTAGCCCAGCTTTCCCTTTTGTTTTATCTTTTATTGCATTCAAAGCTTCTTTGTACTGAGGGATGTCTGAATGTGTGAATTTATCGCCTACTAGTCCAATTTCTTCACGTACTTGATTGAACGCATCGTCTGCAAACTCCTCTAGGTTCCTGACAGTATTAGCCTTGTTTGTTCCTATTAAGTTTTGATCTGCTAAGAAAATACCCGCTTCGTTATCAGTGGCCCTGGCTATTTTATTTAAATCCCCTGGTGCAAAGTCGAGGGCCTTAGTAACCTGCTCATTTATAATTGCTTGCCTAGTAGGTTTTATATCCTTCAGAGCACCTGTAACAGCAGACCCTACATCTCGTGTCTTAGATCCCACAGTGTCCACTCCCTTAGAAATAGTGTCTTTTGTTGTCCTCAACCCCTTTTTACCAACTGTCTTTGCTACTTGAGCTCCTCCTCCAATTCCGACAATGTCTAATCCTAGTATCGCTGTATTACCAACAGCTGTTAGCGCCTCGGAAAGAGTTGGGTTTTCTTTTTTGAACCTTTCAATTGCTGCTAGTCCCTCCTGAACCTTCTCGTTTTGTAACACTTTAGCTGCTGTTGACTCGAAACCGCTCGAAACCGCTTCTTCTGTTGATTGCGGTACTGCCGCTTTTGCTGCCCCAAGCACTGTTTCTCCAATAATATCACCTGCGAAACCCACACCTTGTCCAAATTTACCTACAAGTGTCTGTTGTTCTCCAAACTGGTCTGCTCTCTCAAAAGCTCTCTCTTTAACGCCAGAACCTATTTCTTTAACATCTTGCACTGCGTCTGCAAAAAAGTTCCTTAGACCTCCTTGAGAACTAGGTGCTTGTTGTTGTTTTGAATGTAAATTCCCTCTTAGTCTGTTTATTTGTTCTTGAGTTAAGGCCATGATTAGTTTGATATTATTTGAATAATTTCATCATCTGAAATTCCTGGGAATTCTTTCCTGGCTGAATCAACAGCTGTTTTTATATTAGAATCCAGTTTTGATTTGTTATCAATGTATGTGATTTGTAGATCTCTAAGAGCACCTACTGATTCTGGAGACTGCTCAAACTGAAGAACAATACTTCGATACCGATCATCTAGTGTATCGTTGATCATAGACTTAATGTTTGCCAAACCTGCCTTTGTAGATCCTTTAGCGGCAATGTTTGTAACAAATCCTTGTCCTGTTGGTTTTGGAAGGACTGACTGAATAACTTCGAGGTCTGGGCCATTAAGAACTCCAAGGTTGAAGAACTCTTTAAGATCCAATACTGCTGCGTTATAGAGTGGAGCAAGTCTAGACTCATCAAAAGGACTAGTAACTCCTGATGTTGTTCCAACCTTATTGAAAAGTTCCTCAAATCTATTGAGTCCTGCTAGTGAGGTTGTACCTTTCTGGATAGCTTGGAATGCGTCTGATGTTCTAATCTCCTTATTCAACTTAGAGGCATCCTTTGAATTAACTAGGACACGTCCAAATTCATCTGTTTCGGCTGAGACACCCCCTCCTCCTGATACTGAGGACTGTAATTTACTTATCTGTAATCTTTTGTATATATCATCTATTGAGTTACCGAACTGTATTCCTGAAGCGGCTTGTGCCAACTCTTCTACAGATCCTGCTGTCATAAGCGCACTCACAACATCAAACTGCTGGTTATCGATTGCTTGTTCTATGAAGAACTTCTTATTATCTTTAAGATCTTTGGCTACTGAGGACTGTCCGTTGATTTCATCTTCTCGTGCCTCTAGTCGTTTTCGCTCTGCTGCGTCTGCGAGTGGTTTAACTAGTTCAATTTCAAGTAGTGCATTTTGTAGTTCTTGGTCTCTAGCATCAAACTCTAAATCAACAGCTCGGTCGGCTGCTTTCTGTGCTGCATCTCTTTGTCCTGTAATAGCGAGTAGTTCTGCTTGCTTGATACCTATTTCTGCTGCTTTCTGGCGCCTGAGAAGCCCCTGCTGGCCTGTAATAAGCGAAAGTGGTATACCTCTACCTTGTCCCTCTAATCCGACGATTGCAGAGTCAAATTCAGCTGCAAGTGTTTGGATCTCTCCTTGCTTCTGTGCAACCCTTTGATTTTGTTCTTCAACTCCTCTAAGTCGTTCTTCTTCTAGTTGAGCTTGTTCTCTCCCGAGGGTTCCTTCGGATAGTCCCATTGCTTTTTCTATTCTACCTTGAAGGACTTGTTCTTCTCCTGTTGCTGTTCTAGTTGTTCTGTCTGTCGGAGCTCCTTCTGCTCTTAGTTGTTCTGGAGTTTTAGCAATAGGTCTTGTTGCTATCTTTTGTGCTCCTGAAACTATAGCTTGTGCTGGATCTGCTTGAATTTGAGGTGCAGGTGCAACAACAGCCCGAGTTGGTATTTCGAGCTCTGGTGCTTCTACTTGAGTATTTGAAATAAGTGGTGTAGGTATGGCTGGAACTCCAGTCTGTGATGGGTCTCTAGAGAATCCTATATCAGTACCAGCGAATTGTGAGAAGTCATTCTTATCATTCCTCTCAGAGAAACTTTGGAATCCTTTATCTAAATCACCTTTTAAGTTTTTTGCTTTTTTAAGTAAATCTTCTTCCATGTTTTTTTGAGCCGCTTTCTATTAATTATACAATAACTACGCTATTAAACCTAGCTCCTGCAACCTATCTATCAATGCTATCACAGCTGTCCGTGATTCACTGTCTATTGTTGCACCTCCTGATGGGTCACTCACTGTTGCTGGTTGATCCACTGGAGTTACTCCGTAAAACCCTAGCTTATCTGTAGTGCCTTCGCCCACCTTAGTTCCTAAATTAGAACCAGCTGAAACAACACCACCGTCTAATAAGAATATGTTCTTATTAGGGACAATCCTGTCACTGCGAACCATTCGGTCATAAGCATAGTTGAATTGCTGGAGTTGAAGCTTTAGAGCATCTATTTGTTCTTGTAAGTTATCGTCCATAAGCGTCGTCTGTTATCGCATCAAATTCTGGCTTAATACCGTAGACATCAACCCCTCCTGTTGTATCAACCTTAACCTTCAGACGTAGGAATTGATCCAGCTCTCCTCCATCTGACTCGAAAGTAGCTGTAGTCCTCATTGAGTCCTCTGTTGTTGACACGAGCAGTGTTGTGTAGCTTGTGTCCGCATCTGACTTAACACTAACCGTTACAGAACCTCCGCTTGGGATTGGGTTATGTAGAACAGTAGCTGAAATAAGTTGCTGTGTAATAGTTGGATCATTCCCTGTGAACCATTGTGTTTCAATGACAGCACTAGAGCCTAATCTGTATACCTTATCTATCTTATATTCCGTTCCTGGTGAAGCCCCCCTGTAAGCGACTAAGAAACCATCATCAAGCTGGTGGAAGTCGTATAAGTCTTGCGCCCAGTCATCATCTGTCATAAATAGATTGAAGCCAAATGGTGTTTGTGTCGTAACTTGACCAAATTCCCAAACACTATATCTAGCATCAGAAAGAGAGTCTGTATTACTTGATCTTGCAGAAAACATGATTTTCCCTTGAAATTCTTTAAAAGGCTCTGGGTTGTCTAGGAAGTTCATCTTAATCTTACCCAATGAGACAGGACTCCCCCCTGAATATCCCTTCATCTCTATTATTTGCCCTGATTTATCTTCATAACTTAATCCAGCTATAAGAATACCGTTTAAGTTAGTAAGTCCAAACAAGTCCCCCACCCCTACTGGTATGAAGTCTGTAATGTCGGCGTTTATGTAATCCCATAAGAAAATACCTGACTCCCTTGAGTCGTTGGAATCTACCCCTATCGCAAGGAGGTTTTGGAATACGTCTATTTGTTTAATAGTATAGTCATCTGGTACTGAGATAACATCTTCAACCCAAGCTGGTACAACATTTGGATCATAGGAATTTAAAGTAGTATCTGTTGGAAAATACAATACGTCATCTTTACCCACGACACCTCGTCCTGTAATTACGTTGGTAGTGGCTTGGAATGTTGTATCTATAGTGTTAGCTGGAGGTGAGAACTTCATTAAGTAGTTAAGACCTTGAAAATACATACCCCCTTTATAAAAGGTCATAGTCTTAGTCTGACTTGTTATTGCACCTGACGTTGCTGTGTTGGCATTTTCCCACCCTGTTGTGTAGTTATCTATAGAGGCGTTGTTTGGTCTACTTGCCCCACCATCATCGATACCTAACCTCCAAACGACACCATTGTCATCAGCCATAAGATTAAAAGTCCCCTCTGAGTCAAGAGTTTCTGGGTCTTTACCGTATGTAGCTCTCAGCTTTGTAAGGTCGTCAAGTTTAAAGTTTTCTGAATATGAATACCCTGATGAAGTTGGCAGTCTGTCGTCAAACTGTTGCCCTGAATAGAAGTTGTTTAGTTTTTTATTAGCCATATTAGAATTTTGATTGATTAGTCCAGCTTGTAGATGGTTTTGTTTGGTTTGTCCAAAGGATCTCCTCATCGGTGACTATAGTCTCTATCATTGTTAGAGTTTCTGTTATTGCAACAGATAAATCCAACTGTGCAACTGTTGTTTCTGAAGTAGATATAGAATCAGTTACTGTTGATGTATGGGCTGTTGAAACAAATTGAGTGAGTGATATCCCAGCTGGTGTTGCTACTGGTGCTCCACAAGCCCCAGTTCTTGTCCACCCCATATTTGTTGTTGAACCAGAGTGGGTTCTGTAACTTGAACCCCAATTCAAAGCCGACTCAAACTGTCCCCCATCCATTAGTGTCTGCGCTCCTGCCTCCGCCCACGTACAGGTACTCTCGGCTGCAAAAGCATCAACAACCATTCCTGCGCTACCTGCCACAGGAACATCTATACTTGAAGGTGTGTTAGTGGAGATGTCTGAATCTGTTCCACCTATTGTAGAGGCTTGGTCAACTCCTGAAAACGTAGAAGCAACAAAAGCTTCTCTTATTGGAGTACCTGAAAATGTCACCTCAACCGTATTTGAACCTGTCGAAGGATTACCTAGATAAAATAACTGTGATCGTGTCGACCCAGCACCTGACCCTGAATCTACTGAAGATGTCATTGAAACACTGTTATAAGTAACCCCTGTCACCGAAGTAGAGTCACTAGACCACATAACAGCCAAGATCAAAACATTGTTTGATCCAGCTGTTACTGTGTGGCTAAACGAGATGACGCTCCCTGTTGTAGCTGTGTGTGATGTACTTTCTACAAAAGCTATTGCCATAGATTATGATACTTGAACCTTATAAGTTAGCGCTAACGTATCTCCTGATACTAGCGACTTTGTTGTTGTTAATGCGTGACCCAACATGTCCCCTGTTGAAGCATCATTGAACACTCCACATTCTTCCACTGCTAGAGTTGCTGTTGCTGTCCATGTTTTTTCGAACTGTAGTGTGTCGTTTGTTACTGTTGTGGTAACCCTAGATACTGTAGCTGAGGCCCTTTCTAGTCCTCCTGATGTTATTTCAGCCCCCAGAGTAGTGTCTGTTGCTGCCACCGCTGTTGCTGATGTTCCAACTGCTAGATATGTAAATGCTGTTGGAGAACCCGTATTCCCCATAAGCCCAGCAACCTCTGCAATTCCTGCATTTGTAATTATGTTACTCTTCTCCGTAACTGACTTAATGTTACCCTCGTTGTCTCGGTGAACCAACTTGATTCTACCTTTTATGCTTAAATTATTTTTCATTATCTTGATGTTTTATAAACGCTTTTAATAACTCTTGGCTCGTCTTCTGACCGTGCTCCGTAGAACCTTTCTAACTCATCCTCCAGTTTCTGGATCTCATTAGTAAAGGGTGTAACCATCTCTTGCTTCCGTGCAACTGCGTAATCCTTAGCTGCGTAAAGTGATAGCAGTCTGTGGAACTGCCTACCGAATCCAGGCTCTTTTACTGTATCTGAGGCTGTGAAGTAGGTTGTGTTTCTCTGGTAGTACACTTTCAGCCCGTCTGTTGAGTTGTAGTTTGGTTTAGGGAATAAGAACAATGAGTCGTTAATCTTGTCGTAATACAGCGGTGTTGAGTCTGTCTTCTGGAACTCATCAATGGCTTCTTTAATATCTCTTTGGTCTATAGGCACGCCTAAAACCCAGTTTCCATTACTGTCTTTCCACTCCACCCTATAAATAGTAAGGAAGTTGTTGGATAGAACATACTCCTTTTGACCTGAAACCAAGTCAGATGTCGCAATAGGGTAATCTGTTTCGTTGCTATCATCCCACTGCCATCGTCCATCAGCACTTATTATAGTGGATGTTACTTTATCGAGAGCTCTGTTTACGTTCCTAGTTAGTTGTGCAATAGGGTAAGTACTAGAATTAGTCCCTGTTAGGAACCTTACTTCTTCTACAATACCTTGTTTGTCAGTTGAATCGCTAAATACCATGTGTTCTTATGGCCGCACCTTTCTTATAATTATACTACTATTCCCGAGCAAAGTATATGAGGGGTTCAAAGGGTGCGGCATTATTTAATTTGAATCCCCCATATACCCTGCCAAGGACAGGGAGTATTTTATTCTTCCTCTTCCTCAACTTCTTTTCCTTCATTCTCTTTATCTTCAATCTCCTTTAGTTTCCTTTTCTGTACAGCCTCTTTAAAGCTTTCAATCTCGTCTACAATTTCCACCACGATCTCTCCGTCCTTTACATCAAGCTTTGTTACTAGCTCAAACTCATCAAGTTGGTCTAGGACATATTCATCTACTATCGGCCGCATTTTGTCCTTTAGAACTTGGAGCTCTTGTGACTTGTCTCCAAGTTCCTTCTGAAGCTTCTCTATCTTTGCTGTCTGCTTCTTGAAATACTCCATAAGAGTGTCTTTTTCTCCCATAAGGGAAACGATCTCGTCATTTTTGAATGTGTAAGTTCTTGTCATATTATTTTAGTGTTCTTAATTTAGCTGCAAATTTAGGAAGCTTATCGCTGTCCTTTAGTTTATTTGCCAGTGTTGGCACTTCCTTTGTAACTCCATTTTTATCCATCCTCACTCTATGCCTCTGTAACCCTGCACTTACTGTTACTTTACCCATAATAGTTTTATTTATTAGTAGTCATCGCTGCCAAAACATCTTGGGGCTATCGTTTTGGCGTAAAGCCCCAAGAGTAACGATTAAACGTTTCCGATCAATTGAACTCCAGCTGCGTCTCGGTTTTCAATTACTCCGTACAGAATGTCTGCAGTTGTAAGTGTTGCGAGTTGCTCTGGAATGTAGTTTGACTGAACTCGGACTCCTCCTGATCCAACCATTGCTCCCTTTGAACCTCCTGCTCCAAGGGGTGATGTTGCCCAGTGAATTGCGTCAGTGTGAGCTAGAACGTTGATTCGGTCTGTAGAAATAGGAACGTTTGTAGATGACAATACGGGAATTCCGTAAAGTGATCCTACGTGTCCTTTCAATACTGGATCTGAACCATTAGTGTTCTGTAGAAGAGCGAATTTATCAATTCCCTGTACCTGGTTCCAGATAGTGTTTGGGTGCATGATGAATGCTACTTCGTTTGTTCCAGCATTAAGTCCTGGAATATCTGCTGCTGCAAGTGTTGCAATAGCTTCTCGAATTTCGTCATCGTCAACGTCTGTTGCAGTAGTTCCAGCTGATGCTGAGAATCCTGTGAATAGTGCTGCGATAGCTGTTTCTAGTTGCTGTGCGATTGTGTAACCTGCGTTCTTTGCGTATCGCTCTTGTAGAGAGTAGCTTCGTTTTACCTGAGCTGCCTCTTTATCTTCGATTGCAAATGAAACTTCGTACCACTGGTCGATTGTTAGATCAACTTTTGTCTCTGTTGGTGAGTTAAGTGTAACTGCTGTTGCGTTAGCTTTAGCGTTTGCACTCATCTCTGTTAGGTTTGGTGTGTGTAGAACATCACCTCCCATAACTACTTCATCACTTCGGTCTGTGAAGAAAGGTGCGATAACTCCTGCATCTTTGTAGAAGTCATTAATCTTTTCTCCCCATACTTCTGGGATAAGCACTGCTAAGTCAGCAGCTGTGAACGTATCTGTTGGATATGCCATGATTATGAATGTTTATGACAGTCCCACTTTAACTACTAATAAATAGTGTGAGACTATCTCCCCATCTTTTCGTTCCAAAGAGCCTTGTGCTCTTCTTTAGAAAGATTCGTAGTCTTCTGAGGCTTGTTTAAGCCTGAACCCTTTGAACCCCTAAGCTGAGCCTTTTCAGCCTTCTTCTTTGCGTCTTGGGATGCCTTCCAAGAAGTGAACATTTCGTCTCTAGTTGCTTTGATGAGACTTACGTCTTCAACCTTAGCAACCTTCCTCGCCCTGTCTATCTCCTCATCAGAGAAACCTTGAGACTCCAGAATTTTGGCGTCAACAGCGTCTTCGGATTGATTTGGGGTGTTGTTAATAACTGTCTCTTTTTGAGGCTGAGGGGCCTGAGGAGTGGCTTTGAGAGCCTCCTCAGCTCTTTTCATGCGAGCATAAAGCTTAGCATTCTGTTTTTGTAGACCTTCAACGTCTACCTCCTGTGTAGATTCTTCTGTGTCAGCAGATGCATCCGCTTCAACAACTTCCTCTACCTCTACAGGTGTTTGAGAGTCCTGCAACTCGATGTTTTCATCCATATTACTATGTATGTTAATTGATTTTGAGGGTTATCTCCCGTGGATTAGCTTTTTAATTGAGGTGGCCATATCCTAATGCCCTCACTGTTTTTATACTGAACTATTCCCTGAACTCGCTCTCTTCTCTGAATACTTGCTCTCTAGTCCTTTAAAGAAGTCTTCTAAGGCCTCTCCTGCTTGTTTGTACCCTACTACCTCTGTTCCTCCAAAGACGTCTTCTAGAGCTGCTCGTTGCAAGTGTGCGATAAGACCATCTTTTACCTCGGTGAGCATCGCTTTGTCTAAAAAAAGCTCTTTTAGTTTATCTTTTATCATTATGCTTGTGCCTCTGGTTGAGGAAGATTAAGGCTAGTTTCTTCTTTAACTGGTGCTGGTGTTGACTGTCCTTCTGCTGATGAACCTTGAGATGCTCTGAACCCTCCGAGTCCTGATAGTTCTAGTATCTCTCCGAATACTTCTGATAATACTGGGTCTTGTAGTACTGCTGGGTTTGCTGCTGCTGTCTGTAGTATGTTTGAAAGTGACTCCAATCGTGCTGCTTTGTTTCCTTGCTCTCCTGTTGTCCTTACGGTTACTTGGAACTCAAAGTCTTTAAAGTAGTCTTTTGGAATACCCACTGTTCTGACACTGTCTCGTTTAGCCAACTCCTGGTCAATCTCTGTGTTTAATGTCTCTACTCCCTCTACATCTAGCAGTGAATCTCCTGCTAGGACTCTTTCTAACTGAATCTGGTTTGTTTCTCTTGTTCGTATTGATTCATCCACTAGGTCTAGTTCCTTGCTAGACAACTGTGCTGTAAGTACTGAAGCCTTGCTTAGTCTCTTGCTTATCAAGAAAGGTATAACCCAGTCAGTGAAGATCTGTTTCTGTAGGATTCCCATCTCTTCTCTTCGGTAATCAAACTGTGAAGATGCTTGCTGTGTAACCAGTGCTGTAGATCGGAATGCTTGTCCTGATGGTGGAGTTTCTCCTCGTAGTGAGTCTGTAACTGCTGTAGTTCTATCGAACTGTGTTTGCCACTTTGTTATTAGGTTTTGGAACTGTGGTAGTGCTGAAGGAAGAAGATTCATTGATGAAACGTCTTTTCCTTTCTGAAGAGTGAACACGTGTCCGTTATCAACTTCAAAGATGTTATTGGCCAGTGCGTCGTCATCTGTCTTTAGAATAACCTTTCCAGATAGCTGCATTGCCTCCTGTTCTGCTATCACAGCGTCGTTAGTCCAGATTTGTGACTGGAATCCCTCCTCTACAATTCCTTGTCCTAGAGCTCGTCCTGAGACTTCTTTCCAAGGTAGGAACTTGTAAGGATTTTCGTCCTGTAATTCGCCAAACATTGAAACCATGTTCTTACCATCTGTCGCAATGAAGTGTTGTTGTCGTACATATGTAAACTCGTCTCCGTCTTCATCTATTATTGTTTCTGGTAATTCACCTGATACCTCAAGTACTTGGATGAATCCAACTGGTGTTGATTGAATATCCCCTTTGTTATATGAACTTGTGTTTACAAGCTTTAGTGCCTCGTTGATGTTGTCCCATGAATCAGATTTCTTTGAGAGATCTGCTGCTGACATGAAATGTCGTTCTATAACAACACCTCCTTCAATATCAACTGGATCTACAATAAGGTTCTTCCATTCTGGAACGTCAATGAACAGATCATTCTCCTGCTCTACTTTCTTAACTAGAATACCTCCGTATCTTGCTCGGATCTCTCCTTGTCGGTTAAGTGACTGTGCATAGTTTATTTCTTTCATCCACTCATAAATAGACCGTGTAAGTATCATGGCCTTAACATATTGATCAGCGTTGTCTCCAACGATAACAATATCTTTCGTATCAATGTCAGTAGCTGTGATGGCTACGTCTACATTAGCATTAACTATATTATAAAATGGTTTCTCTTGGTTTCGTGCATTTCTTTGACCGTCTCGATACCTAGAGTTTGAGTAGAACTCAATTGTTTTCAGTGTGTCAAACATGTTGAAGTTAAGACCTTCAACTAAGCTGATACTTCCTGACTCGTAATTACCGATTGTCTCTTCTACAAATGCAAATAGTTGTTTATTCATTTACTTTATGAACCGCCCCTTAATTATACAATAAGATTAATAATCTACCTAGCTTGATTTTTCATATTCCTTTGCCTCATCATATGTCGGTCTCTGATCTTGTTTATATTCTGTGGTTGACCCGCATAACTCTTCATCTGCCATCCTATAACAGCTGCTGTCAGAAGATCGAAGTGCCTTGTCACTGATGACTGGGTTACGTTCTGCATATCTGATGCTGTATATCTTAGCATTTCCTGTAACAGATCTGAATCATATATCTTAATGAGACCGTCTGTATAGTCTTTTCTGAACTCAAAGAACATAGTTGGCTTACTCTTTCTGTTTGTGTGCCACCCTAGCTGATTAGTTACTCCTTGCACCTGTTTACCCATTGTCCTTTCCTGATAGATGTTTGGGTATCCATCCATAGCTGTAAGTGTGGCGTATCCTGTGTTGTTTCTTTCTGGGCCGATAATACATTCTCCAAACTCCCTACCTATTCGCATTAACTCATGACCAAATATATCTGGTGCAATAGTGTTGTTGTGATAAGTAGCCATTGCTTCTCCTGTCTTGAAGTCCCATAGAACATAAGTATTACTGTCGAGACCTACTCCTGCTGAAGTATCTGCTCCTATTCCATACCTGTGGTGAGGTAGGTAGCTTCCCCAATATTTAGCCCCCACAATGACCTTTGAAGGCTCTCTGCATAACTCTAGGTCTGCCTTTACCTGCTCTACACTGAAGAACTTGTTATCTGAACTCTGAGGATCACACATGTATTCCCCTGCGAAATCATCTGCATCAGCTTTAATCTTCGCTATGTCTGCAGTCGAGTAGTAAGCCCATGTTGGTATTCCATCAATAAGAATAGGTGTAATCATTGTGTTTACACTTGGTTTTGTCTTCATCCATTCTACTACTCCTTCCTCTGAGATGTAGTTAGCTGTACAAGTATATGAACCATCTTTAGCAAGACCATCAATAGCCTCCTGTGTTTTCTCTATAATCCCATCAGTAATAGTAAGTGACCGCACTGAATCTCTATCCTCAATATCATCAAACCATATCCAGTCTGGCCTATAAGCATCTTGGACGTGTCCACGCTGTGTTTGCCCCACTGTTCCTGATGATAGTTTCCTACCGTTCTTCATAGTAAAGCTACCCATAGTCTCTTCTCTCTTAGTGTCTCCTTCTCTTTCAAAGACATCACCATAAATGTCCTTTACCTCCACCATCAAGTTATAGATGTCCGTTACAATCTGCTTAGAGTTCTTTCCATCCTTAGTTAGAACCTTTATATAGTTACGGTGTTTATCGCCGTCATTAAGAAGAACAAACGTTACAAACAACTTCATGATTGAAGTCTTTGCGCTTCCTCTGAATGCGATATTCAAGTAGTTCTCTCCATAGTAGGAGTCTATATAGTTTAAAACCATCTCGTCATGAAATGGTGCTGATTCCCCTTTAAAGTAACGAGGGTACATTCCCCTAGCGTATACCTTGAACTTATTTAGTACTGTCTTCTTAGGAGTAGTAGCATCAAAACCAAACAGGAACTTCTTTTCCTCTTTTGTCCCATCTAGTATGATTTCTTTTATTAACTCCTTACTATCCATTAGGCTGGTATTCCTTCTAACTTCCTTAGTATCCCCACGCCCCTCTTCATCCCTACAAGGTCATTCGTAGACACGTCTTTCTCTATCCATTCTGTAGCTGCTTTAACTGGGGCTTTAACCATTGATGCTGAGAAGTCACTGCCTAGTGTTCTAGTGTGCAATCTCTTCATCTCTTTCTTCAGTGCTTTTGTTATATCTTCTTTTTCCATAATGCCTTTGTTATTTATAACTGTTCTATAGCCATAGTAATTACTTCCCTTCTCTCTACTGCTATTACTACTTCCTGTTTTTGTGAGTATCCATCATCCTTTCCTAGTGTACTTGTTACGTGCTTAGCTGCGTCTAGTTTCAGTCTTCCTACTGAGGCATCTACCTTTCCTGTCTCGGGGTCAAAACTATCATAGTCAAGTGTTTCTTCAAGAACCTTTTCCCCTTTCCCTAGTAGGTTTAGCCTTCGTACCTTTTCGAGAAACCATTTCTCTGTTGTAATATGTAGTGATGTAGTCTCTGCATACCCTGCTTCAAGGGCTGATTGTAGTGCATTACCAAAGGTTTTACTCCTTGGATTTATGTATCTTTCCCAACATAGTTTTTGTCTAGGATCTAAAACATATTGATTTGCACCGTTAGGATTAGTAGTTATTGCCGTCTTCATAAACTTATTTTACCACTATTCCTCTGTCTTGTCTGTAGGGTCTGGTTCTATCTTTAGATTAACCTTGAAATCTTTGCTGCAAGTAACAGTTTTCCTTTCCACAGTACCTAATGATTTCTTGTTTATGTCATCTAGTGCTTCTCTACTTTGACTCTTCTTCTTTCTTTTCCTCTTTAACTTCTTCCTCCACTTCTACTACCTGAGATAGTGCTACCTTTCCTACAGTTAGGAATCCTCCTGATTTTACTGGCTCATATGACACTACTGCCTGAATATTTAGCTTGTTTTCCTCTAAGAAGGCTGTTAGTTTCTCTCCTTGTTCCTTTGTTGCTGGTGCTAGTGTCAATTTTACCTCTTCTCCTTTTACCTCTTTTGTTTCTTTTGCCATGTTTATTTTATTTCATTTCTAAACTATCTTGTAATGTCTTTTTCATAACCTGTTCACAACCTGTGCAAAACTTTCTTGATGGATTCATTGATGTTCCACACTCCTTACCGTTTACTAACCTTTTACACAGAGCTAGAGGGTATTCATTTCCGTTAATTTCTATTGTTTCTGTGTTCATCTTTGAATCTTATTAATATTATCCACCAGTATCCTTTTGAACATTCCTTACAATTACTTTGAATGGAACAGAGCTGTATATACTTATTACCACAATAGCATGTTTGTATTTCACTTCTTACTTCATACTTCCAGGGGTCGTTGAATTTTGTATGTTCTAATTCATTCTCCATGTCCGTTGATCGTTACAACAGCTCTTGGGTCTTCTTTATCTACCCCTTTAAAGTGTAGGCTTACGTTCGGAATTATGTACCAGTTATCATCTTCTATTATCTTTGCATCGACCAGCAAGTCCATTATGCTCTCAGCTTTGTTCGTTAGGTCAGCTTTTCTTCTGTCTGGGGCATAAAGGTCTATACTCACGTTTTCAATGTCCGTTATCTGTCCTTTACCTTTGAGCATCCACATTTGCTCCTCGTTCCACTCCTTGTGTTTCTTAGAGCTTATAATTAGAGGACGACCATTCTTGAAAACTATTTGCTTAGAGTTCTTTTTTGAAGGTATTCGTCCTTTAATTGTAATTTCCATATCTTTCTATTTTTTAAATAACTCTTTTAAACCCCTTTCCTTTTCTATTTGTAAAAATTCATCTCTATACTGGTTACCTCCGTGAAATTTATTGTGGCACGCTATGCAAACCATAATAAGATTCTTGAAGTTATGTAGTTCCTCGTGTTTTGGATATAAGCTTGCAAAATATATATGGTGGGTCTCAAATCTAGGTGTACCATTTTCATTTACTCCGCATACTTCACAGAACAGGTACTCATTCTTTTCAAGGAAATGTTTTCTGTATTTAGCACAAGCTCTCGTGTGCTTCCCTGCATAACCTCTCTTTCCAGAAGATCTAAAGCCGCTTTTGTATGCTGGGTTATCCTTTCCCTTCCTTGTTTCTGATAAAAAAGACCTATAGCATTCCCCAGCTTTCCCTTCGCAAAACTTCCTTATACAGTAAGCACTAGATACAACTTCTTTGCCACAATACCTGCATTTCCTTCTAACAATTCTCTTCTTTCTCCTTTCTTGAGATTTGGCTGAATTTATAGCAGTATTTTTGTATCTACATTCAGGTGAACACGTCTGTGTGTTCCAAGGTCTCAATGATGACTTAAACCTACCATCCTCTCCACGTTGTTTTTCCTCTATAGTGAACTTCTTGTCACATATCTTGCATTTTTTAATCATAATCTGATTATAGCAGGCGGTATAGGCTTTGTCATTGAACCTCTCTTCATACACCCATTCTAATATTGATTTGTCAAAATAACAACACACCACCTGTTGATAACTTTAGCTGTTTATAGCGAACCATGAAAGAGCTACAAATATTGCATAAGTTAAAAGTGTCGCAACAAAGCTATATTCTAATTCCTTAGGATTACCATTCTTTGCCGCTACCCAACCTAAGTCTAGTGCCAATAAAATTATAATTGCTATAAAGTATCCATTCATATTAAATCAAACTTATCACTAATAACACTGCTGTAACCCCTAACCATATCCTTGTTACCTTTACTTGGTGTTGTAGTTGTTTGTTTTGTATCTCTGTTGCTATTTGTTTTTTACTCATGATTATTTATTTAACTTGTCTATATTTTCTCTCCATATCTTTTTTTCATGGACTCTGCAATAAACTCTACAAAAGGATGTTTATCTATGAGTAAGACGACACTATCGCTATACACAGTGTTAGTCCATATACTTTCATACTTCTTTTCCCTCTTACTTCTTTTTTTCATATTATTTTAAGTAATTGATAACCGCCTGCCTATTCTCTCTCCTCACTCTGTAAACTTTATATCTCCCTATCTTTCTATCTTCTACTAACTCTGGGTGCAGTATAGCTAAGTCTGAAGCTCTTGCTGGTGATCTGTGTGATAGATATATCCCTCCTTCTGTCTTTTTGCCTATGAACTCCCAGCTCCACCACCATTTCTTATGAGAATAATTTTCCACCATAAAACGGAGTACTGCCTGACACCCTGTACTACCTTTCTTGTTGGTATTCTTGTACAGGTGCTGCATCTTGCTGAACTCGTGTTCTATGATTTCTTTTTCATCCATGTTATTTGAATATTCTAATAAACATAAACCTTATAACCTCTCTAATCCCCTCCTGTTTGTAAACATCACTTATCATTTGAGTTATAGGCATTGAGCATAAAGGACATACTTTGGGATAGTCTGACTTGTGGTCGTAATCTTCGGGAGTGAACTCCCATATATCCTTACATCTTTTGCATTTGTACTCGAAGTTTTTCATCTTAATTTTGTTATCTCTTCCACTAATTCATTTACATACTCTACAAAGTCTTGAAGGAGGATCGAGTTCTCTCTGTCTTCTCTATCACTCTTTGTCCAGTGCATTTTTCTCATTCCGCTCTCTACTGCGTACTTTAAGGGGTTATCTTTAGCTCCTGGGTTTTGGGCTATAAATTCTTCTGTGTCCATATTAATAGCTGTTATGTGATTCATCTGATGCGACCTTGAGTAGTGAGCTTATTGCTGACATACGTTTCTCTTTTGATTTTTGCTTTGCCTTTACTATTTCCATCATCACACCGTCTTCTGTTGTCTCAAAGGCTCTCTCACATGCTCTATCTGACTTGAAATCGGCTCTAGTGGCGTTGAAATGCTCTGCCCTTAGTCTGATGTGATTTGCGTATACTTCTGACAGTCTGGCGTATTCTACAGCCAACTTATATTTTTCCGCAGCTAAGCTCTGTGGAGTTAATGTGTTGTAGTTTTCCATAGTTTACCAAGGAATTTCCTCCCCTTTTACAGCTTCTGTTTCATCTCCTGTTAAATCGTCAGCAACCTCTTTCACTTGATCTTCCGTTGGCTCCCATGTATTCACTTCAAAGTATAGCTTCCCTCCTTTTGACTTTTTAAGATCAATATTCAACCATTCTTTATCCTTGTGTTCTTTTATGAACGGAATAAAGTCTGACATCTT
>Ga0255048_10000753_pt1 | contig 23933 bp, 23 predicted proteins | sample JV7_2_2_MG_FD_183619 | JGI IMG/M metagenome (GOLD analysis project Ga0255048, IMG submission 183619) | Seawater microbial communities from Jervis Inlet, British Columbia, Canada - JV7_2_2 | ecosystem: Environmental > Aquatic > Marine > Inlet | place: Canada: British Columbia | collected 2016-10-06
CCAACAGCAGTGGTGATGCCGATCTGACCTTTGCGGTCGGCAACCCGGGTGACACGGCCATCGCAGGCGACTTCGACGGCGACGGCTGTTCGACGGTGGGCGTCTACCGGACGTCGACCGGAGAGGCGTTCATCTGGAACACCTTGCCGGCACCGAACACCAATGCCGGACCACCAGACGTGTCGTACTACTTCGGCAACCCGAGCGACAAGCCGTTCACCGGCGACTTCGACGGCGACGGAGTGGACACGCTCGGTCTGCACCGAGAGTCCACCGGATTCCTCTACTTCCGCAACAGCCACACCCAGGGCATTGCGGACAACGAGTTCTTCTATGGCGATCCAGGCGACCGCCTGATCGCAGGGGACTGGGGAATCGTGGACGGCACCGATACCCCTGCGGTGTTCCGTCCGTCGAACACCACGTGGTACTTCCGGTACACCAACACGGAGGGCATCGCCGACTCCCAGTTCGGCTGGGGTGCGAGCGATTGGCTGCCGGTTGCCGGAACGTTCGGCCTCGGCTGAGCGAACGGCACAGCGATGAGCTGAGGGGCGGTGCACACGCACCGCCCCTCTCGCGTCATCGGGCCCGGTCGCCCATCGGTCCTGTTCAGGGTCGCGGCGGCATCCGCGGGGTTCCCTCGCTCGGCGGCCGGGATCCCTCGCAGAGGAAGGGATCACCGCCGTCTGCACCGTGGTAGATGAACTCGCCATCATCGTGGACGAGCACGATCCGATAGCCGGGAACGAGGGCCTGGGTGTAGGCCATACCGGGCTGGGGACAGCCGAGGGCACCGTCGCTCCACGTCACCTGCTCGAAGCTGACCGCCTCGAGATCCTCCAGGGCGACGCCGAGGCGGTCCGCAAGGTCGCGGCGGGCAGCGTCGGTCGGGTCGAGCAGTCGGTCTTCGGGTGGCTGGCCGGCATCGGCAGGAGGTGCCGACTGGTCCGGCAGGCGCTCGAGGGACTCGCTCGGAGCAGACGGCCTTCCCGATTCTCCGGTGGCGGCGCAGCCGGCAACGATGATGGCCAGGACGAGCACCACCGTGAGCTGTCTCATGCCGGTTCGACGCACCGGAGAGCGCCTCGAGTTCCCGTCATCTGGTCGCCGTCAACACTCGGAAGTCTCCCAACCCCCTGGGGTGGAGCAGCGTCTCGGCATCGACGCGCTCGGCCCGAACGCGCAGCCGCTCCATCGCATCATCTCCTGCTGCCAACTCCGATTCTCGGAGTCGCAACCCCGAGATGACATCTCGCAAGCCGTGTTCGGCGAGGAAGTCGTCTTGACGCTGCACGAGCACCGTCGCGCCGGCCGCGACGGCAACCGCCTGGAGCGCGGTGAAGTTGACATCTACCGTCACGTCGGTGGCACCAGGCTCGAGGAGGGGATCGGGTCCAAGGTGGTGAGCGCGGTAGGTGCGCAGCGTCCCTTGGGTTCTCCGCGGCTCGAGCTCCTCTGCCGTGCCGCCGTAATCGATGACGAGCAAGCACCCACGGTCCAGCCGACTCATGACGGTCTCGATCCACTGCGCAGCCGCCAGCTGGACCTCGACGAGGCCGCCAGCAGGCACCGTTCCTCCATACCGATCACACCAGGCGGCGACGTCGCTCCGCACGGGGGCGGCGATCAGCTCCAGGTCAGCACCGTTGAACCCCACCCAACGCTCCTCCCACCCTCCGCCGTGGCGCACGGCGAGCGCAACCGGAAGGTTGTCGAGCAGCTCGTTGGCCACGACGAGACCGGCGAACGGCCCAGCAACGTCCTCGATGCGTGGGTGGACGTGGCCGGGCGGGATCAGCGCACCCAACGCGGCTCTGGCGGCTGGTGAGGCGTCGATGGCGTGATAGGCGGAGGTCGATCCGAGGGCACCGATCAGCGGCCCGAGGAGTGAGCCTGACCCGGCTCCTACGTCGACGACAACGGTCTCACCGGAGCCGATCCGGGCGAGCACGTCTTGGGCAAAGCGACCAATGGTCCTCCCAAACCAGGGACTCACTTCGGGACTGGTGAGGAAATCTCCCGACTTGACCGATCGCAGCGGGCCGGCGCCGAAGAACCCGTCATCCGGGTCGTACAGGCAGGCTTCCATGAACGCCTCGAACGGCAGGGGCCCCGATGCGGCGATCCGCTCGATCAGTCGCTGGCGCAGCATGCCAGCGAGGATATGGGGCGAGCGTCCGTTGGTGACCGGCTCTCGGTGATCGGCTGTTGGTGGTCGGGTGTTGGGTTGAAGAACGAGGGGCCCTCAGCCGCTGCGATCGTGCTCCGAATCGACCGGGACCACGAACGGGCCTCGATGAATGGGGTGGGCAACCACGCGGATCGGATACTCATAGACCGCGGAGAGCAGTCCCTCATCGAGGGCCGCGGCGGGAGCACCGCGAGCGACGACGTCTCCGCGGGAGAGGATGACCAGTGTGTCGGCGAACGCCGCGGCGAGGTTCAGGTCGTGCAGGACGACCACAACGGTGCGCCCTTCGGCGGCGAGCCCGCGGAGCGCGGTCATGACCAGTCGCTGGTGACCGACGTCCAACGACCCGGTCGGCTCGTCGAGAAGCAGGACGGTTGCCTCCTGGGCGAGCACTCGCGCCACGTGGGTCCGCTGCTGCTCGCCTCCAGACAGCGTGGCAAACGAACGATCGGCGACATCGCCGAGGTCGAGCAGCCTCACTGCGGCGTCGACGGCGGCGGCATCGCGCTGGGCCGTCGACCGATTCCGCCGCGCGTAGCGCCCCATGGCCACGACCTCCCGAACGGAGAAGGGGATGTCGTGGCGCTCGAACTGGCCGAGCATCGCTCGCGCGGCGGCGCGCTCATTCGTCGCCATGCCGCTCAGATCATGATCACCGATGGCAACGACGCCCGCGTCTGGGACCAGGTCGCCGGCCAGCGCGCGCAGCAGCGTCGACTTTCCTGCGCCGTTCGGTCCTGCGATAGCGACGACGGCTCCTCGTTCCGCAGTGAACGACACCTCCTTCAGGATCGCAACGCCACCGGCGACGACGGAGATGGAGTCGGCGACGACGCTCATCGCAAGCCCACGGTTCGGCGCACCACCACCGCGACGAGCAGCGGACCGCCGACGGCTGCGGTGACGATGCCGACGGGGATCTCGACCGGACCCGCCACGGAGCGTGCGATCAGATCTGCGGCCACCAGCATCCCGGCACCGCCGACCGCTGAGGCGGGAAGGAGCGCCCGATGGCCCGGGCCGACGAGGGGCCGCATGGCGGCAGGGGCCAGGAGGCCAACGAACCCGATGACGCCGGCCAGAGCCACGGAAGCACCGACCCCGACCCCGACCCCGACCAACACCACGGCCGCCACCCGCGGCACCGGAACGCCGACGCGAGTCGCCGCAGTTTCGCCAAGCGCGAGGACGTCCAGATCCCGGCCGGAGACCAGGAGGAGGGCCATCCCCACGAGCGCACCAGGAAGCGCCCAGAAGACCACGCTCCATGTCAGTCCCCCGAGCCCGCCGAACACGAAGTAGGCAAATGTGGGAAGCCGGGGGCTGTCCGCGACGAAGATCAGGATCACCGTCCACGCCAGCAGGGTCAGCGCCAGCGCGACACCTCCGAGCACGAAGGCTCCCGGGTCGCCTGCGGATCGCGCAATCGCCCGCGTCCCGAGAGCAACCGCGACACCTGCTGCCGCGGCAAGAAGCGCAGTGACGCCGCTCGAGACACCGACCGGCGACACGACGACGGCCAAGGCCGCACCGAACCCCGCAGCCGACGACACGCCGAGCAGGAACGGATCGGCCATCCGGGTGCGGTAGAGGCCCTGGAGCGCCGCCCCTGCCATCCCGAGCACCGCCCCAGCGAGCAACGCTCCCAGGATGCGGGGCAGCCGGATTGCGCGGAACACAGCTTCTGCCGTCGACCCCGCCTCCGATCCTGCCACGCCGCCAACGAGGGAGCGCCAGGCCTCACCAGGGCTCACCGCGACCTCCCCGGAGAAGAGGCTTGCGACCACGACGACCGTGACGAGGCTTGCGACGCCCGCCATCCACCACCCGGAGCGCGGCATCAGTCTGCGAGATCGGTGATCAGAGCGTGGAGCGTTTCCGCGACACGCGGGCCGAAGGTCAAGAAGTCGCCCTCGGGGTACGCCAGGATCGACCCAGATCGCCCGGCGGGGGTCTGGGCCACCCCCGGGATCGCGAGCAGGCCTTCGATCCCGTCGAAGGCCTCGAATCCCACCGAGGGAACGATGATGACATCGGGTGCAGCAGCAACCAGGGCTTCGGCAGTGACGGGGACACTGCCCTCGATGCCCGCATCCGCGCCCGCATCCACGCCTCCGGCAGCCTCGATCAGCGGATTCGTGACCATGCCGGCACCAAAGAGCAGGTTCACATCCGGACCCCTGGTGTACAGATACGCGATCCTCAGCCCGGCCGTGGTGACCCTCGCCTGCTCTCGTTCCACATCGGTGCGGATGCGGTCACGAAGGTCGGAGGCAGGTTCGGCCTCTCCGAGCAGTCGCCCCAGGTCGTCGATCTTCGCATACAGCGCGGCGAACGACGTCGGGACCTCGAGGATGACGACCGGGACGCCGGTGGCCCGAATCTGAGCGATTGCTTCGAGTGGCGCCGTCTGCGTATCGCCGATCACGAGCGAGGGCTCGTGGCTCAGCACGGCCTCCGCGCTCAGGAAGCGCCCGACACCGACGACCGGGAGTTCCGTGGCTTCGGCAGGGTGGACCGTCGTCACGTCCACGGCGACCACTGACGCTCCGCGGCCCAGGGCGTAGACGAATTCGGTCAGATCCCCGCTGAGAGTGATCACCCGGGACGTGTCGGTCACCACCGATTCGATCCCGTCTGCGCCTACGAACGTCGAATCTGCATCCGATGGGCTCTCCGTGGGACCGGCATCTCCCGAGCCTCCGCACGACACCGCGATCACCGTGAGCACAGCAGCCGCGAGGAGAAGCCGCATGCTCAGGGGCAGCCGACCCGCGCCAGGTCCATGATCCGGCAGAACATGTCCCTGGTGACCTTCCACCCATCGTCTGTGCGGACCGCATCACCCTCGAGACCGGAGTACGCCGGGTTTCCCCCGAAGAGGAAGTCGTACAGCACGAGCGCCTCGTCGCCCGCAATGCCAACCTCTTTGGCCTCGAGCGTCACGCCGCCGAGAGACTCGCCGGTTGCCTCGTACCCGGCGACGGTGTCTTCGAGACCCACGGCATCGGTCAGGAAGGCCGCCTTCTCCTCATAGCTCGTCGCGCTGTCGAACACGACCGAGTATGCGGCGACGATGGCGTCGACATCAGGATCCTCTCCGAGAACGACCGGAGCCGTGCTCACGGGAGGTGCGGCGGTTGTGGTGGCCGCCGCGGTCGTCGTCGTCGGCGTGGTCGTCGTCGTCGTCGTGGTCGTCGTCGTCGTGGTCGTCGTCGGCGTGGCGATCGTCGTCGCGGAGGCAGCAGGCAAGACCTCGGCGTCACCGCCGTCGGTGGCGCAGGCAGCCGCAAAGACGGCCAGCGCCAGGATGATGGCTGCCGATTTCATGCGGTCCTTCCGTTGGGTGCCGGTAGTTCTACAGGGGACCAGCCCCGACAGGGAGTCGGTCAGCCCTTTCCCGGTTCCCATCCACCGCGTAGGGTTGGATCGGTGAGTGCTCAGGCATCGCTCGTGGTGCGCTCCGGCAAGCCTGTCTCTGTCCGCCAGTCCCGCTTCGGCACAGGACCGTGGCACCGACAGAAGATGAGGCGGCTCGCCGGAGGCATCGTTCGCCCTGGAGATCTGGTGATCGTCCGCCGCTCCCCGACCGCCCACCATCCCCTCGTCCGGGTGCTTCTCCGCACCGCCTCTGCGGCCGCAGCGGCCATGGTGCAGCCCCTGCGCACCGAAGACCCCAAAGACGCGGAAGACGCAGAAGTCAAGGTCCGACCGCTCAGCGCACCGCGTTCTGCTGACGTCAGAAGCCAGCGGCGAAGAGCTCCACGGAGAAGGAGCTGAGCTCGCTGACCAGCCCGGGGAAGATACCGATGACGATGACCGCCACCGCAGTGATGCCGAGGGCCAAGGCGAGCGCCGGCGACACCGTGATGCCGGACGCGGCATCGGCGTCGATCCTCTCCGGAACCGAGTCGAAGTACACGGTCTTGGCGACCCGCGAGTAGTAGACGAGCCCGATGACGGAGTTCACGGCGGCGATGGCGGCGATCGAGTAGCCCCAACCGGTGCCGACGGCGATCGTCGCCTGGAACATCACCAGCTTGGCGAACCACCCTGCAAGCGGCGGGATGCCGGCCAGCGAGAAGAAGAACACCGCGGTGAGGGCCGCCAGCCCTGGGGCATAGCGATTGAGCCCTCCCCAATCGGCGAGCTCGACGCTCCCCACCTTCTTGGCGACGGCGATGACCACGCCAAACGCGCCCAGATTCATCACGGCGTAGATGAGCAGATAGGCAACCGTCGCCGCGAATGCACGAGACAGATCGTCTGACCCGGCCGCGGCGGCTGCGCCGAACGGGGCAAGCATGAACCCGGCCTGAGCGATCGAGGAGTATCCGAGCAGGCGCACCACGTTCGTCTGGCGCAGGGCGACCAAGTTGCCCCAGGTCATCGAGGCCACCGCGACCAGCCAGAGCACGGGACCCCACAGATCTGCGACGCCGGGGAAGGCCAGGTAGCACACGCTGAGCAGACCGACGAAGCCGGCCGCCTTGGAGCCGACGGACAGCCATGCCGTGACCGGAGTCGGAGCGCCCTGATAGGTGTCTGGCGTCCAGTAGTGGAAGGGAACGCCGGACACCTTGAAGCCAAAGCCGAGCAGAATGAACACCACGCCGATCGAGAAGACCGGCAGATCCTGCAGGGCAGGCGACACCCGGCGCAGCTCGGCAAACAGCTGGGTTTCGGCGACGCCGTACACCATCGACACTCCGAACAAGAGCATCGCCAGCGCAACGACGCCCACGAGGAAGAACTTCAGCGCCGCTTCGTTGGACCGCTCATCTGCCTTCTTCCACGCCGCGAGCAAGAACGCTGGCCCCGACACCAGCTCGAGGGCGACGATGATGGTGATGAAGTCTCGCGACGACGCCATGAACACGGCTCCGAGCGCCGAGGCAAGCAGCAAGAAGTAGTACTCGCCCTGGTAGTAGCGGTCAGACTCCACGAATCCGACCGACAGCAGAAGGGCGATGAACGCCGACCCGATGAAGAGCCCCTTGAGCACGAGGGCATAGCTGTCGACCACGTACGACCCACCGAACAGGACCCGGTCGGCTGCGCCCGCATCGCAGAACGAAAGATCTCCACAGAAACCCAGCGTCAGCACGGGGACGATGGCGGCAAACAAGCCGATCATGCCTACGACCGCCACCCAGTATTTGCGCGTCACCAGAAGGTCCACGACCAGCACGGCGATCACCGTGCCGGCGAGGATGAACTCAGGGAGCAGCGCGTGGTAGTCGATCACCCCATCAGCCTCCGAGCCCGAAGGTGGTCGTGATCAGGTCGATCACCGCGTCGTTCGTCGAGTCGAACACGATGTTCGGGAAGATCCCGATGGCCAGAGTGAGCACGACGAGCGGAGCCCACGCCAGCCACTCCATGGTGTCCACATCCTGGAACGTGTGGCCTTCCCACTCGGCCTTGGGCTCACCCAGGTTCACCTGGCGCAGCATCCACAGCATGTAGCCGGCGGTGAGCACCGTGCCGACCGCGGCGATCACCATGAAGGTGCGGAACAGCGTCGTGTCGAGACCGGGAAGCGGGTCGAACGCCGCCATGAGCGCCATGAACTCGCCCCAGAACCCGGCGAGGGCTGGCAGGCCGAGCGAGGCCATGGCGGCGAAGCCGAGGAGCACCCCCATCCGGGGCATGAGGGCCTGGTTGCCGCCGAGGCGGCCCATGTCCCTCGTGTGGTAGCGGTGCGACATCGACCCGGCCAGGAAGAACAACAGGCCGGTGATCACGCCATGGGCGACCATGCCGATGATCGCGGCATTGATGCCGATGGGCGTCAGCGTGGCGATGCCCAGCATGACGAAGCCCATGTGACCAACAGATGAGTAGGCGATGAGGCGTTTCATGTCGCTCTGGGCCAGACACGCCAGCGACCCGTAGATGATCCCGATCACGGCGAGCAATCCGATGAACCAAGCCCAGGTCTGCGCTTCTTCGGGAAGGATCGGAATGGCGATGCGAACGAAGCCGTAGGTACCCAGTTTCAGGAGGATCGCGGCCAGGATCACCGAACCCACGGTCGGCGCTGCCGTGTGCGCGTCTGGCAGCCAGGTGTGCAGCGGCCACATCGGGACCTTCACGGCAAAGCCGAGGAACAGGCCCGCAAACACCCAGAACGCGAACGTCCCCACGAACACCCCGTTTCGGCCGAGTGCCGAGAGCTCGAGGATGTCGAATGTGTTGACCCCAGTCGGAGTGCCATCGCCGGAGCGGAAGTAGAGCGCGAGGAACGCGAGGAGCATGAACGCAGAGCCGGACAGGGTGAAGACGAAGAACTTCAGGGACGCGTAGAGCCGCATCTCCATCTTCCACCCAACGACCGGAACCTCGCGGATCCCACGGTCGCCCCAAATGCCGATCATGAAGTACATCGGCAGGAGCACGACCTCGAAGAACACGAAGAAGAGAATCAGGTCGAGCGCCACGAAGGTACCGGTCATCCCGGTCGCCAGAATCATGATCAACACGATGAACAGCTTCGGGTTGTGCGGTTCCGGCCAGTGGTTCCAGCTGTAGATCACGGCCAGCAACGTCACCAGTGCCGCCAGCATCACGAGCGGGAGGGAGATGCCGTCAACACCGATGTGGTAGTTGGCGTTGATCGCCTCGATCCATTGCAGATCCGTGCCGAACTGGAACGTGGAGGCTGCTCCGTAGTCGAAACGGGATGCCATCACGATGGCGAGCGCCAGCGTGGCCCCCGCCGTGATCACTGCTGTCCACTTGATTGCCGCTTCGTAGGCGCGCGGGATCAACATCGTGACCAGTGCGCCGACGATCGGCAGGAAGACGATGAGGCTCAGCCCCCAGCCGTTGTCGAACCACTCCATCTCGTTGCTCCTCCCGTCAGAAGATCAAGACCAGCGCGACGATGATCACCGCGCCGAGAAAACTGAATGCCACGTATTGCTGGACCCGCCCTGTGAACGCGAGTCGCAGCACTCCCCCGGCGCCCTCTGTGGCGGCGGCGAGTGAGTTGTACAGACCGTCGACCCCGCGCTGGTCGAACACGTTGACCCCGCGAGCGAACACCCTGGCGACGTACCCGGCCCCATTGGCGATGCCGTCGACGACGTTCATGTCGAACCAGAGCACCGCTTGTGCCGCGGGCCCCATCGTGGGGCGCACGATGCCGTTCAGGTAGAAGTCGTCGATGTAGTAGGTGTTGCGGAGCAGCGGGTACAGCACGGGGATGGAGAACCGGTCGCGCTGCGCCTGGGTCTCCTTGTTCGGGGAGAACAGGCGCCAAGCGACCACTGCAGCGACCACGATGACGAGGAAGACGGTCACGGCGAGCAGGTAGTTCAGCGACTCGGCGTGATGATCGCCCATCGCCGTGGTACGGGTGGCCAGCCAGTCGGTGAACCCGGTGTAGAGCCCAGGAGCGTTGACCAAGCCGATCACCAGAGAGAACCCGGCCAGCACCCACAGCGGAACGGTCATGATCGCCGACGACTCGTGCGGCTGGGCATGGCCCTTGTACTCGCCGAAGAACGTGAGGAACACCGTTCGTCCCATGTAGAACGCGGTGACGAAGGCGCCGCCGATCGCCAGCACCATGACAAAGGTGGCCAGCGACTCCGCATTCTCGGCGCCGGCGTGCTGGAGCGACGCGATGATCTCGTCCTTGGACCAGAACCCGGCAAATGGGAAGACGCCGACCAGTGCCAGCGAGCCGATCACAAAGGTCCAGAACGTGGCGGGCATGGACTTGCGCAACCCACCCATGTCGGACATGTTGTTGGAGTGCACAGCGTGGATCACCGAGCCGGCGCCCAAGAAGAGCAGTGCCTTGAAGAACGCGTGGGTGAACAGGTGGAACAACCCCGCCGTGTACGCCCCGGCACCCATGGCCGCCACCATGTAGCCGAGTTGGCTCACGGTGGAGAACGCCAGCACCTTCTTGATGTCGTCCTGAACAACGGCGAGTAGCCCGACGAAGAACAGGGTGATGCCGCCGATGACGACAATGATCGTGCGGACCTCACCTGCGAAGATCATCTCGGGGTCGAGGTAGAACGGGAACAGCCTGCCGAGCAGGTAGACACCGGCGGTCACCATCGTGGCCGCGTGCATGAGCGCAGAGACCGGGGTCGGTCCTGCCATGGCATCGGGGAGCCACACGTGGAGGGGGAATTGGGCGCTCTTACCCATGGCCCCGATGAAGACGAGCAAGCCTGCCCAGAAGGCGTATCGGGAGAGCAGCGAGGAACCGTCGCCCGAGGCGACTACCTCCAGGATCGCCTCGAAGGAGAACGATCCGACCGACATCGCCAGGATGATCGCACCGATGAAGAGGGCGGCGTCGGCGACCTTGTTCGTCATGAAGGCCTTGTTGCCGGCATCAACGTTCTCGTAGTCCTCCCAGTAGTGCGCGATCAACAGGTAGGAGGCCAGTCCGACGAGCTCCCACCCGACGATCAGCTGCAGCAGGTTGGGGGCCGCCACGAGAACCAGCATCCCTCCGGCGAACAGGGTGAAGCTGACGAAGAACCACGTGAAGCGGATGTCGCCCTTCATGTAGCCCAGGGCGTAGGTGAACACCAGGAAGCCGACGACACCGACGAGGAAGTACATCATGATCGACAGGCCGTCGACGAGGAAGCCCCACTCGATCGCAAAGCTCCCGATATCCGCGACGTGCACGCTCTTGTGGTACAGCACACCGGTCGTTGCCTCGGCGACCAGCAGCACCGTCCCGTAGACCGCGACGAAGCCCATGGTGAGCCATGCCAGCTCCCAGCCCTTCCACGGGAGGCGCTTTCCGATCGCGGTGATGACGAACGGCATGACCAGGGGCAGCACGACGATGAGCCAGGCGTATTCCACGAGAGGTCCGCCGGTGATCCCGACGTCGGGACCATGGCCGGCTTCGGCGCCGCCTTCTTCGGCTGCGAGGAGGATCGTGGTGAGCAGGGGGACGAGGTGCGTCATGTCAGTGCCTCATGAGATCCAGCTCGTCCACGTTCGCCGAACGCCGATTGCGGAAGATCATCAACACGATCGCGATCCCGATGCCGACCTCCGCTGCCGCCAGCGCAATGATGAAGAGCGCAAAGATCTGCCCGGCCGCTGCTGGATCGACGAGGTAGGCATCCAGGGCCACGAGATTGACGTTCACCGCGGCCAGCATCACCTCGACCGAGGCCAGCACCAGCACCGCGTTGCGCCGGGTGATGACCCCGTAGAGGCCGATCGCAAAGAGAGCAGAGCCCACGATGAGGAACTGGGCGATCGTCACGCCGCCTCCTCGCCGGGATCGTCCTTGCGGGCAATGGCGATGCCACCGATCAGAGCAGCCAGGAGCACGAACGACACCACCTCGAACGGGATCACGAATCGGGAGAAGATGATCTCGGCGATGACGCCGGCCCGCGTCGCGTCTTCGGGTACCGGGATCGCAGCTGCCTCGAACGCATCGATGAAGGCGTACGCCGTGACCGCAAAGATCACCACCGAAAGCAACGCAGCAGGCACCTGGACGTTGCGGGGATGACTGAGGCTCGCCTCTGCGGTGAGCGGGGCTCTGGTGATCATGATCCCGATCAGGAACAAGATGATCACGGCTCCGATGTAGACCAGCACCACGGTCCACGCGACGAACTCGGCGCCGAGCACGAGGAACAGCGCTGCGGTACCGGCGAGGGTCACGACGAGGTACAACACGGCGCGCACGATGTTCGACGTGGTGACCACCTTGAACCCGCCGATCAGCGTCGGCACGGCGATCACGAGGAACACCCAGTTGGCGACCTCGCGCAGCCAGTCGGCCAGCGTCATGACTCCACCGCCGGGGCTTCGGGAACCGTCGCCAGCCACTCGGTCAGCCGCTCTTTGTCGTGGAGCATCCCGGCGATCGAGTGTTCGCTGTACTCGTACTCCGGGCTCCAGAACAACGCGTCGAACGGGCAGACCTCGACGCAGATCCCGCAGTACATGCACAGGGCATAGTCGATGTCGAAGCGGTCGAGCTTGGCCCTGGTGCGCACCCGGCCGCCCTCCTTCGCCGGAGGGACCTCTTCTTTGTGGCCCTCGATGTAGATACACCAATCAGGGCACTCGCGGGCACACAGCATGCAGACGGTGCAGGCGTCGGTGTCGAGGGAGATCACGCCCCGGGCCCGGGGAACCGGGATCTCCTTCTCATCCGGGTAGAACACCGTCGGCGTCTTGCGGAACAGCGTGCGCAAGGTGACCCACATGCCCTTGAACAGACCGGGGAACGGGAAGGCGATGCGCTTCTGGCTCATCAGAACGCCACCTTGAAGATGCCAGCGATGACGATGTTGGCCAGCGCCAGCGGGATCAGCCACCGCCAGGCCATGTCCTGGAGCTGGTCCTCGCGCAGGCGCGGCCAGGTCCACCGGATCCAGATGATGATGAAGACGAGCAGCGCCACCTTTGCTCCGAGGATGAGTGGCCCCGCGGCATTCAGCAGGTTCTCGGGAACGAAGGGCGCCCAGTAGCCGCCGAGGTAGAGGGTGGCAGCAACCGCCGCCATCGAGATGATTGCCAGGTACTCGCCGAGGAAGAACATGGTGAACCGGATCCCGGAGTACTCAGTGAGGTATCCCATCGTGAGCTCCGACTCTGCGATGGGCATGTCGAACGGGATACGGGACAGCTCGGCGACCGCGGCGATCATGAAGATGGCGAACCCGATCAGCTGACCTTTGAGGAGGAACGGCACCGAGATGTCGAAGCTGCCGACGGTGATGAACGTCTCGGCCTGGGCCTCGACGATCCCGTTGAGCGACATCGTGCCGGCCTGGACGACAACCGCTACGGCCGCCAGCAGGAGCGGCAGCTCGTACGCAATCAGCTGCGCGGCCGCCCGCAGGCCGCCGATGAGCGAGTACTTGTTGGCCGAGGCCCAGCCCGCCATCAGCACCCCGAGGGTGGTGATGGACGAGATGGCCAGCAGGTAGAAGACACCCAGGTCGAGGTCGCGCACCACCAGATCCGGTCCGAACGGGATCACGACGAACGTCGCCAGCGTCGCCGACACCACGAGGTAGGGCGCCGCCCGGAACACCCGGGAATCGGCGCCGTTGGGCACGAGGTCTTCCTTCTGGAGGAACTTGAGCCCGTCGGCGAGGGGCTGGGCCCACCCGAAGCGGCCGCCGGCGTAGTACGGACCTGGCCGGTGCTGCATGTGGGCGCCGATCTTGAGCTCGGCGAAGATCACGACGAGGGCCCCGCTGAGCATGGCGGCCAGGACGACGACCACCTTGATCGCCGTGTCGAGTGCGAACAAGCCGGTCGTCATCGGTCGACGTCTCCGAGCACGAAGTCGAGCGAACCCATGATCGCCACGAGGTCCGGCACCAGCTGATCCTTGAGGATCCAGGGCAGGATCGACAGGTTGGAGAAGGACGTCGAGCGGATCTTGAGGCGGTACGGCATCCGGCCACCCTCGGAGATCACGTAGTAGCCGAACTCGCCCTTGGGATTCTCGTTGCGCACGTACGCCTGGCCTTGGGGCACCTTGAGGATCCGAGGCACCTTCGCCTGGAGCGGCCCTGAGGGAACCTTGTCGATCGCCTGCAGCACGATGCGCACCGACTGTCGGATCTCGTCGAGACGTACGACGTAGCGGTCGTAGCAATCGCCCCCCTCAGCCACCGCCACATCGAATTCCACCTCGTCGTACGGCAGGATGAACTCGTGCTTGCGGAGATCGAACCCGACTCCAGACGCCCGCAGGTTCGGTCCGGACAGCCCGTACTCGATCGCCTTGTCTCCGGGGATGACACCGACCCCGACGGTCCTCGCCTTGATCAGCTCGTTGCCGGTGACGAGGTTGTCGATGTCGTCGCACACCGCGAGCACGTTGTCCATCGCAAGCTTCGTGCCGGCGAAGAATCCTGCAGGGAGATCCGAGGACACCTTCTTCTGCGTCGATCCGCCGCCGGCGGCCGGCTTCACGCCGCCGACGCGGTTGAAGTTGGGATGGAACCGTCCGCCGGTGGCGCCCTCGATCAGGTCCAACACGCGCTCGCGCTCGCGCAGGGCATGGAACAACGGTGTCGTGGCTCCAAGCTCGAGCGGGTATGACGACATGAAGACCAGGTGGCTGGAGATCCGCGCCAGCTCCGACAGGATGAGCCGGATCCACTGCGCCCGTTCGGTGGGCTCGATCCCGGCCAGGGTCTCCACCGCACGGATGAAGGCGATCTCGTTGGCGAACCCGGCTACCCAATCGATGCGGTTGACCAGCGCGGTGATCTGGGCATAGGTGCGCACTTCGGCGAGCTTCTCGTAGCCGCGGTGCATGTAGCCGATGACCGGCTCGACGTCACGGATCCGCTCACCATCGACACGGGCTACGAGGCGCAGCACGCCGTGGGTGGACGGGTGCTGCGGGCCGATGTTGAGCGTCATGTCCGGGGTCTGCAGCTCGACCGAAACGGCGACCTCGGAGCGGTGCATCAGCTCGGGAGACGTCATCGTCGGCCTCTCGGCTGTCGTGCGGCGCTGAAGCTCATCATGCTTCCGGATTCTCCGTCGATGGGCCCTCGACTGCCGGCATGTCCTCCACGTCCACGGTCCCAGGCCACGGCTTCACCTCGCGGCTCAACAGCGGATACGACTTGCGCAACGGGTGGCCCTCGAAGGCATCCGGCAGATACAAATGGGTCAGGTTGGGATTGCCCCGGAAGTCGATGCCAAACATCTCGTGAGCCTCGCGCTCGTGCCACTCTGCTCCCCCCCACACCGGAACGATCGAGTCGATCCAGGCGTCGTCCTTGGGGATTTCGGCAACGAAGTGGGCTCCGGAGGCATCACGGACGGAGGACAGCCTGCAGAGGACCTCGTACCGCTCGACGAGATCCTCGGGCTCTGCGGGCCCCTCGCCGACGGCCGTCTCCTTCGCCCAGTCGATCGCGCTGAGCCACGAGAAGAACGGGAGGCCCTCATCGTCACGTGCCGCACGCAGCGTGTCGACCCACCGGTCACGCGCCACAGCGATCCGCACGGTGGCGAACTCGGTGGAGATCACGGACGCACCGAGCCGCTCGGCGAGACCATCGGCCCACTCGGCCAGGTCGTCGGCGGTGGTCGCGCGTTCAGGCGGGCTGTCGGGCAACCTTGCTCCACTTCTCTTGCACGTCCTCGTTCGTGATCTGCTGCTGGAGCATCACGATTCCCTCGAGAAGGGCCTCGGGACGGGGCGGGCATCCGGGCACATAGACGTCGACCGGCACGATCTGGTCAACGCCCTTGGTCACCGAGTACGAATCCCAGTACGGGCCGCCGCAGTTGGAGCACGAGCCCATCGAGATCACGTACTTTGGGTCTGGCATCTGGTCGTAGAGACGTTTGACTGCCGGCGCCATCTTGTCAGTGACGGTCCCGGCGACGACCATGAGGTCGGCCTGGCGAGGCGATGCCGGGAGCGGAATGATGCCGAACCGCATGAAGTCGTACCGGGGGCTGGAGACGGCCATCACCTCGATGGCGCAGCAGGCCAATCCGAACTGGAAGTACCACAGAGAGTATTTGCGCGACCAGTTGAGGAGCCACGACAACGGTTTCGGAGCGCCGAACTTCTCGATCACTCCCATCGCAGGACACCCTTCCTGATCGCATAGGCGAGACCGAGCACGAGGATGCCGATGAAGAGCACCATCTCGACCAGGACGAGGGTTCCCTGGCCGAGTTCGGTGAAGAAGTCGAGCTTGAGCGCCCAGGGAAAGATGAAGACGGCCTCGACGTCGAAGATCAGGAAGAGCAAGGCGTAGATGTAGTAGCGGATATGGCTCTGATTCCATCCGCCGCCGATCGGCTCGATGCCGGACTCGTACGGAACGTCCTTGAGCCCACCGGGGTGGCGTGGAGCGAGCATGCGGCTGGCGAAGACCGCGGCGAACACGAGCAGGGCGCCCACGGTGAGGAAGACGGCGACGGTGACGTAGTCGCCGAAGTACTGATTGAGCACGCGTTGGTCCCCTCAGGCCCTTCCGTGGTCGGCCGCTGTGGCCCCGCTTCCGGGCCGGGAGTTTAGGGGGGTCGCAGACGCCACCCAATTCCCCCGTCGCGGCCGAATCCGCTGTGCTGCCAACCGCATCGTGCCGCGCACGGTCTAGGTTGCTGGCCGTGTCCGCTCCCACCATCCCCGACTACGCGGGACGCTCACTCGTGAACCTGGTCGCGGAGTTGGAACAGCGCCTGCGCGGCTCGGCAGAGAGCCCGGGACTGACGACACCTCTGGCGGCATCGATTCCGACGGCGGAGACCTACGTCCTCGTGCTGTTCGATGGGCTCGGTGCCGGCCAGCTCGACCACCCGGCGGCTGCCGGCCTTTCCACGGACCTCGTCGCGGCGATCGACGCCCCCTTTCCGACCACGACGACCGTGAGCCTGGCGTCGGTGGCGACGGGCCGCCCCCCCTCACAACACGGCTTGTTGGGCTATCAGCTGTGGCTTCCCGAAGCCGGGGCGGTCGTGAACACGATCAAGTGGACGACGCTCTGGGGGGATGCGATCGATGTCGCCACTGGCGGCTTCCTGCCGGCGCCCAACCTGTGGGAGCGGCTCAGGGCCGCAGGGTGTGAGCCGATCACGGTGCAGCCGGGGAACTTCACGGGAACGCCGCTGTCGTCTGTGATGTATCGGGGCTGCCGGTTCGAGGGGGCGTATTCGATTCCCGAGTGGGTCGATGCCGTGGTGACGCTGGCAGGACAGCCGGGCAGGCTGATCTTCGCCTACCTCCCCCACGTCGATTTTGCCGCTCACGTCGCCGGACAGGGGTCGGTCGAGTACCGCGACGCGGTCACAGCCGTCACCAGGGCGTGGACGCAGCTGACACGCCGGCTGCCGGTGGGGGCCGTCGCCGTGGGAACCGCAGACCACGGTCACGCCGACTTCCCGGACGGCCGCAGGGTGAAGATCCCCAAACAGGCCCATGAGCAGCGGCGCTTCTTCGGGGACGCCCGGGTGGTCTTCGTCCGCGGAGAGGGTGCGTCCCTCGCAGCCGAGCTCCCTGCGACCTGGCGGACCGTGGACGATATGCGCCACTGGTGGGGGCATGGTCCTGCCCACCCCGAGTTCGACAATCGGGCACCAGACGGCGTTCTCGTCGCAGACGATGGGTACGTGATCCTCCACCGCCGGAGCGATGATCGCCTCGTCGGCAACCATGGCGGGCTCACCGACGCGGAGCGTCTCGTGCCTCTCGCGGTTGCCGGAGCGGGTGGCTAGAACGCAACGCCCTGCATCGACCCGGTCATCTTCGACAGATCGAGGTTGTAGACAATGCACGTGACCGTGCGATCGTCGACCTCGGCCCAGGAAGCCTCGGTCGGGACCAGCCAGCCGAACTCCAGAAGCGAGTCCTCGTAGGCGATACCAACGTACCGCTCGAACTCGGTGTAGCACGCCTCGTCTGCGAACTCTTCAACCGCGGCTACCCCTGGCCATGAAGTTCCCGACATGGTGCTGTTGGCGTAGACCTCGTTGTCGTGTGGGTCGGCGCACTCCTTGATCGGTACCGACTCGACCTCTTCGAAACTGCTGGGATCGTCGAAGCAGTCCCCGACCTCGAGATCGAACGCAGACTTGTCGCTGCAGGCACCGAGGAGCACGGTGAGCGCAACGATGGCGATGATGATCTTCCGCATCGTCTCCCCTCCTCTTCGAGATGACGCTGTATCGGCGGCAGCCCGAGATTCCTTGACTAGTCACTGCAGGCTGGCAGACATGAACCCCGCAGACGTGTAACGCGCGGTCCCTGGTCGCGACTTGCACGACATGGGGCACCGAACGCGCGATCCGATCGCTGAGCTGCGTGGGTACGCCCGCGCCCTCGCCGGAGACGCCGCGCGCCGCCCGCTCCCTGATCTGCCGGAGACCGCTTCCGGCTACCCCTTGTCGAGAGCAGGGGCGTCGAGAGGTGCCCCAACACTGATCGCGCTCGCAGCCGTTCTCGTCGTGGTGGTCGGAGGCGGATTCGGCATCCAGGCAGCGAACGCCGCCGTTCCCGGGGAGACGCTGTATGGGGTCGACCTCCTGCTCGAGGATTTCCTCTCCGTTGTCGGCGTAGACGCGGACCACACCGCAGAGCGATTCGACGAGTCGGCGGTGCTCCTCGAGCGAGGCGACGTCGACGGCGCCTTGAACGCCGCCATGGCCGGGGCGCGTGCTTCTCGGGCCACGACGTGGGCTCCCGGTGTGCAAGTGGCGCTGGTGCACCTTCAGGGGGTGGGACGTGGTGATGCCGAGGCGGCCTTGACGGCACTGCTGTCTGCAGCAACCGAAGCCGCCGAGCGCCCCAACGATCCCGCCGCAACGGACGCCGTCGTTGAGGTGACCCGCACCGTGCCGGTTGCCGCAGGACACGGCGACCTGCCTCCTGGGCAGGACCCCGAGTTCGTGCCACCCGGCCAGGATCCGACGTTCGTTCCCCCGGGACAGGGCGACACCGTGCCCCCACCGGGTCAGGATCCCGACTTCGTACCACCGGGTCAAACAGACGGGGAGAAGAATCAAGACAAGGGCAATGGGAACGGGAGCGGCTAGGGCTGCGCTTCCTCGCGGGTAGGACGACGGCAATCGCCGTCACGGAAGGCAGAGATGACGGGGCGAGCAGGGACGGTTCCTGTTCCGTTCAAAGGGACGGGACGACGAGCCGATGATCACGACATGACCGCGACGTTCCGCGAGGAGCGGAACCGGGTCGTGCCGCTCGAGGTGGTGACTGCTGCTCGCACAGGCGACCAGGAGGCGCTCGGCCAGATCGGTGCCGCCGTGTTCCGCCGCCTCGTCTCGTTCTACCGCTACTCCAGCCTCCCGGTGCACGAAGCCGAGGACCTCGCTGCCGAGTCGGTTGCCGTGGTGGTCGGCAACCTCGGAGCTCTGAAGTCCGACGAGGCGTTCGATGCCTGGATGTGGTCGATCGGGAGGAACCAGCTCAGGGGATGGCTGCGGAAGAAGAAGCGCGGTGCGAGCGCCGAACCTGCTCCTGCCGCGATGGGTGGACCGGAGGACGAGGCGGTGCTCCGCGAGGAGCACGCTGAGGTCATGGTGGCGCTGGCTTCGCTGAGCCAGCGTGACCGGGAGCTCCTCTGGCTGAGGGAAGTCGAAGGGCTGTCATATGAGGAAATCGGTGGACGGTTGGGCGCCGCCACGGGGACGGTGCGCGTCGCATGCCACCGGGCCAGGAAGCGGTTGGAGAAGGCATTCAGGGGGGAACGTGAAGGGGAGATCGACGCGGGCCGGTGACTCAGAGCGAGGAGCGTCCCTCGTCGAGTTCGCCATCGTGGCCCCACTGCTGTTGCTCCTGCTGTTCGGGATCATCGAGGCCGGCTGGCTGTTCTCGCAGCAGATCGAGGTACGCCACGGCGCCCGAGAAGCCGCACGCGTGGCCGCGGTGAGTGCACCGGATGTCACCGACCCTTCGTACGGAGGCGCCGACGGCAACTTCACCTACCACGACGTCGTCTTCCGGGGCTGTGAGGCCATCGATCTCTCTGACGGCAGCGTCGCCTTCTCCCTGAACTCGGCCGGCATCGAGATCGGCGACATCGCCACCATCACTGCGGTGTCCACATATGACTCACTGACCGGCTTCCTCGACGGGCTCTTCCAGGGCCTCACGATCACAACGGACGTCGACGTCCGGCTGGAGCAACCACGCGCGTGGGCGGCGGTTGTCGGGGAACCCTGCCCATGAAGGGCCTCCTTGTAGAGCTCAGAGACGGCGAACAGGGCGTCACCCTCGTGCTCGTCACGCTCCTGGTGTTTGTGATGCTGGCGTTCGCCGCTCTTGTCGTCGACCTCGGCTATCAGGAAGCCCAGCGGAGGCAGGCCCAATCAGCTGTGGACAGCGCCGTCCTCGCCGCCGGAGTCACCATCTTCACATCCAACGGCGACCTCCAGGCGGCGATCGACGACGTGCTGACGTTCTCGGACGGAAATACGAAGTGGAGCCTTCCCGGCGCCTCCTGGCTCTCCTGTACCGACCCGGACGCCCTCCAGTGGACCGCAGCCGACCTGGGGCTGTCTCCTGCCACCCAATGCATCAGCTTCGACGGCGGCTTCGGAGAGATCCGGGCGTTACTCCCGACCTTTCAACTCGACTCGTTCTTCGGGAAGATCGTCGGGATCGACACCCTGCCAGTGTGGGCGGAGGCGCAGGCAGAAATCGGACTGCCCTTCGGCACGTCGACGCCGCCGTTCGTGGTGCTCGCCGACGCCATGGCCGGCGACGAGGTGTGTCTACGCACCAGCTCCTCTGGTCAGGACATGCCCGGGCAGTGGATCGGCAATGGAGTTGGGGGAGGTGCGGCCAACCAACCAACGCAGCCGCTGGCCAGCGAACCCGACTACGTGCCTGATCCGTGCGATGAGCTGCCGTCGACGAGCCAGTTCTTTGGCACGCTCAACCCCTACTTCTACAACGACGTCGACCCGTCATCGAACCCGGACACTGCCTGCCGCAGCTTCGGTTCGAACAGCATCGATTTCACGATCGCCGACGGCATCGACCACATCTTGTCGTCATTCGAGCCCGACTACCCGCCGGGCAGCGACGTTCGGGTGGAAGGCGTCGGCTGCCCGCAGGGCCCGCCGTCGGAGTTCCCCAACACGATGGATCTCCAGACCGGCTTCACCGCTCAGAAGCTGCGCTGTGGGCTCCTCTCGTCCGGAGGGGGCACGTGTTCGGCCGGGCCGGACTCCCCAGACAACCTGACGGTCAAGCCCCGCTTTCAGCGCGGGTTCTTCTCGGCCGGGCCGACCAGAGCATTCGCCGGCGAGGACATGGAGAACCGGCCCCCCTGGACCTTCTTCCGCAGCGATCTTCAGAGCGTTCTCGTGCCGGGCTCCTGCAAAGCGGTGGACTCGGGGATCGGAAGAACAGGGTGGGACTACTACGACCTCAAGGAGGGCTTCCTCGACTGCCTCACCGACTGGGGTTCGGGGAACTTCACGACAACCCTGTTCTCGACCGACCTGTTGGTGTCGGGGCGGTTCGCCTTCATCCCGCAGCTCGCCGAGGGGTCGCTGTCGTCGTCACCCGTGCACTTCAATTCGTTCGTACCCATCTTCTTCCACCAGCTGTACCAGAGCGGCAACCGCCAGGGAAGCCCGCCCGCCGAGTGCTTCTCCCAAGCCGAGGGGGCCACTGGAAACTCCGGCTGGTACTGGCACCAGGCGGGTCAGGATTTCGACTGCGGTCGCAACAATCAGAACGTCGACCGCGTGGCCGCCATCGTGATCGATTGCGGCATGCTTCCCGCGCCGACCTGCACGCCGGACTCCACATCGGCGCCCGGAGGCGACCCGGTCCTCGAGGTGCGGCTGACTCGGTGATCAGCCCCGCATGTCCTCCCATGTGGGACAGGGGTCGAGGCGGTAGGTGCGGCACTCGGTCTCGGTGAAGCCGCGGGTGATGCGCGACCGGGCGATATCGAGGAGCTCGTCGGCCACAAGGGTGTACTCCCAGGCGAGACCATCGAAGCCCTCAACGAGGATGTGGCGCTCATCGTCCGTGAGCTCGATTGCGATCACCGGCTGTCCGAACGGGATCTCGTGCACGAGCACGCCGTCGGCGAGGCGCCAGATCCGGACGAACCCGTCGAGACCGGCGGTGGCGAGGTGGGCATCGTCTGCCGTCAGCCACATCTGGGTGATCGCCCCGCCATGCGCCGCCGGCAGCCGGTAGATGATGTCCAGAGTCGAACCGTCGTAGACAACGATGTCGGCTGCCTGCAGTCCGACCACACCCGTTCCGATGAGCCGCGACCCATCGCTGCTGTACAGCAGGTCAGCGGCGTGCACCGGTCCGTCGGCAGCATCCAGTTCAGCGACGACGGTCCAATCGGAAGTGCTGATCAGATGCAGCTCACTGAGCCACCCCACAGCCAGGATCGGAGCCTCTGGGTGGAAGGCCACGCCGGATCCCGCAAGGGTTGGTGTTCGCGGCTCGATCTTGGCAACGACCGTGTCGCGAGGTTGGCTGCGAATGAAGAAGACGTCACGATCGACGGCGCCCTTCACCGCCAACAGCGAGCCATCCGGGCTGGCAGCACGTCCTTGCGCGCGATCGACGTCCTCAACACGGAAACCGATGACGCCGAACTCGGGTGACCCGATCTCCGCGGTTCCGCCCTCGCCAAGGTCGAAGACGCGCACGACATCGCCCACCGCAGAGCCGACAACGGTTTCTCCGGTCGCCGACACCGAAGCAGCGTGGGCCCCGCCCTCTCCAACACGCAGGACACCGATCTCCTCACCGCTTTCGGCCGCGTGGAGGTATACGAACCCATCCCACGCCGCGATCACGATCACATCATCTGCAGGGCTGAAGTCGGCTTGATTGATCCCGATCTGGCTGACGCTGGTCAGGAGACCGGCTTCGCTCCAAACTCGAATCTCGTTTCGCTCGCCGGTGAGGACACGACCGCCGTCCTCGTCCAGCGCGGCCTGCTGGATCGAGAACGGAATCCCTTCGACTACGACCGTCCCGTCTGGGAGCAGGAAGCTGAGCGTCCGGGAATCGGAACCTCCTGCCAGGATCGAGCCGTCTCCTGCCTGGATGACGAACTCCCACGTTCCGAGCGGCGTTTGCTCGCCGGAACTGAGATCGAGCAGGACCCAGTCCGACCAACCGAGCGAGGCAGCGCCGCGGCAGTCGTCGAGACCGATCGGAATCCGTCCGGCCGCGGGACGGGCGCCCTGCCGAATCTGCGCACCACACGGCCCGGCCTCGTGGCGCGCCGCGACGGCGCCCGTCGCCGCATCGAATACGTACACACCGACGGGGGCACCGGCAGCGGCGCCCGCCTCGTCCGCCCGGACCGCGATGACGACGCGAGCGGAGTCCTGAGTGAACGCAACGGCCTGGATGAGGAGTCCCCCCGGCCCTTCCCAGCCGAGCGGCTCCTCCCAGAGCGTCTCACCTGAGGCAGCGTCGACCACGACGACGGCGTCGCCGACCGTGGGGACGACCGCAAATCGGCTCCCATCCGGGCTCAGCGCGGCGCTCACTTGAACTCCGATCCGATCCTCGGGCCAGCGCCAAGTCAGCGTGGCCTGGTGCCGGCCGATCGCCTCGTGGATCACCGACACGGTCTCCACACCGGGTTCCGCTTCCTCCGCCGCCGCCAGACCGAGGAGGAGGCTGAGTTCGGGATCCTCGTCGAGGACACTCACTGCGGATGCGGCGAAGGCTTCAGACCGAGCGATGGCGGCATTTTGGGTGGCCTGTTGGCGGCTGATCAGGGCGGCGACGGCGAGGACGATGCCGACCACCGCGGCCACGGCGAAGGCGGCCATGATGCGGCGGCGGCGCTGCCGCCGTTGCGTGGTTTCGGCATCGGCCTGAGCCCGAGATCGGTCTACGAAGTCGGCGACGCCGGCAGACACGGCAACGGTCCCGGCCTCCAAGTACTCCTCAGCCTGCGCCAGGCGGCCGGCGCGCAGGAGGTAGCCGTCGGAGCGGTCGTTGCCCACCCACTCCGCCATGGCTTCGCTGAGACGCCGCGCCGTCGTCAGGTCGGCCCGAGAACGATCGATCCAGCGGCGGAAACGGGGCCAGTCGCGCAGCAACGCCTCGTGGGCGATCTCGACGGTCGGTCCCCTGCTGACCGGGTCGCGGTCGAACGTCAGCAGGCGGTGTCTGCCGAAGGCCGACAGCACCGCAGCGACGGACTCGCCGCTGCCGGCATCGACCAACTCGGACTCCAGGACCCGACGCCGGGTGTCGTCGCTGAGCTCA
>Ga0255048_10000758_pt1 | contig 23875 bp, 61 predicted proteins | sample JV7_2_2_MG_FD_183619 | JGI IMG/M metagenome (GOLD analysis project Ga0255048, IMG submission 183619) | Seawater microbial communities from Jervis Inlet, British Columbia, Canada - JV7_2_2 | ecosystem: Environmental > Aquatic > Marine > Inlet | place: Canada: British Columbia | collected 2016-10-06
TTCCTTCACTTCCTCCGGTACCTTCAGTTCCTTCAGTACCTTGGTCAGGTAAGTTAGTTATCAATTCCGTAACCATTTCCATTGACACGTTCAATGCTTGTTCCGTATCCTTTAATCGGCTAATGTTTTTCATATCTAATATGTTCCATATCTTACGTAATCCAGGTAACAAGTCTAATGTCCTGTTAGGATTAATAAAATTAATAATGTGGTTCATATAATTTTCAAGTTCCACTTCCTTCCAAGCGTGTGACTTTAAAGCTTTGTCAATTACTTTATCGTTGAAGTAGTACCCATACATAGCTTCGTAGTAACCTCTATAACCTGGAGCTTCAGTTTGTATGTACTTGTCAATTCGTCTATCCTCAACCACGTTAAGCATATTCTTTACCAAGTCGTTCATTGCGTAATTGTTAACACCTTTCTTTTGCCCTAGGTCGTATAGTGTCTGAGCAATGTATGAATCAATTCCTCGTTTCAGTATTCCAAAGTTTGTTAGTTTAATATGGCTACCCTCGTGTAATGCAAGTCCAACCGCAACGTCAAAGTTACCGTTGTTAATACCAGCACTAATGTTAACTGTCTTTCCATCTGTGTAACTATCAGTACCACTAAACCGAACCGGAATGTTATCACCTGTTACAATACGTACAAAATTACCAATTGCTCGTTGGTAACCAATTAATGCAAATATATCTTTTCCTGCTGGCTTTTTTACAACTCCTGTTATTGGATCATAGAAACGATCATTGACATCGTTACCCATCCAAAACTTACTCATATCATTTATTTGTCTCATATCCTTTATCTCTTTTACTATGTAAAAGTACAACAATTATTTCACAATTCCAAATTTTTCTTCAACTATTTTCAACAATAGTAAGGTACTTGACAAGTCTTTGATCTTCTGTTGTCTTTCCCTTCCTACTGTATCAACAAGAGTTATGAAGTCTGTTGTCTTAAATTTCTTTCTAGTAACTGTCGTCCTCGATGTTAAACAAATCCTCGTCGTCTGAAGTAACTTCGTTATCCTCAACAACCGGGTTGTCAATGTGACTATACTTTTGAACAACTTGAGTAACAAATGTACGTTCACTGTCCATACCTCCATCGGCATTGTAAAACGGTAACACAGCAACTTCAACAGCTTCAGTAAGTTTAAATCCGTCATACATAAGACCTGCTAGTTCCAAAGTACTTCTTGTACTAATTGCAGTGTCAATTCTTGGATCTTCTGTTTTAAGTTCCTTACGTGTCATATCAGCTATCTCAGCTATTGCCGTAATGGCTTCCTTTCTTAACGTTGGAAACTCGTTAGTTAACAAGCTAGTCTCTCCAGCAATGTCTAAGGCGTCAACCTCAATAATAGTGAACCTGTCCATTAAGGCTCTGTCCATTACTCGTGTTCCTGTAAACTCGTTACCAATGTTAGCTGTTGCTATAAAACAAACACCCTTAGCTACCTTAACCGTTGGACTTCCTTCTTGTTCATCCAAACGTAAATAACGTTGACCCTCATCAAGTACAGGCATCAAGATGTTAGCGGCTTCTGGATTAGCTCTACTTAATTCGTCTAACAGTATCACAGCTCCTTCAGTCTGTATAGCTTGTATAAACAAACTAGGATTAAAAAATGTTCCTTCACCTTCTTTAAAGTGAGTGTTTCCAATCAGTGTACTTCGTGGATCTTGTGTTGCACCCAAGTTAAAGAAAAAGAATGGTCTTTCCAACCCTTTAGCTACCGTCTGAGCTTTATACGTTTTACCCGTTCCAGCTCCTCCTGTCATCATAACGTTCTTTCCACGTACAACAGAACGAACTAAGTGTCTCCACTTTAGTTCCGGCATATACAAGTCTTTAGGCTTTTTATCAACTGCCGTTTGTATTAGACCCATAACAGGATTCTCTTCAATCAGTTTCTCCATAGTTGGTGTTGGTTTTTGTACTTCTAACTCAGCCATAATAGCCTTAATTTTATTCTCACTAATACGGTTCTTAGCAGCTTGCCATACACCTGCCTTGTTAATTATAATAGGCATTTCCTGTTCACCCACCCTCGCGAGGGTTGCTGGTTTAACTACTGCAGTAACGTTGTTACCCCCACTATCCGTGGCAATCAGTTTACCATCTACTTTTGCAATTATTGCTGTCTTCATAACTCTATTTTTAAATTTAACTCTTAACTAATTAACTTCCTTTACTATGTAAAGATACGGAATTCAAACCACAATTCCAAATTTTTCTTCAACTATTTTACATTTATTTTTGTCATCAACACTCCACATCCAATTGCTAGCATATCAACTGCTAATGCTAGTAGTAATCCCGGTACATTAAATATGGCCCAAGCTGTAAAGGTTAGTACCGTCATTAACCCAATTACGAGTACCAACATTACAAATGTCATCATCGTTTCCCAATCCTTGTTTTTCATAACTCTTATCTTTTTAACTTATACTACTAAAGTACAACAAAAAAACCACAATTCCAAATTTTTTCTGGAAAAGTTATTAACCAATTATTTTCCAATATTCACTGTAATACATACACATCGTTTCTGTACCAATGGCTGTGTCACCTAGTTTGTATCCGTTGTGAGCTTTCACACATATTACAGGTTTACCTTTTAACTGCTGTACCTTATTTTTCATTTTCTTTATTTTGGTTTAACAGTAATGGCATAGTAAACTAAGAATGGATAGTATTAATGGGACAATAAACCCAAAAATTCTACCATTTCTAGTACTTAACCATTTACTAAATATCTTTAATTTTTTCATATCTCTATGTTTACAGTAACGTTATACAATACACTGCCCATACTAGAATTGCAATTCCTAATACAAAATATATCCTACCCGTTGTTTTGTCTTCTGGTGGTGTGTACATAACTCTATCCTATTAATATTTTAAATATAACTAAGGCAGTCATCAGTGTCATTACTCCGACACCCATCTGCCACTCCTTAATCTCGTTTACCATTGTTATAACTCTCATATCTTATTTCCTTTTACATAGTAAAAGTACAACATATAAACCACATATCCTAATTTATTTGCAACTCATTTGTTTACCTGTAAAAGAAAGTTAATATCCAAATTTATTTGCAGAAAGTTATTAACAATTTCCGGCAACACTTATACTATACACATAGTATAGGTAGGAAGAAACAATCAATATAATATACACATAGTATAAGGAAGGAACGCGTTTAACGTACAATCTTCAGCAATTTCCTTTTTTATATAGTATAGGTAGCGAACGTAACGTACAACGAACCTATATATACACATAGTATAAGGAAGGAAAGAGTTATTAACCAAAGAGGATACCTGAGTGTTAACAACTATATGAAAAACTGTGGAAAATATTTGGATTTGTGAAAGAAAGACACGTAATCTCGTCGCTCTAACTCCTATCCGTATTAACCACATAAAGTCACGACTCTTTAGTCACACTTTTACAGTCGTCCGATAACGTATGTTCCGTTTTCTTACAATGTTTTGGTTTTGTAACTATACACCTGATTTACCTGACTTAATTGTGTAAAATAAGGGATATTTGGTAGTGTTATAGGGACTAATCCATATGAATACTAGATTGGACATCAACGTTTAATTGAGGAAATAGGGAATAATTAAGTGTTCTTGTTTTGTTACAGAATTAGGGTTAATTCTTATAGATATTGTAACAAACTAAGGGTAAATATATTGTTGTAATATTAGTATTAAGGTTATAGATATACTATGTGTATCTTATATCTGTGTTATTTTAATACTATGTTTATCTATACTATGTGTGATATTGATACCTTTATTTTTTTTAGAGTTTCTGTGCAAATAGCTACTTATTAAAAAGGTCTGGCGTTTAAAGTTATCTTTGTTTTGGTTTATCTTTTAAGGGAAATTCTATTTGACAATGCCATTTACAAAATGGTTTAAGTGTGTGATGTGCAAGTTGTATTTCATTCAAAACACTTATTGCGTCGTCTCCTTTTATGTAACCAATGTGAATATTATTAGTGTTTCTTTTCATAGAATATAAAGCTCCCATTATCAATAATGGTATTTGTTGATAATGTAATGGAGATTCCCCAATTTCATTAGGCTTCAAGTAGTGAGTTTCTAAAGAAGCACATTTGTTTGGGTATTTTTTCATAAAATCTTTGACTATATATCGAGCAGTACTTAATTCTTGTTTTGCATTCGGTTGTTTCATTTGAATGTGTACAGGTAAGATACTATTACCTTTACTTATATTCCATTCCATTAATTTAAGTGAATCAACTCCTCCACTTAATAATACTATATTATGACTTTGCATCATTGTTATTATATCCTATGTGTACAAACCCTCAAACTATCATTCCCATACAGTTCAGTAAACTCTGTATTGTTAATCTCTCCGTCATCAACAAACGTACTTAATACTCTACCCGTGTACGTTCCTCCAAATACCGTACAATCATATAGTGTAAGTGTGTACCTATTTTCATACATTACTACACCTAACGTATAACGTCTTTCAGTACCACTATTAATCGTGTAACTATCTGTATCAACAAAGTGTAACGTATCGTTTGGTGTTACAGTTGTATTATTCTGTGTATCGTATCTCGTTATTACCCATTTAGTATCTACTAGTTTTTCGTTTTGGGTGATGTTTACGTCTTGTTTGGTACAAGATATTAATAGGGTTATTGATAGTAGGATTAGTAGTTGTTTCATACTTGTTTTGGTTTAATATTCGTGTACAATAGTTTCTTTCGATTCAGTTGTCTGTTGTTGAATATCTATTTCTATACGTTTCCTTGCTTGAGATAATTCATAAAACCTATCTCTTTTCCAACTACCTTTTTTATTCCAACTACCAAAATATTGATATTCTGACTTTATGTCCTTGCCGTTTTCATCTCGACCTAAAACATAATAAGCAACGTTTTCATCTTTATATTGTGGATAGAAATGACTTACGTGTTCATACTTTTCTTCTATTATTCTATATTTTCTTTTACTCATCTTTGTTTTGGTTTAATTCTTCTTTACTAACTCTTTTCAGAATAGTAACACAAAATAAATTATCTCTATCTTTAATTCTTTCTGCAAACTCAATAGCACGTTCCTTTGTTAATGGATTGCTCTGTTGTATTAATGCCTCTTGCATCATAGCAGTTGAATCTTCCGCAAATACTATGTAGTTATTATCTTCTCTACTCATCTTTGTTTTGGTATATATTCATTAATATAAAATTAATTTCAGAAATCTTGTTATTTAATATAGCAGATTCTCTAGGAGATAGTTTAATATTATTTTTAACCTTCCTAGTAATATCAATTAACAACTTATGATTAACAACTCCCGTATCTATAAATGTTGTATAATCTTTGTCAGTAACATTTTCAGTCATCTTCTTTAATTTTCTTGTTTTAGTAACGTGACGTGGCCATGAGTTTGTAAGGTATTACTATTAAGTGGTCGATAGAACATCTTCCAAACATAAACTCCATTTTGACATACTTCGTTGTGAAATTGCCCATTCCACTTTTCTAACGGATTACGTGATTCCCATATCATTTCGCCCCATCGGTTGAAAATGTACATAGTATAGTGTTCGTCATTTAATTCTCCACTAAAGACAGGACCCCAAACATCGTTTTTTCCATCACCATTAACCGTAAAACAATTAGGCACATAGACATTATCAAAAGAACATTCGTCTATGTCTACTAGTAAGTGTGACGAATCTGAATTACACTCCTCAACAGATACGGATATATTATATAAACCGTACGGAGTATTAAGCCAATTTACTGTAATAATATCAGTACCTTGACCAGAAACTATTAACCCACCCTGAACACTCCAATTATGTGTGCTACTAGGTGTTTGGGTGTTTACCCAATATTCTTGTAAATATTCCTGATTTTCAGTGCAAACCTCAATATATTGTATTTGAGATTTTACACCGAAAGGCAAGAATAATAATATGGTTAATAGATATTTAATCATTAGTTATGGTTAATTGGTCCTAATACAGGTGCTGCATTTACAACTACTGTCATAACTACTGAACATCCACCAACAGTATATGTTAAATTAAATGTACCAGGTCCTGACGTTACAGGACAAAATTCATAAACTCCTGCAGTTAATGTGACTCCTGTTCCTGTCCAAACTCCTCCAGCTGGAGTTCCTGTTAATACAGCACAAGGTTCTCCTTCACAGAATGGACCTATTTGAATAAATGCTGGGTCTAAGATAAAAATATCTAAATCAATGTTATCAGTACAGCCTGCCGCGTTTGTTTCTACTACTGATACAGCCCCCGGAAACAGTCCGGCAACATTTCCCCAATCAACAGTGATTGCGTTAGTTCCTTGTCCTGATGTGATAGCTCCTCCACCACCTGATATAGTCCAATCGTAAGTTGAACCGGCAGTATTGGTTACTGAATAATTTTCTCCAACAGCACCGATACATACTGTATCAGGATTAGTTGTAATTTGTGAATAAGAATTACCTACACATAGTGATATAATTCCTAATAATAATAATAGTTTTTTCATTTTGTTTTCCTTTTATTGTTTGTTATTGTTTGTTATTGTTTGTTATTAATTATGCCATATCCCTACGATACTAGCTTGACCTCCGACCAATATTGTTACGTCAATAGATGTTACACAACCATCGTTATCTGTGACGATTATAGTATATATTCCTGGTGATAAACCAATCATATTATCAGAGCCATTAACATTATTTGAGTTTTGTATTGTATTTCCTAAATCATCTTCCCATACATAATCCCAAGGTCCGTTTCCTTGTCCTGTGACTGTTATTGTACCATTATTTTCTCCTAAACATATTTCGTTTGTATGAATTTCAGTTGGCGATGGACAGCACGTAAGACTACCACTAAATACAAATACCGGGTCATTCTGACAAGCTACATTCGTCCAACTCCCCGTTTCACCATCAGCATAAGTCTCTACTAATACACTTAAATTATCCCCATCTTGTCCAGGTGGACAATCATTAGTTGTAGCCTCCCAACAAAATTCCCAATTAACATTGCCTTGACAATTATCTCCATAATTTCCTGATGGGTTTCCGTTTGGAAAATTAAACAAATCCCCATCAAAGAAAAACCCGTTTGCATTTCCATTAGGTGTATTCACCCCATTAAACCAAGTCCAAACACCAACACCACCATCACAAGTATTAGCGGCACTTACGGGTGTTACATTGCCCCAGCCTGAGCCCATTATTGGAACAACACCGTGAAACCAATTAGAATTTTCTTGTGACCATTCTGTTACTGTAAAACAAAATGTTACGGTAGTACCTGGTTGATAAGTTCCATTAATTGGTAAAGGAGTAACATCCATATTAGATGATAGTAAACAATCGTCACAACTATTATTATTTTGTAGTGTTAAATCAAATGTACCTTGATCTGCAGGGTTTCCTCCACTGATTTGAATGTAATATGTTTGTCCGGGTGTTAATTGAGATGTAGTATTTAAGTTTCCACCGCCACCAATATCACAACCAACTCCTATTAATGCTCCACAATTTCCTGTCCATATACCTACATTCGGCTGGTTTATATTTCCATTAATTGTAACATCCAATGCATTTCCTGTTGCAACGAATGAATACCAAACATCTGTTGCTGGAGATGACATATCATTGCCTAATGTTCCTTGGCAATTTATTAGTGTAGTATATGGAGCCTCTGTTAAAGAATTTACGTTTGTAAGATTGTTGAATGTGATAGGGGCACCTTGTCCGTTGTTATTAGGTCCATTTCCACAATTAGCGGGATTTGGTAAATTACCCAATACGGTTGCGTTAAGACAATCATCATTAACAACTTGTGAAATAACATTTGTTAGTGAAAATAATAATATTACTAATGTTAAAAAATACCTCATATAATAATAAATATTGTACTAAATAATAAATTCTTTTTTACTCATCTTTGGTGTTCTTCCATTTTAAGTTGTTCTCCCCTTAAATAAAAATCGTCTCCATATTCATCTTTAATAAATTCAGCTACCGTAAAGTTTGACAACCTAATTCCGGTAGTTGCTGAGAACATATATTTAAATAACATATCAAGGTTATTATCTGTTGCAACCATAAAAGATTCTATGTTTAGAACTTCTTTAATTCTCATATAGAAATCTTCTTTACTTTCATTCTGTTGTTCCCATAAGAGTTTTTCTAACTCTGCTTGTGCGTCAACTCCGTATTGATTATTTGGTTCTTTCATTTTTGTTTTGGTTTAAATTCAATGTACTTATTAAATTGTCTTTTATATTCATCCCACTCTTCACTTGTTGGTGGTGTTTCTCTATCTAACCAACTCTTAATATCAATCTCTAACTTTAATCTAAGGTTGTTTGTTGCTTTGTCTATTCCTATGTCAATCATCTTTCGTTTGGTTTAATATCTTTTAGGTTTAACTTCGTTTTAACTTTTACACCTACTAACCCACAAGCAAGGAAATCACTAACTTCTGTCCACTTAGTATATCCATTCATTTCTGGGTATTTACTTTTAACTACTTTACTCATCTTTGTTTTGGTTTTAACCATTCTTTAATTTCTCTTGACATCTCATCAAAGGTTATCCCTTGTGTGTCGGCCATATCTTGAATCTGTTTATCGGTAAGTACTAAAAAGTCAGCCATAGGTTTTCTGTTCTTATGGATTTCATTAGATGCTTTTAATAGCTTACTGACCAATTTTTTCTTTTCTTTGCTCATCTTCTTTGTTTTGGTTTAATATTCGTCAACATCTCCGTGAGTATTAAGATTACTACGGTCATAGTAAGATTTTTCTTCCGATGTTACTACATAGTTTTTACGTAAACGTTCAATTTCCAAATTTACTTTTGCACAATCTGGTAACGTTATGTTATTCTTTTTTAGAAATTCGTAAACCTCTTCCATTGTATCTACAAATGTTTCTGATAATACACCGTCCTTAGAATCTAGTTCTGTTATGTAGTGTAGTTTCTCGTCTTTTAAATATTGATAGTGCCAATAACTCATAACCTAGTGTCCTGTATAATCTTCTGGTCTAGGATTCTTTACCGAATGTCCTTCATCCAAATATAATGTAGTTGTTCCATCCGGATTCTTTACACGTCTACCCGTTAGTTTTTTGGTACTTATTGGTTCTTTTTTTGTATTTTTTCTGTATTCTTTCCTAGCCATAATAGTTTTATTTATTTTTTTTATAATAATCCATAACCATAGATTTAATTCCTTGGTCTATCCCAAACAAAAAAAATCCTAGAACAAATAACCATATTATAATATCAATTATATCGTTCATATTCTTTATTTAATTAAACCTCTTTTTCTTCCACAAGGTGCACAATAATATGGAAATGTTCCTTTCCAATCTTCTTCCGTTACACGTTCCGCAAGTTGCATTACATCTTCTTGTAACCAACCCTGTTTAATTGTTGTTCTACAATCACTGCACCCAATGTGTGGAATGTTGTTTACCATTTTCTTCAAGCGTTCTCCACCTGGTGTTATTCTTTCAGCCATAATTATCTTAATTGTCTTATTAATAAATCCATACTAGTTAATACACTACCCAATGTTTGATCCGGATTAGCGTTGTATTTCTTTTGTAGTTTGTTTTTTATAGTCGTTAGTGACTTTATTTCTGATTCGTACATATTATTTTTTTTCGTTCATAAAATTAGTGTTTGGCATTAAGTTAGCAAATTTTTCACGAGGAGTCATTCCATCTGTGTTTGGACCAACCCTTTTAATTTCTCGTAACATTTCAGGTCTGTTTTCAACTACCCAATCAATGTAACTTGGATTTACTTGAGATACAAATTCGTAGGTCTTGTTTTGATATCTACCCGTACGAAATATAAATTCTTTTGTCATTTGTTTATTGTTTTAATTGTTTATTTATCTTTTTCCTCTACTGTTTCTTGGACCTGTCGTAGACTGTCCGTAGGTAAATTTCTTTCTTGTATTTCTTTTTGACGGTTTCTTCCGCGTCCATAGCATACTCACTTTCTTTTTGCTTCTCCACTTCCTTGCCTTTTCCGCATTCTTGAATGTGTTCATTTCCCATTTGTACATCTGACCATATCCCTGATATGAGATTAGTAGTAGCACTGATATTAATATGATTCGTATCAAATTTGCTCCTCATCGAATAATATTGTTACATCGTGTTTAAACATTTGTTCTAGTCCTTTCTTTGTGATACTATATGGTCCGTCTTTTTGTCTACTCGCATTCTCGTTGATTATCGTATATTGATTTCCAATTTCTTTATCACCTACGTATGTTTGTACAACTGTCCAATAGTTATCATCATCTGATATAGTTACCACTTTGATATTTTTAGTTTTAATTATCATATCTTCGTTATTATTTAATTAATGTAACATATTTCCACCAGGTGACTTACCCGATTTCATAGATTTATATTTTACTTTCTTTTGTGATTTACTACCACAATTCGGTTGTTGTGTCGCGCAACTAACCATAAAACATACAATGATGCTTAATAATACTATTTTTTTCATATCTTTTCTATTATAATTAAATATACAACAATTTTATTACAATTCCAAATTTAACTTATACCAATCCACGGACTAGTAACTGTACCTAATATAATAGTACCACTTACTACTGCTAGATGAGCTTGAAATGCAGCTGCTAATGCCGTTGCCGTTCCTGCTGAACTCTGGGATTGAAACGCAGCTGTTAAGCTTGCTGATAATACAGAAGAAACACCTGACGTATCAAACGCCGTACTATGTGGTGGTGGTGCATATATTAAAGAAGCTATTACAATAGCGTTTGCTGTTGTGTTAAATGCAGTTGGTAACATTTTACCTTGTTCAAGTAATTTAGCGTTATTTAAGTCAATTAATAGTGCACTTGCAATTGGACCTGGTGTTGGTGGGATAATTGGAATTCCAACAGAAGTGGTCGCTCCACTCAAAGCAGTAATGTATGACGATTCAAGTTTAAGTGCAAAAGCAGCCTCGTCTGATGCTGTTTTACCTGACAAGTAACCTGTAACTTCACTTATAAACGTTGGAAAGTTTGCTGGCATTATTATATCTCCTTTATCAGTAATAAATATTGTTTATACAGTTTATTACAACGATTTAATATATCTTTATTGATTTTGTTTTGTCCTTTTCCGGGTTCTAACGCCATTTTAATATAGTCACTTTGTCGTAGTGTTTCACAACTTGCTTGTCTGCGTATATCACTGTTTGGGTGCTTGTCGGCTATACATTCTACTATCGACTTCAATTTCATGAACTTCTCCGAAACACTCATTCGCTTTTCTTTCCTCTGCTTGCTCCATATTGTATTGCTCATAACTATCTTCTAATTGTGTGTTTAACCATTCCGGATGAAGTACGTCGATACCCTGTTCCATTTGTTCCTCTATATATCGTTTTGTTTTACTCATAACCACTTCATTTTAACAGCGTAATTTAAAACATTTAATAGTTCGTTGGTATCTTTTTCTGTAAACGTGTGTGGAAGAAACCCTATACTGTCAGTGTCCCCGTTAACGAGACCTTTTAGAAAGTCTGGATTATCCCAATGTTCTTCAGTACCACCCTTTGGTTTGTATGTTACGGTTTGGGTATCATTCCATAATTTACCATCATCATCTAACAGTACACTAAAGTTAAATACCCCATCAACGCTTTCAATTCCATAAAAAACGTTAGGTTGTTCTAATTCAGGTTCTGTGTCATCCTGTTTTTCCATTGGTACCAATTCATACCAACTTCCGTCTATTTCTACTTTATTATTCATTATTTATTATTTAAAATCTTGTTTTAGTCCCATCCAATTAGAATCCTTGTCCATTATTTCAACGTCAACTCCACTTCCATTGGCTGTTTTTATCATCTTGTCTAACACGGTGTTTCCAAATGAATTCATAACTCCATAATCTTTTACGTGACATTTATAACAACTACCCGAGTATCCAAAAAAGTGATAGTAATCTCCTTCTTGTACTACTTTGGTAATTCCGCTGTTTAATCTCCAGCGGTCACTGTCCGTCCATCCACCTGTCCAAGTGGCAAATACTTTGTATTCAGGGTCCATCATTCCAGGTCCACCTTTGTCAGTTATCCTAACAACTACCCATTTGTCAGGTGTTTCACTTATTAAGTTAAGTGGTATTTTTGTTTGTGGTAATTTACTCATCTTTGTATTTTCTTCTAAAAAATTCTTCATATATATTAACTTTCTTCTAATACTTACTTTATCAGCATTAAGTAAACTTAATAAGAAATTATCTAACTCTTCTTTACTCATCTTTGTTTTGGTTTGGGTTCTTTATATAATCCATTGCTTTGGTTATAGATTTGAATATAATCGGTGGATTAAGTGGACCTTTTTTGCATTTCTCAAATAACTTTTTATTTACTTTCATTTTCGTATTGCTTTAATTATTTCTGCCAATCCGTTTAATGTTACTCCAATAGTGATTATTCCTGCGAAAAATAGTCCCGCTAGCAGTTCACCACTTTGACAACTTATCCATTCTAAATATTCCATAATAATTAATATCCTTCTCCTGATGCGTTAATAAATTCCATTCCAATCTCTTTACAGTATTCTGATAGTAATTCTTCAACTACATCTTTGTTCATATAACCAAAGTCAAGTGAATGTCCATAAACGTGAATGGTATTTGGATTAGTACTTGCACAGGTATTTCCTATTTCAATACGTCCACCACCTAATGTGTAAAATCTATCAAGTTCCGGTTCTTCAATTGTTACCTTACTTACCACATCTTTATGGTATTCCCCAATATCAGCTCTAAAAACTGTATTTGTTCCGTCTGATAATACTACACATTTATACGTTCCTTTTTTTGGTATAACTACTTTTTTCATAATCTCAGTGACTTAATACTACTCGTTTTACAGTTTCATACGCAACAAAACCATCAACTTTGTTCTTTAATGTTTCCGTTTCCCATTTCTTTATAGCGTGCCAATCATCAAATAACACTTTAAATGTTTTGGAAGCACTGTCCCTTTTACGTGGACTTAACTGCCACGACAATGATACTTTAACCCATTCTACAACTCCTGCTCCCATATCTTATTTATTTACTTTATTTATACCAACAAATCCGGAAGCAATACCCAACCAAAATCCAAAGTCATAAAACCCACCATTGTTATTTACTGCATATACAGCAATATCATCGGAGAATAAACTTCCAATTAAACTAAATCCAAATATCCATCCGTGCCATAATCCACCACCAAATCCGTAGGTGTGTTCTACTTCAGGTAAACATTCGTTGATGTGTGATGCATCAGCACAGCCCGTTAAAGCTAATACTATAATTCCAAGTAATATTAAATTTGTTGTTTTCATACCTTATTTATTTTGTTTGTGATATTCTTCGTATTCTTTTTCCCTTCGAGCTTCGTCAACCGGGTTTCTGAAATAACTTCTATCAATTGTTCCTGTTCTGTCGTACTCCTCAGAACAATCCTTAACCACTCGGTAAATTCCGTCAATCTTTAGTCCTCTTAATACACAAGCTGTATCTACATTCCACGGAATAAATGTTATTTCGTATCCCTTTCTACCACCTAAGTGCCTTACTTTAAAGTTTGGGAATTCCTTTTCTATTTGTTTTCTTGTCATAACTCTTACTGATTTTCTTCTTTTCCAGCTAAATATCCCATCAACATAGCAAAGCCAATAGTCAAAGCATCAATACCAATTCCAATAAGTGCTCCAAGCCATCCATATTCACAATATAAAAGGTAAACAAACCCACCCAATATAAACACTATCAACATAATTGGCATAATCAACATTGCTGTCACTTCCAATCCTTTTAACAATATCTCTCCTAACTTTCTCATAACTCTTACTGTTTAACTGTTTAACTTATAATACTAAAGTACAACAAATAAACCACAATTCCTAATTTTTTATGATATAATTTCAACACATTTATCATATAAGTCTTTATGTCCTTTGTTCATAAGTTCCAATATAACTTTCTTTTCCTGTAAATATACTTTTGCGAAGTCCTCTGCGTGTCCAGCAATCGACTCACTGTTATGTAATAAATCAGCATACTTAACTGATTGTGATACAACATCAATTTTCCCTAAACGTTCTGCTTCTAGTTGTTTTCGTTGTTTTCGGTTTAGCTCTGGATAATCTTCTTTAGTGTAAATGTCTGTTAAACTAAGAATACCAAGTACAATAGTATTGTTTGCTAGTGGTTCATAACCAAGAGACCATAATTTCCAAGCTAACAACCCTATGTCAGTATCAGTATCTTCTAACAAATCATGTCCTAACGCAATCTCGATAGCATATGGTACTTCTGGTAAGTGTTGGTTTACTATACCTGCTACCGCTAATGGATGTGTCCAATATGGTTCGTTTGTGTATTTACGTACCTGTGTTCCGTGTTGTTCTTTAACGAACTCTAAAAATGCTTTTTGTTTTGTATTTAACTCCATATCTTAATCTCTTTTACTATGTAAAAATACAACAAAAAAACCACAATTCCTAATTTTTATCGAACTATTTTTAAACTTTAATAATGCTTACCATTCCTTCTTTGTGGAAATCTTGATTATAATAACCTGTTGAATCGATAGTGTACACATAACTTCCAACCGGAGCTTTTTGTCCGTGATACGTACCGTCCCATTGATTATCTTGTCTGTCGGATTCAAATATTAATTGTCCCCATCTGTTATATATTATTAAGTGATATTCTTTTACACCATAACCAAGTGCTCCAAATGAATCATTTAATCCGTCTTCGTTCGGTGTAAATGCGTTTGGAACGTACATATATAATTCTGGATTTACTTTAACAATGTTTGATACACTACAAATATCATTATCTGTTTTGTTAACTGCCGTTACTCTGTAACTTGCACTAAAATCAAGTCCGGGTATTGGGTCACCACCATTTAATAAATTGGCATTGTTTTCGTTGATATCCATTAATAAGTCAAACGCATTTGCGTTATATGTTTTATAATTTAAGTTTGTAATGCCTGTAATAATTAGAATAATAATAATAATAAATTGTTTCATAGTTTGTTTGTTTTTTCGTTTAACTACTTATAACTATTAAACCGACTAACCAAACAGGTGTTTTAAAACACTGAAAAAAATAAATACGTTTTTTCACGTTAACTACAGAAAACACGTAGACTACTTAACTCTATTTTGTAATTTCTTTTTCCACGTATTGTAAATGTCTATTAAGTTTCCTGTACTACCATTAGATTCATCTTTAGCACCTTGATCATATGCTTCTTCAATCAAATCTATCAAGTCACTCTTAGTAAGTGTACTAGATTTCACTTCAGTTTTATGTAGTTTAAAACACTCGCGCGCAAGAGCATATTGTACCGTTCCTTCTTCGAGATATAAAGATCGTGTTGTTACTTCACTGCCCCTTGGCTTAAGTGGGGAGTCTTTTGAATGAGTGATTGTATATACTTCCCCTTTCTGTAAACTAGCTTTTTTAGTCCAATTCTGTGATTTTTTGGGGTCAACTTCTATGCTATGTTTTACCAATACCACCTTATCTCCTATTTTAAATTTCTGTTCTTTCATACTTCTTTCATATGTCTACATTTTCCTCTGAACTTTCCAGCTGGACAATTACACGTTATTCGGGTAGGATATACTGTTACTGTATATTTGTCTCCTTTACTACCAATAACTTCGTGTGTCGTAGGTTCCACTACTTTTTCTTTAATGTGTACAATATCCGATAATTTAATATTAGATGGAACAGGTGTCCAACCCGGTACTATATACGTTTGTCCGTTTAATCTAGTTAAACCGGGAGGTAACGTATGTGTGTGTGGCCATTTTCCGTTCATTACACAAAATCATATAATTCGTCCCAACCATATAATACACAACCGTTAACTGATATCTGGTCAGCATATACGTTGTGAGTTTCGTTCCACTTTTCTAATTCTTCGATAGTATTAAACGTTACTATCACTTTGTCCAATAACGGACTTTCATATACTTCTATTTTTGCTTTTGTCATATCGCTACTGTATCTATTTCTCTAAATGTAATATTTTGTGGTTCGTATGTTCCGTGTTTTTCGTGTATCCACTCGCCATACTTATCATTAAAATAAGTAAGTTTCCTAATGGCTTTATCCATAGCGTTAACATCCTGAACACTTACAGCCTTCCCATACTCAGAAGCCCAATACTTAATCTTACTTAAATAACCGTCGTTTTTCTTTTTCATCTCTCATTGTTTATCTCTTTTACTATGTAAAAGTACAACAAAAAAACCACAAATCCAAACTTTTTGGCAACTATTTTAAATTATTTTATGATCTTCATCACCGATATGTCCACCGTACCAATACTTTTCTTGTTTACCTGTGAATGACCCCACCGTCAAAAAATAATGGTTGTAGCACAACCATTGTAAGTTATCAATGTGATGATTAGTATAATCCCCATCAATCCAATTTAATAGTAATGGAATTTTACCATCTAGTCGATATTCATTGAAACCACAACAAGCACATATCATAGGAATATCTCCTGTTTTTTGTAATCTACGTTTCAATGATTTTCTAGGATATTCTGGGTGTTTTCCTGCTAGTATGTCGTCAACTTTCTTTCCGTGGTTACGACCGGAAGTTGGTTTAGAAATTCCAATACCGTCTTGGTTTTTATGTAACTCAAACAAGTCTTTACCTGTAACTTTATCCTTATACATACTTGCATACTTCTTGTATGTCTTTACGTTAATATTTAGGAATCTTGCCGCTCCAGCATTGGACTTACTATTTTCCATAGCATAACGAATCTGTGATTCCGTTATGTTTAGTGGGTCACGTCCGGAACCTGGAATAAATTTTCCTTTAGGAGACATATCCAGCGTTTTTAGATTGTTCCTGTGATGAGAATCCAACCACCTTGAGACAAATACTGCATACTTGCTTTACGACACCTTGTATTAATTCAGTTTGTTCTTCTTTATGTCTACAAGCGTCTTGTATCTCATCTAGTCTTCCTGTTGCTCTGTGAATATCTTCTACTGCTAGTTTAGCTAGTTTATTCAATTTTTCATCTGTCATCTTGTTCTCCGTTGTTGGTGAACCTTGATTTATGTTAACTTCTGTGACTGTTTCCATTGTTATTTATTTGTGTTTAATTCCGTGATTCCTGTCCCATCTTTCTACTCTTCTTCCAAACTTGTATCCGCTCCAAAACGTAAATACAAGTAATGCTAAATATAAAAATACCATCATAATATATGTTCTTTAATGTATTCAATCCCTTCTTTGTTATTGTATTCTGCATAATAATTGTGTATATGATTTCCACCTGATGCTGTCATTGTTTCCACGTAATCTCTTATATGATTGTAGACTTTACGTTGTTGCCATTCCTCTAAACCCTTAATGAACTTAGGTAACAAGTCTTCTGTCTGTTTCCACTCTATTCTGAGTGTTGGTACATTTGGTTTCCTGTCAACCCATAATTTGTAAATTGATGTTTCTTCGCTAGTCATTAACCTTGCAATGTTATTTTTCTATCTTGTGGTGGTGTTGGTGGCTTAGGAATTGGAATAAAACCTATTGAGTTCGTATCATCGTTTGATCCGAATTGGTGTGGTGTACACCATAACTTAGTCCAACACCTAAACTTCTCCAACCAAATCGAAATTATATTATCTCTACCATAATTATCTCGACCGGGTCCATAAACCTCGTCTTTTATTAAACGTTTACCTGAATCACACGTTGGATTCATTGGACCTATTGGCGTAGGTACGTATGTTGGTATCGGTTCATCATATCGTTTTCTAGTGGTTGTCCGTTCTTCCACAACCAGCTTCAGTGTTTCCTTCAATATCTTTGTATTTTCAATATTCAGTACACTTTTTCCTGTTAGGAATCCTTTTAGCCAAGGCATAAATTCTTTATCTGTCATAATTAATCGTGGTTTAGTGGGTATTGAGGTTCAAATAAATCACCAACACTAGTTGAGTTAGTTTCTACAAGTGTATATATACACCCATTATCAGTATTTACGTTCATAACGTCTACTAAATTTTGAGCAACACTTTTTTGTGATATTTCCAAAATTTCACTATGAGTATCAGTCATTAATATTTGTTGACCGTTTATTAATTTCTTACTAATATTATACACTTTTGCTTCCATACTGTCCTAAAAATATTTTAACTGTTTTGTCACATAACTCATCTCTAAGTGGTTGTTTGTTTACCTTTAGGGTAAGATTATTAATCATTCCACTTACATCCTTACATTCTTCCAATGTTGTCATCCAAGACATTTTAGCTAATACGTCCACTTTTGATACGTAAGGTGTCTTTCTAAATCCAAATAGTTTTCTTAATAGTTTCATATTAATTTGATTTTGTTGAGTTACTTATTGTAGGTAATATTAATCTGGCTAATATCATTAATCCAAATGTTTGCCAAAACGTTAATTCAGGTAATCCAAACGTTGTTGACATTAACCAATTCCATAGCCACATTGTTGGGTACGTGATTAGTATTATAAAACCTGTTACAACTAACATTGTTCCAATTAGAGTTCCTACGCCTTTTCCGAATGTATCAATCATTATTTATGTTTTTGTTTAGATAAATATACAAAATTGTTTTCTAATTTCCTAATTTTATTGTAATATTATGTGGTGCTGTTCTGTTACCTCCAAAATATGGATATAATTTATATCCCCAGAATGGTAATTTGTTGTGTGGTATTGATTTATGTCCTATCATTACATTTTTGTCGTTGTGGATAGTTAGTGAATAACTGTTATCACTTACGATTATTTGATAACGATATTCTCGATTAATATTTACCATTGCAATAAATAAGTTAATACCATCTTCAACTACTCGTTTTCCATCAACATAACAGTAAGCTAATATTTCTATGTTATCACTGTAATCACCTAAACTTCTCCAACCAAATCGAACTGAATTAGTGTGGTGCATACCATAACTTAAACCAAACAGTTTATTAATGTCATATTGGTCGTCTGTTTTGAATTGATATATTGCTGATTTATCGAAAGTAACGTATTTTTGTGTCCCATCTTTCCAGATGTGTGGACCAAAATGTATTCCTGAGGAATGTTTTCCGTGTGGTATTTTATAAGTTTTCACGAGAGTTGATACGTTTATTAATATAAGGTATTAATAATGTAACAACTACAAAGAAACCTATCATACTTACGTTAAACCCAAGTATCCATTCTATTGTATTTTCCCAACTTCTTCCGGCTAAAAACATATTACCAACTAACATTATAATAGCCCATATAATCCATCCTAACATACTCATAGTTAACTTCTCCAACCTTTTCCGGTAGATTTCCAACCTTTCATTGTGTTAGATTTACCGGATATAAACTTATCTTTGTCTTTTTTAAATTTAGCATTAGTTATCGTAACTGTTCCTTTGTCTACGCTTACGGTTTTAATACCATATTTGTTTTTCATTTCCGTTTTCCAATCTTCTAACCCTTTGTAACCGGGTTTGTTGGTGTAAAATCCTGATTCCGTGTCGGTAGTTGTTGGAACGTACAATGTATTACGTACTCCGTGCTTGTCAATGTCTAAGTCATCAATGTTAATTGACTTAGCTTCGTTTATTAAATCTCTTAGTTTCATACTATCCCCAAATATAAATTTCCGCTTTATCATGACCCGTTTTATCTGTACCCATTTTTGACATCAATATTAATTTCCCACCTCCATCAAATGTAATGGTAATTTTATTTTTTTTTGGGTTAGTTTTAATATCCTTTATCGTTTTACCAGAATATTTACTTTCGTTTATTAAATCTTTTAGTTTCATATTAGTCCTAGTTTAATAATGTGTACCAATCACCATTTTCATCAACTACATTAATGTCCGTAGAGAAATAACTACCAATCTTAACTTGTTTAATGTTTGATATTGTATGTGTTTCCCAACTATGCCTACCACCGTGCTTATTTGCTTTAGTTGTAATTGTCTTTCCTAAGAAATATTTATCTAATGATTTGTCCCATTTGTCTGAAAGTGCCAAATACATTTTTTTAATGTCCTTTGGGGAATATTTGTCATTTCCTTCGTTTAATAATTCTTTTAGTTTCATATTAGTCCTTTACGTGATATGTTTTAATTGTAGCGTCCGGATATTCTTTTTTTAATCCATCTACTGCTTTAATGTTTTTCAAACTATCGTCTGAAAAGTATATAGTTGAGTAGCCTTTTTCAATTTGTTTGGCTATCCAATCTGATTTCTTTTTGGGGTCACTACTTCCGACAGGAACAACATAAACATCCATTCCAAGTGTTTTGAAAAAATGTTTAATTGGTAATCCTATTGACCGTGCTGTAAGTATTGTAACTCTACGTGCAGAAGTCTTACGTGCTTTTGTTAACTGTTTTTTTAGTATTTCTACGTTACGTTTTATTATACGTGGGTTTTGTAGTTTAGCACTGAATTCTTTAAAGTCAAACTCATCTCCAGGTTTCTCATCGTAAACAGCAAATTCGGCTGGGTCAAGTTTACTTGTTTTACCGTCTTTGTGGGTAACATATATCCAAGCATCTGACTTGACTAATGTATCATCAGCATCAAATATGGATAGTGTTTTACCACCACGTAATTCGTTTAATATGTCTTTTAGTTTTATCTGTGCCATTGATTCCGTTCACTATCATTAAATCTTGAAATCTCGTTGTCTTTGTCGTCACGAAATTGTCTTTTGATTAATGATAGTAGTTGTTTAACGTCTTTGAATTTACCAATCTCTTTACTTGCTCGTCCAACCCCTTGGTCGTATTTAGGAGAATCACTGTTAGTACTTACAACACCTTTGTTGAAGTCTACGTGAAATTCACTTTCACCTTCTTGTTCAAATTTAGCAATAGTTGGTTTAAATCGAAATGGTAATGTAATACCCATTTCATTGTTTTTATTCCAAGTAGCATAAAATTGTTTAATGGACTTCATATTGTTTTTTAAGTATGTAGATACTTTTCTTAAATCTTTTGCATCCGGAACTATTTTGTTAGCTGCTTTTTGTTTAGCATTAACTTTATCAGCTTCACCTGATAACATTGTAGTATATGTTTCACCTTGTTTCTTAAGCATTGTTGCGTTTGGAGAAACACCTTTACCCTTAGTAATGTAAGTATCAAATTTACTTTTGTTAATTACACCATTAGTAGCATCAGGAATTCCTTTTAGGTTAACTGCTATACCATCCCATTTATATTTACCATTCCGTTCATAAACACCAGCTATGTAAACAACCGAACCTTTTATTTTTGATTTAATTGGTTGTGGAAACAAATGATAGTTCATTTTCTTAACTGTAGCTAAGTTCTTCAACCTAGGAGCTACTAAGTCTTTTACTGCTCTTTTTATTTGTGGGTTTGTTGCCATATTATCCCTCTAACCAAAGTGTTTTACCTTTGTGTTTTTTACCTGTATCTGTTAAATCAAATGTTTGATCAAAGCTCTTAGGATTTGTACTAGGATACTTTACATAAGCTATCTCAGCACGTGGATTATATTTGTTAATTAATCCAATTTCACCTGAAGAATTAGTAATAAAATCTCCTTTTCTAGGAGTGCCTTCGTTTAATATATCTCTTAATTTCATAATTAATACTCGAATTTATCCATTTTCTCGGTTCCTTTAACAGAAAATCCTGTTCGTAATTTTCGTTTGAATCGTTTCTTCTTAAATGCTTTTGTTGGATAATAATCAAACTGATTTCTTAGTAACATTTCAAGTACTTCCTTTTCAGTTGCAGGAGCCATATCTGTTATCTCAACCCAATCAATTTTTCTCTTAGAATCATTATTACGCAACACAACTTTGTCACCTTTTTTAAATGTTCCTTTTGTAGCTAATAACGGAATATCTCCACCTAAATAGAACCACAAACCCTTTTGAAGTTTGTCATACATATTCCAACCGTGTCCGTTAACGCCTGTGTGTGGTTTAATCATTCCAACTGATATAACGTGTGCCGTTAATGCTCTTCCTTCTACTAATAAATCTCTTAATTTCATACTAATAAATATTACTTTTCTAAATAATCCAACACTTCTTTCCAAGTTTCCATTCCCTCAGTTCCAAAGTGTAAGTGAACTCCTTTCCATTTTTCAACACCGTTTTTAAGTCTATCATCAACTATAATATCCTTTTCAGTACCACATAACATATCTTTGTGGTGTGTCATAATCAAACGTTTTTTAAACATTGGTAAGTATTTCTCAACCCAAACTCGTTTGTGTGTCCAAGCTTCAACGTTATTCCAAGGAGCAGTAGTAGCAATATAACAGTCGTATTTCCCACTATTCCATATTTTAGTAATGGCATCAATGGCACCCGGCATAGGTTCTAGTATTCCAAATACATCTAATTGGTCAATTAAATCGTGTTCGTTACTAATCTCGTAATCCGGGTGTTCTTTAACGGCTTTAATGAAATCTGCACAAACTCCGTCTAAATCAATAAAAAGTTTTGTTTTGTTTTCCATAACTTGTGGTGTTTAATTAACTTCCTTTACTATGTAAAGGTACAACAAATAAACCACAAATCCAAACTTTTTGGCAGTTATTTTTGGTATATTTCTCATATCCTTTATCTCTTTTACATAGTAAAAGTACAACAAAAAAACCAGAAATCCAAATTTTAGAGCAATTATCTTCGTAATAAAACTACGAACCTAAACTTCGTAGTTTCTTTTCATCTTCTATCCATTGTTTTCCAATAGGATTTTTAAGTGGAGATTTCAACATTTTGACTATGGCCTTAATTTTATCTCTGTGCATTTTGTTGAAGTTACCAAATTCACTGTTATCGATAGTATAGAAATTACTACCAAATAATGTCTTAAATTTACCTAAATTTGCTTGTACATCTTTCCAACTAGTTTTTACTACTTTAGCTGGTAATACTCTTTCACGTTTATTATTTCGTTCCAATGCAACCGGTAAAGTTGTATTGATAAACAACATTGAAGTATCATATCCTAATTCTTCTAGACGTTGTTTTTTCTTAGCTAACTTACCGTAGTCGTGTCCTGTACCGTCGACAATTAAACCTAAACGTCCTTCGTGATACATACGTTCTAGTTTAGTTTTGATTTTTTTAGCCTTATCTCTAGCGGAACCACTTTTATCTGAAGTGTAGTAATTAAATATTTTGTCGGTCATTTTACCTAAGTTCTTTGGGTCAACACCACGTTTCTTTAATTCTTGTTCGAATGCTGGATCACTATTTACAACCTTCAATCCAAGTGTACTAGTTCCTTTCATTATGTTGTCAATACCAAATACTTGTTCAGCACTAAATGATTTACCACTTCCAGGTCCACCTGCTAGGAATACTGCTTTAAGTATGTTTGGGTCGTTAACACCTTCTGTAAGTACTTGTTCACTTACTGATTCTTTATTCATTTGTTGAATGTATCGGCGTTTAACTTCTTGGTCTATACGTTGTTTCGTCCAACCTTTACCAGGAGCTTTCTTTGCCATTTGTTCAACGTCTTTTCTTATTTGTTTCATTGGGTCATTTACTCCTTCTGTAAGTATTTGTTCGTTTACAGCTTCTCCAAAATATGACGATTGTCTACCTTTAATAGGTTCTGTATAATCGTCTAGAAAAGCATTTAATTGTTTTTCTGTTTTGAAACCATACTTATCATCTTTATTCTTCCTGTTTATTAACCAAATACCGGAACTTTTTTTAATAACATCAAAAACATCTTTACCCATTGTAATTGGTTTACCTTCAG
>Ga0255048_10000759_pt1 | contig 23868 bp, 17 predicted proteins | sample JV7_2_2_MG_FD_183619 | JGI IMG/M metagenome (GOLD analysis project Ga0255048, IMG submission 183619) | Seawater microbial communities from Jervis Inlet, British Columbia, Canada - JV7_2_2 | ecosystem: Environmental > Aquatic > Marine > Inlet | place: Canada: British Columbia | collected 2016-10-06
ACAAGTTTGAGATCGCCTTTAGCGTGGTGGTCTTACCGGCGCCGTTAGCCCCGAGGAGGGTGACGATACCCCCCTCGGGAACCTCGAGTGATACTCCTTTCAGTACCAGGATCACATGATCGTAAATAACTTCAATATTATTGACGGTCAGAAGTGTTCCATTGGTACTCACGGTGGCCATCGGTGTTACGGGTCCTCAATCAGCTTAGATGCAGTTACTACCCATGGACTGCCCGATTCGCGGTGTGATCCCCTTCTCCTCGGCATACTTGGCTGCCTCGGCCTCGATCATCGGACGAACAATGCTTTGATCGGTTTCTATCCAGTCACTCACCTGTTCCCACTTGTTCCCGGTCCACTCCTGGAACATTACCGAACCACCGCCTTCGTGGTCGTTGCAGGAAATACTGATCGGCGAGATCAGGCCAGCCGCACCCAGTGATTTGGCGCGGGCGGCATCGATATTTAGGTTTTCCAGGCCCCAGCGGATTTCTTCGCCGGTCAATGTCCTTTTACCATACTTAGCCTGGGCAATTCGGATCGACTCAGATGTCACCATTGCGGCAATCAGGCCACGATTGTAGTAAATCGTGCCGACACGGGCAGGCGAAATGTTTCCCTTGAGCTGGCCATGAACTAAATCCAGGATTTCGTCGATAACCGGAAAATCCTTACCAGACGGGTGAAAACCCGCAGCGACATAACCAATTGCCGCTTTACCGGCCGGGATGACATCCTCTTCCGCGCCGCTCCACCATACGCCAACTATTTTAGTTGCTGGAAACCCGACCCGCCTGGCCTCTTTGAGCGCGGTCGGATTCATTACTCCCCAGCCCCGCAGGATTACCCAATCCGGTTTGAACTGGCGGGCGATCGATAACCAGGTGGCTTTTTGATCAAGACCCGGGTGCGGTACCGGGTAATGCTGCACGGTAAATCCATAAATTTCCGCCTGCCTGTTCAGCACTGGAATGGTTTCCTTGCCATAACTGGACTCGTGGTACAGATTTGCGATCTTCTTGCCCTTCAGGTTGGCCATACCGCCTTCTTTCGAACCAATATACTTGATCTTGGCAGTGTTCTGGCTCCAGTAGTTGGTTATCAGTGGGAAAATATACGGGAACACGCGACCATCGGTCGCCGCGGTCCGTCCATAGCCCATAGAGATAACAGGGATTTTCGCAGCGGTGGCGCGCTCGATCAACCGGTAGGTGATACCGGTGCTTAACGGATGCACTGGACCGGAGTTATTGTCACGATCCTTTAGCCGCTCGTAGCATTCGACCCCCCGGTCGGAATTGTAAGCGGTCTCGCACTCCTCCCAGGTGATTTTTACTCCCCCGATTCCTCCGTCACGCTCGTTCAATAAAGTGAAGTAGTCGAGCATACCGCCAAAAAATCCGGAGCCACCGGCAGCGTAAGGACCCGTGCGATACACCAGCGCCGGGATAAACTGCTCGTCCGCCTGGCTGGCGGCAAAAGGCGTAAATATAAATGCCGAAGCAAGCAGGGATAATAATATATTTCTAGATTTCATTAGTTTTAATCCTCCATACATGTATTACGCCGTCATTGTAGCGGCGAATAAGTGGGACGCATATAAAGTTGAATCGTCACTCGCGTACAGCGTCCCGAAAAGCGTCGCGAGCCGACCGTTACACAACGGTTATAACATTTAGTTCCAGGTGTCGCTATCATCAATGTGGAAACGGCCACAGACGCAGCTTCTCCTTGGCGATTTGCCACAATCGGGCAAAACCATGGGGCTCCACGATTAGAAAAAAAATAATCGTGCCACCAAATATAATAAGTTCCAGGTTCGACAGGGTATCGCTCGACAATGTTCCCCTGCCGAGCGTCGATGCAGTAATATTAAGGACCACCGGTAACAGTACGATAAAGGCGGCGCCCAGAAACGATCCCAGTATACTGCCCAGACCCCCGATAATCACCATGAACAGGATTTGAAACGAGCGCACCAGGTCAAAGGCCTCGGTGTCGGCATTTCCCAGGTAGGTGAATACGTACAGGGCCCCGGCTACACCGCAGTAAAATGAGCTTACCGCAAATGCAAGTAATTTCGTGCGTAACGGGCTTATGCCGATAATTTCCGCGGCTAAGTCCATATCGCGAATTGCCATCCACTTGCGCCCGGTGGCACTTCGCACCATATTTTTTGCCAGTAGAATAAGCAGCAAGACAACGAATAAAGTCACCAGATACTTGGTTTCTGCGCTGGCATTGGGTCCGGATACCGTGACATTGATCGATGACAGTATGCTCAGCGGCCCATCTTCCGTTGCCCACGAACCCAACAGGGTACGGGAAGGCGCCGATGCCACGCCCGCGGTATCATAGTTGGTGAACCAGCCAACATGATCAAATATCCAAATTAGAAAAAACTGTGCAGCCAGTGTCGCCACTGCAAGATAAAACCCTTTGATTCGAAGGCTTGGCAGACCAAAGATAACACCGACCAGTGCCGCGAAGAACCCTCCCAGAAAAAAGTCAATTATCAGCGGAATTTCCGGAACTCTGAGCGCGAAGTTGTAGCAGGTATAAGCCCCCACCGCCATGAAACCACCGGTTCCGAGCGAAATCTGCCCGGCATACCCGGTCAATATGTTCAGGCCCAGGGCCGCGAGCCCAAACACCAGGAACTGGGTCAGGATGGGGCCGAGCAGGTAGCCGCCACCAAAAATTGGTGGTAAAAATATTGCGCAGGCGATAAAAATTGCGAAAACCCAGCGATCCTGGGTGATCGGGAAGATCGCCTGGTCCGTGGCGTATGTTGTTTTATATTGGCCTGCTTCTCGATATAACATGATTTTTATTTAAATGTTAATGACGTCGTCGGTGTGCAACAGGGCGCTATTGTAATTTCTATATCTATTCATACGCGTTCTATTATGCGCTCCCCAAACAGGCCCTGTGGGCGAAACAGCAGAAATATCAGGGCCAACATGTACGGGCTCCAATTCTCGGTGCCACCCCCGAGATAGGGGATGCCCACGAATACCTCAAATATTTTCTCGGTAGCACCGACGATGAGTCCCCCGACGATGGCACCGGGTATCGAGGTAAATCCCCCAAGAATGAGCACCGGCAATGCTTTGAAGGCGAGTAGGGCCAGACTGAACTGTACACCTAGCTTGGACCCCCACATCAGGCCGGCAAACAGTGCCACGATCCCGGAGGCAGCCCACACGATCGCCCAGATGTTCTTTAACGGGATGCCAACCGACATGGCTGCCTGGTGGTCATCGGCTACTGCCCGTAACGCACGACCTATCCTGGTTTTATTAAAAAATATCGCGATAGTTCCGACCATCAACGCGGCAGCAACCGCGACAAAAATATCAAACTGGCTGATATAGACACCGGCGACTTCGAAAGGAATATCTTCGATACCGATGTCGAGTCCATGGACGTCGGCATCCCACACACCCTGTGCCATGCCCTCGATAACGAAGTTTAATCCGATGGTTGCCATAAACAGAATAATTGGCTCCTGGTTGACCAGTGGTCGCAATACCACGGCTTCAATCGCGATTCCCAGCACAATCATCACCACCAGAGTCAGGACCAGCGACCGCCAGAAATTGATTTCACCGGCAAATAAAGCAATTATGGCAACACCGAGTAGAACCGCCGCAGCGGCATTGGGTTTACGGATCCCAACGGTTAACCCCAGGAACAGCAACAGGGCGATAAAAACACCGCGCCACATGTTGTGTCCACCCTGGATAAAAATGGCAAGCACGATAGCCACGAGAATCGCGGCGGAAAATGCCAGCACTTTTATATTCAAGAATCTGTTGGCGTCATTTAATAACAATTTGCGATTTAACAGGAACAATAACCCCGCCAACCCCGCAAAACCGATCGATAAGCCTCCTGTCCAGTTCCAAAAGTCACCGGTGACTTCGAGCATCAGTACAAAGGTTAGTGCAGCGAACAATACCAGTGCACCCTGGGCGAAGTTAAATACACCGGACGCCTTGAATATCAACACAAAACCAAGGGCTACAATCGAATACATTATCCCGGATAGCAGTCCACCAATCAGGACTTCGACAAACAACAGGGGATCCCACATTGTTCAGGTATCTCCCAGATAAGCCCGGATTACCACCGGGTCGACGCGTACTTCATCGGGTGTTCCCTGCGCAATTTTTTCGCCGTAATCCATTACCATAACCTTGTCAGATAAGTCCATTACCACACTCATATCGTGCTCGATCAACAGCATGGTGGTTCCCCACTCGTCGTTCACATCCAGGATGAATCGTGCCATGTCTTCTTTCTCTTCCAGGTTCATCCCGGCCATCGGTTCGTCCAGTAATAACACCTTGGGTTCCATGGCTATAGCCCGTGCTAATTCGACGCGTTTTTGCAACCCGTAGGGCAGGCGTCCTACCGGGATTTTGCGGATAGCCTGGATCTCGAGAAAGTCGATAATATGTTCTACGTATTCACGATGTTCCATCTCTTCGCGTTGCGATCGACCAAGATAGAATGCATTGGATAAAAAGTTCTGTTTCATTTTCAACAACCGACCCGTCATGATGTTATCGAGTGTCGACATGCCTCTAAACAATGCGATATTCTGGAAAGTTCGGGCAAAACCAAGGCGTGCAACCTGTTCCGGCCGGTAGTGGGTGCGGTCAACCCCGTCAAACTGGATTTGCCCCTGGGTCGGCCGGTAAAAACCACTGATAACGTTTATCATCGAGGTCTTACCGGCACCGTTCGGGCCGATAATTGAAAAAACCTCACTCTTGCGAACATCGAAACCGACACCCTGAATCGCCCTGATACCGCCAAAATGCAAATGGATATCTTTAATGCTGAGGTAGCTTGCCGTGTCGTTCATCGTGACCTGGTGTCTGATATTATTTAGCCGGTTTCTGCCAACGATCCAAATATTGTCGCTGGGCTGATTCTTAAGTCGGCTTCGATCTCTCCCTTTTTGCCATCTTCGTAGGTGACCTCGGTTTTGATATGGCAGTGGTCGTGTTCAGAATACAGCGCCGTAATCAGGTCACTATACTTGTCAGCGACGAATCGTCTGCGTACCTTGCGGGTTCGCGTCAATTCGCCATCGTCCGCATCCAGTTCCTTGTGCAGCACCAGGAACCTCCTGATCTGGGAAGCTGCCAGGTTACTGTCCACCGAAAGGTCTCGATTAACCTGGTCGATGCATTCCCGCAGCATCGTATGAACTTCGGGTATTGCAGCCAGCTCCTGGTAGCTGGCGTAAGCAATATTCTTTCTTTCCGCCCAGTTTCCAACTGCCTCCAGATCGATATTTATTATTGCCGACGCGTAATCTTTATTGTCTCCGAAGGTAACAGCTTCTTTAATCTGTGGAAAAAATTTCAGCTTATTTTCAAGATACTTTGGCGCGAACATAGAACCGTCACGCATCTTGCCAACATCCCTGGCGCGATCAATAATTTTCAGATGTCCCGATTCGTCAAAAAAGCCGGCATCACCGGTATGCACCCAGCCTTCATCGGTTTTGGCCTCCGCGGTGGCTTGTGGGTCTTTATAATAGCTCTGAAATACTCCGGGACTGCGATAAAGCACTTCACCATTGTCGGCAATCCTGATTTCTACATCAGGAGCGGGCGTGCCAACGGTATCGGCCCTGACTTCACCATCTGGTTGCATGGTGATAAATACGGCAGATTCGGTCTGACCATAAAGCTGTTTGATATTTATTCCCAGCGAGCGGTAGAAATCGAAAATATCTGGCCCGATGGCTTCACCAGCAGTATATGCCAGGCGAATACGCGAGAATCCCAGAGTGTTCTTGAGCGGACCATAGACCAGTATCCAGCCAACGAAATACAAAAGCCGGTCCTTTATCGGGACCTGTTTTTTTTCCAGGATTTTAACCCCGACGCGCCTGGCAATTTCCATAAACTGCTTGAACATCATACGTTTCAGCAATCCGGCGTCTTCCATCCGGATCATTACTGTGGTTAGTAGATTTTCGAATATTCGCGGTGGTGCAAAGAAATAGGAAGGGCCTATTTCACGCAGGTCCTGCATAACTGTGGCGCCACTCTCGGGGCAATTGACACAGAAACCAGAAACGTAGGACTGACCGTAGGAAAATATATGATCGCCTACCCAGGCCATCGGTAGATATGCCAGGGCCTGGTCGGTATTATTCAGGCCATCCCGATTTACCGAGTTTAAGGCCGTAATCAGTACATTGTCCTGGGTCAGGATAACCCCTTTGGGCAATCCGGTGGTACCGGAGGTGTACAGTATGATTGCAATATCACTACCATTTCCCTTTTCGATCTGGCGTTGAATAAATTCAGGATTGGATTTTTCGAACTCGCGTCCCTGTTGTTGAATTTCTGCATAGTCGTGCAGATGGCCTCGATCGTACCCACCCATGCCGCGTACATCTTTATAGATAATCTCCTCCAGTTTGGGGCAGTGCTTCCACACCTCCAGCACCTTGTCTACCTGCTCCTGGTCTTCGGCGACTACGAAGCGTGCTTCGGAATGTTCCAAAACATACTGCATCTCCTCGGCCACCGCGTCCTGATACGCTGGCACCGGTATCCCACCCAGGCTTTGAGCAGCTGCCATGGCCCAGTAGAGATGGGGACGGTTGTCACCGATTATCGCAAGCTTGTCGCCACGTTCAAATCCGAGCACGGCGAGACCGTTGGCGAAGGATTTTATTTCCTCGGCAGCTTGTGCCCAGCTCCAGGTTTGCCAGATACCGAATTCTTTTTCCCGAATAGACGGTAGATCGGCAAATTGTGCCGCATTTCGGAGTAGCAGTTTAGGAAATGTATCGTGTTCCTGGTTTTTGATGGATTCGTTCATGTCAATGGTTAATAATTATTATTAGCTACTGCCCAGGTTTCTATAGACCTTGTCTTCGGCAACGGTTGATCATAACAGAGCCTGGAGGTTACCGGTTCAATTTAATTCAGGCCAGGTTTTGCTGGCAGCCATGATAAATCACTGACTGGAATAAAAATCTATTTACAATAGATATGATTCAGTTAATTGAGTTCAGTCGTAGCGAAAAAAACCACGCCCGCTCTTTCGCCCCAGGTATCCCGCATCGACCATTTGCTCGAGTAATACACAGGGACGATACTTGGAGTCGCCAAACCCCTGGTGTAGTACCCGCGTGACCGATAAACAGGTGTCAAGACCGATCAGGTCAGCCAGTGCCAGCGGCCCCATCGGATGCGCCATGCCAAGTTTCATCACTTCATCGATTGCCTCGGCACTGGCAATACCCTCGTGCAGGGTGAATATCGCCTCGTTGATCATCGGTATCAAAATTCGATTACCGATAAATCCGGGGCTGTCTTTGGCTTCTACCGGCACCTTGCCGATCTGTTCGGTTAGCTTATGTACCTGGGCATAGGTTTCGTCGCTGGTTTGTAGCGCACGAATGATTTCTACCAGTGCCATCATCGGTACCGGGTTCATGAAATGCATTCCGATCACGCGTTCTGCCAATTGTGTCGCGCCGGCGATGCGGGTCAGTGATATCGACGAGGTATTGCTGGCAAGGATGGCGTCTTTTCTGCAAACCTGGTCCAGTTGTTCGAAGATCTGTAATTTCAGGGGTTCATTTTCGGTGGCCGCCTCGATGACGATATCGACATTTGCCAGCGCTTCGAGCGGCGTTGCGGTGGTGATATTGGACAATGCATTTTGCTTGTCGCCGTCGCTGATTTTTTCTTTTTTTATCATGCGATCGAGGCTGCCGGCGATGGTTTCCAGCCCCTGTTGCAGTGGTGCCTCTGCAATGTCCTGCATGATGACATCGAGTCCGGCCACAGCGCAGACCTGCGCGATGCCATTGCCCATGGTTCCAGCGCCAATCACGCCAACAGTTTTAATACTCATGTAGTTTTCTCTTTTGTTAACCAATTAAATTAAACTATTTTACGTCATTCCTGCCTTCGAGCCGGAATCTTTTATACATAAAAAACGTCTAATTTATAGGTCTCATGCAATAGATTCCGGCTCTACGGCCGGAATGACATATCGGTTTTATATATGCGCCTAGGGTGCTCTCAGGGATGTAATTTTTCTGCGGCAGGCTTTTGCTCCTGCAAAGCCTGCATACATGCCATCCATGGCAATAAGGGCAAGGAAGAACTGCGCGGAAAACCGGAGCGTATATGCAATACGTGAGGATTGACCGGGCTGGCGCACCAGCACAGGTCTGACGCGGTCATCGCGATAAAATTACATTCATGTGAGCATCCTACATGTTGCGTCTGTATTGCCCGCCCACCTCAAACAACGCATTGGTAATTTCGCCCAGCGAGCAATATTGCACGGCATCAACCAGTTCGGAAAAAATATTGCCGTCGTTGATGGCCGCTTGACGAACGCGCTCAAGCGCAGCGGAGGATTGATCGATATGCGATGCCTGAAATTCGCGTAGCCGGACAATTTGATTCTGCTTCTGGTCGTCAGTGGAGCGCGCCAGTTCGATTTCGTAGTCCTGGTTACCTTCTGGATTCAAAAATGTATTTACGCCCACAATCGGTAACGAACCATCGTGCTTGCGGTGCTCGTAGAGCATCGATTCATCCTGAATTTTACCGCGCTGGTAACCGGTTTCCATCGCACCGAGCACACCGCCACGCTCCGAAATTCGATCGAATTCCTGCAGCACCGCTTCTTCGACCAGGTCGGTCAACTGCTCGATGATAAACGCGCCCTGATTCGGGTTCTGGTTTTTACTCAGTCCCCATTCCTGGTTGATAATCAACTGGATTGCGAGCGCACGTCGTACCGAATCGCCGGTTGGCGTGGTAATCGCCTCGTCGAATGCGTTGGTATGCAGGCTATTGCAGTTATCGTATATCGCGATCAGCGCCTGCAGGGTGGTACGAATATCGTTGAAGTCCATTTCCTGTGCGTGCAAAGATCGCCCGGAAGTCTGGATGTGGTATTTGAGCTTCTCGCTACGCTCATTGGCGCCATATTTAAAGCGCATCGCGATGGCCCAGATGCGGCGTGCTACCCGCCCCATGACGGTATACTCGGGATCCATGCCATTGCTGAAGAAAAATGACAGATTCGTCGCAAAGTCATCGATATTCATGTCGCGTGCGAGGTAGGCTTCAACGAAGGTAAATCCGTTCGCAAGGGTAAACGCAAGTTGTGAAATCGGGTTCGCACCGGCCTCGGCGATGTGGTACCCGGAAATCGAGACCGAATAAAAATTGTGAATCTTGTGGTCGATAAAATACTGCTGGATATCACCCATCATCTTCAGCGCAAACTCGGTCGAAAAGATACAGGTATTTTGCCCCTGATCTTCCTTGAGGATATCGGCCTGCACCGTGCCACGAGTATTTTCCAGTGCCCAGCTACGGATTTTTTCGATCTCCCGGTCATTGGCTGGGCGCTGATTATCATCTTCAAACTTTGATATTTGCTGCGCGATCGCGGTATTCAGATACATCGCCAGAATGATCGGCGCCGGCCCGTTAATGGTCATCGATACCGAGGTAGAAGGGCTGCATAGATCGAAACCCTGGTACAGCACTTTCATGTCGTCAAGCGTGGCGATCGATACGCCGGAATTACCGACCTTGCCATAGATATCCGGGCGCTCATCCGGGTCACAGCCGTATAGGGTGACCGAATCGAAAGCAGTGGAGAGTCGTTTTGCCTCGGAATGCTCCGACAGCTCCTTGAAGCGTTGATTGGTACTGAACGCATCACCTTCACCGGCAAACATCCGGGTCGGATCTTCACCCTCGCGCTTGAACGCAAACACACCCGCGGTGTAGGGAAAGCTGCCGGGCAGGTTTTCGAGTAATAACCATTTCAGTAGCTCGCCCTGATCCTCATATGTGGGCAGGGAAACTTTGGGTATTTCCAGGCCGGACAGCGTTTTGAAATTAAGCCGGGTACTGATTTCGCGATCACGTACCTTGACCAGGTACTCGTCAGCGTTATAGCTTTGTTTAATCTCGGGCCACCGATCGAGCAATTTCAACGAACGCTGGTCGAGCAATTTTTCGCGTTCATCGATCAGGGAATTCAGCTTATCTGCCGCCTCTCGCTGGCCTTCGTCGAGCAGCAAATTTTTTGACGCCATTAGTTGCTGCCTTTCACGAGCTATACCGGTCTGCTGTAGCGCTGCGGTCTTGTAATCACGCAGGGTACTGGCAATTTCGGCCAGGTAGCGGGTGCGCTCTGGTGGCACAATAACGGTTTTACCGGTTGATTTTCTTGTTTCTACGCTGGGCAGGTGGTTATCGAGCGCCCGCAGGCCGAGTCCCTGCAAAATTGAGTAAATTTGCTGATAAACCGCGGTGATACCATCGTCATTGAAACGCGAGGCGATGGTGCCGAAAACCGGCATTTTCTCGTAAGGCTGGCCGAAGGCTTCACGGTTACGCTGTACCTGCTTACAGACATCCCGGTAAGCATCCTCGGCACCCCTGCGGTCGAATTTATTGATCGCGACCAGGTCGGCAAAATCGAGCATATCGATTTTTTCGAGCTGGCTTTGCGCACCAAACTCCGGGGTCATGACGTAAAGCGAAGCATCGACCAGCGGCACGATCGCGGCATCGCCCTGGCCGATGCCCGGGGTTTCAATGATGATAAAATCAAAACCGCAGAGCTTGCAGGCGTTCACAATATCGCCGATGACTTCGGGAATTTCACCCACCGAATCGCGCGTCGCGATCGAGCGCATATAAATATTTGGATGATTGATCGCATTCATGCGAATGCGGTCACCAAGCAGGGATCCTCCGGTCTTGCGTCGGGTCGGGTCAACCGCGATCAGCGCCATTTTCAGCTTATCCCGGTGACCGAGCCGGAATCGACGGATCACCTCGTCGGTGAGCGAAGACTTGCCGGAGCCGCCGGTACCGGTGATGCCGAGTACCGGAACCGGGGTTTTCAGCGCTTTCGCGGACGCATTGATTTTTTTAACCAGGGCGCATGGCAGGCTATCGTTTTGCAGCGCGCTGATCAGGCTTGAGAGTGCGTTCAAGTCGCCTTTTTTCAGGCTGTCGAGTGATGTCGGTGCCTGCCTGGATGGATCGAAATCACAATGTTTGAGTATGTCCTGGATCATGCCCTGCAGGCCCAGATTCTGACCGTCTTCGGGCGTATAGATGCGGGTCACACCGTAGGCTTCGAGTTGCTCGACTTCAGACGCTATGATGACGCCACCACCGCCGGCAAAAACTCGAATTTCGGGTCGCCCCTTTTGCTTCAACATGTCGATCATGTATTTCAGGTATTCGACGTGGCCGCCCTGGTAGGAACTAATCGCGATCGCGTGAGCGTCTTCCTGGATTGCGGCGTCGACGACTTCTTCGACCGAGCGATCATGCCCGAGATGAATCACCTCGGCGCCGGAGGATTGCAGAATCCGGCGCATGATATTGATCGCCACATCATGGCCGTCAAACAGGCTGGCTGCGGTAACCACCCGAATACTTCGGCTGCCTTGTGCAGCGGTGCTTATATCGAGAATTTTAGATTGTGGCTTTGCCATTTTGACCCGTTTACTCAGACACCGATCGAGTGCCTAACTGGATAAAATATGTTGCAATGTGAATCGCCTTAGACTACCTTACGTTTACGTAAACGTCAATTGCAATATGTACAGAGTGTAGCAACTGTGGGTAAAAAATCTAATACTTATACGATTAGTGAGCTGGCCGGCGAATTTGGCGTTAGCTCAAGAGCCTTGCGCCTGTATGAAGAATCGAAACTACTGACGCCGAAACGCGAGGGTACGAAGCGTATCTATGCAGAAAGAGACAGGGTTCGGTTACGCCTGGTACTGCGGGGTAAGAGGCTTGGATGGTCATTGGCAGAAATCCGCGAATCGTTTAAATTATACGACTCCAGCCTGGGAGAGGAGGCGCAGCTTTACTACCTGCTGGAAAAACTCGATGTACGGCGCAAAATTCTCGAGACCCAAAAACAGGATGTAGAGCTGGCCCTGGCGGACCTGGGTCATATCGCCGACAATGCGCGAGGGGTTTTGTCCAATATCCAATCAGCTAAAAACAAGCGCAAGGCCGGTTAACAATCTAATCGAATACCAATGATAATGCACAATCCTTCACTCAATTTTGATCTCGGCGATACAATCGATCTGTTGCGTGATGCGGTATACGGCTTCGCACAATCTGAAATCGCACCGATAGCAGCGGATATTGATCGCAGTAACGAATTTCCCAACCAGCTCTGGCCTAAGCTTGGTGAGATGGGCCTGCTCGGTATTACCGTGTCGGAAGAGCAGGGAGGAACCGGTATGGGTTATCTCGCGCATATTGTGGCGATGGAAGAAATCAGTCGAGCCTCGGCATCAGTGGGTCTGAGTTATGGCGCGCATTCCAACCTGTGCGTAAACCAGATCAATCGCAACGGCAACGAGGCACAAAAACAAAAATACCTGCCTAAATTGATTAGCGGTGAGCATATCGGCGCACTGGCGATGTCCGAGTCGGGAGCAGGCTCCGATGTGCTCGGCATGCAATTAAAGGCGCAGAAACAGGGTAATCATTATCAACTCAATGGCGCCAAGATGTGGATTACCAACGGTCCCGATGCCGATTTGGTCGTGGTCTATGCAAAAACCGATGTCGAGGCAGGGTCGCGCGGTATCACCGCATTCCTGGTCGAGAAAGCCTTTGGATTCACCACTGCGCAAAAACTCGATAAGCTCGGTATGCGCGGTTCTAACACCGGTGAGCTGGTATTCGAGGATGTTGAGGTACCGGCAGAAAATGTTCTCGGCGAAGTCAACGATGGCGCCAGGGTCCTGATGAGTGGCCTGGATTTCGAACGCGCGGTATTAGCGGCCGGCCCAACCGGTATTATGCAGGCCTGCATGGATGTAGTGGTTCCTTATGTTCACGAGCGCAAACAGTTTGGCCAGAGTATCGGCGAATTTGAACTGATGCAGGGCAAGCTTGCCGATATGTATACCACGATGAATGCCAGCAAGGCTTACGTTTACGCGGTAGGCAAAGCTTGTGACCGAGGCGAAACCACTCGTAAAGACGCCGCCGGTGCAATTCTGTATGCCGCCGAAAAGGCAACCTGGATGGCGCTTGAGGCGATACAGGCACTGGGTGGCAACGGCTATACCAACGAATACCCGGTGGGTCGATTATTACGCGATGCCAAGTTATATGAAATTGGCGCCGGTACTTCAGAGATCCGGCGCATGTTGATTGGCCGAGAGTTATTTAATGAAACAAAATGATTAAATACGTAATTCCGGCCCCCGAGCCGGAATCTTGAGCAGATTACATTTTTAGTACCGATAGATTCCGGGTCAAGCCCGGAATGACGGTAAAAGGCGAGTCCGGAATGACGGTAAAAGGTGGGCCCGGAATGACGTATACGAGAGACAGGATAAATGAGCGAAAAAATAGTAATCACCGGTAGCGCCCGTACACCGATGGGTGGTTTTCAGGGTGTGCTGTCCGATGCCTCCGCGGCCGAACTTGGTGCGGCAGCGATAGTGGCCGCGATCGAACGCAGTCAGATCGCCAGTGATGCCATCGATGAGGTGATCATGGGTTGCGTGTTATCCGCGGGCCAGGGCCAGGCTCCGGCACGCCAGGCCAGTCTCGGTGCCGGTATTCCTCTCGGAACCGGTTGTACGACGATCAACAAGATGTGTGGTTCGGGTATGAAGGCGACGATGCTGGCCCACGATTTGTTACTCGCAGGTAGCAATCAGGTGATGATTGCCGGGGGTCAGGAGAGTATGAGCAATGCTCCGTATCTGGTACCTAAAGCTCGCGCTGGGCTGCGAATGGGCCACGGCAAACTGATTGACCACATGTTTCTCGACGGGCTTGAGGATGCCTATGATAAAGGCTGCCTGATGGGGACTTTTGCTGATAATACCGCCGATAAATATAAGTTCACGCGTGAACAGCAGGACGAATTTGCAATTACCTCGCTCAAACGGGCCCAGGCGGCTATAGAGAATGGTGCCTTTAAAGACGAGATCACACCGGTGGTGATTAAAACACGCAAGGGCGACATTAGCGTGGATACGGACGAGCAGCCGTTTAATGCCAATTTAGAAAAGATACCGAAATTACGGGCTGCCTTTCGCCCGGATGGCACTGTTACCGCGGCCAACTCAAGTTCGATTTCCGATGGGGCAGCGGCCCTGGTACTGATGCGCGAAAGCGAAGCAGGTAACCGCGGTGTGAAGCCTGTGGCCGTGATCCAGGGTCACAGTTCGTTCGCGCACGAGCCTGCCTGGTTCACCACCGCACCGGTGGGAGCGATCAGGAATCTACTGGAAAAAATCAACTGGAATACAAATGATGTCGATTTGTTCGAAATCAATGAAGCCTTCGCGGTGGTTACGATGGCAGCCATGCATGACCTCGAACTCGACCATGGCAAGGTCAATATACACGGGGGTGCCTGTGCGCTGGGCCATCCGATCGGTGCCTCGGGTGCGCGGATTCTGGTGACACTGATCGCGGCATTGCAACGTCAGGGTCTGAAAAAAGGCGTGGCGGCACTTTGTATTGGCGGTGGTGAAGCCACTGCAACGGCGATAGAGGTGGTCTAGGCAGTCGACAGTAATCGTTATGGCGCAAATTGAAACAATAATCGACACCGATTCACCCGAATTCGAGGAGAATCGGCAGGCGATGCAGGCAGTGGTCGACGATCTAAACGACAAGCTCACCAAAATCTGCCGGGGCGGCGATGAACGAGCACGCAAGAAACATCTCGCCAGAGGAAAAATGCTGGTACGTGATCGTATCGAAACCCTGCTCGATGAGGGTTCGCCGTTTCTCGAAATTGGTGCGTTCGCGGGTTACGCGATGTACGGTGACGATAATATCGCCGCTGGAGGCCTGGTAACCGGTATTGGTCGCATCAACGGTATCGAGTGTATGATCATCGCCAACGACGCCACCGTAAAGGGCGGCACTTATTACCCGATCACGGTGAAAAAACACCTGCGCGCGCAGGCGATCGCCCGCGAAAATAACCTGCCCTGTATTTATCTGGTCGATTCGGGCGGTGCCCATTTACCAAGTCAGGACGAGGTATTCGCGGATCGCGAACACTTCGGTCGTATATTCTATAACCAGGCAAATTTATCAGCACAGGGCATTGCGCAGATTGCAGTGGTGATGGGCTCCTGTACCGCGGGTGGCGCCTATGTACCGGCGATGTCCGATCAAAGTATTATCGTCAAGGGGCAGGGTACGATATTCCTCGCCGGGCCACCGTTGGTGAAGGCCGCCACCGGCGAGGTGGTCAGTGTCGAAGACCTCGGCGGTGCCGAAGTGCATTCGAGGATTTCCGGTGTGACCGATCATCTGGCTGAAAACGATAGGCACGCACTCGGTCTCGCGCGTGACGCGGTGGGATTTTTAAATCGCGGCGAGAAAACGCAGCTGGCGATGCGCGAAGCGGTGGAGCCGCTTTACCCGGCCAATGAACTTTACGGCATCGTGCCGGATGATTTGCGCAAGCCTTACGATTGCCGTGAAATTATTGCACGCCTGGTCGATGGTAGCGAATTCGATGAATTTAAGCAGCTTTACGGTCAAACCCTGGTCTGCGGTTTTGCGCACCTGCTGGGTTACCCGGTGGGCATCGTCGCCAATAATGGTGTACTGTTTTCCGAATCGGCGCTAAAGGGTACTCATTTCATTCAGCTCTGCGCCAGTCGGAGAATTCCATTGATTTTTTTACAGAATATTACCGGTTTTATGGTAGGCAAAAAATATGAGCATGGTGGCATCGCTAAGGATGGTGCAAAAATGGTGAGCGCCGTGGCCTGTGCCAGGGTGCCGAAATTAACGGTCGTGGTTGGCGGTAGTTTCGGTGCGGGCAATTACGCGATGTGTGGGCGGGCTTACGGGGGTCGCTTCCTGTGGATGTGGCCGAACGCGCGCATCTCGGTGATGGGTGGTGAACAGGCCGCCAATGTGCTCGCGCAGGTCACTCGCGATGCACGGCAGGCGCGGGGCGAATCCTGGAACGAGGCCCAGGATGTGGCGTTGAGGAAACCGATCCTCGATCAATACGAGGTTCAGGGTCATCCTTATTATGCCAGCGCGAGGCTCTGGGACGATGGCATCATCGATCCTGCCGATACGCGCAAAATACTGGGACAGGGTCTTTCAGTGGCGCTGAATGCGCCGATCGAAGAAAGCCGTTTCGGCGTTTTCAGGATGTAGTGATGGCCGGGTTAATTCTACAAACCGATGCGCGAGGTGTTGCCAGCCTTATCCTCAACCGGCCTGAAAAACACAATGCCTTCGACGATACGATGATCGTCGACCTGTTGCAGTTTCTCGATAAAATCGAGGATGATGTCTCGATTCGAGTCCTGGTACTGCGGGCGGCGGGTAAGAGTTTTTCCGCTGGTGCCGATCTCGACTGGATGCGACGCATGGCCGATTACGATTTCGAGCAAAATCTCGCCGATGCGAGACAGCTTGCGCGTCTGATGTACCGACTCAATCGATTCAACAAGCCGGTTATCGCGCTGGTACAGGGCTCGAGCTTTGGCGGTGGTGTGGGCCTGATCGCCTGTTGCGATATTGCGATTGCATCGTCAGACGCAATTTTCAGTCTCTCCGAAGTTCGCCTCGGTTTGATTCCGTCGGTCATATCGCCCTATGTGATAGCCGCGATCGGGTCGCGTGCAGCACGGCGGTATTTTCTCAGCGGGGAGCGTTTCGATGCTGCGCGTGCATTGCAGCTCGGTTTGCTACACGAGGTGGTCGAGCCGGAAACACTTGATGTCAGTCTCGAGCAATGTATTGAGGCGTTGTTGATTTCTGGATCCGGGGCGCAGGCCGCTGCAAAACGCTTAATTCAGCAGGTGCAGGGTCGTGCCATCGATGAGTCGCTGATCGAAGAGACCGCCCGGCGTATCGCCGAAGTACGCACCTCCGATGAAGCGCGTGAAGGCCTGAGTGCATTTTTAGAAAAACGCAAACCTGACTGGAATGGTGGACAGGAATGAAAAATATTTCGCCAGTATGCGGTTTATACGCATCGTGCCGCCGTTTGAATTACGGAAAAATCTTTTGCGTGCTTTGCGCCTATGCGAGAATAACAGTCTTAAATTTTAAGCCATGACAATCCCGACATCAGTAAAAATAGTCGAAGTAGGCCCACGTGACGGATTGCAAAACGAGGCACAAAGCGTACCAACCGAAATCAAGATAGGCCTGATCGAAAAGCTCATCGATGCCGGGTTACCTGTGGTCGAATCGGGCGCCTTCGTATCGCCCAAATGGGTGCCGCAGATGGCGGCCAGTGGTGAGGTGTTTGAGGGTATTCGAAAACCCGCAGATGTCGCTTTTCCCATGCTGGTACCTAACCTGAAAGGGTTGGAAGCAGCGCTCGAGGCCGGGGTCAGGGAAATTGCCGGGTTCGCTGCAGCGTCCGAGGCCTTTTCTCAAAAGAATACCAACTGTTCGATCAAGGAAAGCCTCGAACGCTTTCGCCAGGTGAGCGAAAAGGCACGCGCAGAAAACCTCAAAATTCGGGGCTATATCTCCTGTGTACTGGGTTGCCCATACGAAGGCGAGGTGTCAATCGATACCATCGCCGATATCGCAGCACGCTTGCTCGACCTGGGCTGTTATGAAATTTCACTCGGCGACACCATTGGTGTCGGTACGCCAGCCAGGGCACAGGATTTGATAGAACGCGTCAGTAAATCGGTTCCGATACCACGACTGGCAGCCCATTTTCATGATACTTATGGCCAGGGCCTTGCCAACCTGCATGCTGTATTACAGTGTGGAATCTCGGTAATCGATAGTTCGGTTGCCGGTCTTGGTGGATGCCCTTATGCCAAAGGCGCAAGCGGCAATGTGGCCACCGAGGATGTACTCTATATGCTCGACGGAATGCAAATTGAAACCGGTGTCGATATGCAGAAACTGCTCGAAGCAGGGCAATATATCAACGATTTTCTGGGTCGGGAAAGCGCTTCCAGAGCCGCACTCGCTCTAATCCGTAAATAAAAGGTCAAACTCTATGCCATTACCTGGTTCAGCCCCGCGGAAGAAAATGCATCGCCGACATATCGATTGCGAGGGTTTTTTGCGCGATGACGGGCTGTGGGACATCGAGGCGCGGATGTGCGACACGCGGACCTATGATTGTGGTTACGATGAAGACCATCGAGGCGGTGTTATCAGGGCCGGGGAACCGGTGCACGATATGAGGCTGCGGCTGACGATTGATCTGGACTTTGTAATCAAGGACGCCCAGGCAGCATCCGATCATACGCCGTTTAAAATCTGTACCCGGGCTGCGGTTGAAATGCAGGCACTGGTCGGTCTGCAGATTGGTCGGGGCTGGATGAAGCGGGTGCGCGAGAGAATCGGCACCCACAGGAGCTGTACGCATTTGATGGATTTGCTCGGCCCGATTGCGGCTACCGCCTACCAGACCCTGCACGCCGCACTCGACGTGCGCGAGCGCAACCGCAATGATCCGCAAAGGCCACCGATTCTTGATACCTGTATCGCACTGGCCAGTGACGGGGCCGTGGTGAAAAGACGCTGGCCTGAATTTTACCGGGCAGCAGGCGATAAGATTTGACCGGCATTTAATTGATAAAGAGGATTAAGCATGACCATCACACTGGGATTTGATATTTACGGCACCCTGATTGATCCCTACGGTGTCTCTACCAGGCTGGCCGAATACACGGATCAGTCAGCTGAATTTTCACGAATCTGGCGAGACAAACAACTCGAATACACCTTTCGTCGGGGGTTGATGCGACGCTACGAGAACTTCGCGATTTGCACCCGTAATGCGCTCGATTATACCGACAGCCTGCTCAACACTTCGCTTGATGATGAGGCTAAACAGTCCCTGATGGAAGCCTACCGGGTGCTACCTGCTTATGAGGATGTGGTACAGAGCCTGGCTGTCTCAAAGGATGCCGGATTCAGGCTTTTCGGGTTTTCCAATGGACTCCAGAGTGCAGTAGAAGGGTTGCTCGAACATGCGGGCATCAGCGAATTTTTTGAAGGCGTGGTCAGCGTCGATGCCGTTCAGACTTTCAAACCCAATCCGGATGTTTATCACTACTTCGTCGAGGCTACCGGCGCAGAACCGGGAAACGCCTGGCTGGTTTCGAGCAACCCATTCGATGTCATGGGTGCTATCAATATTGGCATGAAGGCAGCCTGGCTACAGCGTTCGCATGTTGCTGTTTTTGATCCCTGGGGAATCGAGCCGACTATTCGGATCAAGAGTCTGGTGGAATTACCGCAGCTGATTTCTTAACCGCTATCGAGAACAGGGCAGCCACGGGGACAGACGGGGTCAATTAGCACCCAGGGTGATAGTAGAGGTTTATCTGATACTAGTAACGACGGCGCCAGATTTTTTGCTCTTGTCTAAGTCGACAGGAAAAGCAGGTAATCCGGGTATCTCCGAGGCTGGCAACGGAGGTGATAGATAGTCCCCCTGTATAAGACTGCATTGTTCTGTTTTCAGGAAATCATATTGTTCCTTTGTTTCTACACCTTCGGCAAGCACGGCCATTTTCATACTACCCGCGAGCCCAATCATCGATTTCACGATTGAAGAGTCATCTTCTATTCCGGGAATGTCCCGTATAAATTCCCGGTCGATTTTAAGTGTGTCTACTGGAAGTCTCTTTAAATAAGCCATAGAAGAATACCCGGTTCCGAAATCATCAATAGATATCTCTATACCTAAATCACTCAGACGCTCGAGTAACTTGATCGCTTTATCAGGGTTCTTCATCAACTGGCCCTCGGTAATCTCGAAGGTCATAGACTTCCCTGCGCTACCAATTTCTTTCATTAGCTCTATTAGGAAATCGAGGAAATCCGGCGCATCAATTTGCTGCATGGTTAAATTTAAAGACAGGCGCCCAAATACAAGCCCTTCATCTTTCCAGCGCTTCATTTGTTCCAGGCAATTTCGCATCACCCAACGATCCAGTTTAACAATCAATCCGCATTCTTCTGCGGTGGGTAAAAATTTATCCGGAGTGAGAAAACCAAGGTCGGGATGCTGCCAGCGAACCAGTGCTTCCAGGCCTATGAGTTGTTTTTCCTGAATATCGTACTGCGGCTGGTAATATATCTCGAACTCATCCTGTTCCAGGGCACGATTCAGGTTTGCAATCATGGTTACCTTTTCAATTGCCCTTTCGGTCATATCCTCGGTATAGAACTCGTAGGCATTGCGACCTTTTTCTTTTGCCCGGTACATCGCTGTGTCCGCATTGCGAAGCAGGATCTCCGCGTTTCTTCCATCGTCGGGGAAAACGCTGATTCCGATACTGGCGGTTACGAACAGTTCATTGTTATTCACCGCTAACGGCTGTTGTACCGCATCAAACAGCTTTAAGGCAATATCGTTAATGTCCTCTACCCTTTTGAAATCACTGAGCAGGATAATAAACTCGTCACCGCCCAGGCGGGCAATGGTGTCAATTTCTCGTAATGCCAGTTTTAGTTTTTCAGAGATTGATACCAGAACAGTATCACCGGCCGAGTGGCCCAGTGAGTCATTAATTTGTTTGAAGTTATCAAGATCCAGGAACAGGATTGCCAGATTCGAGTCCTCCCGGCTCGCATGCCTGATTTCCTGCTCGATACGGTCTAAAAATAGAGCCCGGTTTGGGAGACCTGTCAGGGAGTCGTGATAGGCCTGGTGCTCGAGGTGTTTTTCAATTATTTTACGTTTGTCGATTTCGAGTGATAAGGATATGTCGCTGGCAATAAGAGCCGCGAATTCCTGTTCATTAGCGGTCCATTTTCTGGCATTTCCGGTATGTTCATGGCGCAACACGCCGATGATGTTTCTATCATAGAATATTGGAACATCGAGCAGGGAATAAATATCATTGTCTATCAGGTATGACTCGGTTAACTCGCTGGTTACAGAATCGGTTCTGGCATCATCGATGACAAGTCTTCGCCCGCTATCCATAGCGGCAAAGTAATTTGGGGAATCTATTTTAGTGAGTATGCCGCCGGACGAATGACCACCGCCGCTAATGTACATAGCGCTGCATTCAATACCGGTTCTATCCTCGTTATGTAGCCAGATGCTCACTCTTTCAACATCCAGCGTGGTTGAAGAGATTTCTGTGGCTTTTTCAAATGCATCGGCGATATTTTCATGGCTGACACTCGACCAGGCTATCATCGCATTTTGATAGCGCTCAATTTGAGCGGAACGTTTTTCGGCCTTTTTTCGTGCCCTTTCTCTTTTTCTAATCGGTGCAATGAATATCCAGACCAGTAATATCAATAATAAGGCACCCATTAATGTCATCAGTGTCAGGATAAGGGTACGATGTCTCGCATAATAAGAAGGCGGGATGTTGTGAAATTCAGCCCGTTCTCTAACCTCGGCCGGTAAGGTAATTTTAAGTTTTTCTAATTCGGACTGATCGAATATGTAGGTGTTGGGACTTTGAGTAATATTTTCAATCTGTTGAATGCTGGTACCATGTTGTAATTCCAGGACGAGACCGGCGGCTTTTTCTCCCTGTAACCTTCCGCTGGTTACATAACCCCCGACGACTCCCTCAAAAAAATAAGAATCTTCCAGGGTGAAAATTGCAAAGTCACCGACCTCGGTAATTTCGGATACCGTTACCTCGGGATTAACAAGCAGTCCTGTCTCTGATCGCATGCGGCTAATCGTATTAATAAAAATATATTTTTGATCTCGGTGTCCTAAATCTTCGATTAGCTTCTCTATGTGGTCCTGAATGAGGAACTCCACGTCGATATCGGGGTACTTGTCTGTTAATAGTTTGATTTTGGACTCAACACCCGAATTACTTCTCGAGCTATCGCTTAAAATAATAATTTCCGCATCTTTTTTATCGAGATCGATGATTAAATCGAGGTTTTTTGAAATATCGATTTTTTCAAAAACACCTCGAATAGCCAGGGGTTTTATGCCATCGATAATATTGTAGTTATTGACACCAGAAAAGATGATCGGTGTATCTGGATACAGCTTGCGTAAATAATCCTTGGCAAACCGAAAACTAGTATCGTCAGATACGTAAATAACATTCGGTGTATATCCCCGGTACTTTTCCCGTACATATCGTGTAAATTGGCTGGCATATATTGGGCTGTACTGGCGCCGCTTGGTACCGAGATATTCAGTGCTGATATTAACCGGTATCAGGGTATTTTCGGTCAGTTTATCGACAAAACCGCGGTGTTGAGATTTTGTCCAGGGGTTTTCCTGGCTGTATGAATGTACTATAAGGACTTGATAGCTTAGATGCGCCTGAACGACTGGGTAATAAACACCCAACGCAAATATTATCAGCCCCAGGAAAGATGAGAGTTTCATTGAACAGGGCGCTATAGATAGCGGGCAATATTAATTTCGAACGTCACTGCGAACCTCAACTGTCACTTGCTAGAATTTATCCAGTTTAACTCAATTTATCTTGTTATATTTCGCAATATATCTTCTTATTAACCTTTTGCTGATATAAAAGCCAGGCTTGGTTTTAAAGTATAGTCCTAGATTAACCGATTCACTGCCGTTTTAGGTGCTAATGACCTGTGAATTAGTTTATATTTTGAGTCGAGATGGGGCCCGTTTATCGGATCCAATGCCGGCGTCATAGCACAGTTAACGGCTATCCTGGGTACTTAATAATGGGAACATTTTATGAAAATTCGAGTTATTGTATTTCTGTGTGGTTTGATTTTATTAATTACCCCGGTCTTACAGGCGCAGGAAAAAGGAAAGAGTGCCGAGGAGGTAGCCAGGGAACTGGCTAATCCGAATACGCCGTTAGCCACGCTCAACTTCAAGCTTCAGTTTCGCAGGTTCGAAGGGAGTCTGCCCGGTGCGAATAGCCAAAATGGAACCACGGTATTATTTCAACCCAGCTTACCTTTCCCGCTCGACAATGGTGACCTCCTACTCTGGCGCCCGGCAATTCCGCTCATTGTTGACCAGCCCGTATTTAATGGTACTGGATTTGATGGCGAATCCGGCATCGGGGATATAGTCTTTGACCTTGCTTATGCGCCTAAAAATGAAAGTGGTTTGCTGATTGCCTATGGCATTATTGCATCCTTACCGACGGCCACCGATGATAAACTGGGATCGGACCGTTTTACGCTTGGTCCTGAATACTTAATCGGTAAACTGACCCCGACCTATGTTATTGGCGCTTTCCCGAACCACCAGTGGGATATAGGCGGATCGGGTAATAAAAGTATCAGTCTAACCTCGGTACAGTTGTTTGGCACGATTTTACCGGGTGGCGGCTGGAACTACGGTACCTCTCCGATCATCACTTATGACTGGGAAACAGACCAGGCAACCATTCCGCTTAATTTCAATTTCGGTAAAACGGTTATCCGCGGAAGCACACCCTGGAAGCTGAGTATGGAATTTAACTACTATGTCGAGCAGGCCGATGCATTTGGCCCTGAGTGGATGATTGGTCTTAATATTTCGCCGGTGGTAAAGAACGGATTGGTGGGCTGGTTTAAGTAGCAGTTGAACACGATACATAAGATTTATTATTTCAAAAAATGGATATTTACGAAACGTGCGACAACGATACTTCGCAGGGTATTCCGGGAGCTGGTTTCAGGGCAATACATTGACATCAAAAACCTGGTGCGCGAGACTGCCTGCTATCAAAAAAATACACCAAGGAGAACAAATATGATATTCAATTTGAGAATTTCGCTGACGGCTATCCTGGTGATGCTGTTTTTATCTGCCCCGACGTTTGCCGGATGGGATCCCAATGAAGAGAAAAAGGCATTGGATACCGTGGCTGCATTCAAGAAAAGCGAC
>Ga0255048_10000760_pt1 | contig 23865 bp, 22 predicted proteins | sample JV7_2_2_MG_FD_183619 | JGI IMG/M metagenome (GOLD analysis project Ga0255048, IMG submission 183619) | Seawater microbial communities from Jervis Inlet, British Columbia, Canada - JV7_2_2 | ecosystem: Environmental > Aquatic > Marine > Inlet | place: Canada: British Columbia | collected 2016-10-06
CAACATCACCGTAAACATCGCGCCGACGACACCACCAGGAAGATTCAGCAGTAAGTCCTGAACGAGTCTATCTCCGCCGTAACCCCGAAACACGAGCGAGAACATCGACGCGCCGATCAGAATCAGGAACACCATGCTGCTCACGCGAACGGTACTCTGCATGACCTCAACCAGCCGATCGACAGAGAAAGCCCGTCTCAGTAGCGCCAGCAGTAGCGCACCGACGGCACCGACGCCGGCCGCCTCGGTTGGCGTCGCGAGCCCGCCCATTATCGAGCCGAGTACGGCGAGAATCAGAATTAACGGCGGCAGCAACGCAAGCAGTACCCGAATCAAACTGACTCGGTCATCCGGACCCAGCGGCGGGTTCGCCGGCATAGTCTCCGGTCTCACGATCGCGAGGCCAATCAGATAGATCACGTACAGAGCGACCAGACCCAACCCCGGGATCAGGGCACCGACGAACAAGTCCCCCACGGAGACGGTGTCGGGCGAAAAAATCCCCTGCGTGAGTTGCGCCTGGCTGTAGGCGGAGGACAGAACGTCGCCCAGTAACACGAGAATAATCGACGGCGGGATGATTTGGCCGAGCGTGCCCGACGCGCAGATCGTTCCGGTCGCTACTTCGGGGCTATAGCCTCGCCGCAGCATCGTCGGCAGAGACAGTAAACCCATTGTCACGACAGTCGCGCCGACGATGCCGGTACTGGCCGCCAGCAACATGCCGACGATGGTCACGGATATTCCGAGACCACCTCGTAACCCGCCGAACAGCGCACTCAGATTTTCGAGCAAGGAATCCGCGATTCGTGCGCGCTCTAACGTGACCCCCATGAAGACGAACAACGGCACGGCCATCAGCGTTTGGTTGCTCATGATCCCGAACACACGATTCGGCATCGTGCCCAGAAATGCCGCATCGAATATGCCGAGCATCGTACCGGTGAAAGCGAAGATCAGTGCCGTTCCACCCAGTGTAAACGCGACGGGAAACCCGGCCAGTAATACGAGTACCGCCACGCCGAACATCAGGAGCGAGATCCACTCCATGACTAAATCACGTCACCAATGGACAGTTTGTGATCGGGCCCCGATGGCCCTCGGCTCGTCAGCGTGAATATCGCGCCGATGAGGTTAGCGACCCCCTGCAGGATCAGCATGGCGGCCGTCGCAGGAATCAGGCTCTTCAATATCGGCACAAAGGGATAGGGCAGACCGCCGGCCTCACGCGATGCCTCGCGGATAATCCACGATGTGTAGACATAGTCCCAGCTCGAGATCGCAAGAAAGACGGCCATCGGCAACAGAAAAATCAAGGTCCCCAGTAAATCGACGACCGCTCTGCGTCGAACGGACATGCTGCGATAGAAAATATCCACGCGGACATGCTCATCGCGTTTCAAAGTATAAGCTGCGCCGAGCATGAAGACGGCCGCATGCATCCACGTCACGCTTTCCTGCATAGCGATCCAACCGAGATCGAATGCATAGCGGAGTACAACCACGATGAACGTTATCAAAACCATCGTGAGCGTCAGCCAGGCGATGACGGTACCCGTGAACTCGCTGAAGTCCTCGAAGGATTGCCTTAACTTCAACATGTGTTGTCCCTTTAACTCACGCTGCGGCTGTTGACGCTCAGTCTGCTTTTTCCAGGCGCTTCAGGAATGCGCGCATCTCTCGCACGGCTTGCTGGTCGCCTCGCTCTGTGGCTACCTCAATACCTCGGCGATAGGTATCGATGGCGGCGGCCGGTAGACCGGCCTCGGTTTGCGCCTTGCCCAATAGCTTCCACGCCGCAGAATAGTCGGGGTCCAGGTTAACGGCAACGCTTAGATGCCCGACTGCTTTGTCGAGAACTCCGGCTTTCAGGTATTCCAAGCCTAGCGCGAAGCGCATGGTCGCGTTGTCTTCGCCTCGGGCTAATATGGCCTCGAGATTCGCGGTCTGGCTCACGGCTAGCGGCGCCAGAAAATCGGTGTAACTAACACAAGTAAAGTAAAGATCTCTAGACGGCCCAGGAGCATGGCACATATCAGATACCACTTGCTGACCGCGTTTAGACCGCCGTAACCATCAGCGACCGCGCCCAATCCCGGGCCGAGGTTATTGAGCGTCGCAGCGATCGCCGAGAACGCAGTGGTCTGATCGACACCGTCTACCATCAACAACAGCAGCAGTATGCCGTACACCACGACATACACGGCGAAGAAGCCCCAGACGGCGTCGACGACACGACTGTGTACGGCCTTGTCGCCGAGCTTCACCGTTATCGATGCGCTGGGATGGACGAGCCGCTGTACCTCGCGCCAGCCCTGCTTATACATCAGTAACCAACGGATGACCTTCATGCCCCCGGCTGTCGACCCGGCGCATCCGCCAACGAAACTCGAAAATATCAGCAGCACGGGAAGTGCCCCGGGCCAGCCCGCGAAATTATCGGTCGTAAAACCCGTCGTCGTGCCGATAGAGACAACCTGAAAGAGGCCCTTCGTAAACGTCTCCGTAAGCGTCGAATAGTAGCCAGTGAAATAGAGATAAACGAGCACGATTGATGTGAGGGCACCGAGCAGTTTCATATACGCCCGAAACTCCGGATCCGCTAGATAATTCGTCAAGCGCCGACGCCGCCAGGCGAAAAAATGCAGAGAAAAATTCACGCCCGCGACGAACATAAAAACGACGGCAATCATCTCTATGAGGGGACTGTCGAAGTACGCGATGCTCGCATCGTGAGTCGAAAATCCGCCGATTGCGACCGTGCTGAACGCATGACACAACGCATCGAACCAGCCCATACCCGCGAGCCAATAAGCGAGTCCACACACCAGCGTAATACCGAGATACACATACCACAGCGCCTTGGCCGTCTCGGTAATACGCGGTGTCAGCTTGGAATCCTTCACGGGGCCTGGCGTCTCAGCGCGGTAAAGTTGCATTCCGCCCACGCCCAACATCGGTAACACCGCGACGGCCAACACGATAATGCCGAGGCCACCGAGCCACTGTAGTTGTTGTCGGTAAAATAGAATGGCCTTCGGCAATGAATCCAGTCCCGTTAGAACTGTCGCACCGGTCGTGGTCAGCCCTGATACGGACTCGAATACGGCATCCGTAAAACGCATGCTCGGATCTTCGGACAACAGTAACGGCGCGGCACCAAACAGGCCCAGCACAACCCAGAACAACGCGACGACCAGAAAACCGTCTCGCAGACGTAGCTCGCGCTCTTCGTTACGTACCGGGTACCAGATCGCGGCCCCGGACCCGAGAATGACGAGAAAGGATCCAGCGAATGCGGCCCAGCTGCCATCGCCAAAATACAGCGAGAATGGAATCGGCGATAGCATCGTCAGGCTGAATAGCATCACGAGATAGCCGAGAACGCGCTGTATCGCTAGAAACGTTACCGGCATTGGTGGCAGGTTCCCATCGTGCTAAACGAAATTGACGCCGACCTCGAACAGCCGCTCAACCTCGTCAATCTGACGGCGCTCCGACATGAAAATAATGACATGATCATCAGCCTGTATCACCGTGTCGTGATGCGCCATCAGCACTTCGTCACCACGAACGACCGCGCTGATCGTCGCGCCACGCGGCAAACGGATCTGCTCGATTGCCCGACCCACGACACGCGACTCGTCCTCGTCACCGTGAGCCACCGCTTCGATCGCCTCAGCGGCGCCGCGTCGCAGCGCATGAACTTTGACGACGTCGCCACGACGAACGTGTGCGAGTAACGTACCGAGCGTGATCTGTGACGGCGAGATGGCAACATCGATCGTCCCGGCCTCGACAAGTTCAGCGTATGCAGGCTTGTTGATCAGCGCCATGACCTTTCGGGCGCCGAGTCGTTTCGCCAGCATGGCGGAAAGAATATTGGCCTCGTCTGCGTTAGTGACCGCGACGAACACGTCTGCGCTGTCTATATTTTCTTCCAATAGCAGCTCTTCGTCGGCAGCGTCGCCGTGTAAAACGATAGCCTGATTGAGTTTCTCCGAGACCGCCCGTGCCCTGTCGTGTCCTCGTTCGATCACTTTCACCTGATTCGTGGATTCGAGCGCTTTAGCCAGGCGCACGCCGATATTACCGCCTCCGGCGATTACAACTCGCCGTATCGGGTCATCCAGCTTGCGCATTTCGCTCAGCACGGCTCGGATATCCTTGCGCGCCGCGATGAAGAACACCTCGTCGTCTTCTTCGACGACCGTGTCGCCATCTGGAATGATTCCTTGGCCGTCCCGATAGATAACGACAACCCGGCACTCGACATTCGGTATGTGCTCGGATAACTCGCGCAGAGGATGTCCGACCAACGCGCCGCCTTCATGGGCGACCGCAGCGACCAGCCGTACTTTGCCGTTAGCGAATTCCAGGACCTGAAGTGCGCCCGGAAAATGAATGAGCTCGCCGATATGATTGGTCACCAGCTCCTCGGGGCTAATCGTCACATCCACCGCTACGGCTTCCGGGCGGAACAGCTCCTGGTGGCTCATATACTCGGCCGCTCGAATCCGCGCGACTCTCATGGGAGTGTGGAAAAGGTGACTGGCGACCTCACAGGCCACCATATTGATCTCGTCACTATCGGTCAGCGCGATGACCATGTCGGCATCAGCGGCTCCGGCCCGCTCGAGTACTTCAGGGTGGGCAGCGTGGCCGACAACGGTTCTGACATCCAGCCGGTCCTGTAACTCACGCAGCACTTCGGAGTCACGATCGACGATCGTGACCTCGTTGGCCTCTTCGCGAGCCAGACTATAGGCGGCTGTTGTGCCTACCTGACCCGCGCCCAGAATAAGAATATTCATTATGGGATGTTGCGCAAAAACCGCGCGTAGTCTACATCAGTTCCAGCTTCGCATATGCAAGAACAAGCCATTTTGTGCCGGCGTTCTCAAAATTCACCTGAACGCGTGCGTGGGAACCGCTGCCCTCGGAATTTAGGACGACGCCGTCGCCGAATTTGCCGTGCCGTACCCTCTGACCATGGCGCACGGGTGACGGTTCCTGCAATGAACGCGACGGACGATAGATCGGACGGGAAACGGATAACGCGGGGCGCACCTCTTCCAACAGCTTCTGTGGAATCTCTTGGATAAAGCGTGACGGTGTGCCGTAATTATCGGTCCCGTACAGCCGACGCTGCTCCGCGTAGGTCAGATAGATCTGCTTCTGTGCCCGGGTCAGACCCACATAACAAAGGCGGCGCTCTTCCTCGAGGCCGCGAGCGTCGGCCAGAGAGCGTTGGTGTGGAAATAATCCATCTTCCAGACCGCAGAGGAATACCAGTGGAAACTCCAAGCCCTTCGCTGAGTGCAGGGTCATGAGCTGGACACTATCCTCATACTCTTCTGCCTGCACGTCCCCCGACTCGAGAACGGCGTAGGAGAGAAACTCAGCCAGTGGCGGCAACTCGGAGTCTTCATCCTGGATCACGCCCTGCGCGGCACTGACAAGTTCCTCCAGATTCTCAACTCTGGCTTCACCACCCATCCGCCCGTCACGCCCATGGTGTGCAATTAGCCCACTGGCCTGGGTGACCTCCCGAACTTGATCGTGCAGAGAAAGCTCCCGGGTCTCCGTATCCAGCCGATCTATAAGATTCAGGAAAGCCCAGAGCGCCTTGCTGGATCGCTTCGGAATCGCGTCCTCGGTGATCACGGCTCCGGCGGCACGCCACAGACTAACTCCCGCTTGTCGCGCACAGGCGCGTACCGCATCCATCGTACGGGCGCCGACACCGCGCGTTGGCGTGTTCACCACTCGCTCGAATGACGGATCGTCATTACGATTCGCAATCAAGCGTAGATAAGCCAGCGCGTCCTTGATCTCTGCCCGCTCGAAAAAACGTAGTCCCCCATAGACACGATAGGGAATGCCCGCAGCGAGAAGTGTTTCCTCAAACACGCGCGACTGCGCGTTGGAACGATACAGTACCGCCGCTTCGGCTCGCGCGTGGCCCTGTGCGACATAGTCGCTTATCCGGTTGACGACGAAGTCCGCTTCATCGCGCTCGTTGAAGGCAGTGTAGAGTTTTATCGGATCGCCGGCGCCACCCTCCGTCCAGAGACTCTTACCCAGGCGCCCACTGTTGTTGGTGATGATCGCGTTGGCTGCGTCGAGTATCGTGCTTGTCGAGCGATAGTTTTGTTCCAGCCGAATCACTTCCGTACCTGGGAAGTGCTGCTGATAGCGATGCAGGTTCTCAACCCGCGCGCCGCGCCAGCCGTAGATCGATTGGTCGTCATCGCCAACGACAAACGGTACGCCCGTTTTGCCGGCGAGCAACTTCAGCCAATCGTATTGAATCGCGTTAGTGTCCTGAAATTCGTCGACGAGCAAATGTTGAAAGCGCGTCTGATACTGGGCCAGCAGTTGCTCATTCTCTCGTAGGAGTTCCAACGTCCTCAGCAACAACTCCGCGAAGTCGACGACCGACGAGCCCGCACAGGCTTTCTCGTAGCGACCGTAGAGGTCAATCATCTGCCGGCGGCCTGTATTGCCGTCGTCGTCTACCTTTTCAGGACGCAGGCCTTCATCCTTCTGCGCGTTGATAAACCATTGTATTTCCTTCGGATCCCACTCATTCTCGTCAAGCTGCAGATCCTTGAGCAACCGTCGAATCATGCGCAACTGATCCGCTGAGTCCATGATCTGGAACCCTTCCGCGAGCCCTGCTTCGTGCCAGTGGATGCGCAGCAGCCGATGGGCAAGACCGTGAAAAGTACCGATCCAGAAATGCCGCGTGGGAAACCCCAACAGGGCTTCGATACGATGCCGCATCTCGGCCGCGGCTTTGTTCGTAAACGTGACGGCGATGAGCTGCTGGGGCGCCAGGCCCTCGACGCGAATCAACCAGGCAATTCGGTGCACGAGGACACGGGTCTTGCCGCTGCCGGCGCCTGCCAGCACAAGCGTCGGCCGATGCGGGGCCGTGACAGCCTCCCGCTGAGCGTCATTCAGGGGATCGAGGATTTCGGTGACGTCCATCGTCAGAACAGCGGATCGTACGACTTGGAGTTCGACGCAGCTATGCGCCTACTCTGGCCAGATCGCGGGGATGTAATGGTCGACCAATAGGAAACTGAACAACGCAATGAGATAGGTAATTGAATAGCCGAACGTCTTCATAGCGACATCATCGTGCTCGCCTAGCTTCAGGCGTATGGCGTAGTACAGAAACCCGCCGCCTAACAGTATGGCGCCGAGTACGTACAACATGCCGCTCATTCCAGTCAGGTAAGGCAATACAGATACGAGTACCAGCAAAACGGTATAGCCGAGAACGAACGACTTGGTCATCTCAATTCCGTGCGTCACAGGCAGCATTGGCACACCGGCTTGCTCGTAGTCGTCCTTACGGGCTATCGCCAGCGCCCAGAAATGAGGCGGCGTCCAGGTAAAGATTATCAAGAACAGCAAGAGCGCGTAGCCACTTACCTCGTTGGTGACTGCCGCCCAGCCAAGAAGCGGTGGGGCCGCTCCGGCCGCGCCACCGATAACAATATTTTGTGGCGTCGATCTCTTCAGAAACACGGTATAGATCACCGCGTAACCGATCAATGAAGCGAAGGTCAGAACTGCGGTCAACGGGTTGACCAGAAGCACCAGCACACCTAAGCCGATGACGCCGAGAATCATTGCGAAAATATACGCATCGCGCTCATCCACCCGTCCGGTCGGCAGTGGGCGATCGCGCGTGCGTGTCATCTTTTCGTCGATGCGTTGGTCGAGGACGTGATTGACAACCGCGCCGGAAGCCGCGGCAAGGCCGATGCCGAGGCTACCGAATATCAGTGCGTCCCAGGGGACGAATCCAGGCGTAGCCAGAAACATGCCGACGACAGCCGTAAACACCAGCAGCTGTACCACTCGCGGCTTGGTCAGCGTGTAATAATCTCGCCATACGGCGAGCAGTGGGCGCCTAGGCCCGGTTAATTCGTTGGTTAGCATTGAGAACTGTCAACAATAGTAATGCGGCAACTGCATTGTGGCCGACTGCGACCGCCAAGGGAACACCGAAAATAACAACACTGACGCCCAGCAAGAGCTGGGCAGCCAGCACGACGAGTATCGCAATGCCGTCGTACCGCGTTTCAGGTTGTCGCGACAGCCTGAAACCCAGTAAGCCGATAACGAGAGCCGCGACGATGGCGCCGAGGCGATGGGTAAAATGGATTGCGACCCGGGCCGGATTATCGAGTACTCCGCCCTCGTAGTCGATACCGAGACCCCGCCACATCACGAAACCTTCGCGATAATCCATCACGGGCGGCCACCAGCGTGTCTGGCAGGTGGGGAAGTCCGGGCAGGCCAAGGCTGCGTAGTTCGCGCTCGTCCACCCGCCCAGAGAAACCTGCAGCAACAGCACGACGGCGCCGGCCAACGCCAACGCCCCCGAGACGGCCACCGCGCCCGCAGGGCGTAGCCGCCAGCACGATAGCCAGGAGAGCAGCCCCAGCGTCGTCAGCCCACCGAGCAGGTGCGCCATCACAATGGCGGGCGTCAGGAGAAGCGTCACGGTCCACATGCCCAATAGGCCCTGAAAAATTACGACGCCAAGCAGGACGAACGGTAGTCGCCGCGGTTGGCGTGGGTCGCGGCGATTCAACCACGCCAAGCTCGCCAGAGCGACGCAGACGAGACCAAGGGTGCTCGCGAGGTAACGGTGAAACATCTCGCGCCACGCTTTGCCCACATCAAGCGGCCTCTCAGGGTAAACCGCTGCGAGCTCGGCCTGCTCAACGGCGCTCTCCGGCAAAATGAGCTGACCGTAGCAGCCCGGCCAGTCCGGGCAACCCAGGCCCGCGTCCGTCAGGCGGACCCAGGCGCCGACGAAGACGACGATGAACGCGAGCACGGTGCCCGCACGCGCGAGGCGCTGAAACATTATGTCCAATTGCACGAGTGTCTCGAGTTTGAATCCGGGGAGGCGGTGGCCCGCTTCGTTCACGATGGGGCAGCCCAGTTGCCGCGAACGGAATTGTAGCAGACTCAGGCTGCGGCTAGAGCCATTTGGCCGTGGTAGATGGTCCTAGTCTCGCCTCAACAGACGCGCCATCTCCTCCATCGAGATAACTGCCTGGCCGCGTTCCTGTGTCCGCGGCGCGCCGCCGCCCCAGGCCTGGCCAAACACGAGCTCCACTGTCACTTCAAAACGCCCAGCTTGTCGAGTTGCGTGCAGCGCCTCGCGAAACGCAGCCAGGCGCGCGCGTCCGGTCAGGGTAGTACGCCGACCAGCCGCGACGTTCGTCGCACCGCAGGCACGCAGATCAGCAGCGAGCGAAGCGACATCCCGATAGGTGACCTGTAGCGTATCGACGTCCATGACAGGCTCGGTCAGTCCGGCTCTCAACGCCAGATCCCCGACGTCGTGCATGTCGACAAAGCCGTGCACATGAATCGCGTCGTCTATGCCGGTCCAGGCGTGCCTGACCTCAGTCAGCGTGTCCGGGCCAACGGTCGTGAAGCTCAACAAGCCGCCTTCGCGCAATACGCGCGCCGCCTCGCCAAAAACGCTCTCGGGCGCGCACCATGGCAACAACAGATTGGCGAAAATCAGATCGGCGCTGTTGTCGGCAAGCGGTAGTCGCTCTGCGTCGCCCGCCAGTGCCGCTACGCTGCCGACATCAGCGCAACGCGCTCGCGTGCGCTCGAGCATCGGCAGGCTGCGGTCGATGGCAACGACTCGCGCCTTCGGGAACGCTGCTGCGAGTTCGGCGCTGCCTTTACCGGTCGCCGCGCCGAGATCGACGACGCAAGCCGGATCAAGCTTAACGAGCTGCAGGCGCTCCAATAGTCGCCGTCGCGCCTCACCGTGAACGACATCGGCACTATCGAAAGCGCCGCTCGCGCGATCGAAGCCGCGCATCGCGGCCGCTCGCTCCGGCAGACCGATCTGGCTCGAGTTACCCATTGGCGAGGATGCCCGGCAGCGATAATCTCAGGAAACGTCCGGCGTCTTTGCCGGCTCCGGCTTCAGGCCGAGCCGGCCGAACAAGACCTGATCGGCAGCGGTGTCCGGGTTGCCGGTCGTTAGCAGCTTGTCACCGTAGAAGATCGAGTTCGCGCCCGCAGCGAAACACAACGTCTGCAATTCATCGCTGAAGTCCGTTCGCCCAGCCGACAGTCGAACATGCGCCTGCGGCATAAGGATCCTTGCCACGGCGACCGTACGCACGAACTCGATGCCGTCCACCGGCGCCGAATTCTCAAGCGGAGTACCCGCTATAGGCACGAGTTGATTGATCGGCACGCTCTCCGGCTGCGTCGGCAACGTAGCGAGCGCGTGCAGCAGCTCTACGCGATCATCACGCGTTTCGCCCATGCCGAGGATGCCGCCGCAACAAACCTTAATGCCTGCCGCGCGGACGTGCTCAAGCGTCTTCAGGCGGTCCTCGTAACGTCGCGTCGAGATGATCTCGGAGTAGAACGACTCGGACGTATCGAGATTGTGGTTGTAGTAGTCGAGCCCCGCGTCCGCAAGCATCGCGGCTTGGCGGCCGGTCAACAGGCCAGCGGTCGCACACGTCTCGAGCCCGAGCGAGCGCACCTCGCGAATCATCTCACCGATCTGCTCGACCTGCTGATCTTTAGGCCCTCTGTACGCGGCGCCCAAACAGAACCGCGTGGCACCGGCTTCTTTGGCCGTGAGCGCAGCGTCCCTCACTTGCGCGATGGACATCAGCTCTTCTACTTCGACTCCGGTGTCATAACGGATACTCTGCGGGCAGTAAGCACAGTCTTCCGGACAGGCGCCCGTCTTGATGGACAATAACGTCGACACTTGGACTGCATTCGGGTCGAAGACCTGCCGGTGAATCCATTGCGCCCCAAAGAGTAGATCGTTGAACGGCAGGTCGAATAAGGTCGTCACCTCTGCCTGAGTCCAATCTGTTCGCGCCTCGCAGGAAAGCTCGAGGTCAGCCAGCGGCAGATGCGCGCCGGCGCGGGTTTCGATTTCAGTCACATTTGCAGACATAGTGTGCTCGCTCCCGAGCCCGTGGCGCTGGAGGATGGTTCAGTATCGTATGTGGCCTCTGGACCCTGTCAACTGAGACCGATCTCCGAAGTTTACAGCACCATGCTGGATTATCTGCTGCCGGAACGATGTCGGCTCTGTGCAGGGCCGTCCGAACGGGGCTTTTGCGCGGGCTGCCGTGCGGAGTTTGTGACCGTGGCCGAGCCGTGTCCGAAGTGCGCGTTGGCGAAGCCGGTCCGGCGATGCCCGCGAGACGGCGGCGACTGGCGGGTCACTCGTATCTTCGCGCCATTGAGTTACGAGTATCCGCTCACGGCACAGATTCACGCGTTAAAGTTTTCATCGGGGCGTCATCTCGGTCGCCCGCTCGGCTTAATGCTCGCCGAGCGCTTGCGGGAGCACTCAGAGGCGCGGGACGTCGACGCGATAGTCGCAGTACCGCTTCACCGCCATCGTCTGTTGAAACGCGGCTATAACCAGGCGCTGGAGATCGGTCGCGCCGTCGCCATCGAATTGCAGCTGCCGCTGCTGATCGCCGGTATCGCACGATCCGTGCCGACCCGGCCACAGTCGGAACTGGATATTCACGAACGTCGAGTCAGCGTGACGAATGTGTTTTCAGTGTCGCGGCGCCTGTCTGGCCGCAAAGTCGCGATCGTGGATGACGTCATCACGACCGGCGCTACCGTCAATGCGTTGGCCGTCGCGCTCCGAGATGCGGGTGCGGCCGAGGTTCAAGCCTGGGCCGTCGCTAGAACTCTCTAGCGGACTGCTCAAAACTCGTCAGAAATAATAAGCGAACAGAATTCCGACGAAAACGAAGCCGCCCGCCCAGGCATTATTAAGAAATGCGTTGAACGAACGCTGCGGGTCACGATCCTTAATCAGGTGCTGCTGGTACAGCATGAGCGCGCCGGCCGGCACAAGACCGACAAGATACTCCCTGCCGAGTTCCGCACTCTGCCCGACGAGCAAGAGCCCGAACAGAAACATCAACTGCAAGCCACCGATGAACACGCGATCGAGATCGCCAAACAACACGGCCGTGGACTTCACGCCGAGCCGCAGATCGTCGTCGCGATCCACCATCGCGTACTCCGTATCGTAGATCACGACCCAGATCATCGTCACAACGAACAGCAACCAGCCTTCACGCGGCACGTGCCCGAGCTGTGCGGCGAATGCCATCGGCACACCCCAGGAAAACGCGATTCCCAATACGAACTGCGGCGCCGAGACCAGTCGTTTCGCAAACGGATACACAACTGTGACTACGGCGCCGACGATAGCGAGCGACTGGGTCAGTCGATTGAGCGTCAGCACGAGACCGAGGCCGATCAGCATCAGTGCGATGAAGACGACCAATGCTTCAGTCACGGATACCTCTCCCGTCGCCAGCGGCCGATCGCGAGTGCGGCTGACATGTGGGTCGATATGCCGATCCGCGTAGTCATTAATGATGCATCCCGCAGAGCGCAACACAATCGTGCCCAGCACGAAGACCGCCAGGATCCCGCCGTCGGGGACGCCGTCAGCCGCGATCCATAGCGCCCAAAGCGTTGGCCACAGCAGCAGCCAGATTCCGATTGGGCGATGCAGCCGCGCTAACCGCGCGTAGGCACCGAGATGCTTTAACAGCATCCGTAGATAGCGGCCAAGCGGGGGTTTCAGCTTGAAATTGTTGGTCGGTCTTGGCACAACGAACACATTGTAGTCTGCGGGTTACACCTTCGCGTAGTGCGCCTGCCCGGAAAGCCAGCGTCGAATCAGCGGTTCTACGCGTTGAGGATATTTTTCGACCAACTCATCGGACAGGCGGATTACTTCGGGCAGTAGATGCGCGTCACGTACCAGGTCGGCGATTTTCAGTTGCATCACGCCCGTCTGACGTGTCCCGAGCACCTCTCCGGGTCCCCTGAGCTCCAGGTCCTTCTGTGCGACCTTGAAGCCATCCGCCGTCTCCCGCATGACCCCCAACCGTTCACGTGCAAGCTCGGACAACGGCGACTTATAGAGCAAGACGCAACTCGACGCGGCGGTGCCTCGGCCGACGCGACCACGTAGCTGGTGTAGTTGCGCAAGTCCCATACGTTCCGAGTTGTCGATCACCATCAGCGTCGCGTTGGGCACATCGACGCCGACCTCAATCACTGTCGTAGCAACCAACAGGTCGAGCTCGCCCGCCTTAAAGCTGCGCATAACGCGCTCCTTCGCGGACGACTTCATGCGTCCGTGGAGTAATGCGATCCTTAGCTCCGGCAACGCGGCTTGAAGCTCTTGCTCGACCTGCTCCGCCGCTTGAGAGTTCACGACCTCTGATTCCTCTATCAAAGGGCAGACCCAGTACGCTTGCTCGCCGCGCTGACAGTGAGCGAGAACTCGCTGCACAAGCTGTGGCCGCTTGCCCTCGGGCATCACAACCGTACGTACGGGTTGCCGCCCGGCGGGCAGCTCGTCAATGATCGAACAATCCAGATCGGCGTACGCCGTCATTGCCAGCGTCCGCGGGATCGGGGTCGCGGTCATCACGAGCTGATGCGGGACACGCGTGCCGTCCTTGCCCTTCAGCTTAAGCTCGAGACGCTGGTCGACACCGAACCGATGCTGCTCATCGACGACGACCAGCGCCAGATGTTGAAATCTAACTTCCTGTTGAAACAACGCGTGCGTACCTACGATCACCCGCACGTCGCCTGCCGCGATCTGCCCCAACTGCTCGGCTCGCGCAGCGCCGAGAACCGAGCCGGTTAAGCACGCGACGCTTATTCCCAACGGTTCGAGCCAGGCTCGGAAGTTCGCGTCGTGCTGCTCAGCCAGTAACTCCGTGGGCGCCATCACGGCGGTCTGCAAACCGTTTGCCGCCGCAACAATCGCAGCCGCAGCAGCAACGACGGTTTTACCCGAACCGACGTCGCCCTGCAGCAGCCGGTGCATCGGCGCGGCGCGTTGCAGGTCCTGGAGGATGGCGGCAAGCACTCGATTCTGTGCACGCGTCAAAACGAACGGCAACCGGCTACGGAAAGCGCTAACGAGCTTACCGTCGTCCGTCAGCGCGGTAGCCTGCTCACGCTGTCGACCCAGGTTGATTCGCAGCAGGCTCAATCGCTGCGCGACCAATTCCTCCAGCGCGATTCGCAGCTGGCATGGGTGCCGGCGGCTACTGAGCGACTCAAGCTCGGTCCCTTGCGGTGGGCCGTGTAAGAATTTCAGCGCTTCTGCCAGCCGCGGTGAGTCCTTGGGCAATCGATCGGCGAGGTAATCGGTCAGCGGAGCCTGCTCCAGCACGTCTAATGCCTGAGCCGCCAGTGCCCTCAAGCGCTGCTGGTGCAGCCCCTCGGTCGTGGGGTAAACCGGTGTAAGAACCTCGCTGGGCGGTTCCGTATCGGGACCGACCAAGCGGTACTCCGGATGAACCATCTCGCGGCCGGTCGGCCCCGCACGTACTTCACCGAAGCACCGAAGCGTCGCCCCCCGGACGAGGTTGTTTTGTTGGGCCCGCGAGAAATGAAAGAAGCGCAGCGTGATAGCACCGGTGCCGTCGGAGATCCGGCAGAGCATCGCTCGGCGGCCACGGTAGATGACCTCGGCAAGCTCGATTTTGCCCTCGGCAAGGACCTTCTCGCCCGGACGCAAGCTCCCTAACGGCCGCAGCTCAGTGCGATCCTCGTAACGTATCGGCAGCAAGCACAACAAATCGCCGACCGTATGCACGCCGAGACGTGCCAGGCGCTCGGCGAGCCGCGGCCCGATACCGCGCAGTACTGCGACGGATTGCTCTAGCGTGACGCGCGCTGCGTCACGAGGTTTGTACGAGTTCGACCGCGGGACCGCCTTGGAAGACACCGTGGTGGCAATCAGGGAACGAGAACGGCGTCCATCTCGACCGCGGCGCCTTTCGGCAACTGCGCCACGCCGATGGCCGCTCGTGCCGGATACGGTTCGGTAAAGTACTCGGCCATGACTTCGTTGACCGTCGAAAAGTCGCCGAGGTCGGTCAGGTAGACGGTCAACTTCGCGATATCGGCTAACGTACCGCCGGCTGCCTCGGCCACTGCCATTAGGTTGTCGAACACCCGGCGTATCTGTGGCTCCGCGCCGCCGCTCACGAGCTCCATGGTCTGAGGATCGAGAGGTATCTGGCCGGACAAATAAACTGTGTCGCCGGCGCGAATCGCTTGGCTGTAGGTGCCGATGGCTGCCGGTGCCGTATCGGTATGAATGGGCTGTTTAGACATTATCTCTTCCGGCCGTTCCCCCCACCGTTCCCCCCGCCGTTCGACTGACACGAACGACGCCAGGATTGGCGCGAATACTGCGAATTACTTGCGCGAGATGGCGACGGTCGCGGACATTCAACCTGAATGCCAACGTCGAAGCGTCTCCGTCCGCCTCGACTGCAACGTCGTCGATATTGCTCTGGGTCGCCGAGATACGCCCCGCGACCTCCGCGAGCAAACCGACGCGATTCATCGTCCTGACGTGAATCTCGGATTGGAACTCGCCTTTAATGCCGCGACGCCAGTCTACCGGGATCCACTTGGTCGGATTCTTCGTGTCTTCGACCACATTGTGACAGCCCGTGCGGTGAATAACGATGCCGCGACCACTCGACATGAATCCCATGATCTCGTCGCCCGGGATCGGATTGCAGCAACGCGCGTAACCTACGACTAGGCCCTCCGCGCCTGCAATATCGAGCGGCTTACCGACTTGGACGATTTCTCCGTCGTCGGTCAGCTCCTGCTGCGCCAGCATACCGGCCAATATAGGCGCTAATCGCTCTCCTAAGCCCAATTGCTCGTAGATGTCGTCCATCTCATCGACATGGAGTTCCTTTAGTAACAGCCCGATCTGGGCTTTTCGCAACCGCCGCAGATTGAGCGAGTAGGGCCGCAGCGCCTGACTTAGCAGTCGCCGGCCGAGCTCGCGAGCTTCGTCCTGCTTCAACCCCTTTAGGTAGCCGCGGATGGCATTGCGCGCTTTCGCCGTCGTGACGAAATTGACCCAGGTCGGGTTTGGCTTTGCGCCCCGCGCCGTCAGAATCTCGACGGTTACGCCGTTGTTCAACGTCGTCTTCAACGGCATCAGACGGCGGTCGATCTTGACAGCCACACAGCGGTTGCCGACATCCGTGTGCACGGCGTACGCGAAGTCCACGGCCGTCGCACCCCGTGGCAGCCGCTTGATGTCGCCCTTCGGTGTGAAGACGTAGACCTTGTCGGGGAACAGATCCACTTTGACCGTCTCGAGGAACTCTTCCGAGTTCGCCGATTTCTGCATCTCCATGAGGCCGGTCAGCCACTCCCGCGCCCGCGCTTCGGCGTTGTAGGTATGTTTGTCGACTGCCTTGTATTGCCAGTGAGCCGCAATACCGCGCTCAGCCACCTGGTTCATGTCCTCGGTTCTGACCTGCACTTCGAGAGGCGTGCCGCCCGGACCGAACAGCGTTGTGTGAAGCGACTGATAGCCGTTGACACGCGGAATGGCGATGTAATCCTTGAAGCGTCCGGGCATGGGTTTGTAGAGCTGATGAACCAGGCCGAGCACTCGGTAACAGCTATCGATATCCGGTACGACGATCCTCAGCCCGAACACGTCGACAATATCGGAGAGATGAAGATGTTTTCTACGCATCTTTGAATAGATGGCGTAGATGTGCTTCTCCCGAGCCACAAGCTCGCCCTCAAGGCCTTGGTCAGCCAGGTTTTTGCGGAGATTACTCTCGATCTTGCGCAGAAACTGTTTCTGGCTGCCGCTTGCTTTACGCACCGAGCGTTCCAGAACACGATAGCGAAACGGGCAGTAGGCCTTGAAACCGAGATCCTCGAGTTCAGTCTTCAGACCATAGATTCCGAGGCGATTCGCAATCGGTGCGTAGATTTCGAGCGTCTCTTTGGCGATGCGTCTCCGTCTCTCGGGCTCAAGGGCGTCGATCGTCTGCATGTTGTGAGTACGATCGGCGAGCTTGACGAGAATCACACGGAGATCCTTGACCATGGCAAGCAGCATCTTGCGAAAGCTTTCCGCTTGCGCTTCGGCGGCACTGTCGAAATGAAGCTTATCGAGCTTGCTGACGCCGTTGACGAGCAGCGCAACGCCGCGGCCGAATTCTTTCTCGATGTCCCTTAGCGTACACGGCGTGTCTTCGACCACGTCGTGTAGCAGCGCGGCCTTGATCGAGCCTGAATCCAGATGCAGGCCGGCCAAAATCCTGGCCACCGCGACAGGGTGGGTGATGTACGGCTCACCGCTCAGCCGCTCCTGCCCTTCGTGCGCCCTCGCACTGAATTCGTGCGCAGCGAGAATACCAGCGATGTCTTCCTCAGACAGGTAGGTTGCTAATTTCGTTAATAACGGCTCGAACTCATCGCCCCGCCAGGCGGCGGGTAAGCGGTCGCGAATGGCAGCACCGTAATCCATGGTGAACTCTCATGCGTCTCGCCAAGCGGGACGCCGGGCCCATCAGGTGCCCTGCGTCAGTCGCCGATAGAGATCGGGCGGATTGCCAGCAAGTCCTCGGGGATGACCGGGGGTCTCGAGTCCATATCGAGCAGATCCTCCATAGGCTGGTCTCGCTCGGTGAGGATACTCTCCGTAATGTAACCCTCTGCAACTTCGCGCAGCGCGACTACAGTCGGCTTATCGTTTTCCCAATCGACCATGGGCTCGGCGCCATTAGCTAACTGGCGCGCACGCTTCGCTGCCACGAGCACGAGCTGGAACATGTTCGGGATTTTTTCGCTACAGTCTTCGACTGTGATTCGGGCCATTACGCACCCTCCTTGGCTATCTCGTCGGGCCAGTGTACTGCATGAGCCCCCAGCGTAGCCATACGAGCAGACACATTGTGTGAAAATGCGCAGACGCCCAGCAGTCGTTATAGGCCCCGCCGTTACTGACTGACGGCCATGATCTGCTCGACCTGGGCGCGAATTTCGGCGGAGTCGGCACGATTCTCGGTGCCCTCAGAGCTGACGATTGCCGCGAGTTCGTCGGCAGCTTTGTCGAGATTGTCGTTGATGACAACGTACTCGAACTCGCTCCAATGCGTCATGTCGCTCAGTGCGTCGCGCAACCGCCGCGTGATGACCTCCTCGGCGTCGGTCTTCCGGCCGCGCAAGCGACGCTCTAGCTCATCGCGGCTCGGTGGCATGATAAAGACGCAGACCGCATCGGGCCTCCGCTCACGCACTTGTTGCGCGCCTTGCCAGTCGATCTCAAGCAGTACCGACCGCCCACCGTCGATGAGCGACTGAACGTAAGCTTCGCTCGTGCCGTACCAGTGGTCAAAGACTTCGGCTGACTCGAGAAATGCGTCATGGTCGCGCATCGCACGGAACTTTCCCTCGCTCACGAAGAAATAATCCTCGCCATGAACCTCCTTCTCGCGCTTCGGTCGCGTCGTGTAGGAGATCGAAAACTTGAGTCGGGCCTCGCGCTCGAGCAGCTTGTGCACGAGCGTCGTCTTGCCGGCACCCGAGGGTGCGGCTAGAACGATGAGTCGACCAGGCTCGGTCTTTGTCACGGGCGTCTCCGGAGAATGGATGCGCGAATGATAGCCGACGGACGGCCTGTTGCGGTCGTTGATCGGCTCAAATACGGGGACGGTCTACCTAACTTACCAACTACATTGATCTGTCTAGGAAGATAGGTAGACCGTCCCCGTATTTGAGCCTACTCCAGGTTCTGTACCTGTTCGCGCATCTGCTCGATCAGGACCTTGAGTTCGACGGCCGCGCGGGTCAGTTCCTCACTCTGCGACTTGGACGACAGCGTATTGGCCTCGCGATTGAGCTCCTGCATCAGAAAATCGAGCCGCCGGCCGATCGGTTCGGCCCGGCCGAGCACATCGCGAATCTCGGTCACGTGACTGCCGAGCCGGTCGAGCTCTTCCGCAACATCCAGACGTTGAGCAAGCACGACGAGCTCCTGTTCGAGCCGGCCGGAATCCGCTTCGACATTAAGTCTCTCGAGCCGTTCCAGAAGCTTCGCCCGATAGCGTTCGTGCGCTTCCGGCAGATGCGGCCCGATGCCGGTGACGATCTTCTCTATCCCATCGCAACGCTCGACGAGCAAATCCTTGAGACGCTTTCCCTCACGTTGCCGGGCGGCGTTCAAGGATTCGAGTGCGCGAGACAAAATCGCCGTGGCGGAGCCCTCCATCGTCGCGAACTCCGCCGATGCCTCCTCAAGCACTCCGGACCAGCGCAGAATCTCGCCGACGGCCAGCTGCCTCGCGTCCGGAAATTTCTGCTGAACCTGTCTTTCGAGTTCCTTCAGATTCTCGAGCGCCTGGTCGTGGAGCGCTGCGGCTGTCTCCCGGCTTCCGGCTGAAGATACTTTTAGTGTGCAATCCACTTTACCTCGACGCAGCACCGCAGCGACCAGCTCCCGGCAACGCGGCTCCAACGCCCGCAGCTCATCCGGCAAACGCACGCTGACGTCGAGAAATCGATGGTTAACACTACGTACCTCCCAAACGAGCCGGAAGGGCTGAACTTCGGCTTCCTCGGTCGCGAAACCGGTCATGCTGCTCGGCATTGTCATAGTTCGTGATTCGGGTCCAACACGATAAAGAGTTTAAGTCTAAGATATGCGAGACGGTGGGACGAGTTTTAGATAGTGAATGTCGAATTAGCACAGATCAGCCTTCTGGGAGACCGCAAGGAAAACCAGGATCGCGTCGCGATCATTCCCGAAGACGAAAGCCTGTTACTGGCGGCCGTCGACGGCATGGGCGGACATACGGATGGCGCGAAGGCGGCCGAAATCACGTTAGAGGTACTCGCAGAGGCCTTCAATGAAGTGCCGCGCCCTATCTTCGATCCCCAGGGATTCCTGACACTCGTGCTGGCGCGAGCACATGACGCCGTGGTTGAACTGGGGGATGGGCTGGTGCTGGAGGAGAAACCCCGCGCGACCTGCGCCCTGTGCCTCGTCCAGGAATCCGGCGCCTACTGGGCCCACGTCGGCGACAGCCGCATTTACCAGATCCGCGGCAGCGAAGTACTCGAGCGGACGCGCGACCATAGCCACGTCGAACTGCTGTTGAGCCAGGGCCTCATCAGCGAGGAAGAGATCAGCGAACACCCGATGCGTAACTTCGTTGAATGCTGCCTCGGGGGCGACGCGGCGCTGCCGAATATGAGTATTACCGCAAAGAAAGAACTCTTGCCCGGCGACTTTTTGCTGGCTTGCACCGATGGCATGTGGTCCGGTGTCAAGGACGATGAGATAGGCCAGGTCGTCGGCGACCAGTCGACATCAGCAGAAGACCTGTTACGAACGCTCGTAGAATCCGCGGTCGCCAGGAACACCCCTCATAGTGACAATACCAGCGCCGCCGCGCTACGCTGGATAGGTTAGTACCCTGTCACTAACACGAGTAGTTAAGACTGCTCCCGCGAAGATTAATAACAGATTAGGAGTTCGTAGTGCGTCCCAGCGGCCGAAGCGTAGATCAAATGCGCGCAATTCATTTTACGCCTGACTTTACCCAGCACGCCGAGGGCTCGGTACTCGTGGAATTCGGCGAGACCCGCGTGCTTGCAACTGCCTCAGTGGAATCGAAAGTACCGCATTTCCTTAAGGGGAAGTCCGAAGGCTGGATAACAGCAGAGTACGGCATGCTGCCTCGCTCAACTCATACACGAAATGCTCGCGAAGCGGCCCGCGGCAAACAGAGCGGCCGGACGATGGAAATACAGCGACTGATCGGCCGCAGTTTACGCGCGGTGATCGACCGCAGAGCCCTGGGCGAGCGCACGATCACCGTGGACTGCGACGTACTACAGGCGGACGGCGGCACGCGGACGGCCGCGATCACCGGTGGCTACGTCGCACTCGCGCTCGCGATGAATCGGTTGGTCGATCGTGGGGATTTGGCCCAGACACCGATTCATGGCCAGGTGGCCGCTGTGTCGGTGGGAATATTCGGCGGCAACGCCGTCCTCGATCTCGACTACGCGGAAGACTCTGAAGCCGAGACCGACATGAATGTCGTCATGAATGAGGCCGGTGGCCTGATAGAGATCCAGGGCACTGCGGAGGGCCACGCATTTCAACGCAGCGAACTCGAACGGCTGCTCGATCTAGCGGATCAAGGTATCCACGAGTTATTGCTGGCTCAAAGAGCGGTTCTCGAGCGGTGACGACCGCGCCCGGCCGTTGGGTCCTGGCCAGCGGCAATAGCGGTAAGCTACGCGAGATTCAGGCACTCCTCGCAGACTCGGGGATCGAGATGATCGCGCAACGCGACCTCGGCGTTCACTCAGTGGAAGAAACCGGCGCAACCTTTGTCGAGAACGCGCTGCTGAAGGCCCGTCACGCGGCCCTCCAGACCGGTCTGCCGGCGATAGCCGACGACTCCGGCCTGGCCGTCGATGCGCTGGCGGGCGCTCCGGGAATCCACTCGGCACGTTTCGCGGGCTCCGACGCGGACTCACAGGCGAATATCGTCAAACTCCTCGCCGCGCTGGCCGAGACCCCCGACGAGCAGCGCGGCGCGCGTTTTCACTGTGTCATGGTCGCCCTGCTGAGCGCGCACGATCCGGCGCCACTGATCAGCCACGCGGGCTGGCCCGGCATTATCGCCCGAGAGCCTGCGGGTGATGGAGGTTTCGGCTACGACCCGATCTTCTACCTCCCCGAACTCAATGCGACGGCCGCGCAGCTCGCCGCCGAAGTCAAAAACCGGGTCAGCCATCGCGGCCGCGCACTGCTGCAGCTCCGCATCGCATTAACAGAACATCTGGCAGGATCGCCTCGCTCGATCAGATAAACGGCGCTTTTATGCACAACGGTCGGCCGAGGCCTCAAGCGTGGCCCGTTTAGGCGCGATTGCTCAAATCCTAGCTCATAAAAACTATCTAATTAACTGTTTTCTCAGTGGTTTACAAGGATGCTCGTTTTTTGGTCAATCTAAGAGAAATCCCGACCCGGCGGGGCTTTATGCGCTAAGCGAGCGTTTTCTCCACAGAGTTATCCACAGCATCTGTGGATAACTCTTGTTTTCGTAACACGTTCCTGGCCTTAGGTCCGCGACCGCCACTGGATTCTGAAGCTTTATGCCTCCACGCCTTGTGTTACGGCGAGTCCAGCAGTATGCTCACGCGCCCTCCTGATCGGGCTTGAGCCGCCATGAAAGCAGACATTCACCCAGAATACGGCGATACCAAAGTGACCTGCAGCTGCGGGAATGAGTTCACTACCCGATCCACGCGATCCGGCGATCTCCAAGTCGAGGTTTGCTCCAATTGCCACCCGTTCTACACCGGCAAGCAGAAAATCGTCGACAGCGGTGGACGGGTCGACAAGTTCCGTAAGCGTTACGGCCGCAGCTCCAGCGCCTAACCGCGCCACCCGGATTAAACGTCAGTCGCCGTCGGCCCCCTGGCGGCGCGTCTGACTGCTATAATGGGCGTCTTTGTGCCCTACTGGGTCTTGAGATCCGGGTAGATGCGGCAGCCGGCCTTCGGGCCTTCCCCCACCACGGGCGGCAAAAATAATCTAGGAGGAGCCACGGGCAGCGTATGACCGAAAAGCACTACACTCTGAGCGACCCTGAATCCGGAACCGAGCTGACACTACCGCGCTACGATCCGACCATTGGCCCAAGCGTCCTGGACGTCACCTCAATCTACGGTCAGCAGGGCGTCTTTACCTACGACCCCGGCTTCGCATCGACCGCGAGCTGCACCAGCGAAGTGACTTATATCGACGGCGAGGTCGGCGTGCTGCTGTATCGCGGCTATCCGATCGAGCAGTTAGCCGAGCACTCGAGTTATCTCGAGGTGTGCTACCTGTTGCTGCATGGCGAGCTGCCGCGTCAAGAAGCTCTCGGCGAATTCGAGGAATCGATCCGCACCCATACGTTGATTAACGAATCGCTACTGCGATTTTTTAACGGCTTTCAGAACGATGCGCATCCGATGGCCATGGTCTCGGGCGTCGTCGCTTCTCTGTCGGCCTTCTACCACGACACGACCGACATCCACGATCCCGTAGATCGCGACGTCTTCGCGCATCGAATCATTGCGAAGATTCCGACCATAGCAGCGGCTGCCTACAAGCACACGCTGGGCCAGCCGTTCGTCTATCCGCGAAACGACCTGGACTACTGCAAGAACCTGCTCAATATGTTCTTCGCCGTACCGGCAGACAACTACGAGGTCGATCCCGTCGCCGCGGAGGCCCTGGACCTGCTGTTCATCCTGCATGCAGACCATGAACAGAATTGCAGCACCTCCACGGTCCGGCTCGCTGGGAGTTCGGGTACGAGCCCTTACTCGGCTATCGCTGCCGGAATCTCGGCACTCTGGGGTCCCGCGCATGGCGGCGCCAACGAGGCGGTAATCAACATGCTCGAGGAAATCGGCACCGTCGATCGTATCAATGAGTATGTTGCGCGAGCGAAGGACAAGAACGATCCGTTTCGGCTGATGGGCTTCGGTCATCGTGTCTATAAGAGTTACGACCCGCGCGCCGCGATTATTCGCAAGATGTGTCATCGCGTGTTGGAAGGACTGGGCCAGCAGGACTCGCCGTTATTCGAGCAGGCGCTAAAACTCGAGGAGATCGCCCTCAAGGACGAGTATTTTATTGAGAAGAATCTCTATCCTAATGTCGATTTCTACTCGGGAATCATCTACCAGGCGCTGGGTATTCCGAAATCGATGTTCACGGTAATGTTCTCGATCGCCCGTTGCGTCGGCTGGGTTACGCATTGGCGCGAGATGCTCGCCGATCCGACATCGCGCATCGGCCGCCCGCGACAACTCTACAACGGCCCCGGACAGCGGGACTATCTCCCGCTCGGCGACCGCGCCGGCTAGATCGCCTCTCGTTCCAGTAGAGCCAGGACGCGGCGCCTGCCGGCG
>Ga0255048_10000763_pt1 | contig 23860 bp, 20 predicted proteins | sample JV7_2_2_MG_FD_183619 | JGI IMG/M metagenome (GOLD analysis project Ga0255048, IMG submission 183619) | Seawater microbial communities from Jervis Inlet, British Columbia, Canada - JV7_2_2 | ecosystem: Environmental > Aquatic > Marine > Inlet | place: Canada: British Columbia | collected 2016-10-06
CGGAGTTGTCACTAAGGCCAAAAGCGAACAAAAACGCTGGCAGGGTATCGCTGATGCTAACTTTGGAAAAATTGATGATACTTCCATTGAGATTCTTACTTGCAAGATGGAATTGGAAGAATTGAAGAAGCTTTACAATACAATGGAACAGCAGGTCAAGTTGAAGGATATGGAAATAGAAGATCTACAAAAATTATTGAAGTGAACCAGGCGAACATTAAAGATTTCCACAGTGCGTTGGCAGTAAGACATCCTCTCAACAATACTGGAAGGCTATATTAGCCACATGCCCGTTTGCCAGATGGAAGTGAGCGAAAACAGCATTACCAATCAACTGGCAAAAGCAGCCGTTCAGTATTGATCGATCAAAGACCAAAGTGCCCAAAGGAGACCCACAATGAACTGAGGTGGGCTAAATCTTGAGTCGAATCATAACACTTCATATTGAAGCTCAAAAAATATTAAATTTTATTGTTTTTGATTATCACTGCTTATAAACTGCCGCGCATGAATTTTTCCCGGAAGCACCATAAACCAGTATTCTTTCTCTGGATTGTCATGATTTCCATCATGCTGCTGTGCGCCCAAAACCTGAAATTCCATGTTCACAGTTTGGATCATCATGGGCCGCTCCAGCAACATGATTCCCAAATAGAGATGAATAATGGAGAGCACGGTCAAATCGCAATGATGCATTTATCTATTGACTCATCACATGCTGATCATCACGATCTTTTGGTGGTCGAGATGGATGCTAGCCCGGAAACTATCTTTAAGCAGTCTTCCATGAACGGGTTATCTGTTGCACTGTTTGCCCTGATTTTTACGTTACTCATACTTGGGATTTATGCCCTGTATGTACCCAGAACTCGCGGTCTTACAAATTTTGTACCCATTAGGCGATTCCACCTTTTCCCCCTGTTACGCGCTCCTCCTCTGTAAACCCGTCGATATCGTAATAATCGATATCTATCTTGCCGGCTTACGTTAAGTCAGCAATACACATTTTCATTTGGTCACTTGAGGTAACAAGCCTGATACCCCTGCTGACGAATTTTAGGTTTATTTATTTTGAGGTTTCATATTTATGAAAATATTGACATTGATTGTGCATACCAATGTGCAACAGGAACTATCCGATCGATTGCGATCTATGGACAAGGTTGGTGGATTCACGTTCACCCACGTGGAAGGCCACGGCGATGATATTGAAAAGGACGGCTTCCTTTCCGCCCGTGACGAAGTGGTCGGTTATATTGCAAGAATACGCACCGATCTGTTACTGGAAGATAATGACGTGGATAGCGTTTTGGAAAATATATCGGACAAAAAAGCTGCTATTGCCGGTCAGGGCTTTTACTGGGTGACGCCTGTAGAAAAGGGAGGTCACCTGTAGTGATATATCAACTAACAAAGGAAAGATTCATCCGTAATCTGTTGCTGCTGATGGCAGGGACTTTCTTGGCTATCTTGTTATCTGATATAGCCTATGCTCACGGCATGTCTGAGGAGGAGAAACAGTCAATTATTGACGGAGGAAACCTCAGTTACCTGTGGCTCGGTGCTACGCACATGCTGTCAGGCTATGACCATCTTGCATTTGTATTCGGCATCATCTTCTTTTTGACGACTTTTCGAGATATTGCCAAATATGTCACCGCGTTTACCGTTGGGCACAGTGTCACCCTGATTTATGCAACGTTTAATGCTATTCAACTCAACTACTTCCTGATTGATGCCGTTATTGGACTAAGCGTCTGTTATATCGCTTTTTCCAATCTTGATGGTTTTCGCAAATACCTGAGTGTAAACCCGCCGAACATGTTGGCGATGATCACCGGCCTGGGCCTGATTCATGGTTTCGGGCTGTCTACCCGACTGCAGGCCTTGCCGCTCAGTGAGGATCGGTTGTTGATGAATATCATTTCCTTCAACATCGGGATCGAGCTGGGGCAGATCAGCGCACTGGTAATCATGTTGTTACTGATTGCTGCGTGGCGCAAAACCCATTTTTTTCAGACCTTCAGCGTTATCACCAATTACAGCTTAATCGTACTGGGCGGCTTGTTGTTTCTGATGCAGATGCACGGTTATGAACACACGGCCAATGCGGACGAGTTTGTCGTCAGTGGTGGTGAGGGTGCAGCTCCTGGCAAACCGGCAGCAATGCCTATCGGTAATTCGTTACCCTGGAAGGAAATTGTCAATATCACCATACCTGCTCGGGGTGGCAAGGAATACAAGATTTTTGTCGAGAAGGGCAATACATTCAGCTATGCATGGCTGACTGATGGAGAGCCTTTGTACTTCGATTTTCATGGCGAGCCGGCCAACGATACCAGTGGTTATTTCCAGAGCTTTAGCAAAAACACGGATATCAGCGCGTCGGGTTCTTTGACGGCCATATTCAGCGGTACCCATGGCTGGTACTGGAAAAATAACACGTCTAATCCCGTGGTAATCACCCTTAAAACGAAAGGCGACTACCGTGCCGGAGATGCCATGAAAAACCCACCTATATCCAAGCCTGCCGACAGTGGGGCTGCCAAAACTCATGAATCTATTTTTTAAACAAGAGGAAAACCTCATTATGAACATACAAGCAATCATTTTAACTTTCGTATTAACCCTGTTTTCATCAGTAACACTTGCGGGCGCAGGGCATGACCATGGACCCCCACGTGAACCGGTAACTCAGCAGCAGGCTGAACAGATAGCCAGCCAATTTGTATCGGGGTTTGTAAGTGATGGTAAAATCGAAACTAGTTGGAGTAATATCAAGGTTTATAAATCAGAACAGAAGAATTTCGGTGGCAACCAGGAATGGGTTATCAGTTATAACAATGAAGCTGTCAGTGATCCGAATAAACGCACCATATATATTTTCCTGGGCCTGGGGGGCGAATTCCTGGGTGGAAATTATACGGGTGAATAAGATCAGACATCCATAGTACAAAACTCATCCCCGGCGTATTCCTATTGCGTGACGGGGATGAGTTTCTCATGTGAATTAAACAGTTATTATTGAAAGCAAATTATGGGTTATTACATATTTAAAATTACCATTACGGCCGCACTAATTGTTCTGATTTCTGAAGTAGCAAAGCGCAGTTCTTTTATTGGCGCTATCCTCGCCTCAATTCCATTAGTCTCCGTACTTGCAATGATCTGGCTTTATATAGACACCAAAGATGTCACAAAGATTAGCAGTCTCTCAATAAGTGTCTTTTGGCTTGTAATTCCTTCCTTGGCTTTATTTTTGGCACTACCCCTTCTCCTGAAACAAGGCTTAAACTTTTACCTCAGCATCAGCATCTCGATAGGGCTTACAGTCGGGTGTTATTGGATCATGGTTTTTGCTTTAGATCATTTTGGGGTAAAGCTGTAAATGCCGTATAACAATCGCATGTAGTCGGGCAAAGTGCCCGCTACGCGAAAGGTCGAGAACGGGTGTGAGTATCTATATTGTGCCGTAAGGCGCCGCTCATTTCTTAAAATTGTGCGTCTGCTTTGCGGAAATTCGTATAGGTCCCAGCCCCGCCATGTATGTCTTAAGGCTGGGATTAATAGTCCCTGTATCTCCTCCTGTGGTGCTATTTGCAGGGATAAATATTGCATGGGCCATCAGCGAAGCAATCAGGCCAATCCTTCGGGCAGATCATGCGGCATTCTGGATTCTTCAGCTGTAATTAATTTAAGCAATGCCGAAACGCCCTCGGGATTGTGTTCCTACTCGCGCGTAATCGCGGGTTTGATCCCGTTGACCCCAATATATATTTTCGCTTCTCTCACGAAACTAGTTGGTGTGCTGCAAGCGCAACCACCGATAGCGGTCGCCCGAGCGAATCGCCAGTTCATAGGCATCGGTACCTTTGATGACCGTAATTGAGATCATGTCGCCAGGCTCGCCCTGGGCCCAGACTTTGCGATAGAAGTCTGCCATGGAAACTACCGATTTGCCGCCGGTCGCCGTAATGATGTCACCTGGCTCAATACCGGCCGCCATAGCGGGTCCATCGTCGGCAACTCTCTGCACTAACAATCCTCCCTCAACCTCTTCGGTGTAGATGCCGAGCCAGGGCTTGCGTGGTCCTGATGAGCGGCCGTCGGTGAGCAGGTCACCCATCACCGACTTGAGACGGTCAATCGGAAGGAACATGTTGCCGGGCACCGTTAGCTCGCCGTCGATGGCGACGCCAACCGCCAACGATCCAATCCCAATCAGTTTTCCGGAAGGCGTTATCAGGGCGGCGCCGCCGAAGCGGGGATAGGGAGGTACCGTAAACAAGGCGTCTTCGAGCAAATACTCCCAGTAACCGGCAAACTCCCGCTCACCAGTAAACATGGCCGGACGTACGGTCTGGAAACCGCCGTAGCTGGCGATCAACATTTTTTCCCCCGGAGTCAGCCCGGTCGATGAACCAAGTTCCATCGGTCGGATATTCACATCAGCCGAGGCACGCAGCAAACCGAACCCCGTTTCGTAGTCATAGGCAAGCAATTTGGCCGGCACCAGCTCGCCATCCGGAAGCACGATCTCCACTTGCTCGGCTTCGAGAATCAGGTAGCCGATGGTTACAATGAGGCCATTGGAATCGATAAGCACTCCGGAACCGACCCTCTCTTTGCCGAGAGAACCGGCGGTGCGGGCCTGTGCTGGAACCGTGGCATGAATACCGACCACCGCGGTAAGTAACTCGTCCACACTATCCCAATCGGCCGCGTTGATGGGGGACGACGACAGGACGCCGAGCAACGTAGCGATTAGGGCCACCTGGGGCCAGTTGCGTGATGAAATGTTGGAAACAGTTTCCACAAGCCACTTGTTCACGAGGAGATAGAGTCGCCGATGAACGGACATCTAGACTACCACGCCTGGTGGCAAATAGGGTATTAATCTAATCAACCAACCCCACTTCTAGCCGCTACTTGAGGATCCGCAGTGAGGACTTGCCCCGGTTTAGTGGACCTGGGTGTCCGTCGGTTTCGGGGGAAGTCCAACGCACCGTAAGTAGACTAGGTAAATGAATATTTCAACGGCAGCTAACGAGAAAGCTGACCTTCAGAATCGAAACGCCAGGGGCTGCAAAGTGCCCTGAGCAGTAGTTGGTTTTTGTTAATGGAGGAACCGTTTCCGACCCTGAGAATACATTCGGTGTATTGTGGAAGTTACCGCTAACTAGGCATTATAAAGCTACAGGCTCCAACCGAGTTTGGCAAATCATAAAGCCCTCTATTCAAGCAAAGCCCTGGCGCCCTTCAGGTCTGGTGTGTCGAAGCCCTCGGTAAACCAATCGTACACTGGGGCGAGCAGATTTCGCGCGTCTTGTTCCTTGTTCTGATCGAACCATAGATGCGACAGGCTGGTTGCTGCTCGAAGCTCTAAGGACTTGGCGCCCTGCTCTCGCGCAATTTGGAGTGCTTTTTGGTAACAGATCTCCGCTTCCTGAGTTCGACCATTGGTCTTCATCAAAATTTGTCCCCTAAGTCGGTGAAGCTCAGCTTCCCACCAGCGTTCGTCGGTTCTCTCGACAAGGTTGAATGCCATACTCAACGCGCGCGATGCCTCTTGATCCATTCCATTGGCAAGAGCGGTTTCAGCCAAAAGTGCGACATAGAGCGTGCGGGCGTAATTCTGCTCGGCCCGGTCCAGGTCGGCGAGTGCCTTTTGCATCAAGGCGATGCCCTCCTCGGCACAACCGCCTTGAGCCTGGCACCAGCCTAGGAATACGGTTCCGGTGGTGTACCGAAATGAGAATGCCTGTTTCTTAGATAACTCGGTTAGCTCATTGGCAGCAGTCGCAACTGCTATCGGATCTCTCCGAAACACCATTGGCACCGCACCCGCATAGCACAGGGCATACGCAAGGGACATAGAGTGGTCAAGAAGGCGGGCGTGAGCAATGGCTTCAAGGCTGGTCTCCAAAGCGCGCTCCGGATAGCCCCTCAGCCAATCGAGACAGGCACTACATCCCAACAGCGCCACCCGCGAATCATGTGCGTACCTAAAGACGAGGGAGCGCTGCTGCTCCTGATCATAAAGGGAAAGTCCTTGATCGACGTGGGTCTGGCTTAAGCTCAATTCGCCACGTAATAGGTCGGTCCAGGCTATGGTCCTATGCCCGACAACCACGGGCCCCAATTCTTCTTGCTGCGCCGCATAGTGTAGAAGCTCCTCCCCGAATGCTCTTGCAGTGCGATAGTCACCACGGGCAGCGCTGTCGAGCCATTGTCCATAGATCACTGGAAGAAGTTGGTGGGTTTCCTCCAATTGCTCGCAGAGCTCTCGTGCGCGGTGGTAATGCGCAGCTGACTCTGGCGCGCCATAACCTTTTGTAGCTGTTAGCGGGACACCGATCGTAATTTGTAGCGCTAACTCCTGTCGATCGAGCTCCGTGCTTTTAGGCAATGTCTCGATGCAATCCAGCCCCCTGGTGCAGTGAGCGATGGACTCCAGGTTAGCCGAGAGTTTAACCGCCAGTTCCCCGGCGCGTTGCCAGTAAGTGATCGCAGACTCCGGGAGGCTCGCCTCTGTATAATGATGTGCCAAAAGTTCGGGATGCATTTCCACCGTTTCGGGGAAGCCCACCTCTAACGTTTCGGCCACTTGTTGGTGGTATTGCTGACGGGTGCGCCGCAAGAGCGAATGATAGGCGGCATCCTGGACCAACGCATGTTTGAAAATATACTTCGCGCGTGGTGGTCTTCCCCGTACGTAGAGCAGCTCAGCTTCTATCAATAAATTCAGGCCAATTTGCAAATCCACCTCGTCCATAAGAGAGATTGCCTGCATCATCCCGTAACTAAACTCGCGCCCTATGACAGCACCGAGTTGAGCTATCTCCCGAATGGTTGGCAAGCGGTCGAGACGAGCCATCAGCGAATCCTGCAATGTGGCCGGGATAGCAAGCTCCGAGAGCACTCCGGTCAAAACATAGCGATCGGCTACCTCGCGCAACAAATCCGATTCCAGGATCGCTTTGGTAAGTTCTTCGACAAAAAGCGGCACACCATCGGTCTTGTCGACAATATGCTCGACGACGTCCTCTGGCAGAGTCTTGCCGTCAGTATTGCACATGATTAATGTATACACTTCTGGGCGTTCCAGTCGAGTGAGGGTGATCGGCGTCATGTGCGAGCGCTGGCTCCACGGTGGCACGAACGCCGGTCGGTAGATAAGCACGTTTAACATCGACACTGTTGGTGATTGTTCGATACAAACCCCCAACAGTTCCAGTGTTGTTGGGTCTGCCCAATGCAAGTCCTCCCACACAAAAAGCGCGGGTGTGCGCTCCGCTTCTTCCAGCAGCCAGCCCGCCAACGCGTCAAGGGTCTGCTCGCGCTGTTGAGTAGCACTCAAATCAAGGGGTGCATAGCGGTCCTCCGGCAATGGCAGCGACATCAATTCAGCGTACAGGGGCACCGCTTCTTCCAGCGGTAGATCCTGTGCTGTGAGCGCTGTCTTGAGTTTCCCAAGTTTTTCCTCCGCACCATCTTCCTGCTTCCAGCCCATCACCCGCTTCAAATGCTCGATGATCGGATAGAGCGTGCTGTTGGTGTGATACGGCGAACATCGAATTGTAATCCAGGTATGGTCCTCTCTAGACACCTTCTCACGCAATGCTTCGATGAGCCGCGACTTACCAATCCCAGCTTCGCCTTGAATCAGGACCGCCTGTCCATGCCTATTCTTACTCGCCTCCCATGAGCGCAACAAAAGCCCAAGTTCCTCTTGCCGCCCGATAAGCGGCATGCTACTTCCAGTACGTTTAGCCTTTTCGTGACTATCGGCGTCACCTACACCGATAACGCACCACGCTCGTACCGGCTTGGCGATTCCTTTTAGCTTTTGGGTACCTAGATCATTAAGTTCAAAAATTTCACCCAAAAGCCGCCGTGTCACCGGCCCAATAACCAACTGATTAGGCTTCGCCACGCCCTGTAACCGTGCAGCTCGATTTGGCGTCTCACCAACTACCGCTGCTTCCTCCGAGGCGCCTTCTCCGATAAGGTTGCCGACCACTACCGGGCCCGTCGCGATACCAGTCCTCACCTCCAGTACCACATCATGCGCCCTACCAATTTCGGTATTAAGATCGGCCATCGCGTCGATGATATCAAGACCAGCACGTACCGCCCGCTGCGCGTCATCCTCGTGCGCCTGAGGATAGCCGAAGTACACCAATATCCCATCACCCATGTAACGGGCAATGAACCCTGCATATTGTAGGATTGCGACCCGGCACTTGTTCTGGAAAGAAGTAATCAAGTCCTGGAGGTCTTCAGGATCGAGCTTTGCCGAGAGTTCAGTTGACCCCACGAGATCGCAGAACATAACCGTCAACTGACGACGCTCGGCTTCAGCTGCCCGTGACGGCAATGAAGGCTCACTATTATTCTCGGCAGTCGATGGTTCAGATTCCAGCGCTGCAATCGCCTTCAGGAGCTTCTTGCGGGGTCCCATCGGGAGACCGAGCTCGCGCAAGTCGTCCTCCGAGAGATCCAGCAGAACCTCAAAATCGATCTGGTTTTCGGCGAAAGCCAGCGCGTGCTGACTTAAGCCTAGTTCAGCCAACCATTTCTGGACGTCGCGCATAGGCTCCCTCAGCGCAAATTGTTGATAGAATTGGACCCCATTATTATATCAGATGCAGAATGTGGCTCGGTAGGTTAACCGTGGTTTCGATTCGTCGAATTATTGACTGTTTCAAATCCTAAAAATTAATTAGATGCAGAATTTATTGCAAGCGATATTCACTTCTGGTCAATACCGTCTGTGTAGAATACGGATGTCCGTAATGTGCCGTTTTCTGCCTATGAGGCCTGGTATTTGATGGTCAGCTAACGAGAAAGCAGACCTTCAGGTTCAGCCTGGCAACTTCCGGAGTGTGCCCGAAGCCGACATATGGCGCAGCCTTTACAATTAAGGCGACAGTCCAGCGGGTTCAATAAAAATCTAAAACCTGGTCTCGGTTCGGCCCGCAATTGGTATCAGTGTATAATTATCAGCGGGAAGTAATTACCCGGTACCGTGAAAAGGCAACCATGACAGCTGAATTAAAATGCGCATCGTCGGCCAGAGTTTAGCCTTCCTGTTGATGTTCTTAATCCAGCCCGGGGCAGACGCGAGGGAAATCCGCGCGGAGTGGGACAGTCGATGTGAAGAATGCCACGGAGAAGCCGATGAGTTTGCACGAAAGTTTCTGTGGGCTATCGACGGCCAGCTGCAAGGACAACACCACATAGATGACTTGCGCTTGTACATGCGGCATCATTATATCCCCAAGCATTTATTCGACGAGATTTACAACATGTTGCTGGCACAGGCAAATTCTCCGGCTCGATTTAAAAGCGAGTGTAGCAGCTGCCACAACAGCACCGAGGAATTCATAAGGCGAGCGATATTTATCAAGGCAGGCGAGCTGACGGGTGTGGAATCCGGAATTCCAGTTCGCGAGTTTTTGAAATCACATCAAGGTTTGCAACAGACCGATGTGGAGTTTTTCACGAAATTGCTCACTCGTGTTCGTAATGATATTTATCGATCCTAAGTGAGCGTTGGGGTTAGGAGAAAGTTTACTATTTTCGAAATGGATATCCAGGGTGGAAGGCCGCAGATTACTCCTCTAAATAGTTTCCCAGTTTCCGGATAGTGTCGAAGGTTGCCCCCTGACCTCTATAATTTGAAGGACAGCTAACGGGAAAGCTGCCGTTCAGTTTTCACTTCTAAAAGGCGGCAAATTGCACAACTCGGTCACTCGAGACCCGGCTTGAATCTATTTCCCTGTCAGTTAGGGATTCTAGACGTGGATCACTGAAAAATACATCAATCCTAGTACTATCTTTTAGTCAATTAGGAATAGGTATGGATAGAATTAAATTAATTATTTGGGCGACTCTGTTTATGCTATCAGCCTGTGGAGGTGGTGACACAGATAGTGGCGGAACCCCTGCTGTACCATATGATCTCTTTAGCACGATTTCAGCCGTACCCGTTCACGGTCATCGAGTGGACATCTCTTGGGTACGAGGCAATAAAACTCCAGAGAAGCTTGAATTAGATCGATGTGATCAATCCGACTGCTTAACAATCCCCCTAAATAAAGAGGATTTAAGTTTCGCTGACAAGAGCCTCAAACCTGGCACCGTCTATACCTACACTCTCAAGGCCACAGGTAAAGGTGGGCCAGCAGAAGAAGATACGGTTCTGGCCACGACTCCCTTCGTAAATACAAATCATGGTTTACCGTTAGCTCCCCAAGGTAGTTTTGTCCAGGGAGGAGCCATGCTAAACCCATTCACCCCAACTGCCGTTGAGATCAGTAGTAATATCGAATTAGAAAAACTTCGATCGCTCACCGATGAGACTTCCACGGCCTCTTTGCATCAGATGCTGGGTTTGTTGTCCACACCACTTTCAGTCAACTCAGTGAGTCCCAGTGCAAAGGCTCCAGCAGGAGCTGTGCACATTCACTTCCATCAATTTGGAAATGCGTCAGCAATTGCCCTTCCTAAAAGTATGCAGCCATTTGATCGAATGGGCGAAGAGGGTTATGTGCTTTTGGTCACGACCCAGGATGACGGAGGGGCTCATTTTCTCATTGGCGCTAACAAGCCAGTGGGGTTGTACCGAGGTGGTATGTCGGCCCTACATCTTCTTGTAAAGATTACAGAAGAGACCATTTCCTCAGCCACCCCAGCTCCCTGGATGACTGTTAGTTTGAAGCCCACAATTTTTCCTAGACTGATTTTAGATTATCCAGATAATAGTATTCGAGCGGCATCGCCCTCAAACTTTTTGCATACCATTCACACGGGCCTCCCCAATGACCGGGGCATTGCGCGCATTGACAGGTACGCACGAGCTGGTATGAACCGGTTTTTCCTCAACCAATCCAGCAATACTTATTTGGAAGATCGTTGGAAGGATTACGGAGAAGTGGCCTTTGCCAGTGTCGGCGCATTGGCGGAAGCACGTTTTGCCAAACTGATTCCTTGGGCAGTGGTCTCTATGCTTAGCCACAAAAATGGAGGCTTTTATCCCTACGCCGACGGTCTGGCCGTCTTCGACGAACCATTTCTTATTGTGGGTGGCGTTGCTCAGCCAGAGAACCCCGCTGTGGAGCTTTTGCCCCAGGGGAATATGAATGAGCCCCCAGAGACCACCACATGGGGGACGATATCCAATTCCGGAACCGACTGCGTGGGAGCCTGGGAACAGGATACCACTGAAAAGCGGGGAGCATCTGGCAGTAGCTGGAGAGCCGACGTTGGATCAAAACTTCAAGGAAAAGATTGTATTTTGAGAAGTGACCTCTCTTTTACGAAGCTGGAAAAAGGAAGGTACCTCCTCCGAGTTTATGCCAAACAGGATCAGCTCCAGGGAGGATGGGTTCAAATCAGTTATAGACTGACTCTTGATGCTCCATTGGCCAGTACCGGAAAAAATCAAATCAGTTTTCATCTAGGATTTCCTTCCACCAATAAAGTCCTGGCTACAGATTCAGATTGGGTGGAGTACACCTTGCCTTTAGAAGTTGAAGCAGAGCTGGCTGAGCGAACGATCACTTCTGCCTATGTTTGGTCGAGAACCAATGCCACTGGTAAGTTATGGTTAGACGATCTTCAGTTCAAAAAAATGGACCCCATATTAAGAAACATAGCCGGCGGAGCCAGCCCACCAGAGGTAAAAAGTTTTGACGGTATCGATTGGGTGACCCATGTTGAAGGCGTTGACTATCAAGTTTGTCAGATAGGGATCACCGAAAATTTTTGTGATTGGCCTATGAACTATATTGGCCAAGTGGATTATGGCGGGAACGATTGGAGGGGCGGAGGCGATGGATTTGCCGATCGCTACAATGAAAACCTAGCCCCTTATGAAATTCGCTGGATAGGTGATTCTCTACCAACTGAGGATCGCATTTTTGTTAGCTACGATGTTAACTATGCCTATCTTGCCGGAAGGGCTGATCCAGTATCAGTTCACCTGGCTCAGCAGATCAATTATTGCCTCTTTGATGAGATTTTTGAAACCCTAGGGCTTGATATAATTTACGAGCGAATAGTAGGGGGTGGCCAGCATGACGAAGTTAAAATCCACAGCAGTGAGGTCCGAGGTATTAATCGCAGCAAATCCTGTTTTGAAAAAGTCGATAGCAAGTATGTGCGTAAAAAATCTAACCCTTCTCTTTTTGCTAATATGGTGAATCGGCAATTCCAGGCTGTAAAATCTAAAAACGCCAACGCTCGTACTTATCTGTGGGCGGATATGTTCTCTCCAGTTTCAAACGGTGGAGTTAAAGATTATCAAACCAATTTCGGAGGAACTGATGGCGCCTCTGTTTGTGCCATAGCCCCTCATCTTATCCCCGGTCTTTGCATGGACTTTTTCAATATTGTTCCCATCGATTCTGAAATCACCATGGTACCCTGGTCCTATAATATCAATGGATTTCGCAACCAAGTGGCCAGCGCCAGGTTTTATGACCAAGCGGGTAACCCGCACCTTGCAGGCACGGCCGGGAACCCCGTCACTGTTCAAGATTGGGCGTCCCTTGCCCATTCTTCCACAGGTATGGACGGAGTCATGGCTATGGAATATTTTGGAGGAGACCCCATTATACAATTTGCTCTCCGAACATTTTGGAACCACGATTGGCGCCTGCTCGGGTTGGTGGATTTTGAAAATAACACCACCGCTGAGTTTGAACTAGATAATCTAAATTATGAACTCTCTGCTGGAATGGTCATCGATACCACTGGGGCCACCGCATTAGGAACTCTAGGTACCGCGGGCAATAGGTCTAAAATCAGTAAAGGCTCCCTGGATCTTCAAAAAGCCACAGGGGGCCCACTCATTGTTCATGCCGGCGAAATAAAAAGTAACTCATCCGTTGAAACCGCAATTTCTCTTCGTGATGAAACAGGCACATTTGATATTAAACCCAAGATTACCGTTTCATGGTGGTCAGGTGGTCAACTCGTAGAGAAAACTTTTGCCGAAGGAGATGACATAAAAGATATGGAGACCGGAAACTCCAACTACCACCGTTATCAAGCCACCTTCCGACAGCCTCCAGGAGGACCATACACCGCTAGCTTCGAATACTTTTACATCGACGATAGCGTCAACCCAGCGCGTGGTTTCTCCTATGCAGAGAACGTCGGTGTTTGGGAGGCCACTGCCCCTTGTTTTGATGGCTGCAATAACTAAATTAACAGTGAATTGACCTACGCACTGCTATGTATTTTAGTGCTCGCCATTGAAGAGGTATAGTGAAGAATTAATACCCTATCGTCCATTCCACCAAGTAAAGAAAGAGACTAACGACGCCGTCCAGCCCTGGAGAATTGAATCTGGGGGTCCGCAGTGTGCCGAAAGCAGAAGTCGATCCAGGCGTTTTGAACGTCAACTTTGGAGGTGTAATTTTTCAAAGTGAAACGGAATCAGAGGCCTCGTAAATCGGATGGGGGTACTATATTGACCCCTCGCTGCCGCTATGGTGTACGGAATGGAGTCTTGATGTCGATATTCCAGCCTGTCTTCATATTATCACCCATTTTTCGATCGGATCGAGCCAGATAAAACTCAAATACTCCATCACCTAATAACCAGAAGTTTTCCTATTCACATTGAGGGACACTCGATAAATAGTGCTACTCTTGTACTTGAGTGTAAGGTTTTTTGAGGTGGTTTAGCGAACTACAAGAACAGAGCACTTGGCGTGACGCACGATTTTAGCTGCGGTGGAGCCGAGGAAATAGTCCTCTAGCCCTGGCTGGTGTGAGGCGACAATGATCAGTTCAGCACCGGATTTATCCGCCACCTCCAGAATCGTTTTGTAAGGGTGGCCCGAGCGGACTTCAACATCCACATTTATATTAGCGGTGTCTGCGATGACCTTCAATTTTTCCACAGCATATTGCCGGGATTCGTCGAGCATGCCGCTTGGCAATTGGGAGGCAACCCAGGCTGGAATTTCCTCGACCACGTTGAGGAGGATAATCTGTGTATCTTTGTTGCCTTGCGCCGTGGCAATGTCGATCATGGCGTTACCCTTTTCTATATGGGCCATATCGATGGGAACTAGAATTGTTTTGTACATAATATTTTACCATTTTAGGTGAGTTAGCGAAATTTAACTAAATTTAATTATAAAACCAAGTTGTAAGATTTTAATGATTTGCATCAATACGCGCTGGAATATTCTCGGTATATTCGACCAGTGTATATTTAGAGAGGTACTACTGATATCGTGAGAAGCATGCTGGTAACCTACAAAGCCGAGTTAAGCTGTTATTTTATTTCAAGCCAGAGAATATTATTCAAAAAATATTATCACTATGGGCCCAAAGGAAGCTTTGTACATTCGACGCTTGAGTAGGGGTAAATTTTGAAAGTATACAAGGCTGATGTGGCGATTGTGGGCGCCGGTGGAACGGGGTTGCGAGCAGCGATCGCTGTAGCCGAAACCGATCCTTCCCTGAAAGTGGCACTGGTTTCGAAAGTCTATCCGATGCGTAGCCATACGGTGGCTGCCGAGGGTGGTGCTGCTGGTGTCGTACGCGACGACGACAGCCACGAATATCACTTCAACGACACAGTGGAGGGTGGCGACTGGCTATGCGACCAGGATGTGGTCGAGTATTTCGTCGCCCATTGCACCGAAAATCTGGTCCAGTTGGAACACTGGGGGTGCCCGTGGAGCCGTAAGCCTGATGGGCATATCAATGTGCGCGCATTTGGAGGCATGAAAGTCGAGCGCACCTGGTTTGCCGCCGACACGAGCGGCTTCCACATGCTGCATACCCTGTTTCAGACGTCGATCAAGTATCCCTCAATAAAGCGCTTCGATGAATATTTCTGTGTCGACATAGTTATTGAAGATGGCCGTTGCCAGGGTTTGGTGGCGATACAGGTTGCAACCGGCAAGTTTACGTTTATACAGGCTAAGGCGGTGATTTTCGGTACCGGCGGGGCCGGCCGGGTGTTCCGTGAGAATACCAACGGCGGCATTGTCACTGGCGATGGTATGGCAATGGCTTATCGACACGGAGCACCGCTTCGCGATATGGAGTTCATGCAGTATCACCCGACCTGCATGCCCGGAACCGGACTGCTGTTCACCGAAGCCTGCCGCGGCGAGGGCGGATTACTCCTCAATAAAGATGGCTATCGATTTTTGCAAGATTACGGCCTGGGACCGGCTGAAGAAAAACCACGCAACAAGTTCATGGAGTTGGGCCCACGTGATCGTCTTAGCCAAGCGATCTGGCATGAAGAAAAGAAGGGTCGGACCATCAGCACACCACATGGCGAAGTTGTCCACCTGGACCTGCGGCATCTCGGCAAGAAAAAGTTGCTCGAGCGATTGCCGCTAATTTACGAGATGGCCGAAGAGTATATGGGTATAGATCCGGCGCATGAATGCATACCTGTTCGGCCCGGTATTCACTACACCATGGGCGGTATATACGCCAACCTCATGACTGAAACGCCCCTGGCGGGCTTGTACGCCGCAGGCGAGTGTGCAAGCAACGGGATCCATGGGGCCAACCGCCTCGGTTCTAATTCTTTGGTCGACATTATCGTGTTTGGCAAATTGGCGGGGGTCGAAGCTGCGCAATTCGCCAAGTCGGTGAAGAACACCAATCCAGCGTTGCTGGAGAAGCAGGCCAGTGCTGCAGAAGACCGGGCGCTCGCTCTGGTTACCAGAACCGACGGCAAAGAAAAGCACTCAGTGCTGCGCAGAGAAATGGGAAAAAGTATGGAGAACGGCTGCGGCATTTACCGCACCGCCCCGGAAATGCAGGCGGCCTGTGAAAAGATTACCGAACTCAGGGAGCGTTACAAGAACCTGAACGTAGAAGACAAGTCGAGTGTATGGAACAGTGACTGGCTGGGGGCCCTTGAAGTCGGTTTCCTGCTGGACGTCGCTGAGGCAATCGCCTACTCGGCGTTGAATCGCAAGGAATCGCGCGGGGCTCATCAACGGCTGGACGGCTATGAGCATCGCGATGATGTCGATTACCTTAAGCATACCCTCGCATATTACACCGGCGACGGTGCGCCCCACATTGAATACCAGGACGTGATCATCACTAAGTCCAGGCCTGGGACGCGCGCCTACGGTGCGGCGGGTGTCGTGGCTGACGAGCAAAGAATGAAAGAAGCGGACAATGGCTGAAGGCACAAAAACAATCGAGATGGAAATCCTGCGCTATCGTCCCGAGCAGGATAAAAAACCCTTTTATCAGACCTATGCCGTTGCCTTTGACAACGACTGGTCAGTGCTGCAGGGATTGCAGTATATCAAGGACGAGCTGGACAGCTCGTTGAGTTTCAGATGGTCGTGCCGGATGGCAATCTGCGGCAGTTGCGGCATGATGATCAACAACGTGCCCAGGCTGGGTTGCAGGACCTTCCTGCGTAATTATTATCCGAACAAGCTACGCGTTGGTGGGCTTGAGCACTTCCCGATTGAGCGCGATCTTGTGGTGGTAGTCGATGACTTCATCAACAAGCTGGAGAACATCAAGCCCTACCTCATTCCGAAGCAACCTCTCAAGCTCGAGCAGGGTGAATTCCTGCAGACGCCGGAACAGCTGGAGAAATATAGACAATTCAGCACCTGCATCAACTGCATGCTCTGTTACGCGGCTTGCCCACAGTATGGGCTGGATTCAAAATTCACCGGACCAGGGATACTTGCGCTGATGCATCGTTACAACTCGGATTCGAGGGATGATGGACGAGACGAACGCTTGAAGCTAGGACACTCGGAACAGGGTTTCTGGGGATGCACCGCAGTGGCTTACTGTTCCGAAGTCTGTCCGAAGAGTGTCGATCCGGCCAATGCGATAAATCAGAACAAGATGGGAAGCGCGGTCGATTATTTTCTAAGGTTTATCAGTCCACGAGGGACAGCCAAATGAGTGCTCCAATGGATAAGCGACACCCCTACACCCGGTCGATGGCTGGCTGGTGGAAGAGAGACCCGTATTTCATTCGCTATTTAGCGATGGAAGCGACCTCGGTTCTGGTTGCAGTATATGCGCTGATACTGCTGATCGGACTGTTTCGACTAAGCCAAGGTGAACTGGCTTACAACGGTTGGTTGGGGGCATTGAAGAGCCCATTGTCTATCGGTCTGCACGTGTTAATACTGTTGGTATTTATTTACCACACCTGGAGCTGGTTCAAGGTCATGCCCAAAACTCTGCCGGCGCTCTATTTAGGAGGTGAGAAAGTACGCCAGTCGGTCATTACCTGGGCGGGCGTGGTGCTGGCGTTGGTGTTGAACCTGCTTGTTCTGTTCATTCTTGCCGGTGTGAAGCCATGAAGCGCTCCAACGATCCAATTTTCTGGTTACTATTCGGTGCGGGCGGTATGCTTTCTGCACTGATCGGCGCGACACTCGTATTCGTCAGCGGGATCGGGGTCCCGCTCGCACTCCTGGTGTCCCGGGACCTGATGCGTTATGAGCTTATGCTGGGATTTGCACAACACTGGCTCGGTAAGTTCATTGTGTTCGCGGTTATCGTGCTGTTCCTGTGGCACGCGGCGCTGCGTATTTTCCACATGCTGCACGATTTCGGCATTCATGCTGGCGCAGGGGCGAAACTGATTTGTTTCGGGTTGCCATTACTGTGCACGGTCGCCGTTGCCTTCTGGCTATTGAACCTGGGGTTCTGACTACTATTTTTGATTGCCGGTTGGGTCTATACAACCGGCTGAATCATCGTTGCTAAAAATCGACGTTGCCTGTCTTTGACTAGGTACTATAGCCTGGTTGCGGTGATGATCTGGAAGTTTCCGAAGAAATACGTCGTCTTTTCACACTCCCAACCTCCCATTTTTTTCAAAATATCGAGTGGATCATGCGTATCCCAGAGAGCAAGACCCAGCGGCTCAAAGACTTTGAAATAGGTCCAGCTGAAAGCGCGTAGTATCCACGATTCCGGTCGATGAAATGCGGCAAGAAAGAGCTTGCCCCCGGGATTGAGCATGCGCCCGGATTCACTCAAAGCACGTTCTTTCAGGTGGTGAGGCAATTCATGGAGCAGAAAAAACACGACATTGGCATCAACTGTGCCATCCTTCAGCTGCATATCCGTCGCATCACCTTCAATGAATTCCACTTTCCCGGCAAAGTCGCCAAGCTTGCTCTTTGCGTGCAGGAGTTCATTGTGAATGATATCCACGATGAGAACGCGCTCGGCACCTGCTTCTAGCGCTGCTTTGACGACCCTGGGAATTATATTTCCAAACGCACATGAACTAATAAGTAGCTTCTTGTTTCTCAAATCCGACTGCCTCAGTCCGGAAGTAATATGTGAAACAAGATGATGATACTGAAACAGTAATATTGCTGAAATGAGGGGTTGAAAATCAACTAATTTGATCAGCCGCATGTCCGAATATATTGGATACACATACGACTTTATATCGTGGGGATCGGATGACAGTGCGCGCACGAGCAATGCGCCCCTGGTTAGTACAAAAAAGAACAGGCCTGTAGCGGCGAAAAGAAACACTAGGGCAAAAATCGCGTTAATCAACCACTCGGGCATTTAACTTCCCTAAAGGTATAAAATTGATTTAATCCGGCACAATATCGTGCGGCCCTGAGTCAGCGATCAAGCGATTATTAACCTGTATTTTCATCTTTGCTCCCGGTCGCCCAATCCAGCCCAGCTCGTGGTTTTTCCTATGCAGAGAACCTCGGTGTTTGGGAGGCCATTGCCCCTTGTTTTGATGGCTGCAGTAACTAAATTAAAAGTGAATTGACCTTACACACTGCTATGTATTTTAGTGCTCGCCATTGAAGAAGTATAGTAAGAATTAATACCCTATTGTCCATTCCACCAAGGAAAGAAAAATATTAACGACGACGCCCAGGTCTGGGGCATCCGAAATCTGACTAATTCCCGTCAACGCCCACAATTTTGCTGCTTCCAGCCGGTCAATCCTGCCTCAATCAGCCATCAGGCATGCCGACTACCTGCCACTTATTTCGCAGATGCAGTGTCCGCATCGTGCCGGAAGCTGAAGTTAATCTAGTGAATTTGAACGTCCGCTAACGAGAAAGCTGCCGTTCGGATTCAGTCTGGCAACAGCCGCTAAGTGCCCGAAGCAGACGTTCGCTCGAGTCAAGGTCCCATAAGGCTGCGACGAAACCGCGGATCGAGGACTGCCAGCATGATATCGGTACAGAAATTCAAGGTGATAACTGACGCGGCCAATAAAAATATTATTGCGGCGGCAAGTTGTTGATCGTTTGATTGCACTAGCGCCTGCAGCAATAGCGACCCGGCGTCGGTAATAGCCAGGATGAATGCCACAATTGGTAGCTCGTTGAATACCCGGTTGAGGTCAAACCCCAGGGAATTGACGATAGGACCCATGGCATGGCGCGCCGGATAGCGCCAAAGCAATTGTCGCCCGGACACGCCTCGAGCCCGAGCCGCGGTAACATACTGCTTGTGGTATTCATCGAAGACCAGTGCGCGTACAGACAGCAATGCGAAAGCCGTCGCCGACCAACCGAGGATCAGTACAGGTAGCCAGGCGTGTGCGAGGAAATCAACAAACTTGGCTAAAGACCAGGCAGCGCCTTGATATTCTCGGCTGAACAGCCCCGTGAGCGTTTCCCCAAATAGATTTGACCACACCAGAATAACAATTATCGCGAACAGAAAATTCGGAATCGCAAGACCCAGGTAGGAAAAGAAACGCAGTAGATGGTTGAGCGTAGGGTTGGGTGAAACCGCCGAATATATCCCGACGGGTATCGCGATGAGGTAGGCAAGCAGCAAAGACGACAGACAAATCCCTAGCGATATCCAAAATTTAATTCCGAGCAGCATATTGATATGCTGTCGAGCAATGCAGGCATAGCCGAAATCGCCGTGTAGAAATATATCCGACACCCAATTTAGCCAGCGGAGAACATAGTATTCATGACGGGACGCGAAGCCCCAATCGTCGACGATCAATCCCCGAGATATTGATTCCCTACACCGCTCGAAAATCATAACCGGACTCAATTCCATCAAACTGAAAACGATGAAGGTCACGATGAGCAATGTGACAATTGCCAGCAGGAAACGCGTGGCCGCGAAACGGATAAACCGTGACATCAAATGTGGTCCCTGAAGAAGATCGCTTGTTCCCCCAACACTTCCAGACAATGCATTGATTGACAAGATAGTATGACTTAAACACTTTGGTCAATAAATCACCCTGTGACTCCGGTGCCTGTTTCCAGATTTCTATAACTAGTTAGAGCTTGACGCAGGTGTTTGAGCTGAGTTTCTGAGTGTCGGCTGTGTGCCGTAAGCCGAAGTTAATCTAGGCAATTTGAACGACCGCTAAGGGGAAAGCTGACCTTCAGATTTCATCGCTCAACTACCGCTAAGTGCCCGGAGGAGACCTTCACCAACCACTTGAATGTAATTTAATTCGTTCCCTATTTAAATTACCGGGTCGGTTAAGTTTTAATCGACGAGTATACTCAGGCTATTGAAATTTTTACGGTAACCAAGTCTTGGCCCACGTCAGAAAGTTGTGAAGAATTCCCGTGTGCTCCATGAAGGTATCAATGTTGAACAGGCCCAACAGTACTAATAGCGGAACCGGTGTCGTCGCGATTGCAATCATGATAAGGAATTTCCTCCAGATGATACCTCGGGTAGTCCCCGACAATAAGGCAAGTCCGCCGCCGCCACCCACGACAGCATTTCCAGGACAATTAAGAAGCACCGCGAGGGTAAGGTATCTGTGATCTAAGAGTTGAGAGAAAACTGATGTGGCCCAGCCATTGCCGACTTGTTGTGCCAACAAATTATCCAGGTCTTGGGATTGCCATTTCAGCCCCAATTTTTGCAAAGCATCAACAATCAGATAATTTGGTATTAAACGGCCACTCCAGAATGCCAGACTCAGCCCCGCTATGGTTCCAGCATAGGCAATGAAAGCCCCGGTAACGCCAAAGACGGCCATCATCAACAATCCAATTTCGACCCCGGCAACAAATGGAACAGCTAAGAGCAACGCATAAACGATTGCCATTAGCAAAATACCGGTAATCCCCAAATGGGATTGGATACTGCTGAAATACATTTCTGTTTCAGCAGTCCCTATATGAGTGAGCGCATGACCACATACGATTAATGCCACCCAGGCAAACAGTGTTACAAACCCTCGCAGGGACGGGTTTCGCAAGCCCGGCAAACTGAGAATAATGAGGTACATCAAAACCGCAACAAGTAGCACGGCGACTGCCAGTTGCAACCAGGGTCGAAAAAGGAATGTTGCAATTAGGTCAATATGAACGTGGATGTAATGATGCAGGTAAGTGATGATAATAAACCAGACCGAGAGAATAGCCGTAATCGAGGCGATTTTCCCCAGCCATGGCCGCGTGCTAATTGTCACCTCCATTGGTCGTCATGCAGTAGCGCCCGGTCATTATTAGTCCTATCAGATAGGTAATCGTCATCAGGGCGAAAACCGTATTTCCCCCTCTCCAGGCAACATCAGCTTCAAACCAAACCTTACCACCCCAGTAGCTGCCAAATTGAATGAACCAGAAAGCTACAAGAGTAAACCAAAAATGCCTTCTCGCTGTGTTCAATAGGCGCGTCGCTAGGAAAATTGCAGCTAGGGCAAACGCACTACCCGTTGCTATTTGCGTTAATAAGTGGGTCTTGGCGTGGGTAATCCAATTTGGATCGGGAAAATGATTTGGAAATCGAGTCACGTAAACCAAAACCAATGCCAACAGCGTCGCAATAATGATGCCGCGTCCAATTTTTTCTTGTGTCATGGAATTCACCCTCGGCTCCCATCCTACCCCAAAACCACATTTGTTCTACCTATATTCGCTCGTAAGAGATTGGCGTTGTACAACCTCGAATTGGATTAATTATCAATTTGGCACCGATGTCCGTTGTGTGCCGAAAGCGGAACCTAATCTAGGAATATTGAACGGCGGCTAACGAGAAAGCTGACCTTCAGATTTCATTGTGCAAGGGCGGCTCCGTGCCGATACTGTTGAAAAACTCGATAATTTGAATGGGGAATTTTTCCGGTGAAAACCAAAATACCCTTAACTTCACTGGTTAGTAGGTATTAGATTTCGGCAGTGACACCGTAAGAAGAGATCGTAATTAATATGATCCCCTCCGTGTGTTAGGTTCGTTAAACAGGTTAAAAAGCAAATGGTTTGTCCGGTCGAAAAATTTGGAGTTTTTCAACAGTATCTGCCCTTTGCGGTCGTTCGATTGTCGCTGGTGCAAGCCTGCTATCAACCCGGATAGTTAGCGAGGAAATCGCTTAGAGCCGTTAGCCGAGTCCAAATTTTGACGCCCAGTCGAGCGATACTTTAGTCGCTCCATCGCCCGTACCGTTAGGGCGGAATTCGCAGCCAATCCACCCTTCATATGCTAGTCGGTCGACAAGGTCGAAGTAATATGGGTAGTTCAATTCCCCCTGATCCGGCGGCGTGCGGCCTGGGATGCCGGCGATCTGCATGTGCATGATCGCGCCGATATGGGTTTCGAGTAATCGGGTAATGTAGCCCTCCATCAGCTGGGCGTTGTGAAAATCGAATTGAATACCGAGGTTAGGGCAATCTACCAGGCGCAGCACCTGCGCAGCTTCTGATGTCAGCGTGGTTAGATAGCCCGGACGTTCGAAGGTGTTGATGGGCTCGATCAGAATGCCGACGTCAACGTCCTGGGCCTGCACCGCCGCCCAGGAAAGATTCTCGATATAGACCTCGCGATAGCGCTCGCGGCTTTCGCCATCGGGGACTATTCCTGCCAACACATGGATAAAACGGCTTCGCAAAACCTTTGCGTAGTGCAAAGCAACGCCGATGCTATCCTGGAACTCGGCTTCGCGACCGGGCAAGCTGGACAGGCCGTATTCACCGGCCGCCATGTCGCCGGGCGGTGCGTTAAACATAATAAATTCGAGGTTTGCAGCGGCACACACGTCGGCGAGTTCCCCGGCTGGGTGATCGTAAGGAAACTGGCATTCGACGGCTTTGAAGCCCAACTTCTGGGCGGCGTGAAACCGATCAAGCCAGGAATATTCCTGTAGAAGCCAGCTTAGATTGGCAGCGAATTTCGGCATGGCGACTTACACTCTTTTAAAGCGGTGGCGTAGTCTCCTGTATCGCAAGCATTTAAATCCTTATCAAAATCAGCAAACGCAGGAGTACCAAACAGAAGGGTTAGCAGAATAGGAAGTGTGGAAAATTCTTTCACCCAATCATGATGTCAAATGATTGATTAAATTGGAAGTCAACCGGGAAAAAGGGCATAGTTATTTATTTTGAATTAATAACTGGATGTCTACAGTTGGCCGGAAGCGGCACTTAATCTAGGAAATTTGAACGACCGCTAAGGGGAAAGCTGCCGTTCAGATTTCATCGACCGGTTGAAATGGCAGCCCAAAGCGGACCCCAGATGCGGAATGTGATTCCATAAACCGGCTTCCAGGTCGAGCGCAAAACAGGGTGATACGACCCCGAAGGCAATCGGGAAAAACAATATATAGCTGAGGTAGCGGTCGCACAGGGACACTTCATTCATGTCTTTGTCAATCGAAACGACAGACAACCCGTCGGGCTCCCCGATAATATGCGTGCGGCCCTGTCGACATTGCTTGTTTGAAGCTAAGAACGCCAGTTTGATGCAGCTCCTGTTGTCGATTACAAAAATCTGTCGGCGGCCTGATTCGTCAGTTATACTCTATCGAAATCGATCCGGGTATGATTTCCTGAGGAGGAACGCAATGGGTTATACAAAAAGAATCTTGTCGGCGCTTGCCATGGTAACGGTAAGT
>Ga0255048_10000765_pt1 | contig 23858 bp, 26 predicted proteins | sample JV7_2_2_MG_FD_183619 | JGI IMG/M metagenome (GOLD analysis project Ga0255048, IMG submission 183619) | Seawater microbial communities from Jervis Inlet, British Columbia, Canada - JV7_2_2 | ecosystem: Environmental > Aquatic > Marine > Inlet | place: Canada: British Columbia | collected 2016-10-06
GCGGGTCGCGGGTTCAGCAAGGTTCTGCTAGGTGCGGCGTTCGTTTTCTTGATCGCTGACACATATCAGAACGGGCTAGGATACCAGACGGTGACAAGCCTGACGGTATCGGGTGAAGTCGAAGCGGCTCAAAGTCGCCTCAGCAACGCTCAGATCGCGCTACAGGGCATTGTATTGCCTGAACGTGCATGTCTCTGCCCAAAGACGAAAGCCGCCGATCTGGCGCAATATGAAGCCAAGCGGGTTACACCACTGGCAGAGATTGCAAAAGCGGAAGCTGCGTTGGAAAAGCTGAGCACCCCGAAAGCCTCTGACACCATCGTTATGGCTGTCATGCTCGCTCTACAGATCGCAAACGCGCTTCTGTTCAGTGCATTAGGTCGGGGAAGTCAGAGCAAGCCTGTAGAGGCTGTTCAGGAATTGAACGAGACTGATAATGTTGTCGTTCTGCGCCCGAAACGTATGTCAGAAAAAGACATGCAGACATGGGCGAAAATTGCTAGAGTATAACTATAGCCCTGCGTTTCGGCGCGGGGCTTCTTTTATAGGAGAGCGAGATATGGGAAAGAATAAAAAGCAAACAAGCTTTTTTCAGCGCGCGGTTCGATGCTGCGGCAATTTTGAAACAAAAGAGTTTAAATCTAATTTTGACAATGCAGGCCTTTACGCTCAATTTAAGCATGACGTTGCTGACGCATTAGAGATTCCAGATGAAGCAGGTGGGGTCTCTGCATACATACTTCAAATGCTTTTAGCGGGATGCTTAAAAGCAAACGATATGCGCGTTAAAATAACCCTTTACACTCATGGCGCAGATGACTTTGAAGACACTCCTGACGGGAGTAGAGAAGTTTTTTGCGCACGCAATGACCGCCCAGTGCTTTCGTTTCCGTTTTATTGCGAAGACTTTGATGTGGATGGACCTCAAGTACTTATAGGCAGAAATAATAATTGGGCAGACAATTATGCAAAGGATGTTGGCGGTAGACTTATATCACTAAGCTCTATTTCTATGGTTCCAGCGCTTTGGGTAGAAGACACCGACCAGACCTATCGCCAAGTAATGACGTTTTAGATTAACCCCCGCCACCAACTAAGGTGACGGGGTAAGGAGAGAGAGAATGAATAATAACGCAATATCAGAAGCTTTTGAAGAGTATCTTGAGACAGTGATAGGGGATGACCTTCACATTTTCGTCAAAGATGTTGAAACTGTAAAGATGCTATTCGTTGAGGGTGCAGCCGCTGCCGCCAAGGCAATACTTGAGAACGGACAAGACCAAGCAGGTGCTATTGTGCGCGAGGTGATAAGCATTGCCTATGATCTGGCGGCGATTGAAAAACCGAGCGCTAAAAATTCAAACGATTTGCGGCATATAGAATCCGTTCCAGTTACAGCGTATAATGCAACAACTGGCGAGTCGTTTCCTGCATCGTTTGGGATACCCGCATTTGTTGATCAGCCCGCCAAGCATCGAGACGAATGGGAGCCAAAGTCTGTTAATTACGTGGCCCTTCCCTTTTATGTGGGGAGCGGAAAAGAACAGGACGAGACAATCTTTATTATGTCACCTAGCGACGCAAAGGAGCTTGCTGAACTTGTGACGAAACAGTCAAGCCGAGAAGTGGAAGTGACAAGGCAGTTTTAATCCACACTCGCCACAAGCTGACCATTAGATTGATCGATAGGCGGATACTTGCTTCCACCCCAATCATCCACAACAAACGCTTTTTGTTCCATGAACGGAACGCAGGCATTGTCGATATTATAGACATACCGCTCAATTCGGGTTTGGCTTTCATAAGTGCAGGCTGGCCCATCAAAGCGCGCATTGCACGAAGCGAGGTAAGAGACGTTGATACTCTGCGCGCAAGCTGTGCGGCCCGCCTCGGCATATTGTAGCTGAGTGCTGCCCCATTCGTAGAACCGCCAAACGCCGAACATGATTGCAATGCCTAGCGCAAGCAGAGCGCCGTTTATGAAATGGGTTACGTCGATGGGTTTAGGCCCGCGCCTGATCTTGCTTACCCGCATCGTGCATCCCATGCCGCCCATATCACGGCGACGTATTCTTGTGCAAAGGCTGGTAGTGATTCAAACTCAGTCGCTGACATGGTGTCCGGCGTTAGATCGACGCAGACCGCTTGTTCAACTTCGCTAGCTGTTTCCGTCAGAACTGATGAATCGTTCGCGGATACGCTCTGGCAGCTCGCCAGTATCACGAACACGCCTGCGAACAGCAGTAACGGCGTTAGTAACTTGTGCAGATTCTTCATTCAAAGTTTCCCTTACTTTAGCTTGAACTCTACGCGCCTTCTTTTCTGTTCGTGCGTTGGCCTGTCTTCGGCCCCGCGCTTCATGGTGTTCAGCTTGAATCTTGTAGGCGACAAGCACAAGCCCAGCCGTAAGCACTATCTGTGCAATACGGTTGTTGGCGATGAAGTTGAAAACGGCGAAGAATGGGGCTTGGATCATTTGACTTGCAGACTTCGGTTGCTTATACAATTAGCCATCGTTGATTTTCCTGGATTAGGGGTTTTCTGCGAAAGGCCACGGTTTGGAGGTGCAACTCCTACCCGTGGCCGCTTTATTTTCGCGGCTTTAATCATCCCAGCAAATCCGTAGCTTCGTCTTCACCACGCTCCCTTTGCCATTTACCATACATGTAATAGACTAGTCCGAGAACGGTTAGCGTAACAAATACCCACAGAATTGTCTCTTTCGGGTAGCGATCGACAAACGAGACAACAGGCTCAACAGCGCCAACGGCAACCGCTGCGGTTCCGGCAACGCCAGCAATGCCAACTTCCTTGGCGGTCTGCGTCTTCGCGTAACCCTTGCCCCGCTGACTGTCTTCAATCCGTTTGACCTGCGGTTCAGGGTTTTCGATATAATCCACAGCTTCGATAGGAACGCGCTTGCTAGCTGGCGTAAGCGGTATCTTCTTGCCGCTAATGCGCTCAAGTGAGCGATGGTTCAGGTCTGCGGTTGTCAGCGCCGTGTCTGGTGTTGGGTCGTAATCGTCATCAAACAGATCATCCTCAACGCTGCCTTGTGGCTCATAACCAAGCCGCACAGCAACGTCCATCACGTCATCACCCCAATCGACGTTCAACGCTGCGCGCCAATCAAGACCGAGCCATAACAAGACTTCCGCCATGCGCCTGCGATAAAGGCCGAGAACCTTCTTTCCGCCCGAATAGACGTATTTCATCCACTGGCGCGCAATGACTTCATCTTCAGACCGCTTATTGATCAGCTTTGTGAGCGTGTAGCCTTTGGCTTTAGTCTCGCCAAAATTGTAAAGAAAAGACCCGAACGCTGCCGCCTGCGTTTCGTTTAGCTTGACTTTGATCAGGCGCGCAAAGGCTGGGGCAAGCTCAGTCCGAAGATAGCCGAGCAACAGGTCTTGACCTTCTTGATAGGTAATTGAGCTACCGGGGGCGATAAGTGTGCCATCTTCCCAGCGTGTAGTGCCTGCGCCAATCGTTACAACGCCAAGCGCTTCATCATCATCACCAAGCGTTTTACCCGTCGCATCATCGTAAGATTCTGTCCGAAAGCCTTCAATGCCTTCAGTAATCAGAAAGCTAGCCAGCGGCGCTAATTGTGTCAGCATCGTCTTCATCCTCGGCAATAGGTTTATCTGCGCCATTCAAAACGTCTGGCAGTGTTTCAGGTCTCACAACGTCTACCTTGTTCGGGTCTTTGGCTGGTGAATCTACTTCACGCCTGACAATGGCGATTTCTTCGTCTGTGATCAAGCCCGCCTTTTTGAGCATGGTGATAGCATACTCTATGTCACCGCTTTTGAACGCGTTCTTGGCGATTATGTCGGCTGACCACTTGGTATTTGCAGCATATCGCAAAGCCTTGTTCCAAGACGGAAGCAAGCTTTGAGCCGTGACTTCGATTTTGTCGCTTTGCCGTTTGCGGCGACTGCGTGTTTCGGCGGCCTTCTTGCCAGCCTGCACGCGCGTTGGGTCTTTAGCCTCTGACCTGTCAGCAAAGTGAGCATGTGCTGCGTACAAAATAGCAGGACCAGCGCCCGCGATCATTTCAATCAGGAAGGCCCAGAACGCCCCCACACGGGCAGCAACGGTCTTAAGCTGGTCAGTGGTAGGATCAGGCCCATGCAGGGCGCTAGCGATCCACATATAAAGCGGGTCGAATTTAACCGCGTCCACTTTGTCGCCTTCAACCTCGATCGCTGTCGCGACGCCATTGGCCTTAATGTCGAATATTTGCTGCTCTATGCCTGCAATGCGAGAGTTAGCGTCATCCTCCAGCTTTGCCCTGCGCTCTTTTGCGTCATCGGCCAGATCATCGTTAAGCTTACCGTCGTTCTGAAGGTTGTCGATTTCCGCTGTTAGCGGGTCAGTCTGCCGCTTTAACCGATCCTCAATGCTCGCAATCTGGCCTTCAAGCAAAGCAATCTTCTCAGCCGGAGACGCCGTTTTAATGTCCGCCACCTGCTCAACGGCAGTGCCTTTGCTGTATCGCTCCATTTGGCCAGAAGCGACAAAGCCGAGAACATGACCATAGGACATGACGGACGTGCAAAGCCATGTTGCGAGCAGGATGCCACCTAGCCAATGCGCCCGGCTTCTGAACAGCGCGACAACGCCAACTAGCGCAAACACAGTCCATGTCCGAACGACAGCGCCGCCAGCTTGAAATGATAGTTCTAAGCCCTCCGGTGCTTGACGCCCTGACCAAATAGCGTCCCAAAAGTAAGCGACACCGACAGCAAGGCCAATAGCAAGCCACATAAAGGTAAAGCTAGTCGTTGACGCAAACCAGCGCCCAAACTTGTCACGAAGCCACGTCCAATGTTCTTGTTTCATAAATACCCCTAAGTAAACATACGAATGAACCCGATTGCAGCGCCCAGCCATTCGGGTCTTGCAATCGCAACAAACGCAATAATTAAAATTGGTGTTGTCCAATGGCGGATCAGGAAGGCCCGCACCGGGTTGACTTTACTCTTTGGCTTGCCATCTGGTCCAAGCTCTAAGCCTTGCTCTTCAAGCACACGAAGACGAAGGCGCTCTTCTTCATCCCGGCGCTTATCAAGCCGCTCATCAATCATTTCGTTAAGCTCGCGCGGCTTGTAGAGCCACCATGCATCAAGTGATTGTTTCCATTTTTCAATCAAGCGAACCTCAAACTTGAGCAGGTCCGCCTCTGTAAGCTGCGTTTTTTTAAGCGCTTCAATCTCAGCCTTTAGCCAGCCATTTTGCTCAAATAGCTGCTGCTCCTTTTTAAAAGGATAATCCCCACCATCAGCCATCTAGTCCCCCGTGATCCAATTCATTTTAGCGTGGAGGCTTTCATGCAGTCTGCGCTCAAAGTCTTTTGCGATGCCCATTTGGACCTTGTTTCCAAGATCAGAATACAGCTTCAGAAAGCGCGATTTCGCTTCTGAAACCGTCTCGCCTTCCTGAACATGCTCTTGCAGCTCAACTGGCACAGCATCAGGCTTTACCCGCGCCTCTAGCTTGGCTTGAACACCCTCCAGACCCTCACCTACTTTACGCAGGGTGGACTCAACGGGTGGATCGCGGAAAACGATCTTTTCAACAATGCGATCAACATAGACTCTACCCGTTTGCGCTTGCATCACGCGTGCAGACAGGTAGGCAACATACTGGTCTCTAGCGGCGCGATACTCTGGCGTGAATCCACCGTAGTCTGCATGTTTCGGACTTTTCATTGCTTATCCCTCCATCACTGAATCAAAACCGCATCAAGCAACTGGAAGACATCGTAAGTATCGTTTGCGCCGTCGCCATTTCGCACAAACGCGATTTGATCGCCGCGCTTAAGAGAGATTGACCACGGAACACTTAGTGTCGCGCCCTCACCATTCGTGGGCGTGGCAAGCGTGGCGGTTCCAATCGGGCCATTAACAACAGACACTACGCTTCCGGGGTCTGTTCTGTAGGCATAAAACGCATACACAAGACCTACTCCAGCGCCACCCGTCTTCTCTGCGTACCGAAGCGTGATAGACGTTAGGGTCATGTCCTCAGGTATAGCCCACGTAATTTGGGTCTTGCCCGTTACTGCAAAGCTGTAAGCATATGGCCCGCCGTCACCATATGTTTGTGAAGTATCGAGGGCAGTCAGCGTAGGCCCGGTTATCACGGCATTAGCAAGAAGTGGGAAAGAGCGCGCGCCAATAGCCCCTCGCGGCGCAATTTGAGCCTGCGCCAGAACGGCGGCGTAGACCCACGGACCAAGATAGTTGCCTGGATGATTGTAGCCAGACCCAGCCCCATCCCCTAGCGCGAACAACTGACGATCTTTGACTTGTGGCGTATAAGCGCGCGGACGCGCATACAGCATTTTTACCGCCGTGACGAAAGCTGCGCCACTCGCATCTGTAACCTGTGGTGTAAACCAGCCGCCGTAGCGATAAAGAACCTCCGAAAACAGGGGAGCTACCGTCTGCCCAAAACCATTTCCAGTTGTACTTAGCCAGACTGAAATACGGTTGCCGCTAATTTCTATATATAGCTCAACATCGGATGCAAACCATGTACCCTGTTGCAAGTTTTGATAATTGTCAGCCGCTCCAGCTGGACCTGACGATAAGCGCCAGCGAATGTTTCCGCCCGCTGTCTTAGAGATACGCAACCAATCGAGCGGACCTGCGCCGACCTGAATAACGACTGAAGCATCAGGGTCTGTTGTGTCATCAACTAATTCTGACACGTCCAAAGATACCCGATACAAGCAATCAATGACTTCTTTTGAGCCTGACCAAACGTCAAAGACCTCTGTGATTGTCTCTTCGTCATCAATTAAGATGCTATCAACTTCATCATACCCGTCGCGTACCGCAACAAACTGCCGCCCAAAATCGAGACAAGGAATATTGAGACGGTTCGCGTATGAGCGAACCAGACCGCACGCCTGATCTCGCGTGTCCTGCTCGGATCGAACACCGTATTGACTGTCTGTCGGGTCAAGAGCTGGTCTGACGCATGTCGCTAAAACAGATTGTGGCAGCGTTTCCAGATTGCTAGCCCAGCTTATAGCTGCGTCTAAATCGTCTGGATCAAGCGTAGCTCCATCGTTCATGCCAAACGAAAATATAATAATATCGGGACTTAGTTGCTCAACCAAGTCTTGCCATGACTGAGTTCCATCAGTCCACCACTCAACCCCTGACGGCTGATTACCGCTACCGGGCGCAGCAGCATTAAAGTTACTGTATGTTTTGCCGCCAATAGCGCGGTTATAAAATGTAAAACCACCCTGTCCAAGTTGCTCAGATAACCATTGTTCAATCGCGCCCGACAACATATCACCGCGCCCGTTCGCATTGGCGAGATAAGTCGAAATGGAGTCACCCACCAGCACAACAACCGGGTTTTCAGTAAACGTGGTTATAGAGGTGTTTTTGGGCGTATGCTGGCCTGCATCAAGCGGAATGACCTGCTTTCGATAAATTCCAGTGAGCGCGCCACTACCAAAGAAACTAGCGTTTGCGGTGGCTTCAATATTCGGCGCATCTGTCGTGTAATCGTTATCTATGATGATGCGGTCAGATTGCGCCGACGCCGCCTCAATCGCGGTTTTGACAGCGCTGCCCGTCGCGCCTGTCGCAACATATCGCGCCAAGTTAATTTCACCTGTGTCTAGATAGCGAAAAGCGCCCGCTGTGCCGGACTTGTTGCTAGTGAGCGTAAACCAGACACCGCCATCACCTTCGCTAGATGTAACCTCATCGGCGCTGACATTAGATGACTGGTCACCTGCTTCCCATACACACAAGCCTTCGCCGCCATCACCCGTTGTGTCACGGCCTGACAAGATAAAACCCTGACCATCAACAGGCGTATAGGTTAAGCCTCGCAACTCCGTCTTCGTCTTAACCGCTGGCGCAGCCCAATTTATTGCGCTAGCAAGTGTTCCGTCTTCAATCGCCCCGGAAAGCGTAACAATCGAGGCAGAAATCCCCGAAGTAAGGATGACCTCCGCATCAATATCAGCAACGGCTTCTACACTAGCACTCATGCCAGCGACAATGTTCACATTCGCAATGTTGCCTGCGACTTGCCCGGTGTAGTTTGCCCCCAGCAAATCAGCAGCAACTGTGCCAATGGTATCAGCGCCGCTCAGGTCATCATAAACCCCATCAATCGCTGCGATATTTGTTGCCAACAAATCAATCTTGCTACCACGGGTCGTGATGGCATCAACCGATGAGGGGGCTGGCGTACTGATCTGGAATACGATTTGGTCACTCATCAAGAGACCCCTTTGCTAATTGAGAATTGGCCACGCGCGAGCCGGACTGTGTCAGCTCCTGTTTTAGTGTAAACAATGTCGTAAAATGCCGAAATTGCAGCCTTGTTACCAAACGAAAGTGCCGCAAAATCATCTTTATCAATCGTTAAACTAAATGCGCCCTCAGTTGCGCTTGTGATTATAATGCCAGAGCCATTTGCGGTAACAACGCCGCTGGTAAGCGTCAAAATCGCCGCCTTGCTCAAATCCTCTTTAAGCGTCATGGTCAGCGTTGCGCCCGTTAGGTCAATCGCGTCCCGGTTCTGATCTTGAACGAGGCACTGTTGGAAAAAGTCTGCATTCGTAGCTGCTGCAAAATCTTGCACAGCAGGGTTATCCGTAGGTACGGCCATGCGTCCTCCAGTGTTGGGTTGTCAGGTACGTGCTGCGCGTATATGTTCGCGCAAAAGTGGGGTCGTGATGATCAAGATTTGGCGCAAAATTCTAATCGCTAGCGTTTGGCCACTCTGCGTGGCTTACCTTGTTTCGGTGGCTTTGGTGTTTGGCTGGCTCATGGGGCATGACGCTGCTGGCTGGCCTATAGCTATCGGGTATCTTGTGTTTACGTGCTTGATCGTTTGGGCGATCAATTATCTAGACCGAGCTGACGAAGACCAGACCCAACAGCCTGTTCACCAGCAACCCCAGCAAGAGGAGCAAACGAAGAGGGTAAGGCTGTCCTAGGCGAGGCTAATAAAGCCCCATCAGATACAGCCATTTGCGCCCGTGCTAGGTTTCTATCTGGCAAATACTTACTTACTATTGCCTTCAGCATATGCCCACCGGGGAAGTTGAATATACGGGCCGCTTCTTGCCCAAGCGTCCGCTGCAAGTCATAAGACGATCCAGAGTAATTTACCGCGCCATCTGGAGGGATGAGGGTATCGACAACATTCCGAAAACGTCGCAATCGAGCGTATTGTTCAGGCGTAAAGAGTTCCTCGGCAATCGTTTGATTTCGGCCCGTCAAAAGCTCATCCAAGTTGTCTCTGAGCACCTTTGGGTTGTAGCTCTTTTCGGTTTGCTTCATGACGCGCTTGATAGCGGCCTCTTGCAACGCCGCCCATTCCTCAGAATCCTCGCCTAGCGCCTTTTTGATTTGAGGCACAACTTTTCGGACCTGTTCGGTTGGGGCAATCTTATGCGCGCCAAGAATGTATTCAAGCGTTTGTTCAGGGCTTGGGTCTGCCTTTACAAGCTTCTCAAACACTTTGTTGGCCTCAAACCTTTCCGCAAAGTCAGCCCGCGCTGATCTAGCGGACCTATAAGCTTGAAGAAAAGCCTCGTCACCCTCAAACAAAGCCGCATCAACAGCACCATCAATGTATCCGTCAAATGATCGCTTAACCGCTATTGCGGCGCGTCTGTCTGAATTATTGCCAGCCGCGTCAATAGATGAATTTATAGCTCTTCGCGCAATCTCTATCCGTTTAAAGTCTACTGCGCCAACCGTGGCAGCGCCTCGCGCGTTCATGGCAGAAACTTCGCTCTTAAGGCGCTCAACCGCATCCATAGCCTGCATCGCAGCCGGCATTGTGCGTCTCGCCTCTTCTGAAGGCGCATCCATCAGAAACTTAACGTCGTCTGGCAAGGCTTGCCTAACCGCGTCTGGCATGGCCTCGACGCCCTCAGAACGCATTTTTGCGCCCGCCGCTTCGGCCTGCTCATATAGCGCCTTAATTTCTTGTTGCGCCGTACCCGCCTTCTTCATCAGGCCTTCCTTAACAAACGCGCCAGCTTCGTTAATTTCCGCGAATTGATCTCCCGCGAGCCTTTTGCCCGCGCCAATAACTGCCTCTTTCTGATCATCCATGAACGGTCTTAAAACTTGCGTTGCATCTGGACTCCGCCCGCCGCGAGCGGCAGCCACCTCAAACGCGATTTGATCGAGGTCATCTGTTGCCTGTCCGCGCGTCATGCGAATGCCAAACTCGTCAACGGCGCGCTTGCCCTGCGATGGCTTGCCTCTTACGTTGCGCTGTAGTCCATCCGCCTTATTAAATACGCCCTCACCAAGCTTGCCAAACACGCCACCTGATACAGCTCCAAGAGATGCGCCCGCAAGCTTGCTGTCTTTACCAGCGTCTCCGTAACCGTAAACGCCGCCACCAATAGCGCCGCCAAGCATAGGCCGCTGTGATAGGTTTATCACCGGGGATGCCGCTCGTGCGCCAATAAGACCAGAAGGCAAGGCTGACAGCATCTCAATCCCCATCGTCTCCAATGGCCGCTTGGCTCGCGCCGCCTTTAGATTGTATCGCAAGCCCTGCTTGCCATACTCGTCACCCGCTAAGCCTGCGATCTCGTCAGCTAAACCAAAAGAGGTTCCGTTGATCATCGCTGCGGAACGCTCAAACACGGGGGCCGACTTATCCAAAGCTGCTAAAAAGGGGTCAGGCTTAGGTAAAGTCCTTGGATCATTCGTCAATTGCGCAAGATGAGGATAACCATCAGATAAACGCTTGATTTCGTAGCGCATACCCTTTGGCGCAGGGTTTTGGCGCGCGCGCTCTTGAAGGTCTGCTATAAGCACATCATCAATTTGTTTCGCTGCTGCCCGTATTCGAGGCTCAGCAGTTCCAACCGCCAGCTCACGCGCTGGCCTTTGGTACTGCTGAGCTGGCGTGATGCCAAGGCCCGGCCCGTTTGTCTGCGTTGCTGAATTACCAGATTTAGCCTCAAGCTCACGCAGTCGCTTCATCTTGCGAAGGCGCTCTAGTTCTGCGCGCTGATTGGGGTCTGCCATTATTGAATGTCCTCCCCGGCTGCCCATGCCCTAAGTTGTGCAAGCTCGTCCTGCTCATCGGCTGTCAGATTGTCTGCACCAACGTCGCCAGATAGTCCGGCGTAACGCTGCATCTTCTTCATCATTGCGACTGTTTGCGGGTCGGCCTGCGTTCGATTAGTAACAAACTGATATGTTTCTTGATCGATCACGCCCTCACCAAACATCTTGCGCATCAGATCACCGCCGCCAAACGATACATCAAGCGCATGAAGCTTGGACATAGCCGCCTCAAAATTGTCATCCTTGATTGCGCTCAACCACGCCTTCATCTCTGCGTCTGAATCCATTGCCTTGGCAGAAACATCAGACATAGAAATCATGTCCATGAGCGCCTTCATTGAAAGCCCTTGGATCGTATTTCGCGCCGTGGTGTTTTCAGTGTTGCCAACATCGCCGCCAATGGCGTCTTGAAATTTACCTAACCCGGTTCCGCTATAAAGAGCGCCGATGTTTTGGCCTGCGGAGTTGCGTTGACTTGTAATCGCTTTATTCTTATTCAGCGTTGCGTAAGATCGAACTAGAGTGCTTAGACCATACTCGCGCCCTTCACCCGCCTCACTTTTTGAGTTGCTTAACCGTTCGGCCTCAGAGCCGGGGATCAGCACTTGCTTAATACCCATAGGATTATCAGCCCTAACAAACATTTTCCCCTCATCCGGCTTAACACCGCCAAGCATCTCTGTTGGAATTGGCTGGCCAATTGGAATGTCTGCAAGGGATTTCTCCCCTGCGCCAAACGGGTTATTGTTTAGATTGATAGTCTGGCCAACACCGCCAAGCACAGAAACTTCGCCTGTCTGCATGTTCCGCTGGTACGTTCCGGTAGGGTTTAGGCCCATCTGATTTTTCTGATCGTCCGTCAAAACGACGTACGAGTCTTGTGGCCTTTCAGCCTTCGGATCAACACCAGCAATAAGCGACCCATCCGAGTTAAAGCGCTGCTGGCCCCGAGAGAGCGTAAACCCTTGGGGCTGCTTCTGCTCTCTAAACAGGCTCTCAGAGTATGCTTTACCAAACGCATCAGGATTGGCTTGATAGGCCATGCGCTGTTCAGGTGTCATGCCTTGAAGCATTTGCTCCATAGCGGCCTGCTGCTGCGCTTGCTTGGCCTTGGCTTCATCTTGCGCGCGACGCCCTTGGATGTTTTGCACCGTTTGGGCGTAGTTTTGGTTACCCATTGTCCCATCCAAATCGCGCAAAGTGCCGCTAATCATGGCGAGCGCGTCCCAGCCCTTGCCGCCGCCGCTAAACATGCCACCCTTTTTCTTTGGCTGGCTTTGCACCATTTGCCGAGCAATGTCTTGATCAGCGGGAATCATGCCACCCGCCCCGCGCCGCATCACCGGGCTAGGTTGCTGAATGAACCTTTGAATAGGCTGGCCCGCTTGTGCGGGTTGACCATAAGGTGCAGTTGGGTCTTTTGAGCGCATACCGGGTTGTACGATTGGGGGGGTTCGAAACATATCGAACACTGGCTTTCCAAACGCGCCGCCGAACATTCCTTCAGACATTAGTTTAGTACCTCATAGTTGACCATCAGGAATCCATTATCGTGCCGCTGAACAGCTTCAGGCTGGATCAGCTTAACCTCTTGGGCCATCACGCCTTCGCGGCGCGTGCCCTCATCATCCCAATTGTAGCGGTAAGAATACCAATTATGCACACCGCGCTTGCCGAGCGGCCTAATATCTTGCTTGAGCGCCATGTCTGAAAATCCCATTGAGCCTAGGCCGCTTGCAAGCCCGCCCGCTGCGCCAAGAATGCCCACCAGACCGGGGTTCTGGCTTTCTGTGCTTGTGCTTGTGCTGTCTGTGATAATCGGCGTGGAGCCGAGAATACCCATCTGCACACCTGCGCGGCGATAAGGGTCTTCTTGTGCGCGCAAGAACTCTTGATATTGACGATCAAGCTCACCCTGCTCAATCCCGCGAGCATTTGAACCAAGCGCACTCATCATCGATGCTTCACCAGCGGCGTTTTGAGCGTAAGCGTTTCCAAGTTGCCCCATCATGCCCGACCTTGCGAGAATACCTTGATCATACTGGTTTTGCTGACCCACATTAAACTGATCGACGCCTTGCGCGCGGTCCATGTCTTGCCCGTACAATCCTAGCGCCCGGTCATAACCTTGCTGGTTTAGGCTAGCTGAAGCGTTGCCGACCTGATCAATAAACCGTTCATTGGTCAGGCTGTCAGAAACACCATGACGCGCCCCGCCAAAGGCTGATCGATGCTGTCCGGCCTCTGTGCCACTCATTGCGATCTGTCTGGCGCGGTCAAGGTCTGCCATCGTGCGATCCATGACCATGCTGTCATAAGGGTTGCTGTAGGCGCTTTGGTCGAAGTCTGCATATGACCTAGCCTCAATCGACTGCGGCCCGCCCTGATAGGCTTGCTCTGCGCCTAAAGCGGCGTTTTGGAGTATTCCCCCGGCTGTGCCAGCCTGAGCGCCGTAATTGTCCATCGCGGCCTGTTCAGCGCCGCTTATGCCTGCCGTGCGCTGACCACCATAAGACTGAAACGGGTTTGAGTTCAGAATACTATTAACAGCGTCTCGGCTTTGCGTGTACTGTTGCTGAGACCACCGATCAATTGAATTGTCTTGCGTGCTGCGCTGCTTAGTTTTGCCGCCCATAATTATAACTCCTTTACGAGCACAACGCGCTCAACATAACCACGCGCTTTTAAGACGCGCTTCCAACCCTTGCGGGCCTCACTAATTGTCACTTGATCAAACCCTCTGGCCTTGTGTTCTGCCTCTGCCGCATCCAGCATCTCGAAAAGCTCGCCCATATCGCCGCCAGCAAGCCAAATGTTGAAAGCCTTCACTTCTTCGGTCACCGCTGCGGACTTATGGTTAGGCCAGAGCCGCACATCGTTCACGCGGATCATCTTTTTAACGTCTTCAATCGTGTAATCACCGGGCGACCGATCTAGGGCCGCTTGCAAGTGTTCGATCATATGGCCACAGCAGACAAAGCGCCCGCGTTACTCACAGTAAGCGCAAATCTTGACCCGTCGGGACTTTTCAGAATTATGCGGGCGTCATTCATTTCAATATCAACACCGCGCTCAAGCTTTCGGTCTAATTCGCGCTTAATTGAGGCGCGGTTTTGTGATTCCTCACCCGCAGAGTAAGCCGGAGGTGCAACAGGTAACATTAACGACGCCCTCCCATGCTAAATTTCAGCCGTGGTACACCGATCCGGCCATTCTCACCGCTTTCAAATGTCCACTCCCACGCCACGAAGTTGCCAGAAAAGCGCACTAATTTAGGGCTTGCACTAGCGTACGGTCCGTACTCGTATTCATCGCCATTAGCGCGATACTTGGTGTAAAACTTAACCGTTGAATCGCCAGCCGTTTGCTCGTCTGGGTCATATTCACGGGCATAGATGAACCGCTCGCCATTCGCCATTGTGACCGGAGCCGAGCGTATGCGTGATTGGCGGCCATCTCTCATGTTGCCAATCTCATGCTCATACACTTGGCCGTCAGGGTCGATCATCAAAGGCTTGCCAAAGACGTCTTGGTTCGTGCCACATGCCCTTGATAGGCTGCCAATGTTCCAGAACCCGTCAAGATAGTTGAAAATGACGTAGCTATCACATTCAAAGCTGTCACCGCGCGGATAGAACCACCAAACTTCACCAAACGCGCTATTGTGAACAGCGTAAACTTTCGATTTCTGCGCATCATTCATGCCCGTAAAGACATAGTCATAAACATCGCATGGCATGGCCTGAACGTAACCGTTATACATCCAGAAATTGTTTTCACTCATCCAGAACGCTTGAGCACCGACAATTGCCACCGCTTGTGGGCTAATGATGCCGCACCCGCCCGCCAAGCGATCAAACACGTAGACCGAGGGCGCTCCGATATACCGCGCCAAGTGAACGTCAACGCTCGTAAAGATCAGCTCGCCACCGATGAAACGCTTCCCGCAGATAATCTTGCCGTTGGTTTGCAATTGAACACTGCCCGCCGTATTGGTTGCCGCTGGTGACCATAAGTCCCGATTGCCCCGGCTCGACCAGTCAATGCGACGTGGATCGCTGTCAGCACCGAGCGCCATCACGAATAGATCATTTGTAACAAAGACCGCAGAGCAGCCTGTAGGCGCATTTGCGATAACTGTCGCAGCGTTACTCGTATTCAAATCCCAATCGTAGATTTTGCCATCCTGCGGCATGCACCCAACAAGAAACTCATCAAACACATCAAGCGTCCACATCGAGGCAGAATTGACCACAGAAACGTCAGCGCGCGGGGTTCCGTATGTGCCTGCACCATAAACGCCAGACCCGTACCCGCCGCCAAACTCTGCATCAGCGCGGCCTGTAGTGAAGCCTGTTGGGGTGACGTCTGAGACTATTCCGGTCTGCGTCATCACAAATAAGCCTGAGTGCGTTCCTATGCCCGCCCATATCTGATTGGACTTATCAAGCCAAGTTGAGATCGCGCGGGGCTTTCCCGTCACCGTTGATTGCGAAATCTCCCTCCAACCGCCGATTGGTTGCTTATTGCCTTGATGCCAGCGCGCAAGGTCTGCATCGAAATACCTGCCTTCAACGCTGTATTCTGTACCCATGCGCGCAACACCGGGCGGAAGCTCCATCTTTACATTCTGCATCAGCCGCCCCCGATGTCTTCAAGAACAACATTGACTGCGTTTGTTACCTCAACGAGACCGGAGCCAGTATCCGTTACCGTGCAAGCAAATGCCGCTGCCTTGCTTTGTCCGCTCGTAAGTGACGTTGTGAATTGGGTCGTTGCCGCAAGCGGCTGTGTAATTGTAATGCTAGCGTCACCCGAAACACGCGCCCAGCTGTAAGTGTATGGCCCTATACCACCGTCTGGCGTTGCGGTTGTTGCTGGACTTGTTGTGGCGACACCTGCGCCCACCCTAAAGCCTGTCGCTGACGTTGGAGACGCCGAAGCACTAAAGCTGGAATAAACCAACTCATTGCCGCTAGCCGTGCCAACATACGCATTCAATACGGTCTTATTGCCGCTAGCCGTGCCAACGACAACATTCGCAATGACTTTATTACCTGCGCCGGTTCCAATCGTGATAGGCATTAGGCGTGCTGCAAGTAGATTTCACCAACGGCAAGCGTGCCCGGTGATGTTGATCCTACTGTGACCCTTCCGCTATTTGTATCTGTGCCAACTTCAACGCGCATAACTGTGTCACCGCGACTAGTTGCGCCCGCGCTCAAAGTCTGAGCGCTTGTCCATGTGTTTGCGCCCGATAGCGCGCCATAACTAGACACAGCCTGCGTCGCCATTGTGCCTAAGCCCAGCGTCGTCCGCATCGCGCCCGCATCCGATCCACCAACCAGCGTTCGGCCCGTCGATGAAATCGTAAATGTTGCAAACGCATCTGCCGCCGTGGCATAAATCGCTTTGTCCGCCGCCGTGGTCAGTCCTGCCAATGCCGCAAGGGTTGCATCAAAAGCCTGCACATTCGTACCAATAACGAGACCTAAGTTCGTTCTAGCAGTTGATGCACTGCCAATATCTGAGAGATTGCTGGTAGCTAACAGCCGACTCGTAACGCTATCTGCAACAGTTTTTAAATCCGCATCCACAGCATCAAATGCGGAATTTGTAATTGACCCCCAAGTATCAGTCGATCCACCAACGACAGGCAAGGTCCAAGAATAGTTCAGTGTAGCCATTAGACAGGTGCTCCGCTAGGCGACATTCTAAGGCGCTGGCCTACAATCCGCTTGTTCGCCTTATTGGCGTTCTGGATTGCAGAGCTAAACAGATTGCCCCATGTCGATTGCATCTCAGGGTCTTTCAAATAGCCCGCCGAATTGGTCAGAAGGCCATAGAGATAAATGTCAGGATATTTCTTCAGGATAGGATTGACCGCCGCCGCTTCAGAGAGCGGTGAAACGCGCGCCATATAATCTAGCACCATCTGAACCGTGCCATCAGCGTTCGGCTCTGGGTAAACAAGTAGTTCCTCACCCCATATCGTGAATATGCAAGGCGTTGCCGCACTAGACTTGCGCGCCCGAAATTCATCCATCGAGACATAAGTCAGCTTTTGACCTGAATCTGGCAATGTCAGCGACCGCGCCTCCAGAAAATCAGTTGGAACGGTCAGGCTTTCAGAGCCAACGATATAATTAACCGTCTTTTCCATTTCACGAACACGCAAGATCGGCTCAAACTGTGCTTCCGCTAGCCGAACAAATACCGGAATATTTAAATCCGCCTCAGCAACCAGCATAAAGTCAGCCGCTTTACTTAGCAGGTCATCATAGGTCGAAATTGCTGCTGTCATATTTGCCACTCGTATGCTCTTAAATAACGATATTCGTTACTATTCAGAAGACGCTTAACCCCCGCCCAATGGTCAGGATTGTTTGTGTCAATCCCGTATTTCTGGAGCCATTCAAGTTGCACAACCACCGGGATTGTCGCAGCCTTTCGAAACGTCTTGTCTTTTGTGTAGCCTTTGCCACCGCTGTTCTGTGAACGCTTGTTGGCCTCTATAATATCTGTGCAATCCTGCTCCGCGCCCAAGTCCCAGCCGCCAGTGTCGTTTGCGCGAATGTGCCACTTAACCCCCGCCCCCGATTGAAGCAGAAAGTTTTCAGCGTTGAACAGCGCGCTCACTAGTCGGCCTCGGCGTAGTGTTTAGCGTCGAGCTGCCATGCAGCCTTCTCAGGCAGAGCAACAACAGCGCCCCGCTCAAAATGACCGCCTTGGCCATCAGACACCTTGCCTGCGCCCCATTTAGTGATTTTCACCTCAACGTAGCCTTCTGGCACGCTAGGCGTTGGCGCGGGTGGAGCCGGGGCAGGTTCTGGATCAGGATCACCCACTTCGGCTTCTGCAATTAGCTTACGCAAGCCTTCTTCGCTATGGCGTGAATGCCACTTAATCCCCAATGCTTCACATTCACTGCGAAGCGTTTGGATCGTTTCATCAACTTGACTCATGTTCGGTCCTTTCCGGTTGCCGATAAGAAAAGGGCGACCCGAAAGCCGCCCCAATCAATTACTGTGACAAATCACCAATATAGCCGTGTGCCTTTTCGTTGCGGCAAACAAGCGTTTCCTCACAAAGCATGTGATACTTAGTGTTATCACCTGTTTTAGAGAGCATTTCGCGCTTGTATGGGCGCAGCGTAGCCTTGCCGACATATTCATGGTCGATAATCAGCGCGGCCTCTGTGAGACCATAGGCGAGTGGAACAACGGCCAATTCACCAAAGTCACCGATGTAGAAGTCAGCAGCGCCAACAACTTTAGCCTGGCTGTTGCTGTTCGCTGCCGTGCGGTGCTCTGAAATGCCCGTGAACGCAGAGAAATCTTCTTTATTCGCAGGTGACACATAAAGCGTGCGGCGCTTCATCTGGCCTGAATTTGTGAAGATAGACTGCATCACGGTTTTGACTTGTGACTCAGCAAACGCGCGGTTTGTGCCTGTTGTTGGTGCGTCAACGATAGACGTGCCAGTGTTGAAACCACCCGCAGAACCACCAGCGCCAAGATCAACATTAGTTTCAATCCAAGACTGAATGCCGCCCATTTGGCGAGGCGTTGCGCCGCTTTCCAAGACTGAAGCGTTCGCCGAAAGCATAGCCGATTCAATATCGCGCTTGATTTCCTTGCCTTTGATAATTGAGTGGCGAGCAATCTCAGACGCACGGCCAGCCTTATCAACTTTCTCTTGGGTTCCAGAGACAACAAAGGCGCGCTTACGAATTTGGCAAATGTTAGAGACGCGAGCCGTGACATTTTCTTCGAAAGAAGTTGTATCGTCACCCTCAAGCACGCCAGTCGTAACCGGAGTTGCAAGGTCTTCTGTCTGCCACTCGTGCCGAATGGCTTTGGCCTTGCCAGCCGAGCCAATGTTTGAAGTGAACGGAGTTTCTTCTGGGGCGACGCGAGAAATAATATTGCTCAGGTCTTCCCGGTTACCGACCTGCGTTGTTGTGCGGGCGGTATTAGTAGGTGCTGCCATGATTGGCGTTCCTTATGAAGTAGCACTACTCCAAGGCCAACAAAGCGTTCACAGCATCATCCGTAGATAAGCCGGAACTGGAGTTGATCTTTTTGCGTAGCGCTTGTTTTGATGACGCAGGCAGTTTTGCGGCGCTAGGCTTCAAGCCTTTGCGTCTCGCTTTACCTGCAACGGGTTTGGGTTTTGTCGCCGTTTTGGCCTTGGCTTGGGCTTCATCCCAAAGCATAGCTTTCCGTGCCACGATGAGGTCATTCGCACTTGCGCCCATCAGCATATCAGGCGTGTAGCCAGTGCTTACGAGATACGAAGTAACCTTCTTGTCGAGTTCAGAGCCTGTCTTTGGATCAAGAAACTCAGGCGCGCGTTCTCTCAGTTCGGCGTGGCGCTGTTGCGCGAACTGCTGAAACTCACGTTGCTCAGTCTCTTGTTTAGCCGTTATTGCTTTGGCTTTGGCGTCCTTTAGAGATTGGAACTTGGCTTGGTGTTGAGCATATGTGGCAGGATCAATTTGCTGCGCTTCCGCAACCCAATCAATACCCTCATAAAACTCTAACGCCCTGTCCGTCTCAGAGATAAAACCGTCCAGCTTCTCAACAGCGACTTCCGCTATCTTTCGCACGGTTGCGGTTTCCTCAAGCTTTCGGCTCAGTGTGATATTTCGCTGCTTTTCGTTCTTATTCACCTGCTCTGCCAAGTTCGCCACAATTGGGCGAAGCTCTTTAGGTGCAGCTTTCAAAGTCTCTTCAAGCTTGGCGAAAACCTCTTTTCCGTCAGCATCCCAAAATTGAGGGGTTTCGATTACCAGTTTTGGCTCGTCGCCTTCCTCATCACCGCCTTCATCGTCTTCCTCTTCAGGATCGTCTTCAGCGTCAAACTCAGCCGGGTCAGCTTCGTCTAATTCTTCGTCTACAGGTTCGGCGTCGTCGCCGTCGTCTGCATCATAATCTGCATCTTCAATAGCTTCAGGCTGCTCATCAGCGCCATCCTCTTCAATCTCTGCATCTTCCGCAAAGTCTGTTTCGCCAGTCTCAAACTCCATCAGCGCCGCTTCTGCTGCGTCAGTGGATAAAGCTTCTAAACCTTCAATCGCACACCAAATGCGCTTAGAAGGACGATCCATATAGGTTGCCGTCATAGGTTCTCTTTCAGTTTTGCTTTCAGTTTGACTTGCACGTCTTTGATTGCGTGCATTTTAGCCGCTGCTGCGCGGCGTTGAGCGTCACCCTCTTCGGTTAGCTCGTATTTGATAGATTCCGCCGCGTATTGAGCCTTTAGGTCTTCGCAAGCCTCGCCAAGAAGCTTTAAAACGCGCTCATTCACTGCGCGAGACTCCCGCCCGGCCGATCCTTAGACATTTGAGCGTCATTAGCCGCCTGATAAGCGTTGCGCTCTCTTGCAAGCTGCGCTTCCATTTGCGCTTTCTCTCTCGCTAACTGCATCTCTGCGTCTGCCTTGGCGCGGGCCAGATCCATCTCCATTTGGGCACGTTCTCGGGCCAATTGAGCGTCTGCCTGAGCCTTTGTCTGCTCTAGCTGAATTTGGCTTTGCATCTTCTGCTGATCCATCTGAGCCTGCATCTGGGCCTTTTGCTGCTCCATTTGCAATTTGGCTTGCTCTGCCTGCACTTCAGGGTCTGGCCCCTCTTGCTGCGGTGGCTGGTCAGCAGGGTTTGAGATAAACGTGCCGACCTGCTTAAGACCAAGACGATCACCAAGCGCTTTATAAAGGTTATAGACGTTCTCAGGGGTTACGAGCGGACCATTCATTCCGCCCTGCGCCTCGACAAGCATTCCTGTGCGGTCTGCCATCATGCCAAGCGCTGCAATATCTGCATCACGTCCACCAGAGCCAACACCGATTTCAATATCCATATCCATCCGGCGTGACCATTGCTGCGGATCAATTGGCACATATTTGCCCTTAAGCCGAACTGTATCAGCCTGCGTTGCGTTAGAGCGAAGCATATCATGCACACCCAAGAACAAGTCTTTCACGCCTGTTTCAGCAAACAAGCGCGCCATCATGCGAACACGCTTTTGCGCCGCATTGTTCTGGATTTGCATACCGCCTTTCGTTTGGTGAAGGCTATCAGGATTTAAGCCCTGCGCCGCACGGATAACGCCAGTGGATTGCTCCTCCATCGACTTAATCTGCTCAATTGTCTCGAACGGATTGATTGCCAGAGGAGCCGACTGGATTGGAAACACTGCGCCCGCCCGCTTCATGCGAATAGGCACGCCAGGGTCATTGTCTAGCACATCGTCAATTGTGTCTTCGGTGCTGTCATCTTCGGCAATGCCTAGACGCGCGTTAAGCTGGAAATTGTTATTGTCCAGACCATTGCGAAGCAAAGCCGTGTTAATCCGCTGCCAAGGCATAACCTTGTCTGCCAAATCCTGACCGATTAACTTGAACGGCATTGGATAAGGCGAGACAGCCGAATACTCGATTGCTGGCCGTTTCTCTAAGTCTAATATGACCTTTTCAGAATCAGCCGTTGTAACCCGCCAGATTTGAGGCTTTCCGTTCCCATCAAAATCTGCCCGAATATAGTGCTCCATAACCTCAACACGGCGAAGGTCGCCCATGCTGACAGTCTCGTCCTCGTCTTCACGTGACGTATTGCGGGCAAAGTCCACGCCTTCGTCTTCATCGCTATCAGCATCAGGAAGCGCGCGAACAATCTCGGCGTCATAACCATCGGCAATCAAGTCCTGAACCTGCGGGTTAGATCGCATAATGCAATATGGAGCATCTTTAAGGCGAACCGTTTCTGGCGCGGTTGCAAAGTCACTCGAAGGTACAGCCATCCACTCCACAGTCGGCGGCTTGATCGTCTTACGGCACTCAACCGTAATCATTCCTGTTTCTTCATTCGGCTCGGCAGATACAATTTCCAAGCCCATTTCTTGCAATTGCTGAAGACCTACCGGGTCAACCTCTTGCTCATAATCTTCATATTCAGCGTCATCGTTCCAGCACCATTTCGCAATGCCTACTCGGCAAAGCAGCGCCTCTTTGAACCACGTGTACATTTCCGAAAAGCCATCATTTCGCTGGAATACGATCTGACGTAAATAATCTGTCTCTTGCTCCGCCGCTTCAACATCTTCTTCACTCGCCGCCCTAAAGCTGATCGCATCCTCGCCTCCGAAAAACACTTCGATCAAGTCAGGCAGCACCGTTTCAACCATGTCAGCCAAGTCGGTTGTTGTTGCGCTTGATCGATTACTATCGACAGGCTGGCCATCTTCATCAGTTGCCACAGGCATATCAGGAACAACGCCCTTAAAATATTCCAACGCCATTTCGCGGTGGCGGTTCAGATCGTCGTCATTGTCCAAGCCAACAGCCCGCGCACGTTCATGCTGCAAGATACTGGTTAGCGTTGCCTCAGTTAATTCCTCACCTGAAAAGGAGAGGCCCGACAGATCAGTCATTTAGACACGTCTCCGAGGATACAAATTTGGGACGGGTAAGCGTGGCAGAAGCCTCATCATAAGAAGCTATTTCAAACGGCCCCTGATAACCCAAATTCACCCACTCGCGCTGTGCGATAATCTTGCAATGTTCAGCGCACCGCTGGCTCACAAAATCTTTAGTTGGTTTTGCCCCGGCAGCAATAAGGCACAACTCTAAATCACTTTGACTCTCAATCATATCGCTAGTGAAAGGGATAGTGACCTGTAGCTTCTGAAAATCAAGCGCTTGCATAGCGTCTCCTCTTCATTGGTTTAGACTTGCGGGGCGGCTCGTAGTGGATAGCCATTAGGCCGAACGCATCAGCCGCGTGTGATGACCAGTCATGTTCAGGGCCAAGCCCAATGTTGCGGTCTTCGTGTCGTTTCTCATGATAAAAGCCAATCGCCTCGCGGCCCGCTTCTGTCTTTTCTTCATCAAACCACATCTGGCCAAAGACGCGCCGAGCAGCCTCAACCCGCTGCATCGCTGCGCCCTTACCTTGGTTCGGTATCGTTTCAACCGTGAACCCGGCATCTCGCCAGTGGTCTTCGTATTTCTTGCCCGTTATGTTGTTTGAGTTTGTGCCGTCGTGCGGCAAGTAAACCCGTGTTTTCTCATAGCCATTTCGGCGCATCCAGTCGACGTGATAACCGAGCGTCTGACCTTGGCTTTCATAATAGTCGAGAACCCGTATTTCCCGATTTACAAACTGGACAATCCAAATCGTGTAAGCATCAGCCGTTGCGCCAGATCCACCAATATCGTGGTAGCTTCTGATTTCCATAAGCGGATCAGCGGCCAGCTTACATATGCGGCCTGCGCGCTTCGCCTCTTTCAATCCGTTGGCGTAATAAGCGCCCTCAAACGCCGTTGCGTAATCGCCTTCCCAGATATGCTCGTATCGATCAGCGTTATTTTCAAGATCGTCCAAGCGCTCATCTTCAAGCACACCGGGAAACCAAGGATTGTCTGACCAATTAGCCTGAACCACCGTCGCATTGGCTCGCCTCTGTTGGCGTAGCATCCTATCAACTGGGTCAGACTTGCGGCGCGGGTTCCATGAGAACCATATCTCAGATTCTTCCTTACGGATTGTCGGCCTAAGCATTTCAAGTGAACGCGCACTTAGCGTCTGGGCTTCCTCCACCCATGCCCGGTCAATACCTTCAAGCGACTTGATCGACTCCGCAGTATGATCCTGCATACCTTGGAATAATATTTCACCACCACCCGGCGTTTCAATGTGCGACTTCAAAACACGGAACTTAGAGCCAACACCCAAAGTCTGTATTTTCGTTTCAATCAGCTTCTTGG
>Ga0255048_10000767_pt1 | contig 23840 bp, 26 predicted proteins | sample JV7_2_2_MG_FD_183619 | JGI IMG/M metagenome (GOLD analysis project Ga0255048, IMG submission 183619) | Seawater microbial communities from Jervis Inlet, British Columbia, Canada - JV7_2_2 | ecosystem: Environmental > Aquatic > Marine > Inlet | place: Canada: British Columbia | collected 2016-10-06
CTTGTACAACAAAAGTTGCGACGATTAAACCAAATTGGGCAACCAATCCTGCGGCCGATACGACGTATGAGATTCAAGGAGCCGATTCATCTATAGGCACTATTGAACATGACGATCAATCATCGAATGATCTTAAACATTTTGTAGATAGCGGTTACGACCGAGGATCGACTAAAATAAATGGTGTTATATTGGTTGATACCACTACAACCAATACAGATATGGTGGCAACCAGTATTCACGCACAGCCGCTCGTACCTAATGATATTGATCTTGCCGATACTGTATCGGTGAGGATAGGTTTTATGATAACTGATTCGTTGCTTCACTTACCATCTATCGATGAGATTACTCCGGGAACAATTGGTATTGATCGCAAGGCGATAGGAGGTACGTCATGGTCTAATGTGGTCAACGATGCGGCGTGTTCCGAGTCAGCTGGTCTGATTTATTACGACGAGGTATTCGATAGCGGGTCTGGATATGCCGAAGGCGATAGTATTAGGATAGTCTTTAAGGATCAAAAGGTAGTTATTGGTGGGATTGATTATGTATTTGCCGATGCAACTGGCCGGATGTTCCAAACATCTATTAGGCAAACGATGCGCGGAACAGATGGTTCGGCTCCGCTAAAGAATACCGCTTTTGCAGATTTAGAATTTTTAATGGTTGACGAAACAGATTTTACTACCCCCGAAACAGGACTTACTGTTACCGGTCAGGTATCTAAAGATGGTGGAGCCTTTGGTGGCGTTGCTGGCTCGATAGCTGAAATTGGTAGTGGTATATATGCGATAGATGCTACAGCGGCGGATATGAACGCTGACTTACTGACGTTCAAGTTTTCGTCTGCGGGAGCTGCCGATACATTTGTTACAATTAAAACAGCATCATGATAATACATTGGCGTGGTAATCTCAATTCTGTACAAAATGCTGTTGGCTATATGATAGCGCCAACAATGCCAATGTTTTTTAGCGGGCCATCGGCAATAGTTCTTACGCTGGACGTTGGTGACACTCTAGATATATTCGATTCGATTGTACCTGTAAGAGTTTTAACCCTTAGTGATGTATTGTCTATATCTGATTCCATGCGTATGGATATTCCGAATTGGTTGAGGCGGGTTCGCATAGATAGCAATTTGTTTGAAGTAATTTTGTTGCGTACATCTGGTGCGCGCATGTATAAAGATGATAATGTGTATTTTATTAAAATTCTAAAGGTTGACTAATGGCTAAACATCCGGGGCAAGGCGTTACAATAAAATGGGAGCATCGCCAGAAAAGCGACGATGCTTTAATCGATGCAACTACTGTATCTATTGTAGTGAAAGATCCGTCCGATGTGACTCGCATCAATTATGATGTTGATAATTTAATTAACGAATCAGTGGGTGCTTACCGCTACACCTTTATAATCCCAGATGCAGTATTGTCTGGCAAGTGGTATGCGGAAATAACTGCTGGTATTGATCCGGATATAGATGTAAAACGTGCGTCTTTCGATGTAGAGGAATAGTAATGCAAATAAAAAGTTTACAAGATGATAAAATACTTTCCATGCTAGAAGGGCAAGAGGAGTATGAGTTATATAAAGAAATGCTCTATCTTCGTAGTCAACTTATATCTCCACCCCCCTTTACAATACCATTCTTTTCTTGCGAGTCGCTAGATAAAGAAGGACGAGTTGAAGATAAGCGCGAAGGATTGATGCATACATGGCTTCGTAATTATTCTAATATGTTTGCGATGTTATGTTGTGGCTTAGAAGGGAGTTCTACTACTTTCGCGGCTGGTCATGTTAACTCAAAAAATACAGCCGGGGTTGTTGCGGATAGTGGTGATGCAATTAGATTTGATGATATAGATGGTGCTTTTGGTGAAGATACTGTTGGTATTGTTATTGGCAGAGGGGCAGCAGCGTATAGTTATGAAGATTTTGTATTAGATAGTTTGATTGATCACGGAACTGGTGCTAATCAAATGTTACATTATGATATGTTTGATCATGTTCAAACGTGGGATGGCGGTATTCGTCAATGGACTAGTGTTATGAAAAGATATTTTGTTAATCGATCTGGTGGTGCTATCGGAGTAACAGAGGCAGGAATATTAAATAATAATCAAATTTTAATGTCGCGCGATGTTGTATCGCCTACAGTTAATATAGATAACGATAAAGCGTGTCGCGTTACCTACACTACTGTAAGTGGCATCTGGCCAACGTAGGATAAATTATGAATGACCTTCTCAAAGAAGAGCAAGAATTATTTAAGTACGAATCTGCTATTTACGAGAAGATGCGTAAAATAGCAGGTAAATTAAATACTCGCATAATAGAGCCAATAGTGAGAATCAAATTAGTTGATGGCAAATCTGGTGCAGTAAAGTTAGCGCGACAGCATCATTCTCATTCTTTTGTGAGAAATATGTATGTGAATGTTACGATTGCTCCCACGCTCCAGGTTGAAGGTACGCTATACGCTGATGGTCACTTACGAACATGGCGATTAGAAGATTCATTAGGGCAGTCGATAATTCAAGATCTTACTCCAGAATCATTAGGTGGTGGATTTTATGCTGCTGTGGACGATGATCATCATGGAATATTGGTCGGCAGAGATGCAACGGCAGAAAGTTTTGATGATTTTGAACTAGGTAATTTGGTTACAGATGGAAGTGGCCCAAATCAATTAGAATACATACAGATGACCAAGTCGGAGAGTTGGGTCGGCGGATCTAGTTATTACGAATCTACATGGACGCGGGCGCTTGATAATGGGTCTGGTTCGCCGGTAACTATATATGAAACGGGATTATTTTATGATGATACTGGAATAAGTCATTTAATAACTCGCGATATCGATGCTGGCGGGGTTGCTGTGCCGGATGGCGATAGATTGTATGTTGAGTATGAAATAAGGACTAGTTTTCCATAATGGCAGATGTATTTTGGTCTACATATCCAATAGTTCTCACATCCCCTCCCAAGCATAGTGCTCCGTTGGTTGTGGTGACCGAGCAAGATGTGGAAGTTAATATTTTCACCGCGCCAGGAAAGTCATCCATTGGTGATGCTGTTGATGAAGTGACACCGTCCGCCATAGCTGCTGGATTCTTTTACGATGGAGCATCTTTTACCGATTATACCACAGAGGCCAACGAAGCTACTGCTAATGATGTTTTTCTTTTGCACGACGCAGCAGATTTTTTTTACATTGGCGAAGATGCTAATATAGATTGGATTACGTTTAATATTGGAACAGCCGGTACGGGTTCGGGATCGTTTACAATCGAGTACAGCACTTTAGCAGGATGGTCAATTCTTCCGGCCACGCATTATGCCAGTACGTTAAACAATTTCAAGACGGTAGGTTTTGTTGATGTATTTATTTCTGCTCCAGATGATTGGGATGATCAAGTAGTTGATGGTGAAACTAGAAGATGGATTAGATTTAATGGTGGCGGAGCGTACACTATCGATCCATTGGCTACTCAGATTTGGACTAACACTATCTCGACAAATAGATTTTTAACATCTTCGGATACATTTACATTATCCGATGTGTCTATATTGGAAGTAGGAAAGAATGCAGTTGATACTATTGCAGTAAATGAGTTTACAACTGGTTTTTATTTTACCGTTAGCACTGGAAGCGGTTTTGCCGATATTGTAGTAATTACTGATTCGATAAATATTCCGCAGTCTTTAGAATTTAGCGATACCTTAACCATAGCAGAATTGTTCAGCACATTAAATGGGCCGCGTTTAATTGTTGCAGATATAGTTACTATTGCAGATTTAATTGCATTCGTATCTGTGCAGGGCGAGGCGCAAGATGAAATAGTAAATGCTTTGTTAGGCTATCAAGAGTATGGTAAAGAATGGATGGGATATATAGCTATAGGAACTGGCACGACTGCGGTGGATGAGCTGCGCGATGATCAACTCGAAGAAGAAATATACAGAAAAAAAGCTGATGTTTGGTCAGTCGGAAGCACTTGCTTTAGCAGGGCGGTTTTTGGACAGGATGAGCCTACTGGTGATGATTTATCTATAACTGAGATTGGTATATTTGCCGATGCGTCTGGTGGAAATATGGGGCGTCGATGGGTTCTTGGTAATGCAGTTTCAAAAGATAATCTAGATGAGCTGCCGGTAGAGTGCAGGGTGGTATTTTTCCAGGGAACGATATTAGAATTTGATAATACTCTTGCAGAACTCGCATCGGTTGATGATGTAATATCTATGGCAATGGCTAGAGTTTCGGCATTATCGGATACCTTAGCTATTACTGATGATGCAGATTTTGTGATTACATAAGTTGGGAGTCATACAATGGGAATAGGTCGAGCAGAAACTGAGAAATTGAATAAATGGGTTGCAGAGATTTCGATAGCTCGAACTATCAGAGAAGATTATGTTCGCAATTGGAACTACTACGAACAGATGTATGACGATAATTTGTGGGGTCTCGCTACCGGTAGGTTTGAGAATGTTCGTCGTAGGTCAAGAATAAACAGTTACGATATGATTCCTCAAGTAAATATTATACAGCCTATCATAGAGAGTGTTCTTTCAAAAGTGCATGTTTTTTCTCCGGCATTTCAAGTTCAATCTGTTTTTAATGATCCGAGACAAAGATTTGCCGCTTTAGCCTGGGAATCATATGCAGATATACTGTACGAGCTTTTGGATATAAATTCAAGTTCGGAAGAGATTATTATTGATGGTTTGTTGCTTGGCTCTGGTGTAAGCAAGATAGGTTATGCTGGTGATTTTGATAGCGAAGCATATACGTTGGGTGATTCCAGCATTAAAGAGCCTGTAATATTTAGTGATAATGTATTTATGGAAGATGTTGAAATACAGAATTTGTTAGTTGATTTTAGAGTTAAGAGATGGGGAGATAAACGTTGGATTGCGGAAGAAATTGTCAAGCCAGTCGATGAAGTTAAAGATAACGATTTGTACAGTAACACTAAAAATTTACAGGCTACAATTCATCCATCTAAAGATATTCCAGGTATAGCACGAAAAGATATTAATCGAGCGGATAAAGAAAGAGATTTAGTTAGGTTGGTAGAAATACACAATCTTAAAGAAGGTAAAATAATTACTATTGCAGATGGTCACAATAGGATATTGCGAGAAGATGATGATTATGGCTATGATGTATACAATCAATTAACTTTTAGTAATTCACGACCTCGTAGAGTATGGGGAAAAAGTGTTACACAAACTGTTGAAGAGCACTCTGTATCATTATCGAAAATATATTATCATCTTTTAAGTCATTCTAAGCGAACTGGCATAACTAAAATTTTAGTTGAAGCAAGCGCATTAACTCCAGCCGCTATTAGGCAATTAGAATCTGTAAAAGATGTAGAAATCGTTCCCGTTGATGGAGTTTCGCAAGGTTCGCCTGTTCAAGAATTAAAGTTTTCGGGGCCATCTGGAGATTTTTATGCTAATTTTCAACTTGTTGATTCTATTATCAGACAGTCAAGTGGTGTGACACAGCAAGATAGAGGCAAGCATGAGCCTGGAGTTCGCACCGCTTTCGAGGCAGGATTACTCGAAGAGGGTTCGGATGATAAAAACAACAGGCGCATCAAAAAACTCAATGAGTTTACCGCATCTGTTATGTCAAATATTTTACGAATAGCTAGTGATAATATTCCTATTGCGAAAATAGCAGAAGCTATTGGATTACCGGCACAATTTGCTCGGTTAATAACACCGTTTGATCAGATGTCGCTAAAAGTTAAGTTTGGATCTACCGCTGCTCAGGCACAACAGCAAAAATTAAATCGAGTTATGACATTCACTCAGATTGCTACTCAATTAGGTTTACAAATCAATCCGCAAGTTGTTATGGAAATGATGAGTGATGCTCTTGGTTTGGAATTATGGGAAAATAATTTACTTATTCCTGGTGCGCCAGCAGGTAACCAACCGGGTGCGCCAGCACCGGCAAACATAACAGGAGGAGGGAACGATGCCGCTTTATCAGTATAGGTGTGAAATATGTGCAATTACTTGGGATGAATATAGATTTACTGTGGAAGGTAGAGCCGGATCGAATTGTCCTAAATGTGGTGCTAGCGCAAAACGCGCACATGATCTTGAAGTTCCTTCCGTACGTTCTGATCTTGAGCCTCGTTTTGATCAATCGACCGGTGCATACATTACATCACGAAAAGATTTACGAGAACAGCTGGCGTTACATAATGCTAGTTCTGATGAGTTGCCAACAAATAGTTATCCATCAGCCGGGAGATTATACGAGGAAGAGCGTAGAGAGTTATCCGATGCTGGGAGTTCGCTATTCGATAAACGACGCAAACCAGGATGGGGTAATCCGCCACAGTCTAATGGTGGTGGCGATGAGTTAGAAATTACCGTTGAGGGTAAAGCTGATTATCAGGAAATGCGAGATAATATTAAACTTCAACATGACGTTAAGCAATAGTATTGGAGGTGGACTGTGGATGTACCGGGAAAGCTTGTGATACCTATTGGAATTGTTTTTGCATTTCTTTTAGCGATAGTTTCTGGTATGTTATCGTGGCTAAGAGGCAGCAAGCATACCAATATGTTAGCGATAGCAGAGGAAAGACAGAAATTATGCCACACCTGTTTGACTACACTAGCTATTGAATCGACAAAACAAACAACTTTGTTGGAGCAAATAGCAAATAGTTTACAAAGGAGATAATTAAATGTTTTTACCGTCGATAGGCATAATTATAAGTAGCCAAATCAATCCAGATGACTCTTCCGAAGAGCAACAATTGGATGACGAGGTGGATGCTGAGCCATCAGAGCAATCGGAAAGCGACGATTCTGATGAAGAAGATGGATTCGCTGGTGTTACGTTAAAGGATATAGATAGAGATGATCTCACCCCGGAAATGCAAGTAGCGTATGATAATCTTGTAGAACAGCGCAATAATATGAACGCTGGATTTACGCAAGCGCGACAGAGTTCGGCGCAAAATGCAGCCGATGCTGAAAGATGGCAGATGATAGAGCAAGATCCGGTATTGGCTAAAGCTCTTAACGATGCGATCTATAGAAGGGATAATGGTGTGGCTGATGCTCGTGATGACAACCAGGAGCAAGAGCAGGAAGAGTTGCCAGACCAAGCGACTGATCCAGAAGGATATTTAGAGGCCATAATGGTTAGGGCTGCGAACAAAGCCTTAGATGCGAGGCTCCCAAGCTTGCAAGCAGAAATTGGAACTGTCTCTAATCATGTTAGAGGACAGCAAGTCAATCTTGAGTTTGCTAACTTGGTAAATAAGTATCCTGCGGCAGAAAGTTTGGGGTTGGGTAAATTGAATGCAATTCGCAATCAATATACCCCAACTGGTGGCGGAGCTATGCCGCTCGAAAAGGCGTTTCATCTTGCCGCTATGGATGATCCTACATTGCTGGTTCAGGTCGATAAACCTGCCGCCGGTAAAACTTCTGTTCGCACTAAAGTCGAGAAACCATCCGGAGGGAAAACGGGTCGCGATGTGTTGGATTTGCCAGAAGGAATAGCAGGTTTACGAAAAGCAGCCAAAGCGAGCGAGGTAGATGGCGTATCCATGAGAGATAGATTGCGCGCGTCACTTGATAAAATACGCGTGAAGGGTGAGGCTACATAAGAAAGCGAGTTAATGATGGCTAATAGAAACATTACAGATCAATTAACCGATGAACGGGTTGCGCTTATGCTGGATGATATGTTGCCAACAATTTACAGCCAAGTAGAGCGCCAATCGGTTTTGCTTGGCGAGTTTGAATCTACTCCCTACAAAGAAGAGCGTAACGGTGGGGCGAGAATACGAAGTCCACTGAGGACTGGCAAAAACACATCGTTCAAAACTTTCGGTCGTGGCGCGACCATGACTCCTCAGATTTATCCATCTGCCATGTTTGCTTATTGGAACTATAAGCAGGGTGCGGGTGACATAATGATTGATTGGGTCGAAGAGCGCGAACATGCTGGCGGCAATCAGGATAGTGTTGTTGAATTACTTACTCTTAGAATTGATGATCTTATCGATTCGGTTAGAGAAGAAATTAATACAATGCTTTGGAACTCTGCTGTTGGCAATGCTGGTATGGATATGAACGGATTGCAGTTGCTCGTACCAACTGATCCTCGTACCGGTATTATTGCTGGTCTCGATAGGGCTCTCAATATTTGGTGGCGCAACACCTATTGGGATAACAACGCCAGTGGTTTTGCATACGGAAAGCCTCCGCACGATACAACTCTTGGCGCACCGGCGGCAGTAGGAGCTTTTGGCGATATCTCCGATGGTGCATCTGATGGGTTGAAGCGCATGGGTACGATGCTTAACAACTGCGCTCAAGGTGAAAATATGAGTGATTACTCTATTATTACCGAGCAGTTTGTTTACGAACAATACGAAGCGTTGGCTCAACATGCGAAGAACTTTAGGATTGCGTATTCGCAAGATGATCGCATTGTAAAGTATAATTTTGGAGGTGCATTATTTCGAGGCGTTCCGATACTGTTCGATACCGTGACCAATGGCGCGCCCTCTGGTCAAATGCGGTTTCTTAACAAGAAGTATATCAAACTAATAACCGATAGTCAAGCATGGTTCAAGTGGTCTGACGAAAAGTCACCAGTGAATCAGTTTACTAGGGTTAGATTTTTGATGTTGAGAGGTCAGCTTATACTTCTCAAGCCAGTTACTTGCGCTGTATTGCAGGGGATAACTGCATGGCAAGCGTAGCTAGGCGGTACGATCAAGATACGAACATAAGAGGTGGACGGAAGTTTGGGGGCAAATCCTTGCCCCCAAATGAAATGATCCTCTTGAATTAAAAGGAGAAATAAAATGGCAATGGAATGGGCATCAGAGCCTTTTGGACGAAAACCCTGGGGCGCGAGATTGGAAGATACTATGGCGGATACATTTTATACCACTCGCGATGGTAGCTCTGGCGAGGGATTGCTTGGAGAGATCCCTAAACCGGGCGCAGAGAGATACGAGGATGGAATCAGAGGTGCAGGACAATTCAAAAATGTGCAATGTCATGGCCCATGCTGGTTTAGGTGGGGAGTCAATCGATCCGGTACGGCTTTCGCGCTAGGCGAAATAGCTAGAAGGACAGCCGATCTTGCCGTGACTGCCGACTCGGATGGAACTACCACGACGATAAACGATGCGGCTGCTTTTGTAGCAGATGAAGAAGTCGGCAATCTTCTGTTTATTCTAAATGCTGCTTCCGGTGCTGGCGCGTTGCCGGAGGGCGAGTGGGCAATTGTCGTAAAGAATATTGCCGGTACTCTCACTTTTCAGCCAGCAATGTCTACAGCCGTATTGGATACAGATACGGCCATTGTTCACAGATTAAACCACTTGGATTTGCTCGGTGGTGCTATTGAAAGATACGAAACTTTTGGCGTCACAATAGCAACCACAGTTCCCGATAACTATTGGGGATGGTTCTTGGCGAAAGGGATTGTAACTGCGGGTACTCTGGCGGGCGAGGCTTTCGCTGCTGGCGAAGGATTGATAGGTGCTGCCGGAGGCCTTTTGGATTCGTCTGCGTCCGATCAAGATGATATAATGCTCGCAAGGGCAATTTCGGCCAATACCGGCGATTTGGTACTTGATCTTGTTCCGGTTTACTTCGATGTAATGGATATTGCGTTGACAACCACCTAATAATTACCAACCAATAACGGAGCGGCTTCGGCCGCTCCACCACTTATAAGGAATATTGTTATGGTCGAAGATAGCAAAAAGACCAAACCAGAAGAAACAACTGAATTAACAACAGATGAAAAGTTAGTACAAATTCTTGACAGGACTATTCCTGTAGATGGACAAGCAAAAGCAGAGAGACAGCGCGCCGAACAAGAAGATAATTATAGATATCATCTGGATAAAGTTGTTGTATACGAAGTTAGTATGTCGGCCATTGATAAAATTGATGGTACAAACGGATGGCATGATATAGTGACTGGTTCGCCAGAATCTCTTGACGCTGGATTATCTACTACTGTAGAGATGACAAAAGAGGGTCTTATAATTGCAGATCGATTTGAGGTAAAGATGAATCGATTGCCAGTCGAAGAGTGGCATTGCGAGTATGTAATTGTAGACAAGAAATTGTGGGAAGAATCCCGAGCCGCAACGCAGGGTGCAATGCTCGGTGAAAATGAGCAATTTGGCGATCTTATGGCGAGACGCGGGATTGAATAATGGCTGTTACATCTTCTGACAATAGAATAGCCGGACGACTTACGCTGAATGGCGATGATCTTACTTATCAATCTGCTGTCACTATGATTGGACTCGAGAGATTTGCTTCTTATCTCGCTGCGCCATTCAGCTCGCCCTTACCTTTTATGCCATTCATAGCGGTAGGCCAGGGCGAAACCGCCCCAAGTACAGAAGATAGGAGTCTTGAAACAGAGAAATATCGCAAGTTGGGCGTAAGCGGTGTTGCCGGGGGAGCTTATAAAGTATTTGCAAAATTTGAATCATGGCAACCAACTAATGAATATATTTTGCGTGAGGTTGGATTGCTAAACGAATTATATGGTGGTGATTTATTTGTAAGGTTTTCATTAGATGATGATATAACAATTTTAACTGGGGATATATTAGAAGTAACTGTATATATTTATCCAGAAAGATTTTGAATGGTATTGAGTAAAAACGAAATATTTAATATTATTATACAGTATATTCGATCTGATAAAGTTATTATTGTATATCGTCCGGTGGGTGGCATAGGCGATGCGATTATGATTCTTCCTGCGATTACCGCGCTAAGACTTAAAAATCCAGCCTCTTTAATTGTTGTATTGTGTATCGATTATATTAGAACAATTTTTGAGCATAACGATAGTGTCGATCATATAATTTCTTACACAGAGGAAGAATTAGGCGAACAAGTAGATATACAAGATTTAAAAAGATTAAATAATTTGGATTGCGAGATGTATTTTTTACATCATCCATGTCCTGCTTCCGAATACGAGTCAGCGTGTGCGCCGCATATTTATAAATCTAGGCAAGAAATATTTTCAGAATCATGTGGAGTTGATTTTGATATAAATAATTATAATTTTGTATTGCATGATAATGAATTGAATGTATATCGCGAAATGGGATTAGCTAATCGTTATATTGTATTGCAGTTACGAAGTCATGATTGTGATCGTGATTATCGCTTTAATAGATGGCTGCTTTATGGACTAGTGAAGCTTGGAAAAAAATTAGATTTTGAAGTAGTTACTGTAGATGCGGTGCAATCGTATGATGTTAAAGGTGTTTTGGGGTTGTATAATACTCCCCTTGCATTTATTTATGGAGTAATTGCAACATCTTTATTACTTATTGGGCCAGATTCGGCATTTCCTCATGTCGCCGGAGCTTTGCAAGTACCGACTTTAGGACTGTTTGGCCCTACAAATCCTATCGTTAGGTTGAAATATTACAATGCTAATTGGATGCCGAGATTTACAAAATGTACTAAACAGTGGTGCTGGTACGAGCCTTGTAAATTTAAGTTTTGTATGTCATATAAACCGAAAGATATTCTTGAAAAAGTGGATCATATATTACGATAAAATATTATGAAATTATTTAGAAAATTAAAAAAACAAACAGAATATTCCCAACACTTCACTCTAGTCGGTAATAATGAAATCGATAATGCCATCATAGCCGCATCGGATGATGTTGATAAATCATTAAAATTGGATATTGGTGCTGGCCAAGATTGTGATGGTGTATATACGACACTAGATTGTGATAGTAGTATATCTCCAGATTTGGTAGTTGACATTCGTTCTATATTTGCACCTTCGGATTATTACAGAGAGCGTAAAGCGTTATATCCAGATATAGATGATATTCGTTATGGTAAATACAAAGTTGTTCGCATGAAGCATACACTAGAACATATTGAATGGCTTTATTACCCATCTTTATTTGAGTGGTTATCTTCATTGTTGTGCGATAACGGTATTATAATTATTGATACACCTAATTTAGAATATATTTCTTTAATGTATTTGGGTAACTTAGATAAGCAAAGGCGAGGCGAGAAGGTTGGCTTTCCCGCCCAAGAGCATCCAAATTTATCTAATAGTGAATTATTTGATATGCAAAGATGGGTAAATTTCAAACTTTTTTCTGGTTGCTCGCCGGGAGATTATCATTTTGGTTGCTTGGATGAGCCAAGTATTGCTAACTTTTTATATAATAGTGGGTTTAAATCTATTTTGATTTTTAATGGTAAATCATTAAGAGTTGTAGCTTATAAAGATACGAGTACTGGTATTCCTGCGTTGTTGGATTTAATTAAGAAAGATATGAAGGATTCGCAATGAAGTTTAGTAATAATAGATATCAAATATCGCCTACATTTCCTGGTATAATGGATAATATTGTTGATCGTACTATGGTAGATCGTGAAAAACTTAAACTTCATTACGAATATGCGATAAGAGCAAAATTTATGGAAGGTGCGATAGCAGAAGCAGGGGTCTGGCGTGGTGGTATTGTATATCTGTACGCGAGTGTAATTTTGGATAAAGCGATCTACGCTTTTGATTCGTGGGAAGGATTACCGGAGCCATCACTAGAGGATATGATAGGATTGGATAAACAAGAAATGCCACGCGGATGGGGAGCTTGTGATATGCCAAATGAATTACTTGGCAAATTTGGAAATCGTATAATTTTGCATAAAGGGTGGTTTAAAGATACTCTTCATCGAGTTGCTTATGAAAAATTTTGTTTGGTTCATATTGATTGCGATCAATATCAATCTGTACAAGATTGTTTGAACTTTTTTTATCCAAGAATGATTCCTGGTGGTTTTATACTAATCGATGATTACGGTTTTCGCCTTACTCCTGGAGCTACTTTGGCAGTAGATGAATTTTTTGATAAAATCGATATATTCAAATACAATACTTTCGGTGGATTATATATTGAACTCGCAAAATAAAATAAATTTGAACGACACCATAACGTATCCTATTAAAGAGCGAAAAAATAAAGTTGGTGTTTCCGATTTTGTATCTAATGAAATTGATCAAGATATTATAAATAATTTTCCAGAAATTTTAGCCGGCAATGATTTTCGAGATATTGTTAATGCTATAGCAGATGCTTATTATCACCACAAACCAGTGATTATGATGATAGGTGGGCATGTTATAAAATGTGGCCTTTCGCCTATTATTATTTCAATGATAAGAGATGGTATAATCACAAGTATTGCCATGAATGGTGGTGCAAGTATTCATGATTGTGAAATTGCAATGATAGGAGAAACATCGGAAGATGTAGGTAAAAACTTAAGAGATGGTAAGTTTGGGATGTGGACAGAAATTGGCGAGCTGATAAATCATGCAATATGTAATGGCGATCAAAGTATAGGCGAAGCTTTAGCAGCGCGATTAAATAACTCCAATATGTTATACAAAGATAAAAGTATACTTTCGTGCTCATATCGACACATACCAATAACCGTACATTCTGCTATTGGTGCTGATATAATTCATTATCATCCATCTTTTAGTGGAGAAAATTTCGGAAAAGCTAGTGCGATTGATTTGAATATTTTTATTGAGCAGATATCGAAACTATGCGACGGTGGTGCTGTATTAAATGTAGGGTCTGCTGTAATTATGCCAGAAATATTTATAAAGTCCTTGAATGTAGTTAAAAATTTAGGATTTGATGTGAAAAATTTTACTACAGTAAATTTTGATATGATTAAACATTATCGCCCTATGGAAAATATTGTAAGAAGGCCATCGGAATTAGGTGGTAAAGGGTATTTTATTGTTGGGCAGCACGAAATAATGATTCCATTATTAGCGAGTTGTGTAGCTAGTAGATTAGGGTTGAACGTAAGGTTTGGCGATGTTTAATTTGTATGATTTTTATTATAGTTACGCTAAACAACACGATCATTTTGTTCAATTTTCACATGAAAAATCTGGTACAGTTTGGATGCAAACAATGGTTACTCAAATTGGACAAATTCCTACATTTAGTTTGGTTATGCAAAATACTCCATTGCATCCAGGTGCGTATATTATTACTCATCTAGATGATCAGATTAAATTATTGGATAATGTTAAATATATTTTAATTGTAAGAGATCCGCGCGATTGCATACCATCTTTTAATAAAATGAATATTAAAAATCAATTATTAACGAATGAAGTTTGGAGCAATCGACAACATATATCAGATCAATGTAAAAAATGGGAAAGTTATTTTACATGCGGTTTGTTGGAAAAAGATATTATTATTATTCAATACGAACGCTTATGTTTGTATCCATTGGAAACATTAAATAAAGTAGTTGTTCATCTTGAAATTCCAATTATGCGTTCTGTGGAAAGCGTTGTGTTGGAATACGATATGGACGGAGGAAGAGGTAAAGAAATAAAAAATCCAGATTGGAGTTATTATAATATACATTGTAATAAATGGCAACAAGAGAAGCGATTGCCAGATTGGTATAATAACTATATTTATTCTTTGATTGGAGATACCATGCTCCATTATGGTTATCAACGTAATGGTCATTCTAAGAATTTGGTGTTAAAATGACAAAAATCACTACAATAATGTTGGGCTATTTCACAAGCACAGCCTTACGGTTTTTATCAAATATATCGCTTGCTTATATGCCAGTAGCAGTACATACTCTTTCGTTTGTAGAGTCGGTAGTACAAACAAAAAAAGAAGCATCGGTATTCAAGAGAGTGCGAAAGCGTGCAACAAGTTTTTCAAGGAGTTAATATGATGGTACTTCGAGATATGATCGAAAGGGTGCAACGTCGAATAGATGATAGGGCGTACTGGAATGATGATAGAGTAACGGCTTTACTCAATCAGCTCAAAGATGATATTGCCCAAGAACTTAAAGTTACCGCCAAGCGAAAATATATATTCGCATCTGTTCAAGGGCAGCAATCCTACGCCGTACCGCATGGATTTGTATCTAACGAGCTGCTTCATTACGGAACACCGCACTTTAACGAGATAGAAATCGTAGGCAGTCCGCGAGATTTTGAAAAAGGTAACTGGCAGGTCGATTTAGAGGGTGTACCTCGAATGGGATATATTTGGGGAGAAAGTGGTCGTAGGCAACTAACTATATACCCCACCTTTAATGGCGACGCAATTGAAATTACTTGGTGGTTTTATGGATGGCCAGAAGATATGACTCTCGATAACGACGAGCCACAATTTCCAACAGAATGGCATCCGTCGTTGCCTAAACTAGCAATCAATGAAGCTAAAGTAGATGATGATCAAATGAATTTATCCGATGCGGAAGTAATTAAAGCGAAAGAGATTAACAAGCTTCGTGGTATGGCATCTACTAATTTCTTAAACTCGCAAACAGTGAGTCAGCTTGCCAGTATAGATGAGGTATTTCCTGTTCGCGATGGCGAACCAATGAAGTTTAATATTACGACCGATGGTGGGATTTGGTAGAATGAATTTCGTATTAGAAAAAGCATTGGAGTGGTTTTGGGTGCTATGGATAGCAACCTTTATAGCCATTGCAATTATCGAAGTTATGAATTGGTAACAAAATGAACATTCGTAATATATCACATTTTGAAGGTTTGGATACTTCATCAGGCAGAGGCAAAGCGTCTTTGTTTACTCTGCTAGAGGCGAAGAATATTCGCACCCATAACGGCGAAGCAGTCAAGCGTAAAGGGCAACTTTATATATACGACGAAGAGCATGAACTCGATGGCGAAATCAATAGTATATACCAGTATAGTAGAGATGCTCTAGATACCAGCGAAACTCCGCCTGTTGAAACTGTGTACAGAGAGTATGTAGTATCCATTACGCATGATGATGGCACGATAGATTATTACGGGTGGGATGGAGAAGCAGCTAGCACAATTGATCGTATCAACGAAACGAGCGAAGAAGTAAGAATCGAAATGACATCTGATGATATGTGGTTGGCTCAATATAATGGGTGGGCGTGGGTAACTAATGGCTTAGATGCGATGTACAAATACGATGGCATTGATTTTCTAAAGGCGGGCATTGCCGCACCGACGCAAGCACCAACATTTGCCAGAACTGCCAACCCACTAACACCTCAATTTAATTCTCCATTTTTTAGAAAGTATAAATATCGATGGATAAGAATTGTTCGCGATGCTGACGGTATATACGAATATACTGCATCGCCATTCAGCCCAGAGTCAGTATCGCCTGATTTTCAGGGCAAGACAATGACGGTGACGTGCCAAAATTCTACAGATGAGCAAGTTAATTATATAGAACTTTACGGAACATTAGGCGGAGAGGATGCGACAGGACAAGATCTTGATGGTGGAACATGGTACAGAATAGATGCGGCACAAGGTGCGGGCAATGTAAATTATTCTGGAATGGATAATGATTTGGCCCCATCTCATACGGATATATATCCCGATGGTTATTTAGATGGCGTTACATTCGAGGCAGACATTAGCGAACTATGGGATTCTTCTTTCGATCAACCTTACGCCATATACCATCCAGAACTTGATACCGCAAATACTTGGCGCAATCCACCAGAAAGATTAAAGTATATTACTTATTATAAAGATAGGCTGTACGCCGTGAGTGCGGCCGATAGATCCCGACCTCTTTATAGCGACTTGGCAGAGCCGGAGTCCTGGCATTACGATAACTGGTTGGAAGTAAGAGTAGACGGAGGAGGATTTGTCACCGGATTTGTCGCTCACGGCAACAGCCTTTACATATTCAAAGATAGAGAAGTATGGGCATTGACTGGAGATCCAGATGCAAGCCCAACACTACAAGCTTTATCTGGTGGCGAAAGAACCGGTAGTCAAACAGAAATAGGGATAGGGTGTACCGCTCCTCGCTCCATTGCGACGTACGGGGAGGATTTGATTTTATTTTATTCATCGCTGTATGGAGTTTATAAAATTCAAAATGGACAAATTCTTCCAGTATCGCAAGGGCAGGATATTCTCGGCTTGAGTGATGATACTTCTGGCGTAGTATGGGTTGATAATAAAGGCGAGGTATTCTACACTTTATCCCCTCCATCTGGCGATGCTTGGGTGTTACATATTGGTAAAGGTTTTTGGTGGAATGATGAAAATATCAATGTCGCTTGTTTTTGCGTCGATAGAGATGGCCGCATTTTGGGTGGCTCTGGCGGTTTTGTCAACCGCTATTATCATCCAGACCAAACTGATGATAACGGGGTCTTATATTTCGGAGTTCTTAAAACGGCGTGGCTAGATTTGCGTCGCGCCAACGAGGATGCAATACTTCGCAAACTCCAGGTACAGAAAAAAGATTTACATCAAGGATGTTTTGTAATAGCCGAGAACGAGAGTGGCGATGAATATGCCTCTAATATAGAATCGGATACCAGATTCTTTGGAATTGATAATGTTAGTGGCCGTTTATTTTCCTACACCTTTACTTGGCTTGAAGGAATTATCGAATCTGTTACATCGCATTACAGACGGAGGCGAGGACATTGAGAATTTTCCACCCAGATGTAGATTGGCGACGAGTTGTAACGCATATTCCGCATGGTGTTTTTTCTGTTGTAATGATTTGCGAAGGATGGCGAGGTATTGCAATAGCTATTGTACATGCCTATTGGTTTATTCGATACGAAGAAAACGAGGATAAGCACACAGGCGATCAGGCATGGAAAGATAAGCTAGGGGCAATTATTGGATTGGTTGGTGCGGCGCTAGTTTGGAGGGTATTATTTTGAATACGAAAAAAATGATAGGACATCTCAGTAAACGGCATAGTGCGCCAGCTCGCAAACAAACTATAACAAGACGAGCAGCAGTAGCGGCGGCGACTCTTAATCAAACAATTGTAATAAGACAGGAAAGGAGTGGAAGATAACGATGGCTATAGCTCCAGCATTGGCTTCGATATTATTAAAGAGCAGCATGGCCAGAGAGCCAGAACCTCTTCCGTTTGGTTTCGATCCTCTGAACGATTCGGCTGTGCGCGCATCGATGGAAAGTCAAGGATTGGCCATACCGATTCAAAACGCTCCCGGATCAGATGTTCCTCAAGTACAGGTAGGCGCGCAACCGACCCCGATAGTTGGATTGCCCGGTCGAGGTGCAAAGATAGAAGAGGCGGCTAGGCAGGAGTTTCGGGCTAGTCAAGCGTCCATAGGGGCGCGCTTGGCGGCTGCGTTACGGGCTTCGGACATTGACGCTGCCTCCAGGGGCGTCCTAAGATCTGGCGGCCAGCAGGGGCGACGTGACGACCTCCGTATTGCCGCCATACAGGCCGGCGCACAGGCGCAGGGTAGTATAGCATTGGACAAATTGGGGCTGGAGCAAAGGGCAAAAGAAGCCCAGGACAGGTTCGATCTGACGGTCGCGCAGCTTAATGCACAGAAGTCTCAGGCTACAAATCAGCTTTATACGGAAGTAGCAAAACTGATGATAAAGAGTACTCCCGATCTTTTTAAGCTTTTTGGTGTTGGCAATCAGGATAACTTAGGCGTGGGCGATCAATCGCTACCTATTGGTTTTCTTGATGATTTTGGTGTAGGCACTCCAGAATTGTTTGACTCATTCGATGTCGGCGGTACAGCATAAGGATGTGATTATAAATGGGCAAATCTAAAGAATTGAGTTTTGAGCCTAGTAGAAAATTATCTTTTTTAACCGGACTTCTTCAAGGTATAGGCGAGTTAAAAGACGAAAGAGAGGCGCAAGAAACGGCGGCAGCCAAACAGCAAAACGCTTTACTGCCTCACCTGTTAAGACAGATGCAGTTTCAGCAAACGGAAACTCGAGAGGCGGAAGAGTTTAGAAGTGATATAAATTTGCGCCTTAGAAAAGAGGGGCGCGAGCGGGAAGAATTTCAGCAGACTTTTCAGTTCAAATTAAAAGAATTTGATTACCAAAAGGAAAGTGATAAATTACAGCGTGAATTTCAAATTGGGATTACTAATTTAGAGCAGCAAGGACGATTGACCCAAGATAATATTAATCATATGTTTACGCTGAAAATGCAAGAGATGGCAAATAAAGCCGCAGAGATTAGACAAAACGATCAGCAACTTTTTCTGAGCCAACAACAAGATGATAGGCAAACATTTGAAGAGCGCCAGCGAGTGAAAAGCGGAGGCTTCACAACGGCGGAGCGTGAAGCAAGCCAATCATTCAAGGAAATAGAAAATCAGCTAGATAGAGATTTACAAAGAGACTTGCGCGGTAAAGTGTTTGAAGATGCGGAGCAGGTAGTTTTAACCAATTACCAAAATGCTGCACAAGAATACAAAGATGTTATTAACTTGCTTGCCAATCCTGTAAATCTTGAGAATGAGTTTTTGAACAAACAAGCAGTAGTGGCTGCCGATGAGATGGCTAGATGGGGCGAACAGCTAATCCCTGTATATGAATCCAGAGGGCTTGCACCACCTTTAATACCTCCGACAATACAGCCGTTTGAAGATCGCGGGAAAGGTATTTTCAATCTCGAAAGAGATCAACCATTTGGATTTCTTCCGCGATTAGAAGTACCAACGGATGTCGAAACTGTTGACAAGCCTATCGAGGCTGTAGAAACAAAAGCTAGTCAAAAAGTATCCGCAGTTGAAAAAGAACTAACAACAAGTGGTGATGAGTTCAATCAATATGTGCAATCACTTCAAGCGCAGATGAAACAGCAAAAGAAAAAAAGTATTAAATTAGATGATCGAAGTAGAAAAATATTATTAGAAAAGGGGTTTGATACGGATGCCATCGAAAGAGCAGCCAGCGGTCGGTAATCTTTTTCCAGAAGAAGAACCGGCAATAGGTAGTTTATTTTCCGAAGAAGAACCGGCGACAGGCAATCTGTTTCCGCAAGCATCACAGGAGCGTCTAGGCGATATACCAGAGCGTTTGGATGCTGTTGCTCCGGAACAAACTGTGCCGTTAATCATGCAGGGTGGCGAAGAAACGTTGACTACATCTTTCGGGAAACAAGCTTTGGGCTCGTTTTTGAGTAATGTTATTAAAGCAGCGCAACTGGCAGATACTCCAAGAAGAATTACATCTAATATTCAAGAGTTAGAAATGCGGCATGGAACACCTATTCTTTTTAGAGCGGGAGAAACTGTTTTCGGAAAAGGGATACCGCACGAAGAGTTAGTACAAGCCTTTATCGATGGATGGCATGGCGAAGAATATTCAACCGTTGCCGAGCGCGCCGCAAAAATAGCTCTACCAGGCACACTCTATCCTAAAGTGGAAAAATGGATTGATAATCATGAGCGTTTTCCTGGTACACATATTAGAGTAGAGCCTTTTGTTACGGCTGGTGAATTTACTATCAATTTTGGTGCAGATTTATTGTGGGATGCTTTCTTTTGGGGAGGTGTGGGTAAAGCGGTTCTCAAAACTCCAGGCATTAGAGGGCTCTTTAATGATGTGCCAGATAGGATATTGCATAAAGGTTTTCAAGAATCTGTAAAGTGGAAAATAAATAAATACCAGATGTTTGATAATGTTGTAAATAACTTATCGAACGCTGGCAGATATGTTGGCAAAAATGGCGAGCGCGTTGGTAAGGTGTGGGCTGATGACGCGGCGGAGATAGCGGAAGTATGGGGCAAGGAATACGCCTTTAAACCGATACAAGGAGTATGGCCGCACGAACCATCGATAAAGGAATCTATCGAGCTTGCATCGCGTCGCGGTATTCCTGTAGAGTATGTGGACGATTTGCCAGAAGGTACTGTTGGTCGGTATAGCTATGTGCACAATAGTGAAGGGGATATTCTTAGCAAGAAGATAAAAATGTCTACTAACGCTAAGGATAAGTTGGGTAAGATATTAGATTTCATTCCGGATTGGACAATATCGACAGAAGGTCAAGTGTTTCTGCATGAACTTGGACACGATGTTTTTGTTACATCGCCAGTAGGGGCGCAAAATGCGTGGAAAAATCATATTGCCGATGCGAGACGCGAAATCTTAGAAGGGGCTAATGTAAAATACGATTTCGGGCCGGATAGCCCTCTAACGGGAACTAAAAAAGCATGGTGGACAGTTGGTGCAGAAGAGGTGGACGAGAAAGAAATCGTAGAAAAATTCAGTACAAAATACGGCTTCACTGTTGCCAGCCCGGACGAAGTATTTTCTGATATATTCGCCTTGATGAATAGCGGAGATGCTGGTAGGATTCACAATAGAATGGCCGCCGCGTACATAGACTTTATGAAAGCATCGGATGTTCCCTATATCGATGTAAATGATGTAAAGAAAACTTTAATGGCTAGAGAGTTTATAGAGCAAGTTACCAGTTCTACGGTAAAAAAATCAGGCTTTGAAGGCGGGGCAGACATAACCGTTAAGCCTTTTGTGAGTAAATCTAAATTGAATAAACAAATCGAAGCAATCAATCATGGTAGGCTTGTAAAGCTAGATGAATTAACACCACATCAAATACAATCCGTAGCTGCTGATATTACAGTTGCCGCCAATGCCCCCAAAAACTTTAGTGCATGGGTATCTGCCGGGAGTATGGGTGGTATTCCATCGTGGCGTATGTATGAAATAATGGGCATACCGGAGGCCTACAAACTAATAGACGATGCTATGACTGTATCTACTATAGCTCATGCCAAAAGATCTGATTGGGTGTTTAATATGAAAAAACAATTCAAAAAGAATTTTGGCGAAACGTGGACAGACGATAGCATATACGATGATATAGCATCTCGGTTTGCAGATGAAGGGCCGGAAGCAATACTTGAGGGTGCAGAAGATGTTAGTCCAGAAATTATATCTTATATTCGTTCGGCTGTTGAAGCCGATAGAGATTTGCACTGGAATCCAATGGCAGACATTTTAGAAGAGGCGGGCCTAATAGGCAAAGGACTTGATATTGATGATTTGCCAGCACGTCATGAATTTTACTTTCATAGAAGAAATTTTAGGCATGATATTATAAAACGCATTGGAGCTGGCAAAGGAGTGCTACCATCTGATTACAGAATACAAAGAGCTATGGCAAAAAAACTTCCAAAGGGTGTATCTGCACCAGAGGTAATTGCGCGCTCTGCTAATGAAAACGTATTCAGAAGAGACTGGTCTAATATTACTTCGATGGCCTATCGAGAATCTTTACGAAAGGTTTACTTTGAGCCAGCCGCATCGCGCATGGATGGCATACTAAATTTACTAGATGGTGCTGTCAAAGATGAGGCTAAAGAATATTCTACTAACTGGATTCGCCATGTGCGCGGTATGCCATCGACATGGGATTCTAAATTAAACAGATTAAATAAAAAAGTATTTGGCCCGGCTTATTCACATGTATTTGGTAAAGAAATGAGCGAGCGTTCATTTGAACGATTTGCAGGAGAAATGCGAAAACTTGCTTACGGAGGTACAATAAGTTTCAATACGCGCTCGCTGATTAAGCAGGGATTTCAATCTCAACTAACAATTGCGACCATCGGAAATAAAGCCACTTTAGCTGGATGGGAATCTATGTTTACGCCCGGAGGCAAGCAGCTTCTTAAACATTTTCCAGTTACCGTCGGTGGGAATAGATTGGCTATGTCTAGTTTTGATATATCTTCTAAAGAAGGATTGAGTAAACTAACAACAACCTATGCCAATGCGATTAAATTTGGGGCCAAACCATTCTCTGCTGTTGATATGTATATGAATGTAGCTGGCGCGGGTAATGGTGCATTGTTTTATATTGCTAATAATTCACAAGCTAATCTTAATCGAGTGATAGAGTACGCTGCTAAAAAATCTGTTCAGAAAAAATTAACTCCACAAAATTTTTGGGATACATTGGCAAGCATGGCGGATGACGGACTAATAGATGACTGGATTGATATGGCAAATAGGAATATAAAGGTTACGCAATTCTCTTATAATCCTTGGGATATGCCAGCGCATCTATGGAGTGCGGTAGGGAAAAACACTTTACAATTCACCAATTGGCCTTCTCATTTTTTCGGTGCATTTATACCACAAATGTATCGACAAGCAGTAAAGGGCGTGAATGTATTTGGATTACGATCAACGGCCGCACAGAGGATAGCTCCATTTTCTTACATCACCAAGATGGCAGCTATTTCTGCTGTTGCTCGCGGTATGGGATACAACATGGATTATCTTGCAGTTACCGGCCCATTACCTACGGGGCGCGTTGGAGGATTTTTTGAATTACCTGTACCGGTTACGCCATCAACAGAGATGGCTATTGTATTAGGCAATATAGCGGTAGGTGCATTGGAATCGATAGGCGAACAAGATTCAGATAGATTGAAAAGTGGTATTAAATCTTTGCCAAAAGCAATGCAGCCGTATATTTTAGCTGGCAATACGTTGTCTCGAATCAATACTGTACGAGTCGGAGAAGCCCCTATAGATTTTATCTTTTTGCCAAAAACAAGAGAGCAAAAAAGAGAAGCCACATCCTTAGAGAGGCTTCCCGGATTGCGTACAGGATTGGAACCTTTGGATTAAAACTCAGCTACTGCTGCTCCTCCTTTATGCTATTTACTAAACCAGTTAATTCGTCACTGATTTTATCTAGTTTAGCTATCAAATCTGAATAACGAATAACGTTCAGTGGTGAATTTAACCTCTTGCCAGCCAACTGCTCTAGTTTGATTTTTATAGCATTAGTGGTGTTTAGTGGAAATATAGTTTCATACAACATCTACTCCAGCACTCCTTTCAAATCTTTAATATTAAATATAGCGTACACCTCTGGATGGCCTAGATACGTAAAGGTGATGGCCGGTATTCCGTGACCATA
>Ga0255048_10000771_pt1 | contig 23804 bp, 18 predicted proteins | sample JV7_2_2_MG_FD_183619 | JGI IMG/M metagenome (GOLD analysis project Ga0255048, IMG submission 183619) | Seawater microbial communities from Jervis Inlet, British Columbia, Canada - JV7_2_2 | ecosystem: Environmental > Aquatic > Marine > Inlet | place: Canada: British Columbia | collected 2016-10-06
GTAACCAAGATTTTCCATACGACGCAGAACGTAGCTGCGACGCACCGTGGCTTCGTCGGCGCTCGATACCGGGTTGTAATCCGACGGCGCAGGCAAGACGCCGGCGAGCGTTGCGGCTTCGGCAATGTTGATGTCAGCGAGGTTCTTATTAAAGTAAACCTGCGACGCGGCAGCTACGCCGTACGCCCGCTGACCAAAGAACATCTTGTTCAGAAAGAACGCCATGATCTGTTCTTTGCTGAATTCCTGTTCGATCTGGTAAGCGAGAAAGGCCTCTCGTAACTTGCGAATAAAGGATTGTTCGAGCGAGAGGAAATAGGATCGGGCGAGTTGCTGGGTCAAAGTACTGCCGCCGCCCGAGATTTCCCCGGTCAGCAGCAAGGACGATAGCGCGCGCAGCACGCCACGATAGTCGATACCGGGATGTACGAAGAAGCGCCGGTCCTCGGCCGCGACAAACGCGTCCACGACATGCGCCGGTACTTCATCATAGGTCACTGGAATGCGCCGCCGCTCACCGATCTCGCTGATCAGGTGGCCGTCACGGCTGAAAATGCGCAGTGGCACTTCGAGTCGAATGTCGCGGATAGTCTCTGCGGCCGGCAGACTCGGCGATGCGTAGTAATACGCGCCGATGACCCCCGCAACGCAGCCGATGGCAAGCACACTGCCGAGCCCTGTTAGCGCGATAAACCAGCGCAACAGGCGCTGGCGCATCGATTTGCTCATTTTTCGGCGCATTTTCGGCGTGTTTTGCATATTGCTCAGTGTTTCCGGGCAAATACCGCGCTGGCGGCATCGCCACTCATTCTATTAATAAAGGATGTTGATCTGACAATGTGGCAATCCAGGGGCAAAAGACCTCTGGCCCGCCGGGCCCAGGGCGCAGATGATAGCGAGCGAAGACCGTGGGCCGCAATGTTGCCGCAAATCCAGCGCAAATTCCCCTAAAAATGCCCAAATCGGCCGGTTCGGGCCTTGTGTCGGAGTCGTCCACCCGGGGCACGAACCAGTTCACGGAATGGTACCGGCTTGACCAGTACCATATGGATCGTTGGATCGTGAACAAAGTCACGTTTTATTTAACATTTTGTTGATATATAGTTAAATCGAATTGCTCAGGTCCAGACTACATTAGACTCGCAACTTACCGACCTAGAAGGAAAAATACGTGTTTTTCGGCAAAAAATCTCAACCGCTGTTGGGCCTCGATATCACGACATCGTCGGTCAAGCTGATCGAGCTTTCCCAGACGGGAAAGCGCTTTCGAGTCGAGTCGTATTCTGCGGAGCCCACGCCTCCAAGTTCGGTCAATGAAAAGGCAATCGTTGATGCCAAGGCCGTAGGAGAGGCAATCCGCCGCGCGGTCAAGCGGGCCGGCGCAAAAGCAACCGATGTCGCTGTAGCAATAAGTGGTGACGCGGCCATTACCAAGGTCATTCAGATGCCCTCGAGCCTCTCGGAAAGAGATCTCGAAGGTCAGGTCGAAATTCAGGCTGACCAGTACATTCCGTTCCCGATGGAAGAAGTCAGCTTTGACTATGAAGTTGTTGGCCCGAACGAAAAGGACCCGGAACTCATGGACGTGCTGCTCGTTGCAACGCGTACGGACAACGTCGACCAGCGCAAGGCCGCAGTAAATGCAGCCGGGCTGGTCGCACATGTCGTCGACGTTGAGGCTTTTGCGCTTGAAAATGCTTGTGCATTGCTCAGCCATCAGATTCCGGACAACGGCATGGGACAATCGGTGGCCGTTGTCGATATCGGCGCCAGCAGCACAACCTTCAGCGTGCTCGCCGATCTCAAGGTCATATACACGCGTGACTTTAACTTCGGCGGCCAGCAACTGACCGAGGAAATCATGCGGACCTATGGTCTGTCGATGGAGGATGCCGGACGCGCCAAGAAGCAGGGCGGTCTGCCAAGTAACTACCAACCTGAAGTGCTGGAACCGTTTATCGACGACATGACGCAGCAGGTAAGTCGTTCCTTGCAGTTCTACCTGGCCTCAGGTGGTGGTCGCGAGCAACCAGACATGATTCTTGTTTGTGGCGGTTGCGCCAACATCCCGGGAATCGCAGACGTCATTTCGAGCCGCGTTGGAATTCCGACAGAAATTGGTGATCCACTCGGCCAGATGAAGATTTCATCCAAGGCAAAATCACAGGGCGTGCACAAAGATGCAACCGCACTGTTGACTGCCTGCGGACTTGCATTGAGGAGCTTCGACTAATATGCCACGGATTAATCTACTCCCCTGGCGCGAGGCCGAGCGCAAAAAGCGTCAACGAGACTTTGGTGTCGCGTTGGTCGGCGGCGTTGTTATTGCGATCGTCTGCGTGCTTGGCACGATCTTCGTGTTTTCGCAAATGATCGAGAATCAGGACATTCGCAACGCAAGGCTGACCACCGAGATTAAAAAGGTCGATGAAAAGATCGAGAAGATCGCAGATCTGGAGCGCCGCAAGGAACGACTGCTGGCGCGCATGGAAATCATTGAACAGCTACAGAAAAGCCGCCCGGAGATCGTGCATCTGTTTGATGAGATGGCGCGACAAATTCCCGAAGGCGTCTATCTTACTGGTATGAAGCAAACCGGCTCAAAAGTTGAAGTGCGCGGCATCGCTCAATCGAGTACGCGAGTGTCAGCGCTGATGCGTCAGGTTGATGCCTCGGACTGGATGGCTGACCCGGAAGTTGAACGTGTAGAGACGACAACGTCCGGCGCATCACGTCAGGCTGAATTCATCGTCAATCTCAAGCAAGAGCATAAGGTCGACGGCGAGGAGGAACAAGAATGAACGTCGTTGAAGAACTCAAGAGGCTAGACGTCAACGACGTCGGCCGCTGGCCACTCGTGTTTCGTGCCGCTGTCATCGTCATTGTGTTTGCCGCGGTAACAGGCCTCGGCATTTACTGGACGATCATCAAGGACAAGGCGCCGCAGTTGCAGCGTGCACAGGCGGACGAGGAAACGCTTCTGCAGACGTTTGATATCAAGATGCGCAAAGCGGTTAACTATGATGAGTACGTGAAGCAGCTGGAAGAGATCAAGCAGGGCTTTGGCACGATGTTGCGCCAACTGCCGGGTGAGACAGAAATTCCAAGCCTGATTGTAGATATTTCGCAAACCGGACTGGCTGCAGGTCTGCAAGAAAAGCTGTTTCAGCCGCAAGGTGAAGTGCCCAAAGATTTCTACGCCGAGAAGCCGATCAAGATTCGCTTGTCAGGCAGCTATCATGAAATCGCAAACTTCGTCAGCGGAGTCGCAGCATTGCCGCGAATCGTGACGCTGCACGACATCAACATTACACCCGAGGATCAGGATACTTTTGATCGTCTGAGCCTCGAAGTGACCGCAAAAACCTACCGCTACATCGATGAAGAGGAAGACCAGATATGAGTGCCCTTCTATCGATTCGTAACGGTATGATCCTGGTGTTGCTCGCGGCTGGAATGAGCGCCTGCACCGGCGACAATGACGATCTTGACGAAAAGATCAATGCGATCAAGGCCATTCAGTCTACCTTCGTCGAGCCGCTGCCGGAAATTACGCCTTACCAAAGCTTCACCTATGTTGCGGATGCCGAGATGATACGCTCGCCGTTCATACCCGATACGCCGCAGGTTAATGCTACCGGGCCGGGCGGCGGCCCGCGTCCGATCATAGATCGGAGCCCCGAGTTTCTGGAAGGCTTCCCACTCGACACGTTGCGCATGGTCGGAACGCTGGATATCAGCGCGACGATGTACGGGCTTGTACAAACATCTGACGGTTTGATTCACCGTGTCGTGCCCGGCAACTACATGGGCCATAACGACGGACGAATTATCGGAATAACAGAATCAGAAATCGACATGGTTGAAATTATCTCTGACGGGATCGGCGGCTACATTGAGAGAGATGCCGCCATTAGTCTTTCAGACTAAAACAGATATGCACTGGGAGTGTGGAATGATGCTCAATATTAAACAGACGGTCGGTCACCTCACGGTGCTAAAGCTGGCTGCCTTGTCACAGGCTTTGTTGCTGCTGTTCGTGGGAATGACCGCGAACGCACAGGAAGGCAACCGCCTACAGGACATTCAGGTCCAGTCACTGCCCGGCCAAAGAATCGAGTTGCGGCTGATCATGAGCGACACGGCCCCGGAGCCGCTGGCATTTACGATCGATAATCCGGCTCGGATCGCTCTCGATCTGCCGGATACGGCCCTGGGACTCACATCACGGCGTCGCGACGTTAATCTCGGTCCGCTGGCTACGGTATTGACTGCAGAAGCGAACGGTCGTACGAGAGTGGTTCTCAACCTCGACCAGATGGTTAGCTACGAGACGCGCCGCAGCGGCAATACAGTCATTATTACGCTCGGTGACGGAGACGATTACAGCGAAAACGCAACCCAGTTCGCCAGTGCTGCCGCATCTTCATCGGCAGCCCCAACACAGAGCTATAGCGGTTCCGGTGCTGCGCGTGCGATCTCAAGCGTTGATTTCCGCCGCACACGTGATGGCGGTGGTCGAGTCGTTGTGAACCTGACGGACCCATCTACACCGGTTGATATTCGCCAGGAAGGTGGCCGCGTCGTTGCTGTTTTCAAAGATACGAGCTTGCCCGCAGAATTGATGCGCCGGCTCGATGTCGTGGATTTCGCAACACCGGTTACTACCGTCGACGCACTGCGGACCAATCTCGATGCGCGTATCGTTATTTCGGCTGATGGCAAGTACGAGCAACTTGCTTATCAATCGGACAACGAATTCACTATCGAGATCAATCCGGTTGCAGAGGACGTAGAGGCATCAAGCCTGTTCTCCGAGACCAAAGAATATGAAGGCCAGCGCCTAACCCTGAATTTCCAGGACATCGAAACACGCGCTGTACTGCAGCTACTTGCCGAAACGTCGGGTCGCAACATTGTTGTGTCGGACACAGTACAAGGCAACGTCACGCTACGCTTGCGCAACGTGCCCTGGGACCAGGCGCTCGATATTGTCATGACGACCAAGGGTCTGGACATGCGCCAGAACGGTAACGTCATCATCGTTGCTCCGGCTGAAGAAATCGCGGCACGCGAGACAGCTGACCTCGAAGCGCAACATGCGATTAGTGAGCTCGAACCGCTGTATTCGGAGTTCCTGCAGGTCAACTATGCGAAAGCCGGTGATCTTGCAGATCTGATTAGCGCTGATGGTGGCAACTCGTTGTTGTCGGATCGCGGCAGTATCGCGGTTGACGATCGCACCAACACACTGTTGGTACAGGACACGGCAGAGCGCTTGCAAAACGTTCGCCGCATGGTTCGTACACTGGATGTTCCGATCAAGCAGGTGCTGATCGAAACGCGCATTGTTGTCGTTAACGATGACTTCAGTCGTGACCTCGGCGTTCGCCTCGGCGTAACCGGCCTACATGAAAGTGGTAGCGGCAGCGGTGGCGTTTTCGTGTCGGGCACCGGGTCCGGTACGGATACGATGGTCGGCTCCGCGCTCGATAATCTTGGAGATCCGGCTAACGGCACGATCTTCCCTATCGAAGTGCCGACGCTTGGCAATCGCTACAACGTTAACGTTCCGATTGCAGATGCCGCTGGTCGCTTCTCTCTGGCGGTTCTGGAGTCTGACTACCTGGTAGACCTCGAACTGACGGCGCTGGAAGCAGAAGGCCGCGGTGAGATTGTATCGACACCGCGTGTCATCACGGCGAATCAGAAAGAAGCCAGCATCGAGCAGGGTGTGGAAATTCCGTACCAGCAATCGGCATCTTCCGGCGCAACGACCATTCAGTTCAAGAAGGCGGTATTGAGCCTTACGGTTACGCCGCAGATCACACCGGACAACAACATCATCATGGACCTGCGAGTTCACAAGGATAATGTTGGTGAAATTATTTCGACTGGTGGCCTTGGCGGCACGGTACCGAGTATTGATACACGCTCCGTTGAGACCCAGGTTCTTGTTGCTGACGGCCAGACGGTTGTTCTGGGTGGCATCTACGAAACAGAACGTCGTGAGACGATCAAAAAAGTACCATTCCTGGGTGATATCCCGGTCCTCGGTGCGCTGTTCCGTAGCACACAACGGGTCAACAACAAGGCAGAGCTGCTGATATTCGTGACACCACGAATTCTGGAAGAAGGCTCAAGCATCTACTAATACTAGTAGAACTGGGAACGGTAGTATGGGGGACAGTTACCGAAAGAAACTGTCCCCTAATTCCTAAAGGAAACTGTCCCCTAAGTCTTATATGAGTCCGCAAAACCTATTCTTGATAGGCCCTATGGGTGCAGGAAAGTCAGCCGTCGGTCGGCAGCTTGCCAAGATGCTGCACCTCTCTTTCCTGGATAGCGATGATGAAATCGAGACGCGTACCGGCGTCGACATTCCATTCATCTTCGAGAAAGAGGGTGAGGACGGCTTCCGCAAACGAGAGGCCAAGGTCATCGATGACCTGTCTGCGATGGACGGTATTGTTCTCGCCACCGGTGGCGGGGCGGTCGTAAGCGCACAAAACCGCAGCCATTTGGGCGCCAGGGGCTTCGTTGTGTATCTCTATACGACCGTGGACCAGCAGGTGGTCAGAACGCTTAGAGGTCGCGAGCGCCCGATGCTCGCAAATGGCGACAGCCGCCAGATTCTTGAGGACCTGATGGCGGCACGCGATCCGTTGTACCGTGAAATTGCCGATTTGATCGTCGAAACCGACGGTCGAAAAGTCAAGGCGGTAGCAAACGAGATATTGGAAAGGTTGTAAGGAAAGAATTCACGGCCGGGGCACTTCTCTCCCTCATGGCTCGCGATGCTGCGCTTTACTTCGGTCGATAATCGCCCCGGCCGTGAATTCTTTCCGGTAACCTATCCGGATGGCCGCAAACCGAACAATCAACGTTGAACTTGGAGATCGGAGTTATCCGATTGTCATTGGCAACGGGCTACTTGGTGGTTCGTTCGATTTGACGGATTACATTGCCGGACCCGATTGCCTGGTTGTCAGCAATGAGATGGTCGCGCCACTGTATCTCGACATGCTCAAGGACAACCTGGCTGGCAAGACGATTGACACGATCACATTGCCGGACGGAGAGTCATTCAAGACAACCGACACGCTGCACATGATTCTCGACAAGCTCGTCGATATCGGTGCCAATCGTGATATCACAGTTATCGCGCTCGGTGGCGGCGTGGTCGGTGACATCGCTGGTTTCGCCGCGGCCAGTTATATGCGAGGTGTCGGCTTTATCCAGGTGCCGACGACTTTGCTTGCGCAGGTCGACTCATCCGTTGGCGGCAAGACCGGCATCAACCATGCACAGGGTAAGAATCTGATTGGCGCCTTTTACCAGCCAGGTATCGTCGTGATCGATACTGAAACATTAACCACACTTCCTGATCGTGAACTCAAGGCCGGCCTGGCCGAAGTAATTAAGTATGGCGCGATCGTCGACCTGGAATTTCTGGGCTGGCTTGAAGACAACATCGACGCGTTGCTGAACCGCGATGCGGCGGCGCTGGCGTATGCGATCGAGCGCTCATGCGAGCTCAAGTCTGCGGTGGTTGCAGAAGACGAACGTGAGTCAGGGCGTCGCGCAATACTTAACTTCGGTCATACTTTTGGCCATGCAATTGAAAACTGTCTTGGTTACGGCGAGTGGTTGCACGGCGAGGCAGTAGCAGCAGGCATGGTGATGGCGGCGGCCCTTAGTGGCATCGATGAGGAGAGCGAAAAACGTCTACGGACGTTAATCGAGCGTGCCGGCCTGCCGATCGCTCCGCCTGAGATCGCGGCAGATAAACTACTGGACGCAATAGGTCGGGACAAAAAAGTGCAGCAAAAAGAGCTTCGGTTTGTGTTGCTGCGGCAGCTGGGTGACGCATTTATGACCTCGGAGTTCGATGAGGCGAGGCTGCACAAAATCTGCGCTGCGAGCGTTTGATGTCGATGGCGTCTTACGCGGCCGACGAAACGCAGAGCCAGGGCCGGCGGTACGATGAACCCGGGTCGCGATACCGCGGCGAATTCCAGCGCGATCGCGATCGTATTATCCACTCAACAGCATTCCGCCGCCTCGTCTACAAGACGCAGGTGTTCGTCAACCACGAGGGCGACCTGTACCGCACACGCATGACGCACTCACTCGAGGTTGCACAAGTCGCGCGCACCGTTGCCGTTGCGTTGCAACTCAACGAACCACTAACCGAAGCGATTTGCCTGGCACATGATCTTGGGCATACGCCGTTTGGTCATGCAGGTCAGGACGAACTGAATGCCTGCATGCGCGACTTCGGCGGCTTTGAGCACAATCTGCAGTCACTCAGGGTTGTGGATGAACTGGAAGCAAAATACGCTGACTTTCCCGGCCTCAATCTTATGTTCGAAACGCGCGAAGGCATTCTCAAGCATTGCTCAAACAAAAATGCACGCGAACTCGGTGAAATCGGCAAACGCTTCCTGAATCGCGAACAGCCCGGACTTGAGGGACAGCTCGCGAATATTGCAGATGCTATTGCTTACAACAATCACGATGTCGATGATGGATTTCGCGCGGGTTTGCTGAGTCTCGAGCAACTGTGTGAGCAACCACTTTTCGGCCCACGTTACGACGAAGTTCACGCACTCTATCCCGATCTCGAGGATCGTCGCCTGATCTACGAGATCATTCGACGCATGATCGACACGGTGATTACGGACCTGATCGAAAACACGCAACGCAACATAGAGGCGGCAAAGCCGCAGTCAATCGATGACGTTCGCAAGGCAGGAAAAGCGCTGGTAGTCCTGTCCGATGATATCTACGAGCAACACGTTTCGCTCAAACGCTTTCTCAACAAGCATCTCTATTCGCATGAGAAGAAACTGGAGATGACCTACACGGCGCAGGCGATCGTACGGGAGCTATTCGAAACCTACACCACCGATATTGGCAGTATGCCGGACGAGTTTTCAAATCGGGCCGAACAACAGGACGAAAAGGGTAAGGCCCGCGTTGTCGCCGACTACATTGCAGGCATGACAGATCGCTTTGCGATTGCGGAACACGAACGCATCACGGGCTGATAGAATGCGCGGCGCCGGTAACGAACCGGCGAACCGGATTGAGGCTGCAGATTGACTGACAAAAACATCACCGCAAGAGACCGCCTGATATTTGCCATGGACGTGCCCGATTGCAACCGGGCGCGAGAACTGGCTACAGAGCTGGGCGATTCGGTTACGTTTTATAAGATAGGCCTCGAACTCATGATGAGTGGCGGCTACTTTGAGTTGCTCGAGTGGTTGTTGGCGCGTGACAAGAAAGTGTTTTGTGACCTGAAATTTTTCGACATACCGGCAACGGTTGGTTCGGCCGTCAGGCAGCTCAAAGATCGTGGGGCTAGTTTTGTAACAGTGCATGGCAATCAGTCGATCATGGAAGCGGCGGCACAGAACAAAGGCGATACGCTCAAGGTTCTTGGCGTAACAGTGCTGACGAGCCTCGATCGTGGCGATCTCGACGATCTCGGCTTCGATTGTGATGTCGAGGATCTCGTCATTTCACGGGCGAAGCGGGCACTGGAAGCAGGCTGTGACGGTGTAATCTCATCAGGTCTCGAAGTACCGAAGCTCCGGGCGCAAATCGATTCCAGGTTGCTGGTTGTCACGCCAGGCATCCGTCCGGTCGACAACAAGCCCGCCGGCGACCAAAAACGCGTGGTCACGGTTGAAACTGCGTTCGCCAATGGCGCCGATTACATCGTCATTGGCCGTCCGATACGCGACGCGGACGATCCGCGCGCGGCAGCCGAAGCAATCCAGGCGACCATCGCCGCACAGGTTGGAAGCTAATGGCGGCCCTCGAAAACGACTTGTTGTTGCGTGCTCTGCTGCGCGAAAAAATCGATCGCACGCCGGTATGGATCATGCGCCAGGCGGGTCGTTACTTGCCCGAATATCGCGAGGTTCGCGGGCAGGCCGGTGATTTCATGAGTGTTTGCTCAAACCCGGATCTCGCCTGTGAGGTTACCCTGCAACCGTTGCGGCGCTACAAGCTGGATGCGGCGATATTGTTTTCTGACATTCTTACTATTCCCGATGCCATGGGTCTGGGTCTGTATTTCGAACCCGGCGAGGGGCCCAGATTCGAGCGGGCAGTCCGGTCGGCAGCCGATATTCGCAACCTGAAACGGCCGGATGTTGAACAGAAGCTAGGGTATGTATTCGAAGCGGTACGCACGATTCGACGAGAGTTAAACGGCAGTGTTCCGCTGATCGGTTTTGCCGGTAGCCCGTGGACGGTTGCGACTTATATGGTCGAAGGACGCTCCAGTCGGGACTTCGCGACGATCAAGGGTCTGGCCGCGGAAGACCCGGCCGCCATTGTGTCCCTGCTTGATATGGTTGCTGATACCACGACAGACTATCTGAATGCCCAGGTCGCAGCCGGCGCACAGGCCATCATGGTATTCGATACCTGGGGCGGTGCGCTTGAAGCGGACGACTATCGTCGCTTCTCGCTTGCGAGCATGCAGAAAATTGTGGATGGCCTGACACGTGAAAATGACGGTCGGCGTGTGCCGGTAATCCTGTTCACGAAGGGTGCCGGGTCGCTGCTGACCGATATGGCAGAGACAGGCTGCGATGCGCTTGGTGTGGACTGGACAACTGATCTCGCAACCGCGCGGAAATATGTCAATGACCGGGTCGCCCTGCAAGGCAACCTCGATCCGGCGACGCTGCGCGAATCGCCGGACGTCATTCGGCAGGGCGTGGCAGATGTCCTCGAGAGCTATGGCACCGGGCCGGGGCACGTCTTCAATCTCGGCCACGGCATCACGCCCGATATCGACCCCGAGCACCTCGGCGTGCTGGTTGACGCAGTACACGAACTAAGTCCGAAGTATCACCAGTAGGAGGGCCTTTAGGCCCGATAAGCTCCGGGTGGGAGGGCCTTTAGGCCCGATAAGCTCCGGGTGGGAAGGCCTTTAGGCCCGAAAAGCTCCGGGTGGGAAGGCCTTTAGGCCCGAAAAGCTTCGAGTAGGAGGGCCTTTAGGCCCGGAAAGCTTCGAGTAGGAGGGCCTTTAGGCCCGAAAATCCCAAATTACAATCAAGCTTTTCAGCGATATCAACGCAAAAATGTGTTGGTGCATGACGATAATCCCCACAGCAGAAGCTTACGCCACGGCCGCTACTCGGAGCCGGGTCGAATCTACTTCATTACATCAAGCAGTGAACGGCGAGCACGAATCTTCGAGAAATCCGAACACGCCATCGTGTTGCTGAAGGAATGTAAACTGCAGCAAGAAAAGGGTGATTGTGAAAGCCTGGCAATTGTCGTGATGCCTGATCACTTTCATTGGCTTCTGCGGTTAGGAAAGGGCAGAACATTGCAACAAATTGTCGGTTCCATGAAGGGACGCAGCGCCAAGAGAATAAATGAGCTGCGTAGTAATCAGGGACAAATCTGGCAGGCCGGTTTTCACGACCATGCTATTCGAAGAGATGAAGACCTGGAGGCGGCGGCAACATACTTAATTCACAACCCTGTAAGGGCGGGGATTGTGGATAACTTTCACGAATATCCGTTTTGGAGTTCGATTTGGCACGACCGGAACTGTAGGAAGGCCTTCAGGCCCGAAACTTCTCGCGGCTAAAGCCGCTCCTACAAAAACCCGCCCTACAGTATTTCTACCTCGATGATCGAACACTGTTGAACGACGTTGGCAGTGACGCCACCGTGTGTCTCGGCCGGGGCCCAGACAGGTGTGCCGAACTTGAACGATTCCATGTGTTTGCCACCGTCGGCGTCGTTCTGCATCCAGGCGCAGGGGTTCAGGTAAACGATCACGCGATCGGGGTGGGCATGCAGCGGCGGTGTTTCGCCGGGGCGAATTGTTTTCTTCAGGACACGAACTTTCTCGTTCTCGAATGCCAATTCGTAAATATGCGGTGCAACACGAGCGGGGTCGAGTGCTGGCGGTGTCGCCGCCATGCCGGCAACGAAGGCCAGGCATAACAGCAGGGCTAGCAATCCTGAGTGGATACGCATTTCAATCCTCAATCATTAAATGAATTTTCAAAATTTGTCGCGGCTAAAGCCGCTCCTACGCTCCTAATTAAGGGTCGCGGAGCGCGCGGCGCAGGATCTTGCCGACGTTGGTCTTTGGCAGCTCGTCGCGGAATTCAACGGCGCGGGGGCGCTTGTAATTGGTCAGGTTTTCGCGGCAGTAGTCGAGGACGTCCTGTTCACTAACGCCATCATGCTTGCGCACGGCGTAAACCATGACCACTTCACCGGAGCGCTCGTCAGCTATACCGATGGCCGCAGCCTCCAGGATGCCCTCCATTTCGACAATAACGTTTTCTATTTCATTCGGATAGACGTTGAAGCCCGACACCAGGATCATGTCCTTCTTACGGTCCTCAATGAAAAGATAGCCGTCTTCGTCGGCGCGGCCAACATCGCCAGTACGCAGCCAGCCACCGGGCAGCATGACCTTGTCGGTCTCCTCAGGTCGTTGCCAGTAGCCCTCCATTACCTGCGGGCCTTTCAGACATATTTCGCCAACCTCATTTGTCGGCAGTTCCGCGCCGCCGTCGTCGCGAATGCTGACCCTGGTGGATGGCAATGGCAGTCCAATCGAGCCCGAAAATTCGTGGCCAATTGGGTTGACGATTGCGGCCGGCGAGGTCTCGGTCAGCCCATAGCCCTGCAATATTGGTGTTCCGGTTCGCTCCCGCCACTCCTTGGCGACAGCCGGCTGTACGGCCATGCCACCGCCGATGCAAACCCGCAGCGAGCTGAAATCGACGCCAGCAAGGGCCTTCGTATGCAGAAGTGCGGCGAACATCGTGTTTACAGCGGTAAACAGGTTAAAGCGAAACCGCCCCATTTCCTTTGCGAAGGCTTCAAAGTCCCTGGGGTTGGTAATCAGGACATTCAATCCACCCTGCGCCATGACAGTCAGGCAATTGCCTTGTAACGAAAAGATGTGGTACAGCGGTAATGCAGTGATCGCGATAATGGAGTCGAATTCGGTGTAGGCACCCGCCTGCCACGCGATCGTTTGTTGAACATTGCAAACCATATTGCGGTGACTGAGCATCGCGCCTTTCGAAACGCCGGTCGTACCGCCCGTGTATTGCAGGAAGGCGATGTCGGCGAAGCCGAGCTCGACGGGTGTCAGTTGTTGTGACGCTCCGATTTTGAGCGCTGTCTTGAAGCGGCAATTGCCGGGCAAGTCAAACTTTGGCACGGACTTCTTGACGTGCCGCAAGACAAAGTTGGTTAGCACGCCCTTAGGAAAATTGAGCAAGTCGCCGATGCCGGTTAGCACAACCTGCTGCACGGCAGCGCGTTCAATGATGTCCTGCAGAACGTGCGCGAAGTTTTCAAGAATCACAATACACTTCGCGCCCGAGTCACTGAGCTGGTGTTCGAGCTCTCGTGCCGTGTACATCGGGTTAACGTTGACGACAACCAGGCCCGCGCGAAATATGCCGCACAACACGACCGGGTACTGCAGGATGTTGGGCAACATTATCGCCACCCGCTCGCCGCGTGTGAGGCCCAATGTGTGTTGCAGATAACAGGCGAACTGCATTGAGAGCTTGTCCAGCTGCGCATAGCTCATCGTCGTGCCCATGTTCGTGTACGACGGACGATCCGGGTGCTTTTCGAAGGCAGCCTCGAACATTTCGCGGATCGATCGAAATTCGGATGGGGGTATCTCTTCGGGTATCCCTTCCGGGTAGGATTTAAGCCATGGTTTTTCCAATACCGTACCCCTAGTCAGTTAATGCCGCGTTGATCACAGGCCACGCATTATCCAGCAAGATCGGCTGCGCCGTGGCATTTGGATGAATTCCATCGGATTGCATCAGTTTCTCGTTCAGGGCAACGCCCTCCATGAAAAACTCGATCCAGGGTACATCGAGCTCGTCTGCGAGCTGGCGGAAGACGTCGTCGAATTCATCGATATATCGCTGGCCGTAGTTCGGCGGAATGCGTATCCCGAGCAACACCACCGCAGCGCCTGAATCGGTGCTGGCCTTGATGATCTTGTGCAGATTGCCACGCATGCGGCTGGCCGGGATGCCGCGCAAGCCGTCATTGCCACCGAGTTCGAGAATGATTAACGAGGGCGCGAATGTCTCGATCGCCTGGGCGATTCTCGCGGCGCCGCTTTCGGTCGTATCGCCACCAATACTGGCGTTAACCACCCGATGTTCGTACCCTTGTTCTTCCAGCCTCGACTGCAACAATGTGGCCCAGGACTGGTCAACGTCTATACCGTGTCCGGCACTCAGGCTGTCACCGAATACGAGGACGGTCGGAGCATCCGCTCCGTATACATGAACGCTTAACAACACCAGCAAAAAGGCAATAAATCGACGCATGGATAATCAGTCACTCAATGGCGCGGCAGTTCTCGAGGCCCGTGGGATTAGCAAACAGGTTAGCAGTCCCGAGGGCCCTCTGACCATTCTTTCCGCGGTAAGTTTTTCGATCTCCAGTGGTGAATCTGTGGCGGTTGTGGGGCCGTCCGGCGCAGGCAAGTCGACACTGCTCGCCTTGCTGGCAGGTCTGGATTTGCCGACTGAAGGACATGTCGTTCTCAATAGTCATAATCTTGGCGAACTCGATGAAGACGGGCGCGCCCGCATTCGTGCCGAAAGTGTGGGCTTTGTTTTCCAATCTTTTCATCTCGTGCCGTCACTCAACGCGCTTGAGAACGTCATGTTGCCGCTTGAGCTTGCCGGTGTAGATGATGCACGGGCGGCTTCGCACACGATCATCGAACAGGTGGGACTGAGTGATCGGTGGCGGCATTATCCAGCGCAGCTTTCGGGCGGCGAGAAGCAACGCGTCGCCATCGCGCGAGCGTTTGCGACGGAGCCCGCCGTGTTGTTTGCAGATGAGCCAACTGGCAATCTTGATAGCCGCACGGGGTTAAACATCATGAACCTGATGTTCGAGCTCAATCAGGAGTCCTCTACAACCCTGGTCCTGGTCACGCATGACCGGTCAATTGCACAACGATGCAATCGAATCCTGACGCTCGATGCCGGTTTGCTGGTCGACGACAGCAAGGGATCGCAATGAAGGCAATCGCTTTCGCTATTCGCAGCTTCAGGCGTGAACTGCGCTCAGGCGAGGTCATCGTCCTGCTCTCGGCAGTGGCGTTAGCGGTCGGTGTGTTGACTGCAGTAGGGTTTCTCACAGACCGCATCGGCAAGGCAGTGGCGCGGCAGGCGAATGAGGTACTGGCGGCAGACCTGCGCCTGCGCTCGCAGGAACCCGTGCCGGCCACCTGGCAGGAAGCTGCGTTGCAGCACGGCCTGCAAATTGCGGAGACGCAGACATTTCCGAGCGTGGTGTTTGCCGATGAGCTCAGCGCCCTGGCGACGATCAAGGCCGTCAGTGACAGTTATCCGCTGCGCGGTGCCGTGCGAGTGTCGGACACACTCTTTGGCGAGCAACGAACGGTTGATTCGATTCCACCGCGCGGCGAAGTATGGGCGGACGGTGCGTTTCTGGCACGAGTCGATGCTGATGTAGGCGACGAGGTTCTGGTTGGTGAATCATCGCTATTGGTATCCGCTGTTCTGACCTATCGGCCCGATCAGTCGGTTGGCTTTGCCTCGCTGGCACCCTCCTTGCTGGTCAATATCGGGGACATTCCGGATACCAGGCTGATAGGTGAGGGCAGCCGTGTTGGCTACGCGTTGCTGGTCGCGGGCGACGACACCGATGTTGATGCCTTCTTTGCCGCAATTGAAGACGAGTTGCCTGACGCGATCAGGGCATCCAACCGCGAAGAAAGCAGCGAGCGAGCCTACAACGCTGCAGATCGCGCACAACGATTCCTTTCTCTAACCGCGGTAATCAGTTTGTTGCTCAGTGCTGTTGCAGTGTCGATGTCGGCACGCCGTTTCGCGCATCGGCGTATGGATACCGTGGCATTGATGAAAAGTCTCGGCGCGACGCAGCGCTTCGTGATCTCAGTGGCCGTGATGCAACTGATGATGCTGGGCGTGCTCGGCGTACTTGTCGGCAGCGTGGTCGGTTTCGCTGCGGAAGAGGCACTTTCCTGGGTTCTTGCCGACATCATTGCGGCCGATCTGCCCAATGCTGGACTGATGCCCGTCATTTTGGCCAGCGGCAGTGCGCTCGTGCTGCTCGCAGGGTTCGCGCTGCCATCTTTGTTTCAACTTCGCAACACACCACCGCTGCGCATCTTGCGGCACGACATGATGCCGCCGGCACCGTCACGCGTGCTGGTCGCCGGCTTGTCGCTCGCGGCGGTTGCTGCACTGCTGTACCGGTCGGTCGGCGACGCGACAATGCTGTTGATCTTGCTGGGTGGCATCGTTGTCATCGCCACAGCGCTCTACCTGGTAGGCCGGATCCTGGTGGCGACGATGGGACGGTTTCGCTCCGGGGTCGGCGTTGCCTGGCGTTATGGCCTCGCGAACGTCGCGCGACGGGGTCGTGCAAGTGCCGTGCAAGTCGTCGCGTTCGGGCTCGGACTGACGATGTTGCTGTTATTGACGATTGTGCGCACCGACCTGTTGCAAGGCTGGCGGCAAACAATTGATGACGACGCACCCAATCATTTCATGATCAACATACAACCGCACGAGCTTGATTCCGTGGCCACGATTTTCGAAACCGCTGGCATCGACCGGCCAGCGTTCGTGCCGCTGGTGCGCGCGAGGATGGCGACAATTAATGACGAAGATGTGAAAACCCGCAGTTATCCGGATCCAGGCGGAAAGTGGATGGCGAACCGGGAAGCGAACCTGTCTTTTGCAGCAAAATTGTCGGCGAGCAACGAGATTATCGAGGGCGAGTGGTGGCCTGAAGATTACTCCGGTCCGCCGTTGGTGTCGGTGGAAGAGGAGGCGGCCATGGAAACCGGCCTTGGCCTCGGCGACAAGATCGTATTCATGATTGCCGGGCAGGAGGTGGAACTGACAATCTCGAGCATCCGGCGCGTTAACTGGGATTCGTTTCAGCCAAATTTCTTCATGCTGCTGTCACCCGGTGCGCTTGACAAAATGCCCACCACCTACATCTCGGCATTGCGCCTGGGAGAGCAACAGCAGTCGGTGTTGATTTCGTTGGTACGTACTCACCCGAGTATTTCTGTGATCGATATCGACGCCATCCTGCAGCAGGTTCGCGGCATCATCGAGAAGGCCAGTCTCGCAATACAGGCCGTATTCGTGTTCACGCTGGCCGCGGGTATTGCAGTGTTGTTTGCCGCAGTGCAATCGACCATCGATGAACGGCGCTTCGAAAGTGCGATGCTACGTGCGCTCGGTGCTCGCAAACGCACGGTGTTCGCCGGCGTCATGACGGAGTTCGCAGCCCTCGGCCTGGCCGCCGGGGTGCTCGCGTCGGCCGGGGCATCGGCGCTGGCAGCCATAGTCGCAGTGAAGCTGTTCGAGTTGCCGTATGAATTCAATCCATGGTTATGGGTGGCAGGCATCATCGCCGGCGTTACGGTAGTTTGTGCAAGTGGCTTCGTGGCCGCTCGCAGCGCCATCAACTCGCCGCCCGTTGAGGTACTGAGAGCGGCATGAATACCGTGGAAACACTTTCCTGCGGTTTTGTGCTCGCACGGCTTACAGAGGAAGGCCGCGTTACCTTGATGTTGCGTGCCTACCATCATTGGGACTTTCCCAAAGGACTGCGTGAAGAGGGCGAGCAGGCAATCGAAGCGGCAAAGCGCGAAGTTGGCGAGGAAACCGGCATCAACGACCTCGACATGGACTGGGGTGAGCGCTTTCTCGAAACCGGGCCGTACAGCCGCGGCAAGACAGCGCGCTACTACCTGGCAAGCACAGAATGTGCGGAGGTCGTCATGGGACCCTCACCCGAAACCGGCGAGCCCGAACACCATGAGTGGCGCTGGGTGAGCTTCGATGAGGCCTACGATCTGGCATCACCACGGGTTAGAAACGTTGTACAGTGGGCGAGACAGATAATAGGGGCATAGGGGCTGCTGTTGCGCTTGCGACGACTCGCATTTTGGTCCGGTTTCGGGCTGCTGGCACTGATTGTGTTTGTGATCAGCTGGCTACTATTGGCGGATCTCGGCAGCTTCAAACCACAAATCGAACGCTGGGCCAGCGAAAAGACCGGCCGGCAGGTGTCGATCAACGGCGAACTGCACATGAACCTGGCCCGCCATAGCTCTGTCGTTGCCGAAGACATTCACATGAGCAACGCCGCGTGGGCGGAACACGCGGAGATGATAAGCATCGGACGTGTCGAAGTGCGGCTCGATCTGCGCTCCGTTTTCAGTGGACCCATTATTGTCGAGCTGATTGACCTCGATGACGCAAAACTTCTGCTGGCCAGGCCAGATGATGGCGACCCGAACTGGACCTTGCCAAAACAGGAAGCGGAGCAGCAAGAGGAACACCCCGAAAAGAAAGGTATTTTGTTCGAGCAAATCGACATTGATCGGGTACAGCTGACCTACAGCTCACCGCAACGTGCCAAGCCGATCGATTTGCATATTGAACAGTTCAGTCAAGTTCATCGAGAAGACGATTTTCTCGATGTTTCGTTCAGCGGTACACTCAATGGCCGCCAGGTACAACTGGATGGCGAAGTCGGCACCTGGGCCGCGTTGCTCGCACGCAAAGATGTCGAATTTGATCTCGATGCACGACTTGATACGTTCGAATACAGTAGCGACGGTTACATCGACGATCTGCTGCGACCGCACCGGCCGCGGCTGAACTTCACCGCAAAAGCACCGGATATTAACGACCTGCTACGAGTACTCGGGGTTCCTGAAGAGGGCAGTGGTGAAATCGATCTGTCCGGGTCGCTGCTGCCGGAGGTCGACGGCCCATTGGTACTCGACGTCAAAGGCCAGCTCGGACGGGCCGAGATCGAGGCAAGCGGCGCCTTTTCCGATCTGCAGGACCTCGAGGAAATGGATATCGACCTGCTGGCCTCGGGTGAGGACGTTCGCCCCATTCTTAGAGCCATCGGCATACACCAAACCAAAGAATCGCCATTCATGGTGAATATCGATGCACAGCGACACGGCAATTCCTTCGTAATTGAAAAAGCAGACATGCTGTTTGGCGAAGCTAAATTCGGCTTGTCGGCGCATGTACCGAATTTTCCTGACATCGACGACGCAATCATACAGTTGCAAATTAACGGCCCCGATATCGAGCGCTTTCGTGAGGTATTTAATCTCCCGGGCGCGGCGACCGGCGCGTTTTCAATCGGTTTTACGATTGACGTTGCCGACGACGGTATTGAGATTCTGAATCTTGATCTGAAGTCCTCACTGGGCGAGTTGCATGCTGACGGTAGCCTGGGTCAGAAGCCCGACTATTTCGGAACGACCCTTAATTTTCGTCTGACGAGTGACAGTCTCGGCAAGTTCGCGGGGGCATATGGAATAAAGAAACTGCCTGATTCGCCGCTGGTGGTAACCGGAAGTGCGGAGTATGGGCCCGACGGCATTCGTAGCCTCGATTCACTGACGGCTACCGTTCACGAAGTGTCTGTAAAGTTCGACGGACTGATCAAGCCGGTACGAGGCGCGCTCGGTTCCGACCTCGACTTCCGCCTTGTTGGACCGGACCTGTCCGAGATGATCGCGGCGTTTGCGCCGAGCGAAATGGTGCCCGCCCAGCCCTTTGATGTTGCAGGTCAATTACAGATGCGCAGTGATGGCTACCGGTTTCGTGACGTCAGCGGCAGCATTGGCGAGTCTGAAATCAAGGTCGATGGATTATTGGTGCCACGAGGAGGTATCACTGGCAGCCGTTTCGATTTCGAGGCGACCGGCCCCGCGTTTGAGGAGCTGATCGATAAGATCGGTGATCTTGAAGTAATTCCCGGGCCATACGATTTTTCCGGTCGCATCGAAATCAAACCTGATCTTATCGCCCTCGAAGATTTCGAGCTGCACCGTGCGGGCGGTGACGTCGACCTGAATCTTGAACTCGGCATTCCAGCCGCACGCCGTTGGGCCAATTTCGATCTGCGTGCCAAGGGACCTGATATTCGAACCATCCTGCGAGGCGTTAAGGACTTCGCGGCGGACGAGGCGTCGTTTGCCATCGACCTGCGTGGCGAGCGGCGTGGCAAAGACTGGACGATCAGGCGATTTGATGTCGGTGTCGGCGATGCGCGCATGACGGCCAGCGGGGAGCTTGATTTCGATGGAGATGATTCAGCAACCCAATTCGAATTGAATATCGACATTCCGAGCACAGCGACACTGGGCTCGATGCATGGTCATCGCATGCGGGCGCAGGCGTTTACCTTGGACGCACATGTCAGCGGCGGCGATGGCGTACTGGAGATTGTCGACATGATTGCGACGCTCGGCGCCAGTGACGTTAATGGCGATATTCGATACGTGGTGGGCGACATTCCCGAGCTGACCATCGACATCGAGTCGGACTCCATCATTTTCGCACCATTGCTTGACGAGCGAGAGCAGGAATACGATCCGGAGCCCGAGTTCGACGACGGCCGCCTGATCCCCGCTTTCACTGTGCCATTCGATGCCATGGCAAAGCTAAACGCCAGCATTGAAGTTGACATTGGCGAGCTGCGAAGAGACACCCTGCATATTCGGGATATCGTTCTACGGTCCAGTCTGCGCGATGGCATATTTGAAGTAACCGAGGCCGGGTTCCAGGCAAAGTCCGGGGCCGTTAGCGCGCGCGCCCGGCTTGCGCCGCAAGGCGGCGAGGGCAGCGCCGCGATAGAGCTGGTAGCGCGAGAGTTCGCGTTGGGTATGGCAGAGCTCAATCAGGATCTTGCCATGACTGGCGACATCGACATCAACCTGGAGTCAACAGGCCCTGACCTGCGCTCGCTATTCGGTAACGCGACCGGTGTGTTCTTCGTCAATACGCGTGGCGGCCGGGTGGTCAACAACAGGTTCATGCACGCACTTTATGGCGATATGCTTAACGAAATTCTTGGCACGATCAACCCATTCCGCAAGAATTCGCCATATACCAATTTCGCCTGCGTCATATTGCCGGTGGAGATCAATTCAGGTGTGATGACGAGTCAGCCCAACTCACTGGTTAGCACCGACAAAATTCGAATTGTGCTGAAATCCGAAATCGATCTCAAAACTGAGTCGATCCGGATGAATGTTCGTACGACTCCGAAAAAGGGCATAAGCATCAGTGCAGGCGAGTTGGTTAATCCCTACATAAAGGTTGTCGGGACGCTGGCATCGCCAGGCCTGGCCGTCGATGAGAAGGGCGTACTGCTATCCGGGGGCGCGGCAGTTGCAACGGGCGGCCTGTCGATGCTGGCGCGGGCAGCCTGGAATCGACTGTCGCGGGCGAAAGATCCGTGCGCAGAAACAGCAAGCGAGGGAATGGAGGCACTGAGCGCCAGGTTCTCGGATATCCAGGTCACAATAATTGAACCTGAACCAATGCAGGTGGAATAGGCGAACAACGTGAATTCAAGGTTCAAATTTGCCATCCTTGCCGCGGCGATCGGAATACTCGCGGGCTGCGCGAGTATCGACTTCGATTACCCGCGGACGGAGTCGTTCGCGCTCAAGGAGACCAGCGATACCTACCTCGGTGAACACCTGACCGACGTCGTCGCGCGCAAACCGGAGGGACAATCGGGTTTCTATCCCTTGGCCAACGGCATCGACGCGCTCGCGACGCGACTATTGCTTATCGAGCGGGCAGAAAAAAGCGTCGATGTTCAGTACTACCTGATCAAGAGCGATCTGGTCGGCAACACATTCATCCATGTCCTGGTACGGGCCGCGGACCGCGGCGTGCGAGTCCGCTTGTTACTCGACGACATCATGACGGCGGGATATGACGCAGGCATGGCCGCGCTCGATTCGCACCCCAACATCGAGATTCGCGTGTTCAATCCGTTCAACAGAGGCTCCGCTGGCCGAACGCTCGGTGCGCTGGGGAGCTTTTCGCGAATCAACCGCCGCATGCACAACAAGTCCGTTACGGTAGACAACCAGGTCACGATAATCGGTGGCAGGAATATTGCGAATCAATACTTCGGGGCCGAGGAGAAGAAGAAGTACGGTGATCTGGATGTGGCCGGCATTGGACCGGTAGTCGATGACGTTTCAGCGATGTTCGACGCTTACTGGAATCACGAATCGGCCATTCCCGTGTTAGGCGTTGTCGAGCCGCTCGCGGAGCCCGAGGCTGAAATGCAACGGGTACGCACGGCTCTCGATCTTGCGTATCAGGAAATTCGCGATTCCAAATACGCGCAAGCCGTTGAGCACAGCTATTACGAGTACGTTCACAAGGACGACAGCATATTCGAGTGGGCACCGTATGAGCTTGTCTACGACTCGCCGGACAAGAGCATCAAATCGGAAGCAGACGAGGCCGCTTCGATTACGACGCCATTACGCGCATCGTTACTAACAGCCGAGAGCGAATTACTGATCATCTCGCCGTATTTCGTACCGAGAAAGGCAGGCATCGAGGCGCTCGCGGCCCTGGAGGAGCGAGGTATCGACGTGACGATCATTACCAATTCGCTCGCGGCGAACAATCAATTCGCGGTGCATGCCGGCTATGGCCCGTCCCGCAAACCGCTGCTTCGAAGCGGCGTCAAGATCTATGAGGTGCGTCCCGATGCGAACATCGCTGGTTCCGAGTTCGTGGCCGTCAGCGGCGCCACGGCAACGTTGCACACGAAGGCGTTCGTCGTTGATCGCAAGTCCGTCTTCATAGGATCATTCAACTTCGATCCGCGCTCGGCGAATCTCAATACTGAGCTCGGGGTCATTATTCATGACCCGAAGCTGGCGCAATTATTTGCTGACGAAATTGTCGCCGCCTATCCGATAGAGACTTACGAGGTCTATCTCAACGACAAGGAAAAGCTGCGATGGCGCAGCTTCAGGACGGGGCAGGAAGTCATCTACGACAAAGAACCGGAAACAACATGGGGTCAACGCTTTGCGGTTGGAGTCGTGCGTATTCTGCCCGTGCGCGGGCAGCTCTGACTATTTATTACTGGAATGAACTTCGCGCTGCGGGAACGGGATGGTAATTCCCTCCGCATCGAAACGCAGTTTGACGGTGCGAAGCAGGTCCCAGTAGGTATCCCAGTAGTCGTCGGTTTTGACCCAGGGCCGAACCACAAAATTGACCGATGATTCGGCGAGCTCGTGCAGCTTGATCATCGGCTCGGGGTCGTCGAGCACGGCCTCGTGCTCCCGCACGATCTCGGCCAGAATCTTCTCGACCTTTTCGACATCGTCGCTGTAAGCGACGCCGAACATCAAATCGACGCGTCGAGTCTTTTGTGCCGTCACGTTGGTGATCACGTTGCTCCAGATCAGGTTGTTCGGCACCACCAGCACCTGATTATCGATGGTCTTGAAAGTCGTATTGACCAGGCTCATGTGACTAACTTCGCCGCTGACAGCGCCTGCCGTGACAAAATCACCCACGTCAAACGGGCGATAAATAAGAATCAGCATTCCCGACGCGAAATTTGAAAGCGTGTCCTGCAAAGCAAAGCCGATGATGAAGCCGGCTATACCCAAGCCAGCAAGCAACGGGCCCAGCGATATGCCGATCTGCGACAACGCAATCAGTATGCCCAGGAGTACGATCAGGTTTCGCGCAGTCGCAACGATCATTTCGCGAAGCAGGGCAGACAGGCGGACCTTGGACGAGCTTAGCGCCTTCTTCGTTAGCGACTGCACGATACGGCCAAGGCGCGAAAACAGGAACAGAATCAAGACCACGACGAACAGGCGGAATAGCAGTCGAGGTCCCTCGGTCTTCGCGAGATCGGCCAGCAAT
>Ga0255048_10000774_pt1 | contig 23758 bp, 36 predicted proteins | sample JV7_2_2_MG_FD_183619 | JGI IMG/M metagenome (GOLD analysis project Ga0255048, IMG submission 183619) | Seawater microbial communities from Jervis Inlet, British Columbia, Canada - JV7_2_2 | ecosystem: Environmental > Aquatic > Marine > Inlet | place: Canada: British Columbia | collected 2016-10-06
ATAAGTCGCTCGTTGCGTCGACTGTTAGCGCACCGGATCCGCTTGATACTTCGGTGACGGCCTGCGCCACCCCGTCAATGTAAAACGCGCTGCCGCCACTCGCTGGCGATGTCAAGCTAACAGCGACATGTACCATCACGTCCGCTGTAAGGGCCGCCGTAGTTCGGTGGTCCATATTGCCGCCAGCCGATTGGGCGTAGCACCGAAGGTTTAGCCCGGCCGTCAGGCAAAACGCTTTCTCGTAATCACCTTTGGCAATAATGCCACTCGCTACCCCGGTAGTGGGCGCAATCCAAGCGGACATGGAAAACGATTCGAAGTCATCAAACACGGAATCGGCATTACTCAGGTGGTCGGAATTACCCGCCGTAAACCCCACGGACGGGATACCCTGCGGACCGCCTGCCAAAGCAAACACGGGCTTGTCCGTCGCTTCGGCCATGTCGTAGCCCGCCACCAGGTCCAACCAGCTCGCAACGTCCGCAGCACCGGCTACCCCGATTCCACGCCGTGGATCCCAGTACCCGATGGCTCCCAAGTCGAGTGCCACGGGCCTGCCTGGCGTTCGCCAGAACGTCTCCGCCCAAACTTGCGCGGCCGCGATACTTGCGTTATAGCGAGTCCGGTTTTCCGCACCTATATTGAATCCCACGGTCAATCCCCTTCTACCGCTGTTTTGATTTGTTCCAGGGTCACGTTGGCCTGGTCGATTTTCAACTCTGCCCGGGCGTGGTCCGTGTCCACCTCCGCGCGGAAATCCGGACTCGGATATTGTTGGGTCTGGATCTTAAGCAACGTCGCATCCATCGATTCTAGGGTGGTCCCGGTCCGGTCCATCATTTGTATCTGGGCCCGGACCACTGGCGGGAGGTTCAAGTATCCCAGAACCAATGTCCCCACCATGAAAACCCCAGGGATTCCCACCATTTGCAGAATCCCCACCCATTCCTTGACACTCACGCCCCAGATGGTCTTCACCACCACCGCCTCCGCCGCCTCCGGTTGTTTTGCCATCTTTGTCCCGTTATCGCAAAGGGGGACCCCTCCCAGGGTCCCCCACGTGATTTGTCCGAATTGTTGTCAAGCAAACAGCGCAAACAGTTGTAGCAAGAATGGCATAATGGCCGCAAAAAATTCGGCCATGCCACTCCAGTCCAATTGCGGATCCGCCCACCCTTCAGGATGCGCGTCACTCGCGCACGCAATCAGGTAAGCTATGCGCTCATCGTCACTCATGGCGGCCAGGTCCACGCCCTCACGTCCGGCCTGGATGGCATAGCCAACCAGGTGGCGATTGAGAAGTCCCAACCGCCGCCGGTTTTTGCGGGTTAAATGTCCTTTTGTTGCTTCCACCTGGGCCAAACTTGACCCCAACACTTGCAAGTCCATTGGCATAAGAAAACCACCCCATCACTCGTTAAATGGCCTGGCCCGCCACGCGCACGGCATAGGCCCCATAGGCCCAATTGACCCGCCGCATATCAAGACGGCCATACCCCTGATCACCCCACGCGCCCCAGCTATTTAGGTACTCCGCCTCCACCAGGGACTTGAGGGACGTGAAGACCACGCTATGGCCCTCCCATCCAAAGACCACGGGGAGGCCCGCAATCAGGCAACTCCCAATCTCATCCACGGAGGTGACGTCATAGAATTCTTCGATGCGATGGCGGAGCGCCGCGTCATACGCTTCCGCGCTTGGCCTGGTCCGCCATCCCTTGTCCCGGTCCCATACTGACCTGGGCGCTATGCCGATCTCCCGGGCCAGTCGTAGATTCTCATCGATGGAGCTACCACGATCCACGCCACCGGATGAGTGGTAATACAAGAACCACGGATTGAGGGGGACGCGTTCCATGCCCGCCATCACTTCCGCGATCTCCACGGCCTTCTCCGTGGACTCCGTGGCGCAACTCCCCACGCCGTTCTGGTCATTGGGCACGCCACCAAACGGCCGCAAGTCCACCTTGTCAATCCAAGGGGTCCACTCCTGGTGAGGAATAATGTCGATCTTGTCCGCCGCCATGGGTGACCACTCACCAGGCTTGGACTTGCGGACCAGACACCCCGTCTTTTTTCCGGGAGGGATTATCAAGCTACTCATACCCCAACACCTCCGCGATACCGTCCAGGGTGGCGGGCATCTTAGCGACGCCAACGACCGAACCATCTGTTTTGTCCAGGCTTACCAACACGGGCAGCGCTAGGTTGGCCTCACGTACCGCCTGGGCAATTGTCGGCGGGAGTAAGTCCTGGTCTTTCAAGTCCACGCGTTGGGCCTGGCCCGCTGGCCACCGGAGGCGGAGCTGTTGGAATAGATAGGCCTGGGCCGGTGTTCGGTCCTGCGTCTCCTCCACGATTATCCCCCACCGATTTCCCGGTGGGGGTGGCGGAGGGTCCGGCGGGTCCACCTTCCCGGTGACCGTAAACGGGGCCTCCTCCTTGACCCAATCCCACCCTACCAGGACTATCTCCCCCTGGTCATTCGCTTGGACTTGAATCCACATAACCTCGTAGGTCAACAGGTACTCACCAGGCGCGGCCCAGATGGCCACCTGGTTGGAGCCAGGCGGTTGCCAGAGTTGGGCCCCCACGCATCGAAACCCGGGGCCCTTCACCTCCGCGCCGTCTGGGATACTTTGCCCGATTGACGCCACGATCTTGGCGCGGTCTTTGTGTTCCGGGGCAATTTTGATCTGGGCCCAGAGAGGGCCGGAGAGGACAAGAAACGCCAGGCAGGACGCCAGCAATCGGAACATGGAAAAGGCCTCCGTGGGTGCGTTGTGGCCAGAGTGCTCACCCACAGAGGACCAAGTCCGCGCGTTTATGTCAAGAGCTGGGGGGGCTAGTCGTCCGCCGCTTTCTTCTTGGCCGCCTTCTTGGCGGGTTTCGAAGCCGCTTTTTTTTTCGCCACGTTAGTCCTCACTTTCCAAACAGTCCAGGCAGATGGCCGCCAGGCCATCCTCCACGGTAATCACCGGAAACCCGCAGGACTCGCACGAGTCCAACACCAGGCCACTCCGGGCCGCCACGCGTTCCACGTCCGTCTTGGCGTTGGTCACCTCCACCTCAATGTGGCCGCCGCCACGCCGATCCCTGGCCCCCACCATCCACCGGAGAGTTTTTATTACCCGCCACGAGTCGTCCGCGATAACACGGGCCGCGCGGAGTCCGTCCAGGATGGCCTTTAGTTGGTTGTCCGGATCAAATAATCGATCCGATGGCCGCCAAATTATCAGCTCCACGGAAAGGGGACCGCGCAGAGGTAGCGGTGGGCGGCCACCCTGATTATTGACCGCCACCGCCACCTCCTCCTTGAACACCTTACCGGCCTTGGTCAACACCATTCGCATACCGCCGCGCGGACCCGTGAACGGTTTGTAATAGTCGTTGACCGATGGCGGCCAGGGGAGGCGGTATCGATACACGTACACTCCGGCCGGGTCAATTGTCACTGGGCCCTCCCTTCTCCGGTTGCGATGCCAACCAGTGGTCACAATGGAGCCAATGGTCCTCCAGGGCCTCCGCCAGTCGTTCGGAGAATCGATCCACGGACGCGGTCAAGTCGTTCGGCTCCTCCTCACTCACGCATGGCGTCCGCAGAATGTTACAAATGAGACCCCGCAAACGCGTATCGACCAGGCCCAGCAAGTCCGTCATGGCCGTAGTCATTTTGATAGCCTGGCCCAACAAAGGGACGTCCTCCGGCGGGGCCACGATATGCTTGCGAATACTCATAGCGGGCCACCGCCTTCCGCGTCCAGGCAGACTTGGCAGGCCTCCGGGGCCTCCCCGTGCGAACACGTGGGGTCCGGCTGGATTAGGTCCGCCAGGTCCGTCTCCCGCTCCGCCACCAGCTCCGCCGCCGCGTTGGCCACGTCCTCCTTGGTGAGTCCGTGGGGCAAACCCTCCGCCGGTTGCGGATAACGCGCTCCCGCCCCGGTCGCCCCGTAGCTGGCCGCCTCCGCCGCCTTCATGCAAACCGCACACCCGCCCCACTCGATCCCGTGCGGACAATGGTTCCACGCGTCACTGGTGGCCGCGGGTCTCCCTTGCAAGATGGCCGTGGCCAGCTCCGCTTCCGTCTTGATCTCATGGACGCCCGATAGCGGCCCGGACTCCGCCACCGTCTCCTCATGGTCCGCCACCGTCTCCTCATGGTCCACCCCCGGGACCCAGATGGGGCGCGGCGGGTCCTCCACTCCCAACCGCGCCGGGTTCAGCAAGTCCATGGCCTCATCCACGGACGCCACCAGGGACTCCGCCGCCTTGCGGATAATCCGTTCCCGGTGGTCCGATATCACCTCCCCCTTGAATCGATCCAGGGAGGCCAACAGCTCCGCCTCCGCCGCCGCCATCCGTCGCCCCAGTTGAAAGAATCGTACACTCATTTTGGGAACTCCTCATCAGTGCGGTCCAGGTTGGTTGATTGGACTTGCTGGAAGCTAGACCGCGCTACCTCCAACATAGCCACGTCAAACTGGGGACTCTCGTCCCACTCCATAACCGTTTGCACCAGGTCCGCGTAGGAGATCAGTGGAAACCCGGCGGACCAAATGGGCGCGGATCTCAATGGATGCGCTTTGCCCTTGGCACAATCGCAACGGATCATACACGTGGCCAGGCGCTCGCACGTCCCCGCTTTGAGCGCCGCGATTGTCCTGGGGTTCAACACCTCCACCAGCGCGTAGTCCATGCAACGCGGACAGGAGGCCACCAGGATACCGCCCACGAGTTTTGGCCCGTACGTGTCATCGATCCCGTGGGGGCCGCCTTCGGTCTGGCGGACCAGCTCAGCCACGCGCCTGGCGTGGGACCCGTACCCCTGGGGTTGATCCGGCAGCGCGTAGAGTAAATCGGTGGCCTCCCGTAGCTTGACCAGCTCCAGGCCGTAGAGGGTCCGGCCGATATGTTTGACCTGGTCCGGATTGGTCCGGAGCCATTTGCCAAACCCCGGATAGGCCCCGGCGTGATACTCCAACCAGGCGGCCAGGGTTTCTTCACTCATGGCCCTGGCCCTCCTCAAATAGCTTGCGCTGGCCACGGTCGCGGACCGCCTGGTCCACCTCCCGCTCCAAGGCCTTGGACTTGCGTAGCTCATCCGTTCCACGCGTCTTAAAATACTGCCGTTGCGCCTCACGCATCTTGGCAACCAGGTCATAAATATCCACGCTCACTCCCCTTTTTTGAACAGGTCCCGGATCGCGGCTTGGTCCGGAGTTGGTTGGTTGGAGGCCGGGGCCCCGTTGCCACCTGGCCGTGGTCCGCCGCGTTCCGCGTCCCAGCGTTTCTGCCGTGCGTTCCACTGGGAGGCCGCCGCCTTCCAATCTTTCATGGCCGCGCCCTTGGCCAGCTTCCACCCACGGGCCTGGTAATAGCTCCAGAAGTCCTCCGGGTCCGTGGCCGATAGTCCGGCCGTCTCCACGTGGACCTTGACCTGGTCAACAGAGGGGGGGCGGAAGGCGGTCCCCCTCTTACTTCTTACCTTCTTGGTCTTCTTGGTCTTCTTGTGGTGTGTGTCCGATGGTGTGTCCGATGGTGTGTCCGATGGTGTGTCCGATGGTGTGTCCGATGGTGTGTCAATGGTTGACACACCCTCCGCCTGGTACTTCTCCCAGTTTATGACGGTCACGAGCGTACATTTTGCAGACGGTTCCATCGTGATGCACTCCAGGTCCACCAGGGTCTGGAGTCTCCGCCGGAGGGTGTTGACGGATATCCGCAAGTCCGCCGCCAACAGGCGGAGGCGGACCGCATATTGGCCCGCCTCCAACTCCACCACCATCGCATGCGCTCCGATTCGCAAGATGGCCTTGCGGGACTTGTGGGACGTCCGCAGGAGTAGGCAACACCACAAGCGCCAAACCCCGTCCCCCGCATCCCAGACGGCGGACCGCTCCGCCTGCCGCCATAGTTTCACGTATCCGAGTCCGTCCATTGTGGAGCGCCTCTAGAAAGGTATCTCATCGTCCGATACGTCAACGGATGGCGAGGCCTGGGCCGGTGGCGGTGGCGGTGGCGGTGGCGTGGCGTCCACCGGGGCCACTCGAATCCCATCCACGGCCCGGCCCTGGTAGTCCACCAGGTCCACGTACAAAACAATCTGGCGGCCCTTCCACGCGTCCGTGTCGGCGCCGTGATGGTGGCTAATCATCTGCGCGTTGGTCTTATTCAGAATGAGGCGCTTGGTCTTTCCCACGAATGTCACCACCCACTTTGTGGCCGGGCCGTTCTTGTCCTGGACCGCCTCCTGGCGGACGTCCTCAATGGTGACCACGGGCCGGTGGCCCCGGATATCACTGGCCGCCAGGTAGGCCGATCCGAACATGTCGTTGACGTTTGGCATTGGGTACAACTCCTCATAGTTCAGTGCTAGTAAGTCCGGCCGGACTCCCTTGGACCACGGCCAGATAGAAAGTCGTTGCGAGTCCTGGGCGTGGTCCTCCGCCCACTGGGGTCCGTACTCCACCAGTCGCTCGTGGTCCCACGGTTCCATGGTCACGCCCTCATCAGTGCGGCAAACTCGTGGCGCTCCACCTCCCACGCGTGGAACAATGTGGACGCGCGCTTGACATCCTCCCGCTCCCAGACTTCCGCCAGGTGGAGGATCTCCTGGGGACTAATGTGGAACCGGTCCCGGGCCAGGTCCCCAGCGATACCGGGGTGGCGCTCCACCAGGAGACGGTCCACGATGAGGCCGCCGGTGGGATGGTCCCAGGGGATCTTGGAGCCACGGGCCAGAGGGACCCGAAAGATGAGATAGAAAACGAAATGGGGATGAGCTGCCATCCGTCCGCCTCCAAAAAAGCAGGCCACCAGGTCCGCGCACTGGGCAGAAACGCGGTGGCCTGGCGGCCCGGGAGTGTGCGTAAATTGTGGATGCCCAGTAGTCCGGGAAATTAGCCGGATCTGAAAAACGTGTCAACGTGTCTTTTTGACGACACGGCCCGGGCCGGGGTCTCCTCAAACCCCTTCCGGAATCGTTGGTATCGTAGCTCCCAGACCCCCAACCAGGCCAAGATGGCCAGGCCGATGATCACCAGGAGGATTAACAGGGCCGCCATCTGGTCCAGCTTGCCGTTGTTTCTAGTCATTTCCTCACCTGTCGTCAGTTTGATAGACCGCGGGAGTCCGATTGACGACACAGCTCGACGCTGTCGTCAAAGGGATACGCCGGCACCTTGGAGTCCGCGTCAGTTTGACGACAGATAATTATGCGGAATCCACAAACTCATAGAGTTGGGGACCCCGGTAGTGATACTCCAGGCGGCCGGACTTGGACCCGTCCGGCGGGTTCAGGATTAACACCTTGGCGTCATCGTCGCGCGGATCGATGGTCCGGCCGTCCCACGGTCCTCCCTGGAGGCGGACCAGGTTGGCCGCCAGTTCCGGCTCCACGTCCACCGTGGGGTCCAGGATGACCGTAAACGGTAGGTCATGGCCTGGAGTGTCTAGAAAGTCCAGGTCCATCTCCGGCGGTTCTGGGGCCTCCCCGGGCAACATACTCCGGAGGCGGTAGGCCATAGTGGCGGCCCCCCACGTGATGACCGCCGTGGCCACCTGGGCCAACAGGCGGCCGAATCCCTTGGACGGCCGCAGCTTGACCCCGGCCCCGTCCGCCAGGTCCGCGATAAAGGCGGCCCCCATCGCTATGGCCCCGTCCGCATTGTTGGCCACCTGGTGACCCCGCGCTATCAAACCTTGGACTCGTGGAAACATAATCCCATTCCCTCACGTTATGGCCAATGGTCCAGGGGACACGCGCCCCAGGACTTCACGGCCTCATATGCGTGGGCGCATCCCATCGCAATTTGGATACATCGATCCGTCCGAAATTTGTCGGATGGGCAAACGGCGCAAACGTCCTCCACGTCCTCCACCTCTCCGATGGTTCTTTCTATGGGTGCCGGGAAGGGACCACCCGCCGGGTCCGGGGTCGCGGTCATACGTCCACCTCTACCAGGTTCAAAACAAATTGGGCATTGTAGGCCGCCGCGCCGGGGAGGTGGTCCGCCACAAAGGAACTATCGGCCGAAACCACAAATGAGATATTCCCCACGGTATTCTCCTGGAGCCACGGGACGTCCGTGTTGCCACCGCCGGTGATAAAATCCGCCAGGTCCGTACCGCCGGAAAGAATCGAACAGTCCGCCATCCGGAGATCCGCCTGGCCCGCCGTGAGGGGATGCGTCTTTGTGTTCAGAATAGCGCCACCCGTGAACGGTGTTTCCGCCGTCACGGAAATCCCCGTCACTCCGGAGATCCCGTTGACGTATGCGATGGTGGCGGAAAAACCGGAGTGTTCCGCCGTCAGGAACAATCGGCCGGACCAGGTGGCCCCCGTGATCTGGCCCCACCAAGACGGGTCGGCCTCCGCCATGGTCCACGCTATCAAGTCGTAGTCCGCCAGGGTCCCCGAATAGTCGGCGGACTTGTGGACCGTATGACCGTTGGCCTCCCAGATTGCTTTGCATACTCCCAACTGGCCGCCATAGTCCGCGTTGACGTCACCGGCCGCGTCCCAGATGAGGACCTGGCGTGCCGGAGGGGTTCCGCAGCAATTACACCCCGGGTTGTTTTTCTTAAACCGTCCCATCACGCCTCCGGGGAACAGCGCTCAAAGTCCGCGACGAAAACGCCCGTCACCCCGTCACGTTTGCATTGGATATAAGCGGACCCCGTCACCGCCTCCTCCGCCATATTGTAAACCGTTATGAAGAAACCGGCGGAGGCCCAGTCCCCTGCGTCCAGCTTATAGACGGGACACGATGCGGACCCGGGAGTGTCGCCACCCTGGGCCGCGATCCCACCGGCCGGGGCCTTCGCCACATAGGCCCAGGCGTCCCCTAATTCGCAACTAGTGGCCCGGAGTTGGCGGCGGAGGGACTCCAGCTCATTCTCCAGACGGCGGACCTGGGCCGCGATCCGCTGGAGGGATCGGTCCTCAACTGTTGGGATTGTCCGCGCCATGGTACCCTCACGTCTCGAAGAATTTGAACGGTATACCGCCGCCGGTTCCGTAGTTGGGATCGTAGTGGAACTCCGCCAACTGGTCTTTGAGCCACGAGAAATAGAATCCCTCATCCTCCCAGGCGGCCCCGGCCGTCATGGCGGACCCGGCACCGTCCAACAGGACCCGCTCCGGCACGCGTCGTCCGCGCCCGTCCAGGAGTGGCATAACCGGCGCGGCCCCTGATTTGAGCGCCGCCATTTGCCCGCCCAGTCCGTCCGGATCTCCCGCCGCTGCCCTGGCCGTGATCCCCATATCTAGAATTTGCTCATACCAACCACCTTGCCGGTAAGCAAATTCAAAATGCCATTCCCAGTATCCCATGAGGGTCCCGTCAATGACCTTGGTCCGGTGTTCGGCGGAGGACTCGTTGCACTTGAGATAATAGCGCGGAAACCTAAACGGCATGATGCCATACACGTCTTGGAGGAATGGGTGGACCCCGCATGAGGTTTCGTTGACCTTCCCTTGGAGGTTGCGAAGCGCCCAGTCGAACAGGATCGAATAACACGTGACACGCCAGACGCTATCGTGTTCGTCGCGCATTAACGTGGGGTCCAGGACAATCCCCGCACTATTGACCACCGGGCCCAAGACATTGGCCGCGCGAGTGTATGGCGTCCCCAGCGCGGCCCCGGCCAAGGGATGGGGGAAGGCCGTGAGGTTAGTGGCCTGGTAGCAAGGCTCCTGCCACGCCACCCCGGCCATCTGATGTTTCCACAGCCACTCCGTGGGGTCCTCCGATATACCGCCGCCTGGCGTTTGGCCCTCCTCCTCCTCAATGTATTTATAGCTGGCCGTGAGGGTCCACGTCTTGGCCGCGTTGGACTTGCGCGATGGGCAACTAAGGCCCGTACACCTGGCGTTCAGGTCCTCATCGTTGGCGATTTTATAACCGGACCCCAGGGAGAATCCCTGGCCGATCATGTAGTCAAGAACAATCTGGGGCCCGTCCGCCTGGTCATCCGTCTGGACTTCCAATGGGATCGAATAAGACCGCATCCCCTTCTCATCGTACGATCCGCCAGGCCCTTGCTTGGCCACCTTCCAACTCGTTGCGGTCATGGTCTAGATGCTCCTGGGTGAGATTACGATGGCGGACCCTAAGACGGCCCTAGTTATTTCCGCCAGGGCCAGTAGGGTCTCCCGGTGTTGGAGGGCCCGGTCCGCGCGCTCCCTCTGGGCCGCCTGGAGGGCCGAGAATCCACCGGCGCTCCGGCGGGTCAAGGCAGCCACGCCCGGGGTCTCCAGCTTCTCACGCTCACCCCTGGCCCCCTTGAGATCCGCCTGGGCCTTCCGCATGGCCCGGCCATACGTCTCCCATCCGATCCCACCGTTTGCCAACAGCTCCCGCAGCTCCGCCGCCTGGTCCTTGAATACCTCAAAGGGAGTCCGGAGGGACTTGGCGATATCCGCGCCACGCTTGGCGATATCCTCCGCCGCCGTTGCCAAGGCCTTCTTGGCCGCCTCCGCCGCCTTCTTGGCCGCCTCATCGATGGGAGCCACAAAGGCGGCCGCCGCCGCTTTGGCGTGGCCGCCGGTACTCTGGGCCGATCCGCCCATCCCGAATAGCTTGGTGAATCCGGCCACGAGACGGGCCACCAGGTTGGCCGTTTTCTCCAACCACGGGGCCACGAGAATGGCCACGCGCTGGATCATGCCACCCCACGCTTTTTTCATATTGTTGATGGCGTCGTTTGCTTGTTCCACCACCTCCCGATTGTTGCCCAGGAGTTGGCCGTTTGCTTCCGCCTGGCGTCCAAATTCGTCCAGCGCGGCGGACCCACCTTTCATGGTGTTCACCAGGGCCACGCCCTCAGAGTCAAATAACTTCATGGCCAGGCGGACCTTGTCACCTTGTCCACTCACCCCGGCCATGGCGTCCGCGATCGCGCCGAATTGTTTATCCGGGGATAGGCCGGTGAGGTACTCAGCCGACAGGCCCAACTCCTGGAGCGCCTTGACCGCTTCCCCGGTTCCGTGCGCCGCCTCATTGACCCGCCTGGTCATGCGCTGGAGTCCCATTTGCATGGTCCCGGCGGAGGCCCCGGACTGTTCGGCCGCATAGTTGAGGATCTCCAATTGATCCGCCGCCAGGCCGATCCGCGCCGCAAACTTGGAGGTTTCGTCCATCGATCCCATGGCCGCCTGGACCTGGCCGATGATTGCGCGGACACTCATCAGGCCCGCCGTGATCCCAGCCAGGCCCGCCGTGAACTTGGCCATCCCGGCCGCCACGTGTCCGCTCATCCCTTTGCCCAGGTCATCGATAGCCCGCTTCCCCTGGGCCATGCCCACCTTGAGGCCCGCCGTCTGGGCCTCCAGCGCAATCCTAATTGTCGCCGCTGTTGCGCTCATGTTCCTGGGCCTCCATTTGTTGGGCTATGTCTTCAAACTCCGCCCGGACACTCTCCGGGGTTTCCGGGTTCCAATATGGCCACTCCATGGTCCACCCCTCCGTCCCCGTGTTGATCCCGGTGGACGCCAGCTCCCTGGCGTCCGCCCGCTCCTCACCCCACGGCCTGGCCTGGTACTCATGCCACCAGTCCAGGACGTCCTCCAATGGCATGGCCTCTAGGAGTTGTCGAGGGTGGAGGTACCGTCCTCCTCCGATGTTCCGGCAGAGCAAGAAGCAGAATCCTCGGAAACCTCCGCCGGTGGAGCTGGGGGGACCAGGCCGATGGCCTCCATGGCCAGGTTGCCCAGCGCGACTAGTGTCGGGAGCTGGACCATTGTGGTCCACCCGTGACTAGTGGCCACCGGGTCCACGCAAACCACGGCCAACAGCTCACCAAAAAAGTCGGCCACCTGGTCATCCTCCAGGTCCCCGGCCTGGTGTTTTCCGAAGTCGTTTTTCATGGCCAACACCTGGGCGGCCGCCGGTTTGCGAAAGTAGACTTTCCGGTCCTCCCACGGTGGATAGTCCACCGCAATCACCGGCCGGTCATCGTCGTCCGTCAACGGTTTCGGTTCCCATTCTTCGCTCATCTTGTCCTCACGTTTCGTTTCTTGTCACGGTAACACGTATACCTAATAGAGGCGGGAGCCATTAAAGAACCGGGCCCGATTGTCTGGGCCCGGTCCCCCTCCTACTCAAGATGCAGTGTCCGCACCGATCCCGGTCCCGGCCACGATCCCCTCCACCAGGCAGGTCACCGGGTCGTTTCCCCCGAAGGCCTGGGGCTCCAACTTGGTGATATACCCTTGCCATGGACGGACCGCCGTGGTCGATCCCACCATGTCTACTTTCATGCCCAACAGCGTGTCCGCCTCATAGGCCGTGCGGAGCGCCGCGTCCTGGGTTTCGGTGGGGTCCCAAATGATCTCAAAGGACCACGTTGGGACCTCCTCCATGCCTGGTTGGCCGGACCCTACGGTGTCCTCCATGCCTCCCACGTCCACGGTCCCCTTGGACTGGCCCGGCGGTTTGATGTTCCGGGCCAACAGGACGGCCGCATAACTAGTCCCGCCCAACACGTCGATGTAGACTTTCCCGCCTTTGCCGCTGCGTCTTATTTTCGCCACGCTTATCCCCTTATGTCACAAAGTAATTCCATCGCGCCGATTGACGCGATGACCGCCGTGGCCGTGGCCCCATCGACTACCGCCACCGTTATCCGCACGTCCAGGACGTCCCCCGCGCTAAGACCGCTGGGCGTCACCACAAAGTCGTGGTCAGAAAACACCAGGTCCGCGTTGATGTCCTGGGCCGCCGTGGTCACCAGGTCCGACCCGTCCACCAGGCCCTCCCGGTCCACCTTGAAGGCCTCCACGTCCACCGTGGCGGAAGTGTCCGCCACCGTGGTCTCCATGGCCGCGCTAAGGCGGAGGCGGACCGTCTCCCCGTCCTCATATTCCGGCGGGAGGGGGACGCGGCACCACCTACCGTAACGCGTGACCGTGGAGGCCTTCACGTCGCCCACCGTCAGCTTGACCGTGTTGGTCCCGTAGGTGCCGCCGCTTATCCCCAGGTCATCCGCCGCACTGGTACCAGGCAAAGGGGTCTGGACCGCGTCATGGACCACGCCCGCCGTCAGGTCGATGGGATACACAGCCAGTGCGTCCTGCGTCAAACCGGATCGCGGTATGGACGGCATGTTTCCAACTACGGAGAGATCCCCAGCAATTCGCACGCTATCACTAAAACGCGTAGTCATTTGGTTGCGCCCTTGCGGGCCTCCTGTTCAAGTCGGGACCCGAAGGCCTTGGAGAATGTTGACACGGCCACGCTATACGCTCGCCGCGCGGCCCGTGTCATAAAGTCGTTGGCCCTGGACCCGGGGTGGTGGATGTTCCGGCGGACCTGGCCGCCTGGTAGCTTAGACGGGCCGGGGATGACGTGGGGCCTGGTCCCCATCACTACCAGGTGGAGGACGGAGGCCCTGGCGGACGCGCCCTTCTTGGCCTGGGCCTTGGTCCGCTTTGGTTTGATATTCCCTTGGACCACGCCCGTGGATCGGAAGTATCGGAGGGACTGGCGGAGCTGGCGGGCCAGGTCCCCGGTATCGTGCGGGGCCTCAGACTTAGCGGCTTGGAGTAGCGGCCTGTTTCCCTTGCGGACTCCGAAGGCCACTATGCGGCGCTGGGCCTTCCGCTCCAGGTCCTTGAGGGCCTGGACCGCCTGGGAGATCCCCTCCAGCTTGACCGTTGCGCCGTCACTCATGCCAGCATGACCTCCACCGCGATGGCCGCAATCTGGAGGCGCTCGTCCGCCTCAATCATGCGTGGCGTGTAATCATCGTACTGGTCCGCTATGGAGATCCAGGCCACCGCCGTGGACGTGAGGGTCCCGTGGGTCCCGGCCAGGCGTGCCGTGACGGCCGCCGCCAGGTCCTTGGCCGCATCCAAACTAAGGGCGCAACATTCCACGTCATAGTTGACCACGGCCGGTTCCGGCGGGTCCGCCGAATCGTCCCACTCCACCTTGGACTCCCGCATCCAAATGAGTGGCAGCGTGGCCGCCGCATCCACGTCATTGACCAACAGTTGATCCGTGATCCCGGCCACGGTGCCGTCCGCAAGAATGTAGGTCCGCAGGTCCTCATCGCGATCAGCCATTAGGGGTCCCCCTCCACGCAAAGCAGTTCCAGCATTATGTTGGCCTCATCGATATTTATTACGTGGCCAATGTGCAAGGCCCGGGACCCGTAGAGCAATCGGAACTCCTTGGTGACGTCCGCGCGGTAATCCATGCGGACCTGGTGGGTTGCCTCCGTGAATAGCTGGTGCGCATACTCCGCCGTCCTGGCCGTCAATGGTTTGATCCCCACCCACTCCGTGGCGTTGGCCGCCAGGTTGCCCCAACTCCCCTCCGTATGTCCCCGGTCATCCGTTCCGGTTTCGGTCCACTCCTGGAGCGTCACCAGGCGGTCCTTGTCCCCGGGGTGGAGTGTCGAGTTTTGCCGCGCCATCATACTCTCCATATCTTGCGGCGGATCTCAGCGGACCAACACCGGCCCACCGCCTGGGCCGCCTGGACCTGGAGGCCTGGGGCTCCGTCCAGAATCAACTCCCGGCCGGGGCCGTGGAGCTGGGCCGCCTTCACGAAAATGGCGTTCATGGTCTCCGCCTCAATCGCGGCCGCGCTGGCCGCTATGCCGGTGGTGTAATTGAGCTGGACCGCGTTGGGCCGGTAGTCCACCGCTGGACTCGTGACCAGGGCGTTTTCAGCAATCACAATCCGGGCCGGTTCGCCAATTAGATCCGTGGCGTAGTTTCCGCTGGACCATGTCTGAAGGACATTATCCGTGTCGTAGTATTTGATTGAGTCCACGGAAACTACCGGGGCCAGTTGCGGGTGGACTACGTCCACGTGATCCCACGGCCAGACGTCCCAGTATTCCACCACCGCCGCCTGGACAAGCAGGCGGGAGGTATCGTCCTCCCACTGTCTGGCGGCCGTGTTCAGATAGCGCGTCAACTCCGTGTCTTGAGTGGACCCGCTCACGCGCACGTGGGACTTAAACAGGGACAACAGCGTGGCCCCCACGGCCGTGCGGTTGGTCTCCGCGTCCAGGGCCACGTGGTCGAACACGTTGGACCAGTATCGTTGCCACGTCATACTTTCTCCCTTCCCCGGGCCCGCCTGGCGCTGTCAAGACCACCAGGCGGGCCCGCCTTCCGCCAACCAACCACGCGTCAATAAGGTTTTGACCTTTAGGGTCAAGGGGTCAATCTGTGATAGCGGAAACCGCTATGGACGGATTGTGCATCCCGGGATGCAACACGTAGAGCGCCGCCAGGACCATGTTGGCCCCGTTGCCAGTCCCCACGCGCAGACAATCAAAACTGTTGTCAATGTCCAACTGGGCCGCCACGTCGATCTCAATGACGTAAAGCAAATTCTTGGCGTTGGTGGTGTCGGTGGTAAACGTGTCGGACGTCACGGCGGTCTTGACCAAGGTATCAGACGCGCCCGTGTCCGTGTTCACGTAGACCCAGTCGAACTCCACCGCCTTCTCCCCGGTACCGGCCACGGCCGTGGCCTGTTTGACCGTGATGGCGGACCCGGTGACCGTGGTCCCGTTGTCCACCAGCAAGATGATTGTGGCCCGTGCGTAGTCCTTCACGCTCACGTAATCCGGGGTGGATGAGCTGGGCGTGATGGGAGCCAGGCCCGTCACGATTTTGGACTTCATCAGTAGTTCAATGTAGGCGTTCACTGTCATATCCTCCGGAGTGTTTCGTTTGATAGTAAAAAGGTGGGCGGTCTTTGGTTCCCGGTACCGCCCAGGATTCCGGGGTGAGGTTTCGCCCCACGGATCGATTATGCGCGGACGGCCAGGGACACGTACGGACTGTACGTGGCGGACCCGGTCCGGGCCGAAATGGTCTTGGACCACCGTGGCATTCCCATAAGTCGCCAGACGGCCTTGACGGCGGTCAAGTCGTAGTCAAACCAAAGGTGCATAGACGTGGAGAGATTCGGCCCCAGTGTCTTATACCCAATGAGGTACTGGGAGAAATCGGACAGGAGAATGTCCCCCTTGGTCCCCAGGGTTTCGCACGCCTGGTGAGGAATCGATGGGCGGCCCAAGATGCTACCGAACGGGGCCCCGGCATAGCTGGACCCCTGGGGTCCGCTGGGCAAGTAGACGGGCGTGTCCGATGAGGTACCGGCCACCACCATCTTGAGTAACTCCGTCTCGCAATCCTGGTTGAACACCCACGTTGCGCGGCCACGGAAATCTCCATAGCACGCGCTATACATCTTGGAGATATTTGTGGAGTTGATCGTGGCGGCCGTCTGGCCGGATTCCTTGGCCACGTTTTTAAGGGCGTTGGACGCCAGTAGGCCTTTCATTTGTCCGGCCCCGGTCCCCTGGAGGACTCCGAAGTCCACCTTCCACCGGAGTTTCTTGCCGATGGTGGCGAACAGGTAAGCGCCCAACTGCGCCGCGTCCGCCATCAGCTCATCCGTGACGGGACAGATACACGTCAGCTTGGCCAGGTTCATTCCGGACTGGCCCAGGTTAATCTTGCTTTGCGTGATCTGTTTTCCCTCGCCCTCCCAGTAGGCGGTGGGCCCGTTGGTACTCCAAGGCGCGTCCTCATCCACGGGCCAGGCCAGTGCATGATTGACGGGCGTTTTCTCGCACAGGTCGAATAGGGACCCCTGGGCACCCACGTACTCCATGACCTGGCCGGAGAACTCCGGAGGAATCAGAAAGCCACCGTCCGGTCCGCTTCCCGTGTTGGCCCAAGTCGTGGGGGCCATGCGGGCCAATCTTTCGTCCGTCTGGGGAGACCCGGGGCGCTGGGCCAGGGAGGCCACCCGCGCGAACTCTCCGAAGTTATCAAACCCGGCCCGGGGATCGCGGCCCCAGGCAAAGGCCTGGCGGCCAGGTGCCGGGTTAGGATCAGTCCGCCGTCCGCCACCAGCTCCGCCGCCGTCGCCACCAGCTCCGCCGCCACCAGCTCCGCCGCCACCAGCTCCGCCGCCGTCGCCACCAGCTCCGGCCAGGCGGGCCACGCCACGCTCCAGGACTTGGATACGCGCCTGGCGGTAGTCGATGTCCTGGTCAATTTGCTCCAGCTCCGCCACCTCCTCGTCCGTCATATCCACGGCCTGGCGGCCCTCAAGTAACTCCTGGACCCGGGCCCGCATGGTATCCACCTGGCCGCGCAGTGTCGCCAGTTGGTCCTCCGCTCCCGGGACGTCCATCCGCGCACGGCGGTGGAGTGGTTGCGCGTCGATAATGTTTCGCATGGTCATAGTCACTTAACTCCATATTTGGTTTTCAAATGGTCAACGTCCACCGGCACGTGGCGGGCCCCTAACATCTGGGCCAGCTTGTCCCGATCCCTGGCCGTGTATTCCTCCAGCGCGCCGTTTTGGACGTCACGCCGTGCGGAAATCACGTTATTAATAAACCCCATCCGGCACGCCGCCTCCGCGTCCAGATAAGTCTCAACTTGCATCATGCGGGATAGGGCGTTGCGCGGTTGTTTGGTCGCGCCCGCATACACTCCCAGGACTTGGTCTTTGGTGGCCTTGAGATATCCAAAGTCACGTTCCGCCGTGGCCAGTGTCACCATTTCACTGGTGGGCGGTATCCATGGGTCATGGATCATCATAAGCGCGTTGGACGGGGCCTCCGCGTAGTCCGCCGCGCAGACCAACAGCGTACCGGCGGAGAATACGTCCCCCTCCAGGTACGCGTTGACGTGACGTTTTGACGATGCCAGTAAATTGTGGCACGTGATCCCCGCATGGAGTAGGCCGCCTGGTGACGCGATCCGCAGGTCGATTGGATCGGCCGCCGGGACCGCGTTGATGGCCTTGCGCAAGTCGCTTGCAAAATCCTCAGTAATCACTCCGAAACATTCAATGACGGCCATGCTATTCCTCTCCCTCCCCGTCCACCACCTCCTCCGGGTCCGGGTCTGGCGGAGGTATCGGCGGGGTCCCGATTGTTTGCGTTGGCACCGGGTCCGGTTTCGGTGCGTTTAATTGCTCCAGCGTTTGCAGATTGACGGGACACGTGAACACGTCCCCGTCCGGCCCCAGGTCCGGCATACCTTCCGCGCGGCGGATCTCATTTGGGCTAATCGATCCCAGGTCACGGAGGCCCTTGTAATATTTGACACGGGTTTCCGGGTCCAGGCGCAGCAAGGCCTTCGGACTCATTTCGGAATAGAATTGGTGGACCCGGGCGCGGCTTATCAACTTGCGGTTGGACTGTTGTTCCAGCTTGACCACGTGGGGCCCCAGGGAGTCCCGGATAAACTCCAAGGACTGGTGGGCTATGTTGCTAAACGTGGCCCGGGTCAAGTCGTAAACCATATGCGGTGGGACCCGGCAGAATCGGCAAATGTCAATCACGGAGAACTCCCGGGACTCCAGGAGTTGCGCGTCCGTGTTCGGCATACTCATAGGCTGGAAATCCAGGCCCTCACTCATCATTACCACTTTGCCATGTTTGTCCGCGCCGCTGTTTTGCGCGTTCCAGCTTTTCTGTAATTGTTTGGCCTTGGTATCCCCCAGGTGGCCGCCGCCGGCCGGAGACAATAGGCCGGAGATCCGGGCCCCCTTCTCCATTTGGGACGCCATGGATACTTCTTGGCCGATGGCCAGGCCCAGACAACGGGCCATATATTGGACCACGGACCACCCTTCCAACTCGTCCCCCATCCCACGGAAATGCAACACGTCCGCCGCCGGTAACACCTCCGGATTCCCGGTAGGCTGTTGGACCTCATAGTAGAGTTGGCCCTGGTGACGGAAGGGCGTCACCCGCCACGGTTCAATGGGCCATAGCGCCACCGGCCGGTAGGCCGTGTCCCGCACGATTTCCGAATATGCGTTTCCCCAGACCACCTTCCACCGCATCATTAGCTCACGCCAGACGGCCGCATCTTGCTCGTGGTTGGGGGCCCGGTATAGCAATCGGTCCGCCGGATGGTCCCGCGCGATCCGGTTGGAGCCATTGGAGTCAATCACCTCATGGACCCGCCAGTCCATTTGGCTAACGCCCTCACAGAGGACCCGCACGCAACACCAAAATGCGGACACGGTCATGGCCGTCTCATCCGTCACCAGTTGTCCGGCCGTCTTAGCGGGGAGCTGGAGCTGTTGGGCGCGGCCATAACTGGGAAGGATTCTCCGGGCCATCTGGGCCAGGCGCTTAGTCCATTTCATAAATCACAATCTCCTCCGAATCCGCGTCCCAGTGGATGGCCTGGGAGTAGGCCATAACGGCCGCCTGGATTCCATCCACCGTTTTATGCGGGGCCCCGGTCTGGTCCGGTTTTAGGGGTTTCTTATAACCGTGGGTGGTCGAAACGCATGACGCGTGTTTTGCTTGCCAGGCCAGGATAGGGTGGCCGGGGTGCTCCAGCTCCGCCGCCTTTATGTCCGCCTCAAAGTTATCGGTGGCCTCGTGGTATGACTCGTGGGATTGGCTAAACGGGATGACCTCCACGCCCGTCTCTTTCTGGACCTCATTGATAATCGATTGAGCGCCCTTCGGATCATAGAGCAAGGCCCGGACCTGGTGGGTCTGGGCCACCTCGCAAATGGTCTGGACAATTGCGTCCTGGTTGATCCGCTCACCATCGCAAACGTGGATGTCCCCGTCCGCCTCCCACTGTTCTATCGCGGTCCATTTGCGCAGCTCCAGGGCCCGCATACGTGGCACCCAGAACCACGGCCAGATACGTGGCGGCCGCGATCCGTCCCACGCTTTGGATACCATGGCCAGCGCGGTCAAGTCCGTGACGGAGGACATATCCAAGGCCAACCAGTTGGCACCGTCCGCCAGACTGGCCAGGTCATAGTCCTGGCGGCATGTATCCCAGTGTCTCACTAGCCACTCATTCCTGGCCGCCGTCCTCCAGATGCAATAAAAAAATCGGAGGAGGTTGGCCATTAGACTTGGATTCTGGAGGGCCTCCCGGATTTGGGAAAGCAAGAAAGATTCGGGAATGATTGTCCCTAGTCCCGGGTTGCATCGATAGGCCACGGGCAAGCGCGTGGCCCCACCGGCCACCGCCTCAATCTCCGCCTCCGCCTGTTCGCGTCCGGCGGTATAGATACGCCCGTGGAACTCCGGTGCGTCCACCTCACCGGCCATAACCTTTTGCGCGTAGGTCCTCTGGCGAAAGCAAACGGATTCCTCATCGTCCCCGCTGTTTGTGATGGCCAGGTGGAGCCACCCCAGGCGGACCGCGCTTCCGTAGGTCCATTTGTCAAAGGACTTGGAATTGGTCCACTCGTGCAATTCGTCCATGACCAGCAAGAAGGGATTCGGTCCGCTCATCCCCTTACCGCTCAAACATTGGATGACGCTATTAGAGTCCGGCCAGGTTATCCGATCCCCACGGACCATCCGGCACCGTAGCTCCAGGTCATTGTTGGCCGCCACCAGCTCCTCCACCTGGCGCTGGACTATCTTGGCCTGGTCTTTGGTGGACGCCAGGTTGTAACATTCCGCGCCACCCTCTCCCATGAATCGCGAGAAGTAGGCCGCCACGGTGGCCGCAAAGGTGGACTTCCCGGACTTCTTTCCGCACTCAATGTAAACCTTATTGACGCCACGGACGCGGTCCTCCCGGTACCAACCAAAGATAGGACGGACCCAGTCCGTGAGTTGCCACGGGGTCCACTCAATCGGTTTGCCCGCCCATTGGCCCTTGGAGTGTCGGAAGAATTGGCGGCATATTGTTGTGAAGTGTTCCACGGCCGCCGGAGAATACTTCCACCCCGAATCCAGACGCAGGCGATTAACTGGCGATAGGCGCGATTCTCCCAGCGCTTGCCGGATGAGCGTAGCATTATCCGTCCAATCCACGGAGGGATTCGGCATGGCCGGGAAGGCCAGCGGGGATAGCTTTCTGGGGTCAATCTTTCCCGTCATTTGTTACGCCTGGTTTAACACGTCAAAATTTTAGGGACCGCCAGGGTCTCCGTGATGGCGGCCGTAGGTCTCAGACCCCCATCCCCTCGCCACCACCATACCATCGACCACGATGGTCCACCCCCGCCGCTTCTCGATCCCATACGACCGATCCCACTCAATGCGTAAACTGTTCATGGCCACGCGCCTCCAGCTCCACCTCCACCTGGTCCCCACCCTTACCGTGTCGCATGAGGTGGCAGACCACGCATAGGGACACTACGTTGGACCTCTCGAATATGAGATCTGGGGCCACCATTTGCTCTATCAAATGGTGGACCTCGGTGGCCGGTACCGGCCGGTTTGCTTTCGTGCAATCGGCACAGTAGGGGTGGTCCGCCAGGTAGGCCTTGCGCCACCGCCTCCCCTTACGTGACCGCCACCGCTGATTGTCCTGGCGTGGTACGTGGAGCGCCGCATGGACGTCACAGAACCGGCCCACGATGGCCACGCGCGAACAGTGTTTGCAGAGTCTACTCATTTGTACCACGCGTTCCTTGATTGCGTTGGTTGGCCAACGTATCCCGCCAGTGCGTCGAACGATCCGAAGTAAGGACTCAGGATCGTGAGATCCCCCACCGCCTCAATCGAAAAACACAACACCCCCACCGCTCCACCATCGTGCATAGCCAACACCTCACGCGCCTCCTGAATCCGCCCCGGGGTGGACGCGTAAAGATGCATATGATTATCGCCTTGGTATGGCGCTCCTGGATCGTGGGCCTGGTTTCCAATTAAGACCGTACCCGTCCTGGCGCACCGGCCATAGCTCCAGATCTCCCCCACCACCTTCCCCACGTCCGCCACGGCAGCGTGTTTGGGTATCTCCAGCTCCGTGACCGCCAGAGTGTCGCGGTGGACTCGGACCATGGGGACGCCACCAACCGGGCCATAGCTATCCACACCGTAAAGCAGATAGTCGCCCTCCGCGATCATGCCAACAGTGCGGTATAGCTGTTGTGACCCGTACCCAAGAACGTAGTCCGTGTCGAGCGTACTCCGGGCCGCGTCCGTCAGGCCCCACCAGGTCCGCCACTGCGCCGCGTTGGCGACCAGGTCGGCCAGGTCATCGCATACAAGAATTGAGGCCGCGTCACCCGAGTCCCCAGTAAACAAAAACAGCCGCTCCGTCCTGGCGTCCCAGAATCCCCCGTGAAAGTGTCGGATGGCCCCAGCGTATGACGTCAACAGTAAGGCCCAGGAATCGCCCCCGTCGGCGCTATACCATAACCGCGCCTCGTTATCGTAGCTCGGTAGGTTGTCGGTGGTGTATTCCACAATGACCAGGCGGCTTGACCCGCAATCAATTAGCAGTGGCAACGCCGGTGACATCCTCCCCGCCGCCGTAGTCAACACCGTACTAAACGCCTGGATTCCATCGGTGGACCGTTCCAGCGTCATGGTACCGCTTTGGCTCGTTAGTCCGAACACTCCGCAAGACGTGGAATAGAGACGTGTGTACCAACCGGCCGGAGGTTCCACCGCGTCCACTCTGGTGGCACCGTTGGCCGCATAGCCACCAGCCGCTATTTGCCACCCCTCATGGACAATTGCCATGGATCGTAATAGCCCGGCCTCTCCGGCTTGTTCGGACGCGTCAGTCCATGCGTACATTAAGCGTACCCGCCTCCCCATTGCTCCAAGGGTTTGGCATTGGATCGGTGGCGATATAGTAAGGCCACCCGTGTGACCAGCTCCGCCGCCACTCTGGCCGCGTCATATGCGGACGATACGGAAAACACCCCTCATAATCCCCTTCTGTCACCTGGCCCCAGAAGTCCTCCGCCACGTGGCCCGCTTCTCCTGGCCGTGCAGCTATTGGCCAGTAAACTCCTCTAACACGATCCACCACGTCGAAGTGCTCCACCCAGTTATTCGCCACCAGGTTATCCGCGCCGCGAATATCCAAGGGGTCCGCCTCATCGATGGTATTATTCGCCACCAGGTTATCCGCGCCGCCCCATATAACGATCCCGTGTCCTCCCGCCTGGCCGTGAATTAAATTGCTCGTCACCTTGGCTCCGTGGACCTCTGGGACCAGGTGGACCGCCCATCCACTATTGTGACGGAACACGTTTCGCTCAATTCGGAGGCCTAAGCCACTAGCGTAGAGTCCGTGATAAAACTGGACGTGATGGCCGTTGAACTCCACCAGGTTCTCCGCGATGGTCAAGTCCTGGGCATGATGGGCCGCAATCCCGTTCCCGTTGCGTGCCAACCAACACCTCCGTACAATCCCACCTTGACCATTCTCAAAGCGCACTCCCGCGTAATCTGCCCCCGTCACGCGTAGGCCAGTCACCACGCCACCGGCCGCCAGGTAGACCCCGTGGCCTTCACGTCCACGGACGTGGGCGGTCCACTGACGGATGGCGGTGAGGGTTGTTCTGGTCCGACAACGTATCGGATCGTAATTGCCCGGCTCCAGCTCCAGGTCCGGGTGGCCTTCCGCGATAGCGGAGTCGATAGTTTCCGGGGTTACCCTCATAGTTGCTCGTTGGCCAGGGCCATCACCTCCGCAGCGCTCAAGGGCCTGTCGAAATAGGCGACGGGACCCAGGACAATGGAACCATACCCGCCTGCCGCAAGGCCGAGAAATAAGTCGCTCGTTGCGTCGACTGTTAGCGCACCGGATCCGCTTGATACTTCGGTGACGGCCTGCGCCACCCCGTCAATGTAAAACGCGCTGCCGCCACTCGCTGGCGATGTCAAGCTAACAGCGATATGTACCATCACGTCCGCTGTAAGGGCCGCCGTAGTTCGGTGGTCCATATTGCCGCCAGCCGATTGGGCGTAGCACCGAAGGTTTAGCCCGGCCGTCAGGCAAAACGCTTTCTCGTAATCACCTTTG
>Ga0255048_10000776_pt1 | contig 23709 bp, 22 predicted proteins | sample JV7_2_2_MG_FD_183619 | JGI IMG/M metagenome (GOLD analysis project Ga0255048, IMG submission 183619) | Seawater microbial communities from Jervis Inlet, British Columbia, Canada - JV7_2_2 | ecosystem: Environmental > Aquatic > Marine > Inlet | place: Canada: British Columbia | collected 2016-10-06
TCGGTCGTATCGCTCCCTTCGTCGTCGCTGCCACATGCTGCAGCGAACAACGAGAGTACGAGCAATAGAGTCAGCACGCTGATGGCTCTCTTTGAGCGTATTCGCATTGTCTGGTCCTTTCCGCTTTTCTTTTCCTTGTTGTATCGCCGAACGGCGATCAGATTCGATAGCCCTCCTTGAGCTTCTCGGTTGTCCATTCAGTTGCATCGAGCACCGGTGACGCCTCTCCCAGGCTCAAGACCATCACGCGATCGGCAATCTCAAGTGCCTTCGTTGCGTTCTGCTCTGCGAGGATGATGCTCACGTCCCTCGTTCTGTGAATCTCTTGAATCTTCTCGAAAAAGGCGTCGACGTAGAGAGGGGAGAGGCCAGCTGTGGGTTCGTCGAGAAGCAGCATCTTGGGGTCCTGCATGAGCGCCCGTCCACACGCCACCATGCGCGACTCACCACCGCTCAGTGTCCCGGCCAGCTGGGATTGGAGCTTCCCGATCGCCGGAAACAGTTCGACGATCTCATTGATGCGTTCCTCTTGAGTCCTGTCGCCGATCATCGCTCCGACCTGCAGGTTCTCCAGAACCGTCAGGTCTGCAAAGACACCCTTCCCTTGGGGCACGTAGCCGAGGCCGAGACTCGCGGTCTCCCATGGTTGGGACCCGGTGATATCCGTGCCATCGAAGCGCATCTCTCCGGCCATGAGTGGGATGAGCCGGGATAGGGTTGCGAGGAGCGTCGTCTTGCCTGCTCCGTTCGCTCCGAGAACTGCGAAAATCTCGTGTTCCACGCTGAGATCGAGATCCTTGATCACGGTGACACCGGTGTAGCCGCTTCGGATGCCTTTCGCCTCAAACATGGCCGCTCCCCAGGTACTGCTCAACCACGGTTTCGTGGTCTCTGATATACGACGGTTCGCCGTGCAGCACTACACGCCCTTCGGCCATGAAGTGGACATAGTCGCACATGCTCCAAATCACGTGGAGGTCGTGCTCGACGACCACGACGGACATGTCATCCTGTGCGGCCTTCTCTCGGATGAGACCCATGAGCTGGTCGCGGATGCTGTCGGGGAGGCCAGCTGTTGGTTCGTCAAGGAGAAGGACGCGGGGATTCAACAGTAGGCAGCGAATGATATCCAGAAGCTTCTTCTCTCCCGCAGAGTTAGCGAAACCGAAGGCGTCTTCGAAGTCGAATTGTTCGAGATACCACTGGATCTCGTCGGCGCGATCTGCGTAGAGTCCTTGTTCTCGGTAGATGGCAGAGGCCGACTCGTCCGATCGCTGAGCGATCGAGAGCAGCATCGAGTCGAGGATCGTCAGTTGCTCGAAGTCGGTGATGACCTGATTTGTCTTCACGACGCCGTGCTGAGCCATGCGGCTGGTCGAAAGGTCGGAGAGTACGGTCTCGAAGCCACTGCCGTCCGATGAGAGCACGACGGTGCCCTGGTCGAGCGGGATGGCGTGCATGATCATTCGCAAGAGGGTCGTCTTGCCCGCCCCGTTCGGGCCGATGAGTCCTTCGATTGAGTGCGTCCCCAATGTGAGATCCTCGACGTCGACCACGGTCCGGCCACTGAAGCTCTTCGCAGCGTTCTGAACACGGATGGTCGGGCGAGAACTCGCGCCGTCATCCAGTGACTTATCGACGGGCACGGTGTTGCTCGCCTCATCCACCATGTGTCCTCCGCATCAGTTTGTCCCTTCGCATCTGTCCGAGGATGCCGTGTGGACGGAACATCAGAACCAGGATGAGCGCTGCGCCGAACGCCATTTGCCGGAGCACGGGAATGGCCTGGCCGTACCATGCTTGGGGGAATGGTATGTAGGACTGAATGAGGATTTCGAACACCGCAATGGTGGCCGCGGCTCCGACGACTGCTCCCCACACCCGCGTCGTGCCTCCGACCACCAGAGCGACGATCGCAGCCAAGGTGATACTGATTCCTAGGTTGCCGGTGTCGAGAAAGCGCTCCATAACGCCGAAAATGGCGCCAAGAAGACCCATGGCCGCAGAGCTTCCTGCGAACAACCACATCTTCCTCCGGAACGATTGTTTCCCCAGACTCCTCGCCAGGTGCTCGTTGTCGCCGATGGAGATGAGCATTCGTCCGTACGGTGCCTTGTGGACACGAGACACATAGAAGAGAATCAGAGCGACAACAGCGATCAGAATGACCAACCAGAGCGTTTCGTTCGCCTTGACGCTGCCGATGTCATAGGGGAATCCGAGCCCCCCCAGGCCGAGTGCCCCCCCGGTCAGGTCTTGTTCAGTGGTTGCCACGATCCAAACGCACGTGGCAAAACCGAGCGTCGCGACCATGACGCCGTCGGTGTCAAGATCAGCGATGACCCACCCGATGGCGAGGCCAGCGACACCGGCCACGAGCGTCCCGAAGGCCATCGAGATGAGGAATGCCCAGACCTCTGAGAATGGCCAGTCGACTTGAATGAATAGCACTCCGAAGGCGTACATCCCCAAGCCCCAGAAACCGACCGCACCGAAGTTCGCGATGCGGGCGAGGCCAAGTTGGAGATGGAGCAACAGCGCAAGACCGACAATCATCACGACGAAGAACAGTCCGTAAACGAGGAATGCGTCGAGCCAGGCAAGATTCATGGCACTACACCCCTCCCGCTGCGACTGCCCGCGTATGGCGGACCTTCAGGATGATGACGAATACCACGATGAGCACCAACTGTGCGTACAGCACCTGGCCGAACTGGAGTGTCATCGCGGCCAGTGTGATGGCTGTGACAGCACCAGCGATGATGACCCCTCCGATGTTCTTGGCCCCTCCCACCAGAACAACCAGCAGGATGAAAAGGAACTGCCGCCATCCGAGCAGAGGTGCGGCAGCAGAGCCGACGCCGTAGAAAGCACCTGCGAGGCCGCCAGCGACTCCGGCGAGGAACCAGATCAAGACAGTGACGGCCAGCGGTCGGATCCCGCTGACCTGCGCCAGGTCCTCGTCGCTGGCCAGTGCTCGGGTTTGGAGTCCATAGCTGGTCTTCTGGATGAACCAGAAGAGTCCCAACGCAAGAATGAACACGCTGGCGACGGCGAGGAGGCGGAACGAAGACACTCCCACCCCGAGTACGAAGATCGTGTCGGGTGGCGGAACGTTGAAGAACCGAACGGGATAGCCGAACACGAATTGCAGCCCGTGGCGGAGGAATATGGATAGTCCGAACGAGATGATGATCATCTCGAGGCCGCCGACATTGCGGCGCTTGGCTGGGCGGAACACTGCGAAATAGGTGGCGACACTCAGGACCCCCGCCAGGATGCCTGTCGGGATCAGGATGGTGTAGAAGTCGAGGTCGAATGTGGTGTTGATCCACATCCCGAGATACGCACCGAGCGTGATCGTCTCCGAGTAGGCGACATTGATCAGACCAGTGAGGCGATAGATGAGGGCGAACCCCATGGCGGCGAGGATCAGGGGAGCGTGCTCTGTAAGGCCAACGACGATTGAGTCGGTGATGAGATCCATCAGACCTGTGCCTCTGTTGGTCGGTCGGATGCTCTTGGATGCGGTGGCTCGCCAGCGCTAGGTGGTGCAGCTCGTCCGACGAACCAACTCAAGCTGTCCGGACCCGGCGAAGCAACCGACGCGCCGCTGATCGTCGCAGGAGTTGCACCGAAATAATCTTTCATAGATAATCGATTATATGTATTTCCGTTCGACCTAGTCAATTCGACCGGGGATTGCGGCCGTGCAGCCGTCACCGATCGCCGAAGGAGCACCATGTCATTCACCCTCCACCATATCCACATCAAATCCAGGGATCCCCACGCCAGCGCAGCATGGTGGATCGATATGTTCGGGGGGACCCTGCTTCCAGAGTTCCGGTTGAAAACGATGCAATTCGTGCCGGTTGAGTTCGACGGAGTGCAGCTCAGCATCACCACGCCTGCGCCCGGTGAGGACGACATCATCGACGATCCGCCACCGATCCCCTATCTTGGGCTCGAGCACATCGGCATCGAGACCGACGATCTGGATGCTCTCCTCGAACGTTTCGCCGACCAAGGGCTGAGAATCTACGAAAGGCGCCCGGGACCCGGGGGCTATGAAATCGCCTTCGTCGAGACGCCCGATGGCGTCACTCTCGAGCTGCTGCACCAGACCGGATGATCACCAATCACAGGAGCGTTACGTGAAACGGCTCAGAGCGTTCGACTATCACGAACCACCGACCCTGGCGGAGGCCATCGACCTTCTCGTCGCAGCCCCCGATGATGCTCGCGTCCTGGCCGGTGGAACAGACCTCATCGTCGACATGAAGACGGGCAGGATGCGTCCGTCGACCGTGGTCAATCTCAAGCGCATCCCCGAACTGAGCGGAATCGAGGAGATCGTGGGAGGAATCCGCATCGGAGCTCTGACGAAGGTCACCGATGTAGAGGTGTCATTGCTCGTGCAGGAGCGATGTCCCGGCCTTGCCGAGGCTGCGTCGATCCTCGCCTCGCCGCCGGTGCGCGCTCTCGCGACCATCGGAGGCAACGTCGGAAGGGCCTCGCCGGCATCGGACCTCGGGCCGGCACTCATTGTCCATCAGGCGGTCGCCAACATCCAAGGACGCGACGGCGTTCGAGTCGAACCTGTCGAGACGCTGTACGTCGGACCTGGCAGCACCACGCTCGCCTCCTCTGACATCATCACATCGATCACCCTCCCCGATCCACCGCCCGGGTTTGGTTCTGCGCACGTCAAACTCGGCAAGCGCGGGAGCGGAACCGACATCGCGCTCGCAGGTGCTTCGGCCAGCGTGGTGCTGGGCGACCGGGGCCAGATTGGGGACTGTCGTATCGCCCTCGCATCGCTTGGTCCTATTCCGTTCCGTGCCAAGGCCAGTGAAGCCCTCCTCAAGACTGAGATGCCATCAGAGACGGTGCTTGCTGCTGCCGCCGCCCGCGCGGCCGGCGAGGCGAGGCCGATAAGTGACATGCGAGCGACCGCTTCATATCGTACGACGCTGGCAAGGGTGCTGACCCTCCGTGCGCTCCGCGGGGCCGTTGAATCTGCTGGCGCGGAGGTGGCGGTATGAAGGTGCACATCGAACTGGCGGTGAATGGTGTCGACTATCAACTGCACGTCGACCCCCGCCTGACGGTGCTCGAGGTGCTGCGCGAGCAGATGCTTCTGACGGGGACCAAGGAGGCCTGCGGGGTCGGCGAATGCGGCACATGTGTTGTGCTAGCGGATGGCGCACCCGTGACATCGTGTCTGGTTCTGGCGAGCGACGCGGATGGTGCCGCGATCGAGACTGTGGAAGGGCTCGCCGCTGACGGCGAGCTCACCGACGTCCAGCAGGCCTTCGTCAACACCGGTGCATTCCAATGTGGCTTTTGCACACCTGCGATGGTCTTGACAGTCACCGCTATGTTGAGAAAGGATAATGACCCGGATATCGAGGAAGTGAAGAAGGTGCTGGGCGGCATCCTCTGCAGATGCGGCGCCTACCCCAAGATTCTCGAAGCCGTGACAGAGATCAAAGGAGTCGGCAAATGACGGCGTATGTGGGATCCCGAGTGCCACGGGTCGATTCGGTGGACAAAGTGACCGGCGGCGCTGTGTACGCCGTTGACCTCGCCATGCCTGGCATGCTTCACGGCGCCGTGTTGCGCAGCCCATATCCGCACGCCAAGATCGTGTCAATCGACCTATCCCGTGCGCGATCCGCACCCGGCGTGAAGGCCGTGGTCACCGGGAAGGACTTCCCACTGCTATTCGGGTCTGCGATCAAGGACCAGCCGTTCCTTGCGATTGACCGGGTTCGCTACGTCGGCGAGCCAGTAGTTGCTGTTGCTGCCGAGAGCGAGGTGGAGGCACAAGAAGCACTCGACCTCATCTGGGTCGACTACGAGGAGTTGCCCGCGGTCGTTGACATGACAGCGGCGCTCGATCCAGACGCTCCCCTGGTGCACCCGGATCTCCACACCTACAAGCGTGGCGGCCACGAGATCGTCCCCCACACCAACATCAATACCCTCTATCGGTATTCGCGTGGCGACATCGACGCTGGGTTCGCTGCCGCCGATCTGGTGGTCGAAGGTGAGTATTCCGCCCACGCGCTCAGCCACGTGGCGCTGGAGGTCCACACCGCGATCGCGGAGTACGACATGGGTTCGGGCGGCTACACGCTCTGGGTTTCGACCGACCGACCATTCTTCTTGCGCAACGAACTTGCCGAAGGGCTCGGCCTACCGAGCACGCAGGTTCGTCTCGTCGTCGCGCAGGTTGGAGGATCGTTCGGAGGCAAGGGTGTTCCGATTGCAGAGGCTATTGCAGTGGTGCTTGCCCGCCACTCAGGAGGCCGCCCGGTTCGTGTCGAATTCACGCGTGAGGAGTGTCTGATTGCCTCGCAATTGCGCGTGCCTGCGATCATGAAGCTCAAGACGGGCGTGAACCGTGACGGACTGATGATCGCTAGGAGCGCAGAAGTGCTTTGGGATAGCGGCGCGTACACCGCGTACACGGTCGGTGTCGCCATTCGCGGTTCCCAGACCATCGTGGGACCGTACCGGATTCCCAACCTCCAAATCCTGTCTCGTCAGGTCTACACCAACAAGGCGATCACGGGGTCCTATCGCGGGTACGGAACGACCCAGGTGACGTGGGCATGCGAGACTCAGATGGACGAGATCGCAGCGCAGCTGAACCTCGATCCGGTTGATGTCCGGCTCAAGAACGGATACTCCGAGGGCGACGCCTATCTCAACGGCCAAATCATGTACAGCGTGGGTCTTACCGAAACCATAGAGCGGACGGCCGCCGAGATCGGGTGGGGATCGGTCGAACGCGAACCCGCTCCGCACCTTCGCCGTGGCAAGGGTATCGCCACGATGATCAAGCCGACGATGACGCCTTCGAGTTCCAACGTCACAATCAACATGGAGCAGGACGGACGCGTTCTTGTGATCTGCGCCGCTCCAGAGATTGGAGCGGGTCAGGATACCGTGCTCGCCCAGATGGCGGCGGATGCGATCGGCATCCCGCTCTCCGACGTATCGGTTCCCGCGACCGATACCGCACTTACGCCGTACAACGGTCCTGTCGCGTCGAGTCGCACGACGTACCACATGGGCAACGCCATTGTCTCCGCCGGTGCCGAGATTCGCGATGAGATCCTGGGACTCGCTGCTGACGAATTCGGAATCGACGCTGAGGAACTCGTGCTACGCGATGGTTCGGTCTATGAAGTGGAAGGGAAGTTGCTCATCACGCTCAAGGATCTCCTGGCGAAGTTTGCAGGGGAGGGCCTCTCGTTGACGGTCGGATCGCGGTTCTCTTCGGCTTCGTCGCCACTGCTGAAGGCGGATCCTGGCGAGGAGTGGATGAGCAGTATCTTCTGGATGTTCTGCACTCAGGCTGCAGAGATCGAGGTCGACATCGAAACGGGTGTGATCCGTGTGGTCAAGGTTGCTGCAGCGGCTGATGTTGGAAAGGCCATCAATCCGATGTTGGTCGAACAACAGATTGAGGGCGGGGTCGTCATGGGTCTCTCCAACGGGATCCTTGAGAGCTTCTCGATCCGCGATGGACGCATTGAGAACGGGAGTCTCGCCGACTACAAGGTGGCGACGATCCAAGACCTCCCTCAGATCGTGCCCATCATCGTCGAGTCGGTCCACGAGGAGGCCCCGTACGGTGCAAAAGGGGTCGGGGAGCCAGCTGCTGCGGCGACTCCGCCGGCGATCGCGAACGCGTTGTACGACGCGATCGGGGTGCGGATCAGGGATCTTCCCGTCACTCCCGAGAAGGTGCTGGCGGCTCTCGCCGAGTTATCCGAGCAGGGGCGGGCGTGACCGCCGGCATCGGGTTCCACGAAGTTGACGGACCATCGCTCATGCGCATAAACTATCGGTAATCGATTATCGAGGATGTTCGTGCAGGTGTCACTGAACGCAAAACCCGTGCTGATGGCCCACACGGACGTGCCTCACGGGCGGTTCGCCCAGGTTGAATCGACCGGTCCCGGAGAGGAGCAGGACGATAAGACGAAGACTTGATCGACCAGAAGAAGGGCGCCGAATCCCGATCATCCCTGACGGGGCGATCTCGGCGCCACAGCGTTGAGGAAGGAGATCGCCGAATGGCAGACACCAGCAAGGTCGTAGCCCAATTCTTGGGTGACGAGAGTTTCTCCATCGAGTGGGAAAGCGAAAAAGAGAAGGATCTGTTCTGGGTCTATGACGACCTGCATTGCCCGCGTCCGGTATCGCCAATGTACGACGACATCGCGAACTGGGTGAACACCTGCGATCACATGTTCCGCAGGTTCGGCACGCCGTTCGCCTCGGACTGGATCAAGAAGGTCGTCAACGGCTATCTCTACACCGCGGCTGTGCCGTGCGACCCGGACATGGCGGTTCCCGCGACCGAGTTCGGCAACGTCTACTACCCCCGTGTCCCGAAAGACGATCCGGAGTACGCAGCGAAGATTGGCGCCTACCTCGGCGCTGTGTTGCCGACGTACGGTGCGAACTTTCCCGACTGGTGGGCCAATCGCCTTGTCCCTGAGATGGCGGGGAATCTGGCCTATCTCGAAGAGAAGATCGACGACTACGAAAACATCCCGCTGATGGAATGGGCCGTGATCCTCGAGGACGCAATCGACATCGTCGATCGTCACTGGAAGATCCACTGGATGCTCAACTTCTCCCAGCTGTCTTCGACCCTGGCGCTACGTGCGGCGCTCGGCGCGGCGCTCGGCGGTGAGGACAAGATCACTCAGGCACACGAGGAGATCCTCGGACGCCTGCAGAACTCGGCTTCGGACCGGAACTGGGATGCGATTGAGCTGCTGGTTTCGCTGAAGGACGAGATCAAGGCAGACGATTCTCTCATGGCGGCATTCGCCAACGAGAATGGTGCCGAGATCCTCGCAGCACTCGAAGGCACCGAACGCGGCCGCGAGTTCATCGCAGCGGGACTCACCGCCTATCAGCGTGAGTTTGGATGGCACGCTGTGTGGAGTCATGAGTTCATCTATCCCTCCCGATTCGAGACACCGGAACCGGTTCTCGACGTGATCAAGGGGTACCTGGAGTCGGACTACGACCATCGACCGATCGTGGCCCATCTGGAGGAGGATATCCAAGCAGCAGCTGCAGAGCTGCTCGAAGGAATCCCCGAGGGCGAGGAACTCGATGCGCTGAAGGCAGCCAGTGAGATCAATCTGAAGATGGCGCCGCTAACCCCGGATCATCACTTCTACATCGATCAAGGAACACATCAGCACACACGTGTGGTGTTGATCTGTATCGGCAGGAAACTGGTCGAGATGGGTCTGCTTGAAGAGCCGGATGACACGATCTACCTCAAGTACAACGAATTGCGCTACCTGATGGGTGATCCTGACCTGATCGATGCGAATGCCATTGTGTCCGAGCGTCGGGCGACCCGTGCCGAGCAAGAGAAGATTCGCCCGCCGGACTTCATTGGAACCGCGACCGAAGATCAGCTCGCGTTCCCGTATCTGAATCTGTGGGGCTTCCCCGAGAAGCTCGAATTCGACACGGAGACCAAAGGCAAGGTCGAAGGTATCGGCGTCTCACCGGGTGTCATAGTGGGAATTGCGAAGGTCGTCTCTACGCCTGCCGAGTTCGATGAGGTCAAGCCGGGCGACATTCTGGTGTGCCAGATGACGAACCCGGCATGGACCCCGCTGTTTGCCATCATTAGTGGCATCGTCTGCGACGCTGGCGGTATGGTTGCGCATCCGGCGGTCATGGCCCGCGAGTTCGGCATTCCGGGTGTAACTGGCACCGGGATCGCGACCCGCGAGATCAAGACCGGCGATCGTTTGCGGGTCGACGGATCCAGCGGCGTGGTCGAGATTCTCTAGGGATAGGAGTGGGCTCAAACAGAGCCCAAAGATGGATATGGTGAATCGACAAGCGGGGCAGCAAGAGCCTGTGGCGAGAGAAGTGCTCTCCGAACAGGTCAAGGACCGCATTCTTACGTGGATTCTCGAAGGAGACCTCGAACCCGGGTCTCGCGTCGTCGAGACCCGGGTGGCTCGTGATCTCGGTGTGAGCCAAGCACCGGTTCGAGAAGCCCTACGAGACCTTGCGATTCTCGGCTTCGTCGAGATGGCACCCCACAAGGGGGCGCGGGTTCGTGAGCCGACACGGCGGGAGCTCACCGAAGCCATCGAGGTACGGGCCGAGCTCGAGGCACTGGCCGGACGACTCGCCGCTGAGCGGCGTACCGAGCAGTGCCTCGTCGACCTTGAGGCGATGTACGCAGCAATGACGGAAGACGCTGATCGAGGCGATGCGCATGATCAGGCGATGCACAACACGCAGTTCCATGCTCGAATCGTTGAGGCTGCCCAGAACAAGACGCTTACGCGTCAGTGGTCGATGTTGGAGCCGTTCGCGCGGACGTATGTCACTGCGTCGACTCCCGGCGTCGATCTGCACTGGCTGTCGCGCCGGCACGAACCAATGCTTGCCGCGATTCGAGATCAGGACCCTGATCTCGCCGCCGAGCTGAGCCGAATTCACGCCTCGGAGGCGGCCACGCTGCTCGAGGGCATCGGTCGGGTGCGTGACAGGGTCCCGGCCGCGGCCTCCGAGGAGGTCGCCGAGGCTTAGGTCGATACAGACATCGCGAGGTACGCGGCGCCGACGACCGGCACGCGAACCTCGCGAACGAACAGACGCCGCGGAACAGAGATTCGTTGGGGGCTCGGTGGGCAGTAGTACCCGCCTGTCCCCAAACGGCCGACGTAACCACAGCGAACGTCGCGAGGCGTGGCTTGCCGCGCAAACAACACATCGAAACAGACACAGACTGAGGAGAAACCACCATGGCAACGTTTACCGAAGAAATGTCGGCAGCTGGAGCGAGGATCCGGATCGACGTCGTTGGCGCCGAGGTTCCCGAGCACGTGCTCCAGAACATGGACTTCATGAACTACCGACTCGCTTCTGTGCAGTTGGAGTCCGATGTCGTACTGGGCGATCCGGACGTACTGTGGGACCGCGACGCCGAAGAGAAGTCGGTTACCTGGGATGGCAGGATGATGCGTTTCTACGGCGATTGGGCCGAGGGTCCGATTCAGAAGGCGATCGTGACCGTTCTCGCACTCCGGATGGAAGCCAAGGGATTCCATCCGTTCCATTCGTCGGCCGTGCGCTACAAGGACAAGACCGTCCTGTTCCTCGGCGGAGAGTCCAACCATGGAAAGAGCATGTGCCAGATCGAAGCATGCCGCCGCGGCGGCGAGCTCATCTCGACAGAGACAACCGTCATTGACGAATCCGGCACCGTCATCATGGGTTCCAAGACGGTTTTCATCAAGAGCCGTGCAAAGGGCACTGAGCGTGCCGATAAGGCCGCACCGGAACGTGGCGCACAGATCTTCTTCGGTGATGAGATGCCAACGTGGGACGACTACGACGAGATGAGTAGCGTCGACGTTGTGATCGTTCCAGCCATCGACGGTAACTTCGACTCGACGACGGCTGAACTAGGTCAGTTCGAGGCGCAGTTCCAGAACTTCCACTCGCTTCAGAACTACTTCCTAACGAACGAGCTGCTCGCTCCCGGGCACGCGATGCCGTTGACCGACACCGAGGAACTGCGCCAGGGGCGTGTCGATTTCACCGAGAGCTTCTGCGGTCCGCGACGGTTCTACATGATTCGTGCGGCCAACCCGCAGGCGCTCATGGACGAGGTGGACAAGGTCATCTAACGATGAAGAAGGCATGACGACATGAAAGAGTTCTCCTACGAGCGCCCTGAGTCGCTGGACGAGGCGCTTCGGGTGCTTGCAGCGAGCGGCTCGGGTGCCGAGGTTCTTGCTGGCGGGACCGATCTGGTGATCGCCATGCGTAATCGTTGGCGCGAGCCCAAGGTCGTCGTCGACCTGAAGCGGATTGCCGAGTTGTACCCGGCATTGGTCTGGGCCGACGAGACGGTGACCCTGAGCGCCGCCGCAACGATGACCCAGGTCGTCCACGATGAGGGCATCAACAAGCACTTTCCAGCTCTTGCAGAGGCTGCTTCGGCGGTTGGTTCAGTACAAATCAGGAATCGGGCGACTCTGGTCGGCAACATCTGCAACGGGTCACCAGCCGCAGACTCGGCGCCGCCGTTGCTGGCCCACGACGCCGTCGTCGTGGTTGCCGGTCCGAACGGCATGCGTCGGGTCCCGATCGACGACTTCATCGTGGGGCCGGGACGCACGGATCTCCACGAGGGTGAGATCGGATTCGCTCTCGACCTGACTGTGCCATCGCGCCCCGTCGGCGCGGCCTATGAGCGCATGACCAGGCGCAAGGGAACCGATCTGGCTTCGGTCACGCTGTGTGCCACCGTCGACGATGTCGGTGTCACACGTATCGCCTTCGGCAGCGTCGGACCACGTGCCTGGTTGCGGAGCGATGCAACCGGTGTCCTCGCGGACCCAGACGCGCCCGCCGATTCCAAGGCTGCGATTCTTGAGGAGGTCTTCGCCGACGCAAGTCCGTCGGTGCGATCCATGCGCGCCAGTCCGGACTACAGAAATGCAATGTTGCGCGTGCTCGGCGCCCGCGCCGTGGAGCGGGCGATTGTTCGCCTTCAGGAATTGCAGGGAGTGTCATGAGCACAACGGTCCACATCGAAGCAATCGTCAACGGTCGCGAACATGCGCTCGATGTTGCTGCCAACCACACGCTGCTTGATGTGATTCGAGACCAGCTGGGTCTCACAGGTACGAAGGAATGCTGTGTTGTCGGAGAGTGCGGTGCCTGCACCGTCGTCGTCGATGGCACGCCGATGAACTCGTGTCTCATGCTTGCGGTCGAGATCGACGGGCGAAACGTGACCAGCGTCGAAGGTTTGGCCACCGATGGGCGTCTCGATGCCTTGCAGCAGGGATTTCTCGATTTGAGCGCGCCGCAGTGCGGCTTCTGCATTCCTGGGCAGCTGATGTCTGCCCATGCGCTTCTGCAGGACAATCCCGATCCGACGATCGACGATGTCCATGAGGCTCTCGGTGGGAACCTCTGCCGGTGCGCAGGCTATTTGCAGATCACCGAGGCGGTTCTTGCAGCCGCGAAAGCAGGGAAGGAATGACCATCAACGGACCCGTGGGCACGTCTCCGAACCGCGTCGGCGGGCGCGATCGGGTCACGGGTGCCCAGCAGTACGTGGCGGACATCCATCTCGTCGATGAACTGCACGCCAAGCTCGTGAAGATCGACGTATCGCGGGCGCGCATCATCTCGATTGACACGACCAAGGCGGAACAGGTCTCTGGAGTTCGGCTGATCCTGACACCGGACGACCTCCCAAGACCGATGCCGCGTTTCGGGCCACAGTACGCGGACCGTCCTGTTCTTGCCGTTGGAACGGTGAACTACCACGGTGAGCCCGTCGCCGCGGTTGCCGCAGAGACGAAGGAAGCCGCAGAGGAGGCTGCCGCCCTCGTCGAGGTCGAGTATGAGGCTTTGCCTGGTGTGTTCTCCATCGACGCAGCGCTCGATTCCGACGCGCCCCTCGTGCAAGACCCCTCGGTGAGGCCAGGTGAGACGTTCGCCGACTCGAACATCAAGACGGAGTTCAACTTCGGGTGGGGCGATATTGCCGCAGTGGAGGGTGAGGCCGATTGCGTGATCGAACGGGAGTACGAGTTTCCGATGATCACCCACTTTGCCATCGAACCGCACGCCTTCATCGCCACACTGGATGGCGACGAACTCAGCGTGTGGAGCACGATCCAGCATCCATTCCAGCTGCAGAAGACGCTCGCGAAGCTGCTGGACATCCCGCTGTCCAAGCTTCGGATCTTCGCACCCGACCCCGGTGGCGGATTCGGCGGCAAGCAGCACCCGAAACTGGAACCGCTTGTCTGTTACATGGCACTCAAGGCCGGTCGACCAGTACGCCTGGTCATGTCTCTCGAGGAGACATTCCAGGCTGTGCGCAGGCCCTCGACCCGGGTCAGGGTGAGGTTGGGGTTGAGCCTCGACGGAACTCTTGTCTTCAGCGACATCGAGACGAACTACCTCATCGGCGCCTATGTCGACATCGCCGATCGGGTTGCCAGCAAGTCGTCCTATGTGGCGGCTGGGCCGTACAAGGTCCCCGTTGTGAAGATCATCGGGCGGACGATTCTGTCCAACACCACGCCGACAACCGCATTCCGTGGATTTGGCGTTCCCCAGATCACTTGGGCTCGCGAGTCCACCCTCGATGAGGCGGCGCTCGAACTCGGCATCGACCGTCTCGATATCAGGAGACGCAATCTTGCCGGACGCGGGGACGAGTTCGTGCCGGGTGACACGCCAGCAGACGGCGACTGGATCCAGACGGTGGAAAGGGCCGCAGAATTGGTCGGTTGGAGAACCCCGATGCCCGAGGGTCGGGGCCGGGGGATCGCCTTGGGCCTGAAGTCGGGTCCGACGACCGGCCTATCGTATTCGACTGTGCGGTTGCTGGCGGACGGCAGCGCGCTGGTGATCAGCGGGACATCCGACATGGGTCAGGGCGCCAGAACCGTGTTCGCCCAGATCGTCGCCCAGGAGATGGGAATCTCGATCGATCGCGTCAACGTGCTGATGGGCGATACCGCGATTGTGCCGTACGATCAACAGACCTCGGCGAGTCGCTCGACCGTGCTCATGGGCACGTCGATCCACCGGGCATGCAAGGACATCCACGCCAAGGTGAGGACGATGGCCTCCCGGCTCTACGGCGTGGCCGAGAACCTCATCGAGGTCGATGGTGGGACCGTTCGTATCGCCGGTGAGGACCACCCAATCGTCGAGGTGGTGCAAGAATCAATGGCACCTCTCGGTGGCGAGGTCATCGGCAACGGTGAAATGCGCAAGGACAAGGAGCCGGATCACCCTCTCGCAGGGTCAGCGGCATTCTTCGAGTTCAACTGCACAGCGATCGAGGCCGAGGTGGACCCTGAGACGGGAGAGATCGAGATCATCAAGCACATCACCGTCGGTGATGTGGGGACGGCCCTGAATCCACAGCAAGTGCAGGGGCAGGATGACGGCGCGGCGATCATGGGCCTCGGGCACACGTTGATGGAGGTGCTGATTCTTGACGATGAGGGTCGCACCAGAAATCTGGGCGCCATTGACTACCGGATCCCGACCAGTAAGGATCTTCCGATCGCCCTGATCAGTGAGAGTATCGAAAACCACGATGGACCCGGTCCCTACGGGGTGAAGGGTGTCAGTGAGGGAAGCCTGCTGTGCACGGCCCCCGCCGTCGGATCGGCGGTCCGCGACGCAACCGGTCTGATCATCCGCGATCTGCCGCTCACACCACAGCGGGTGTGGGAAGCGATGAAGGAGCAAGCATGAGTGAGATCCAACATGTCGGCCCCGTGGGGGACATGCCGGCCGAGAAGGTGGTCGAGGCGGCCCAAATGGTGAGGGAAGGCCGATCGTACTCGCTGTCGGTCCCGCGCTTCACCGGCATGCCGCTATTCCCAGGGCATCCGCCTTTCCAGGTGCTGAATTACCGAACCCCACCTGGCATCAAGGCTGGGAACGTTGAGCCGTGGGGGCCACCGAACGAGGTCGGTCTCGGTTACATGGCCGAGTATTTGATGGCCTGCTCTCACTCCGGAGCCCACATCGACGGTCTTGGCCACATGACGATCGGGGAGGACAACCACTGGTACGGTGGCGGCAACACCGCCGAGCATCTCACTGATCACGGCCCGATTGTCGGCGATGCCTCGCACCTGCCTCCATTCTTCACACGGGGCGTCCTGCTCGATCCACCCACCTATCGAGGCGTAGATGCGCTGCCGACGAGCGAGCCGGTCGGCGCTGACGAGCTACGGGCGGTCGCTGAAGCCCAGGGAGTCGAAGTGCGACCTTGGGATGTCGTCCTCATTCGCACCGGGTATCTGAAGTACTGGCCGGATGCCGATGCGATGGCACAGCACAAGACAGCCGGACCAGATCTCTCAGCTGCCGAATGGTTGTTGGACAAGGGTGTGGTCGCCACGGGCACCGATACCGAGACCTACGAAGTCATGCCGACGCCGGACCGTGGCTCACCCGCCAACCCGCAGCCGGTACACACGAAGCTGCTCATCGAGAACGGCATCTACTTGTTGGAGAGCATCTACCTGGAGGACATCGCTCGCGACAAGGTGTATGAGTTTCTGTTTGTGATGTTGCCGCTGAAGATCCGCGGTGCCACCGGGTCGATGGTCGATCCGCTGGCGATGCTCTAGAGGGAGGAGCAAGTGATGAAGGCACTTGTATTGACAGCCCCGAACGAGTTCTCGATCGAGGACGTGGAGAAGCCAGTGCCCGGACCACGCGAGGTCCTCTGCCGGGTGAAGGCGATCACCATCTGTGGAACGGACGCTCATCTCCTTCGAGGTGACTATCCGGGGTTCTGGCCTCCCGCTTATCCATTCATTCCCGGCCACGAATGGTCTGGCGAGGTCTGCGAACTCGGCGAGGGCGCCGCGGCCCTTGGCTTCTCAGTCGGTGACCGGGTGGCTGGAACGTCCCACGACGCATGTGGCTTCTGCAAGAAGTGCGTCGAGGGTCGCTACAACCTATGTGAGAACTACGGGAACACCGACATTCATCGCCAGTACGGTCACAATTGGCAAGGCGCTTTTGCCGAGTACGTTGTGCATGGCGTGAAATCGGTATTTCACCTCCCCGATGACATGAACTTCCACGAGGCTGCCCTCCTGGACCCAGCGGCGATTGCGCTGCACACAGCGGAGCGAGGAAACATCAGTTCCGGCGATACGGTGGTGGTGCTCGGTCCGGGTCCTGTTGGACTCCTGTCTTGTGACGCTGCTCGCGCTCTGGGTGCAGGTCGTGTGATCGTGGTGGGCAGGGGAGAGCGACTCGCGAAAGCTGCTGAGCTGGGCTATGAGACCGTCGACTACACCGTCGATGAGCCGGTCGCAACAGTCCGAGCCATGACCGATGACATTGGGCCCGATGTCGCGCTCGACTGTGCCGGGGTTCCTGACTCGTATCGGTGGGCGCTTGCGATGTTGCACAAGGGTGGACGCTGCGCGTCAGTCGGGATTCCGGTCGAAGATGTGCTTCTGTCCCTTCAAGAACTCGTGCTCTACGAAAAGGAGCTCGTTGGTGTTCGAGCCACGGCTGGTGGAATGAGGCGGGCGATGCCGTTGGTTTCTGACGGTCGTATCAGGGTCAACGAGTTACATACACACACGTTCGCCCTCGAGGATTTTCGTGAAGCGATCGACACGTTCAACGAGCGCCGCGGCGGCGCTCTGAAGGTGATCATCGAGCCCTAGGGCATCGCGTTCAGGAGAGGGCGGCACCGACCCTGTCGGCGACGACGCCGAGATGCGTTGGATCGAATGGTGCTTCGAACATCGCGATGACGTGATCGGCTCCCGCGTCTCTGAACTGTCCCACGAGATCGGCGAACTCTCCGGGGTCGTCGCCAACCTTGACCTTCACAGACACCTCGATATCTGTGGTGTCACGGCCAACATCTTCGCAGTGGTTGTGAAGCACCTCTACCTTGTGTCGGAGGGTTTCTGGGTCGCCTCCTGGGAGGTTCCACTGGTCTGCCCAGAGGGCGGCGATGCGTAGTGTCCGTTTCTCGCCGATGCCGCCGATGGTGATTGGCGGATGAGGTTTCTGGATCGGCTTGGGAAGTGCTCTTGCACCTGCAAGGTGGTGGAACGGACCGTCGAAGGTGGTGACCTCCTCTGTGAACAGAAGGTGGAGGATCTCGCATGTCTCTTCGAGGCGGTCGAATCGCTCTGTCCACGTGGTGGGGAGTGGGATGCCGTAGGCGATGTGCTCGGCCTCGACCCAACCCGTTCCGAGGCCGATCTCCAACCGGCCCTGTGATGCAACGTCGAGTGTCGCCGCCATGTTGGCGAGCACTGCCGGATGTCGGTAGGTATTGCCGGTAACCAGGATCCCAAGGCGAAGGCGCTGCACAATGCCGCAGAGCGCCCCGAGCATCGTCCACCCTTCGAAGACAGGGCCCTGCCGATCGCTGAAGATGGGATCAAGGTGGTCGAAGGTCCATCCCGTGTCGTAGGCGTCGATACGATCGCCTTCCTTCCAGAAGTCGACGAGCGGCCGCCACTCGCTGTGTTGGGGTCGGGTCTTGAACGAGAGTCGCATGGGTGTCTGTTCAGTCCGTGAAGGACGGTGGTGGGCACTCGAACGGAACCATGGTCTTCTCCCGTCCCACGAACCTGGCCCTGTGGGTGAATCCGGCCTCGGCCGCCTCCTCGCGGGCGAGATCGAGTCCCCAGGCGGCCTGCTCTGAACTATGGGCATCGCTCCCGAAGGTGATCGCAAGGCCAGCTTCATGAATCATCCGAATGAACGTCGGTGAAGGGTAGATCTCGTGTACAGGGTGGCGAAGGCCCCCAGTGTTGATCTCGATTGCCACGTTGGTTTGCTGGGCCGCTTCGAGAAAGCCCGCGTACAGATCGATCTGCTCGGTTCGGAAGGGTTTGCGTAGATATTTGACTCGATCCGGATGTGTGATCACGTCGATCGTCCCTGAGGCGGCCATTTCGGATATGAGTTCGAAGTAGCGCTCATAGACCTTACGGGGACCGAGTCGTTCCCATTCGAACTCCGAGTGTGCCCTGTCGAACCACCAGCCGTCGATCCAGTGGACCGACCCGAGGAGGACGTCCCATGGGTATGGCTCGATGAGTTCGAGGACGGCGTCGATCGCGTCGGGGAAGAAGTCGACCTCGAGACCTAGCAGCACGGGTAGTCCGGCCGACTTTGCCTCGAGGATCACCTCGACGTACCGCTCCAACGACATGGTGCGATCGGCCATGACGTCGTGCTCGGTGTTGGCTCGGATCGTCGGATCGGATGCGCGCTCCCAAATGTTGCCCAGGGCATCTGTGGCTTCAACGCACCGATAGAGGTGCTCGGTGAATGTGAGTTCGTTTACGTCGCGGCGGACGGCCTTATCGACATACTGTTCGATATGGTCGAGTCGGTACCTATCCGGAGGGGGAGGGGGAAGCGGATTGCCCTTCCGGTGGGCGTAGAGATGCAGGTGGGTGTCACTCATGGTGTCCGTCTTGTTCGTGGGGCGTTGCCGGGCATGCTACACAACTAGTGGAGCCGTTCCATCGGTAAACGATTATCGATGATCGATATTAGTGGCTAGAGTGTCTGTGTCCGAGAGAACGACCCAGACGGGTGCCCGGAAAAGGAGTGAAGATGCTGAAGACGGCCCAGGTCGGGCTCGGTTGGTGGGGGAGTCAGGTCACCAGAGTCCTGGAGGACAGCAAGAAGATCGAGATCGTGTGCGGCGTAGATCCGTCTGATGAAACTGCCAGGAAGTACACCGGCGACTACGGCATCCCCGTGTACCCCGACTACCAGCAGGCGCTCGACGACCCAAACCTCGAAGGGGTCATCCTCACTATCCCGCACCTCTTCCATGAAGAGGCCGTAATTCGCGCCGCCGACGCGGGCAAGGAAATCTTCTGCGAGAAGCCGCTGGCACTGACCCTCGACGCTGCGCGCACCATGGTCAAGGCCTGCGACGCTGCAGGAATCATCATGGGCATAGGCCACGAACGCCGGTTCGAGCCAGCATGGGAAGAGATCAGGCGGATGGCCGACTCGGGTGAGTTCGGAACGATCCTCCACATGGAGGCGCACTGGAGCCACGACCGCTGGCTCAACATGGCCGCTGATAACTGGCGCGGAAGCAAGGAAGAATCCCCGGCTGCCGGATGGACTGGGATGGGCGTTCACCTGAGCGACATGATGCTGAGCCTCGCGGGCGAGATCGTCGAGGTGCAAGCCCACGTCGAGCGCCGGATTCTTGAGATCCCGACCGGAGACGTCGTCTCGGCCCACTTCCGTTTTGCCGATGGAACCACTGGCTCAATCGCCGCGCTGTCGGCAACTCCGGACTATGCCCGTTTCGCTGTGTTCGGAAGCCTCGCCTGGGCCGAGGCTCGCGAGACGCAGCACGTCGATCCCGGCGGAACCACTCACTTCTACGTGCGCCACAGAGGTGACGCAGACCAGACGCGCATGGACTTCGAGCCTGCCAGCCCCGTCAAGGCTGGCTATGAGCACTGGGCCGACGCGGTGGCAGGGCGAGCTGACTATCGGTTCAGCGATGTGGAGCGGCTCGGCAATGTCGCCGTCCTCGAGGCACTGGTTCGCTCCTCGGAGAGCGGCCGCCCCGAGCCTGTGGAACGGTACACCTGAGGTCCGAAGAACAATCCCCCCGAGAGAACGAGGCCGGCGCTTTTGGCTCCGGCCTCGTTCTTGCCCGTGTCGTTTCGCTCGGGTCAGGTCCTGCTGATCGTGCCTTCCCACGTACCGACCTTGTCACCCTTCATCGCTTCCTCGTCGAACCAGAAGCTCGTGACGGCTTTCGTCTCGGTGTAGAAGGCGAGTCCATCGCGACCCATGACGTGAAGGTCTCCGAAGAAGCTCTTCTTGTGTCCGCTGAACGGGAACACGGAGATCGGAACCGGAATCCCGACGTTGACGCCAACCATTCCCGCATCTATGCGACGGGAGAACTCCCTTGCGTAGTAGCCGCTCTGAGTGAAGATCGACGCCCCGTTGGCGAACTCGCTCGAGTTTATGAGGTCGACACCCTCGTTGAAGTTCGCGACACGTTTGACATAGAGCACCGGACCGAAGACCTCTTCTTTGCCGCAGGACATCTCGGCGGTGACGTGGTCGAACACCGTCGGGCCGACGAAAAAGCCGCCCCCGTGGCCTTCCACGTCGAGGCCCCGTCCGTCCAGTACGGGCACGGCGCCCTCTTCGACTGACTTGTCGATCCAGTTGTTCACGAACGCGAAGTGCTCGGCGTTGACCAGCGGTCCCATGTCGGTCGACTCGTCGTAGGCGGGGCCGATTCTGAGCTCCGTCGCCAACTCTGCGATCGTCGCGACGAGCTCGTCGGCGATCGACTCCTCGACAGCAATGGCGGGGAGGGCCATGCAGCGTTCGCCGGCGCAGCCGAATGCAGAGTTGATGATCCGCTGTGCGGTGGCCCGAATCGGTGCATCGGCGAGCACCAGTGCGTGGTTCTTCGCCTCGGTGAGGGCTTGAACCCGCTTGCCGTGTGCCGCGGCCGTCGAGTAGATGTGCAAGCCGACTGACGTGGACCCGACGAAGCTGACGCCCTGCACCTTGGGATGGGTGAGGAGCCGCTCAGCTTCGTGACGAGAACACGTCACCAGGTTGAACACTCCAGGTGGCAATCCGGCCTCTTCGAGCAGCTCGGCCATGCGCATCGCGGTCTGTGGGACATACGAGGCGGCCTTCAATACGAATGTATTCCCGGTCGTGACGGCCAGCGGCATCATCCAACCCATCGGGATCATCGCAGGGAAGTTCCAGGGCACGATCCCCGCAAACACGCCCAGTGGCTCACGGAAGGTGACGGTGTCGTAGCCGGTGGCGACATTCATGAGTGAGTCACCCATCATTGTCACCGGAGTGGTGCAGGCGAGCTCGACGACCTCGATTGCTTTCAGTACGTCGCCACGCGCTTCGGCGTAGGTCTTGCCCATCTCGGTTGCGAGGATCATCGCAAGATCGTGGAGGTTCTCCTCGAGAATACCCTTGAGGTTGAACATCACCTGTACGCGGCTGGTGATCGGCGTGTCACGCCACGCGGGGAAGGCGGCCGCTGCCGCCTCGACCGCGGCATCCACCTCGTCTGCCGTGCAGCGGGGGGCTTCGGCCATGACGTCGCCCGTGCTGCTGTTGGTGATTTCGTAGTAGACGCCGCTGTCGGTGTCCTTCCACTCTCCGCCAACCAGATACTTGAGCCGCTTTGTCACGTTGTTCTCCTCATCGTTGTCGGTGTGTCTCGTATTCCTTGCTGTCGACGGTCACTGCATCGAGGTGAGGACGGTGCCCACAATCCGATCTACCGACGGAATAGCCATGTCTTCGATGGCATCTGCCGCCGGCAGCGGAATGTGGGGTGTGGTGATGCGCACAATCGGACCGTCGAGATCCCAGAAGCATTCCTCGGCCACGATCGAGGCGACCTCGGCGCCCCACCCGCACAGGCGGGGGTTCTCTTCAACTGTGAACAATCTGCTTGTGTTCGCCACCGAGTTGGCCACCGTGGTGACGTCGAGTGGGACCAGGGTCCGCAGGTCGATCACCTCTGCCGAGATCCCTTCGCCCGCCAGGATGTCAGCCGCTTCCATGGCCTTGGGCACCATGGCGGCGAGCGCCACGATCGTTGCGTCGCCGCCCGTACATACCGTCGTCGCATGGCCGAGCTCGTCGACAATCTCCCCGTCGGGCACCTCGCCCTTTGTGGCGAAGAGGGCCTTGTGCTCGAGGAAGATCACAGGGTCGGGGTCGCGAATGGCGGCGGCCATCAAGCCAACGACGTCCGCTGGCGTCGACGGGGCCACGACCTTCAGACCGGGGATGGCCATGGCCCAGTTTTCGACACTCTGACTGTGTTGACCTCCAAAGCGGGCACCGCCGCCATTCGCCGAGCGCAAGACGAGCGGGAGCTCGATCTGGCCACCGGTCATGTACCGGGTCTTGGCGATCTGGTTGGCGACGATGTCCCAGCACGTGGCGAGGAAGTCGCTGAACATGATCTCGCCAATTGGACGCAAACCGTTCATTGCGGCGCCCATGACCATGCCGACAATCGCTTCCTCGGAGATTGGCGTGTCACGAACCCGCTCTGGTCCAAACTGTTCAAGAAGACCCTGTGTGGTCTTGAAGACTCCACCAGCCTCCGCTACGTCTTCCCCTATGAGGAGCACGCGCTCATCGCGAGCCATCTCCTGGGCGATACCCCTGGCGACCGCATTGCGATAGGTCAACGTCGCCATGATGCGCCTCCGTCCGCCCAAAGGTCGGTCATCAGTGCCCCTTCATCTGGTTCGGGCGACTCCTCGGCCGCGGCAGTGGCGGCGTCGATCTCTGCGCGTGCAGCCTCCTCGATCCGGTCGAGATCCTCGGTTGGAATGCCCATGCCCTCCAAGCGAGCCCGGTACAGGACCAATGGATCCTTGTTCATCCAGGCCTCAACCTCATCGGCCGGACGGTACTTGCCGGGATCAGCCCTCGAGTGGCCGTGATGGCGGTAGGTCTGGGCCTCGATGATTGAGGGCCCGTCACCGGAGCGAGCGCGCTCGAGAGCCGCCAGGGCGGTGCGGTACACAGCGTCAGCATCGTTGCCATCCACAATGATGCGGTCAAGCCCGTAGGCCGCTGCGCGATCAGCGGCTGGATTCGGAACGGCGGTGACGGATGAGATCGGTGTGTACTCCATGTAGAGGTTGTTCTCACATACGTAGACGACTGGAAGACGCCAAACCGCTGCGATGTTGAGCGATTCGTGGAACGCCCCGATGTTGGTGGTCCCGTCGCCGAAGAAGCAGACGGTCACCTGTCCGGTGCCTCGTACCATGGACGCCCAGGCTGCACCGGCGGCAACAGGGAGGTGAGCGCCGACGATCGCATAGGATCCCATTGCGTGCTGATCCACATCGGTGAGGTGCATCGAACCGCCCTTGCCTCCGCAGCATCCGATCTCGCGCCCCAGAAGTTCGCCCATGAGCGAATGCATGGGCGCCCCTCGGAGCAACGTGTGGTTGTGCCCACGATAGGTACAGAACACCATGTCGTCGTCACGCATTGCTGTCGAAAAGCCTGCAGCAATGGCTTCCTGTCCGGTTCCCAGGTGGGTTGTTCCCTTGACGAGGCCGGTCATGAACAGGT
>Ga0255048_10000777_pt1 | contig 23690 bp, 24 predicted proteins | sample JV7_2_2_MG_FD_183619 | JGI IMG/M metagenome (GOLD analysis project Ga0255048, IMG submission 183619) | Seawater microbial communities from Jervis Inlet, British Columbia, Canada - JV7_2_2 | ecosystem: Environmental > Aquatic > Marine > Inlet | place: Canada: British Columbia | collected 2016-10-06
CGATGTCTTCGACGAGCACCCAGACGCAGATCGGCTGATGCTCGACCTTCCGGAGCCGTGGAGTGTCGCGGAAGCGGCCGGCGGCAAACTGGCAGCTGGGGCGGTCGTTTGCGCCTATCTACCGACCGTTCCGCAGGTTCAACGCTTTACCGATGCCCTACGTCGCACCGGGTGGTTCCTCCTCCCGGAGACCTTCGAGGGAATGCACCGAGAGTGGAAATTTGAGGGGCGGTCGGTGCGTCCGGCCAGCCAGATGGTCGGTCACACCGGGTTCATCACCATCGCCCGACACTCCGCCGCCCAACTGAAACCCGAAGACCCCGCCGACTAGAAGCGGCCGGACGGACGTAGAGGTGTATCGAAGCTCAGCCGGCTTCGATGGAGGCTATGGCTCGATGAAGATGCACTCGCCGGGGCACTCCTCGGCGGACTCGATGGTGATGTCCTCCTGCCCGGCCGGCACCAGGGCCAACCCACCAGCTCCCTCCGAATGCCCCTCCGATGCTGCGAAAATCGTGGCGCCCTCCCGCACGTAGGCGAGACCGTCGTCCAGCAGCACGAAGACGTCGGGAGCGATCTCTTCGCAGAGGCCGTCTCCGGTGCAGAGGTCCTGATCGATCCAAACCTTCATGGTGAAAACACTCCGATGGTGCTCGTGATGCGGGGATTGTAATGAGGGCGGCGTTTGACTCAAGGCAAGATAGGCCGACTACCGGGCCAGACGTATACTTCGCTCCCGGACCGGGGTGACCCGGTCCCAGCCGTCTGGACCGGAGCCACCATGGCAGCAGCGAACAACGAAGAACTCCACAGCACGATCAAGATGCTGGAAGAGGAGATCGCCGTCCTGCGCCGCCGTCTCCAGGATGCCCCTCGCCGGGTGCGAGTGCTCGAAGAACGGCTGCTCGAAGCCAAGGGCCGCCTCACCCAAGCCGTCTCTCAAAACGAGAAGCTATCGGTCGCCCTGGAAGAGACGCGCGAGCAGCTGGCCGTCCTGCGTGACGAGGTCGAGAAGCTGACCGCTCCACCAAATGCATTCGGACTCGTCCAAGGTATAAACACCGACGGCACGCTCGATGTGATCACCTCCGGCCGCAAGCTGCGGGTAAACGTTGAGCCGTCGATCGAGATTAAGGAACTGGAGCAAGGTCAGGAAGTCCTCCTCAATGAGGCGATGAATGTCATCGACGCCAGGGACTTCGAGCCGACCGGCGAAATCGCGACCGTCAAAGAGGTCCTCGACGACAACCGGGTCATCATTCTCGGGCGCGCCGACGAGGAGCGCGTCGTCGAGCGATCCGGGCCCATGCGGGAGGCATTCATCAGAGTTGGAGATCACGTGCGGATCGATGCCCGCAGCGGTCTCGTCTACGAGCGACTGGTGCGACCCGAAGTCGAGGAACTCGTTCTCGAAGAGGTCCCAGACGTTCGATACGCGGACATCGGCGGGCTGGGGGACCAGATAGAGACCATCCGCGACGCCGTCGAACTTCCCTACATCCACAAGCAGCTCTTCGACGAATACGGCCTGGCAGCTCCCAAGGGAGTCCTCCTGTATGGACCACCGGGATGCGGCAAGACACTCATCGCAAAGGCGGTCGCCAACTCATTGGCGATAGCGGTTGCCGAACGGACTGGCCGAGACGATGCTCGCTCCTACTTCCTGAACATAAAAGGCCCCGAACTGCTCAACAAGTACGTCGGTGAAACGGAACGCCAGATTCGACTCATCTTCTCGAGGGCCAAAGAGAAGTCCGACGAAGGCGTGCCGGTGATCGTGTTCTTCGATGAAATGGATTCGCTGTTTCGCACCAGGGGCTCCGGAATCTCATCCGACGTCGAGTCGACCATCGTGCCGCAGCTGCTGTCGGAGCTAGACGGGGTCGAAGCGCTAAAGAACGTCATAGTCATCGGCGCCTCCAACCGTGAAGACCTGATCGATCCGGCGATCCTGCGGCCCGGCCGACTCGATGTGAAGATAAAGATTGAGCGGCCTGGAGTTGAATCGGCCCGCCAGATCTACGGCATCTACCTCGACGACGACTTGCCCCTCGATCCGGTCGAACTCGAACGCCATGACAACGATCGCGCCGCCCATGTAAACGAGATGATCGAGACGGTGGTTTCCGATATGTACAGCGAGGCCGAGCACAACCGCTTCCTCGAGGTGACCTATGCCAACGGCGACAAGGAGGTCCTCTTCTTCAAGGACTTCGCATCGGGCGCGATGATCGAAAACGTCGTGAGGCGCGCCAAGAAGGAGGCGATCAAGCGGGAGATCGCCGAAGGAACCCGCGGTGTCCGCGGTGAGGACCTGCTCGATGCGGTCAAGCAGGAGTTCCGCGAGCACGAGGATCTCCCCAATACCACCAATCCGGATGACTGGGCCCGGATTTCTGGCAAGAAGGGCGAGCGCATCGTCTATGTCAGGACGCTGATCGAGGGAGATGGTGACAGCCGCAGCATTGAAGCGGTCACCACCGGCCAATACCTGTGACCGACTTCGTCGCAGGCGCTGTGCTCGGAACGGAAACCGAGTTCGGGATCACGATCACAAACCAAGCGGATTTCAATCCCGTTCTGGCGTCGAGTCTGGTGATCAACTCATACGCCGGCGATCGCGCTCGCATCCAATGGTCCTTCGAGGAGGAGAGTCCGGGACGGGATGCCAGGGGATTTGGGTACCAGCCGGCCCCGATGACGGATTTCGAATCTGGACTCGTAAATGTCGTACTGAGCAACGGGGCGCGCCTCTACGTCGATCACGCCCATCCCGAGTACGCGACGCCCGAGTGCACCGATCCACTGGAGGCGGCGCTTCACGACAAGGCCGGGGAAGTGGTCATGGAGCGTGCCTCCGAGGTGGCTCGGCAGACACTCGCCGCTGATGAGCGCCTCCTCATTCACAAGAACAATTCCGATGGCAAGGGAAACTCCTACGGGGCGCATGAGAATTACCTGGTGGCTCGATCGATCCCGTTCAGCGACCTGGTCCGCCATCTGACCTCGTTTTTCGCCAGCAGGCAGATAGTCACCGGGTCGGGGAAGGTTGGAAGCGAGAACGGTCGGCCCGCCGTCGACTTCCAGGTCTCGCAACGGGCGGATTTCTTCGAAGAAGAGGTCGGGCTGGAGACGACGCTAAAGCGCCCGATCGTCAACACGAGGGATGAGCCCCATGCCGACCCGACGAAGTATCGACGGCTCCACGTGATCATCGGCGATGCAAACCAGAGCGAAATCCAGATCTTCCTCAAACTGGCTACGACCCGCCTTGTGTTGGAAGCGATCGAAGCTGGGTCGATCGGCGACCCAATTGCGCTGCTGGATCCGGTCGAAAGCGTATGGCAGGTGAGCCACGATCCGACCCTCAAGACCACCCTGAAGCGCGGCGACGGGTCCTCGATCACTGCGCTGGACCTTCAATGGCACTATCTGGAGGCGATCTCCAAGCACGCCGAGATGGAAGGGGTGTCATCTACTGATGCCGACGCCATCACGCACTGGGAGTCGGTGCTCGACATGTTGGAGGCCGATCCTCGCTCAGCTGCCGATCGTCTCGACTGGGCGGCGAAACTCGATCTCCTCGAGCACTTCAGAGAGCGGGATGGGCTCGAGTGGTCGGATCCCAAGCTCAGATTGCTCGATCTGCAATTCCACGACGTCGATCGCACCAAAGGCCTCTACCACAAACTTGTCGCCGCAAACAGAATGCAGCGACTCTTCAGCGACGATGAGATTGCGGGTGCCGCCACGACACCACCCGCCTCCAGTCGCGCCTATTTCCGTGGTCGCTGCGTCGAGAAATTCGGCAGCGCAATCGTCGCCGCCAACTGGGATTCTCTGATCTTTGATGTCGGCGGTGACGTACTCAAACGGGTGCCTATGATGGAACCGCGTCGAGGTGGGCGGTCCCAAGTAGCCGATCTCATCGATGGCGCCGAGACCGCCGCCGACCTCGTTCACGCACTCGGAGGAGCTGATGGCTGAACAAGAGCGAAAACCAACCCGCCGCGAGGACACTCGCGAGGAGACCGATGAGTCCGCTGAGCTCGCGGCACCGGAAGGTGAAGAGTTGGCCGAGAAGATCGATGATCTCCTCGACGAGATCGACAGCGTGCTGGAGGAAAACGCCGAGGAGTTCGTAAAGAACTACGTCCAAAAGGGCGGGGAGTGACTCCGGGAATCGACGGCAGCCTCCCGCTCGAGCCCACAACGCCGGCGGAGAGCTTCTCAGCCCTGCTCCGCAGCCGGGGAGTTGAGCCTCGCTGGGACGGCGGCACCGGCGGCATCGAAATCGACCCTCCTGAGGCAACCACCGTTATCGCCCTGCGCTATGCCGACGGAATCGTGGTGGCCGGAGATCGGCGAGCCACCTCCGGGAATATCATCGCTCACCGCCGAGTCGAAAAGGTGTTCCCGGCCGACAGCTTCTCCGCCGTGGCCATTTCGGGCGTCGCCGGGATAGCCGTCGAGCTCACCCGACTCTTCCAGACCGAACTCGAGCACTACGAGAAGATCGAGGGACGGCGGCTCAGTCTCGAAGGGAAGGCGAATCACCTGGCCTCGATGGTTCGACGCCAACTCCCGATGGCCATGCAGGGCCTGGTGGTGATCCCGCTCTTTGCCGGGTACGACGTCGAAGCCGACGAGGGGCGCCTCTATTCGTTCGATGTGGTCGGTGGCCGATACGAGGAGACCGACTACACCGCCACCGGTTCCGGTGGGCGCGACGCACGGCTGTATCTGCGAACCGTATTCAGAGATGACCTCTCCGAGGCCGAAGCCCTTGATATAGCCGTCGCCGCACTCGTCGCCGCTGCCGAGGAAGACACTGCCACCGGGGGCCCCGACTTGAAACGTGGGATCTACCCCAACGTCGTCATGATCGATCACGACGGTTATCGCGAGGTCGAAGACGATCGCGTGGGAACGGCGGCTCGCGTCGCAATGGAGGCAACAGCGTGACCACGCCGTTCTACGTCCCCCCCGAGCAGCTGATGAAGGACCGAGCGGAGTACGCCCGCAAAGGCATCGGGCGCGGCAAATCCATCGTCGCAGTCGAATACGAACATGGAATTCTCCTCTTGGGCGAGAACCCGAGCGGCACTCTCCACAAGATTTCGGAGATATACGACCGCATCGCCTTTGCGGGAGTAGGCAAATACAACGAGTTCGAACAGCTCCGTATCGGAGGAATCCGTCGGGCCGATCTCACCGGATATGCGTACTCCCGCTCGGATGTGACGGCCAAGGGTGTGGCCAACGCCTACGCCCAAACCCTCGGTCTCATCTTTACCCAAGAGGTGAAGCCGTACGAGGTCGAGCTCATGTTGGCTGAGGTGGGCAACGACGTCGAGGACACCAGAATCTTCAAGGTGACCTACGACGGAACCATGTACGCCGAACGACGCTTCTCAGCGATCGGTGGACAAGAGGAGGCCCTCATCGCCAGTCTCGAGGAGTCCTACGAGGACTCGGCGCCACTAGAAGCCGCATTGAGTTGGGCCAAGTCAGCCTGCGCTTCGATCATCGAAGGGGACGTCGTGGCGGGGGACTGGGAGGCGGCCGTTGTCGACCGGACCAACGGCCGACGAGCTTTCCGTCGCCTTGAAGCAACCGAGGTCGACTCCGCCTAGAACACCCGCATCAGTTCTCGCACGACGGCTGCTGCCAGGACCAAGGCAAGGACGAGCGCCGCCAGCTTCATCGGGAGAGCCTCCCGATCGGCGATGGCGCCACCGCGCATCTCTGTCCCCAGGGCATGCTCGATTTCAGCCTCCGTCATCAGTTCCTTGGCCCGGTCCACGGCATGGCCGGGCACCCAGATCTGGGTTACCGCCATCCGGCCGACCGTCATCGGATAGGGGCCGAGCGCCTCACCGTGGAGGCGGGCCTCAATTCCATCTGCGCCCAACAGGGCTACACAGACCCTGGCTGAAACGAGATCACCGACATCGGCCAGGTGGACGAACTGCTCTCGGGATTGTTCCACCCAACAATCGTACGGAGCCCACGCCCCAATGAGCGCGCGGCCGGTACCCTCGCCGCGGTGGAACGTCGCATTTTCGGTATGGAAAACGAATACGGGGTCACCTGCACCCTGCGCGGCCAGCGCCGTCTCTCTCCTGATGAGGTGGCGCGCTATCTGTTCCGACGGGTCGTGTCCTGGGGGCGAAGCTCGAATGTCTTCCTCGAGAACGGCGCTCGTCTTTACCTGGATGTGGGCAGCCATCCCGAATACGCCACGCCCGAGTGCGACAGTCTTTATGACCTCGTTGCCCACGATCGAGCGGGGGAGCGGGTGCTCGAAGGACTGCTCCACTCAGCCGAACAGCGTCTTGCCGAAGAGGGCATCAGAGGCGATGTGTACCTCTTCAAAAACAACACGGATTCGGCCGGCAACTCATACGGCTGCCACGAGAACTACCTCGTCAGTCGGCAGAGCGACTTCCAGCGAATGATCGACACTCTGATCCCGTTCTTCGTCAGCCGCCAGATCTGGGCAGGAGCAGGCAAACTGCTGCAGACTGCCCGCGGCACGGTCTACTCGATGGCCCAGCGTGCCGAGCACATATGGGAGGGGGTGTCCTCCGCCACGACCCGTAGCCGGCCGATCATCAATACCCGCGATGAGCCCCACGCCGATGCAGAGCGATACCGCAGACTCCATGTCATCGCCGGCGACTCGAATATGTCCGAGTACGTCACATACGTGAAAGTCGGAGCAACCGCGGCATTGCTCCAGATGCTCGAAGACGATGTCGTATTTCGAGACCTGACGTTGGAAAACCCGATTCGAGCCATTCGTGAGATCTCGCACGACATCACCTGCCGCCGCAAGATCCGACTCGCCAACGGAAGAGAGCTCTCTGCGCTGGATATCCAGTGGGAGTACCTCGAGCGAGTCATGCGGTACTCCCGAACCACCGGGTTCCCCAAGCAGGTCGAATCTGCCGTCGCCATGTGGGAACACCTCTTGACCGGCCTCGAGAAAGACCCGCTTTCGCTACGGCGCGAATGCGACTGGGTAGCCAAATACCACCTCATCGAGGAATACCGGTCGCGTCGGGGCCTCGCCTTGAATGACCCGAAACTGGCGCTGCTGGATCTCGCCTACCACGACGTGGTCCCGGAGCGTGGTCTCTATTTCATCCTCGCTCGTCGCGGGATGATGGAAAGGATCGTGACCGACACCGACGTCACCCGCGCCCTCACCAATCCGCCTGAGACCACCAGAGCAAAGTTGCGCGGGAGCTTCATAAAGGCCGCCAAAGCGCGCAACCGGGACTTCACAGTGGATTGGGTGCATCTCAAGCTAAACGACCAGGCACAACGAACCGTCCTGTGCAAGGACCCGTTTCGAGCCGTCGATGAGCGGGTGGACAAGCTGATCGAGAGCCTGTGATCGGCCCGACTCCCTGGATACGCTGATTCGAGATGAATCGGGTCATAGAACGGGTATTGAATCTCCTGGCCTTCTTGCTCACCGTGGGTCGCCCGGTGACGGCGGATGAGATAAGACATACCGTTGCCGGCTACGACCAAGACACCGACGAGGCCTTCCGACGTACCTTTGAACGCGACAAGGACCTGTTGCGCCAGCTCGGCGTCCCGATGCGCATGGAGCACACCGACGCCTGGGAGGTCGAACAGGGGTACGTTGTCGCCCCCCGACGAATACGCGCTCACAGACGCCGGCCTTACCGACGAGGAGCGCACCGCCCTGTGGATCGCAGCCACCATGGTTCGACTCGGCGGTCAGGCCGCGGGACCCGCAGCCATCTTCAAGCTGGGTGGTTCACCCGCACTCGCCGCCGGGGAACCTCTCACCGCAGATCTCGGAGCAGAGGGGGAGTCGCTCGCCGACCTGTTCGACGCAGTCTCGACGCGACGCGTGGTGTCGTTCGTTTACCGCGACAAGGAGCGCAAGGTCTCTCCATACGGTCTTGCCCATCGCCGCGGCCACTGGTATGTGGTCGGCGGAACTCCCGCCGGCACCAGGGTGTTCCGAGTCGATCGGATGCTCAAGATCGGCGTCGGCGACAAACCCGGAGCGTTCGAGCGACCGGCGGGCTTCACCCTCCAGGACGAGTTGCCTGATGCGCCATGGATGGCAGGAGAAGACGACGTAATCGTCGATGTGCGATTCGATGCCGGAGTTGCCTGGTGGGCCCGACGCCAACTGACCTCTACCGCGAAGGTCACGGAGGGATCGGATGGCTCGATCACCGCTCGCTTCCCGGTCGCTCAGGTCGAGGCGTTCATCGGATGGCTCATCTCCTTCGACGACCAAGCGGAGATTCTGGGGCCCGACGAAATGCGGAACCGATTCGTTGATCACGTCACGGCGGCATCATGAGCAGCCGTCGCACCGCCCAAAGGCTGGCGCGCATCCTGGCGATGCTTCCCTGGGTTATCGCACACCCCGGCACCACGGTCGACGAAGTCTGCGAGCGCTTTTCGTACTCACGGTCCGACCTCTTTGCGGATCTCAATCTTGTTCTGGTGTGCGGTCTACCGGGCTATGGACCCGGCGAACTCATGGATGCTTTCGTCGACGAGGATGAGGTGGTTGTCGACGCCGCTGACTACTTCAGCCAGCCGGTCCGCTTGACGGCCGCCGAGGCTCTGATGCTGTTGGCGGGAGGCATGGCTGTCTTGTCGTCGGGCTCGGGTCCGCCGGCCTTGGAGTCTGCGGTCGCAAAGCTGCAGGCGGTTATCGCTCCCGACGCTGAAAGTGTGGCGGTCGACATCGGATCTGAGCCAGAGCTGGCCTCGCTGCTGAGAAAAGCCGCCAGCGACGGCGCCGTGGTCAATATCACCTACACCGCTCTCGGTTCAGGCGACACAACACACCGAGACATCGAACCGTGGGCGGTCTTCAGCACGCTCGGCAACTGGTACGTGAGCGGGCATTGCCGCAGGGCGGACGCCGAGCGCGTGTTCCGACTCGATCGGATACGGGAGGCCACCACCACTGCGCAAACCTTCGATGTACCCGAGAGCTCACCCGTTCCCGAGGTCCGCTACTCACCGTCGGTTGACGACGTCGCCGCCCGCATTCAGCTGAGCCCCACCGCATCATGGGTCGCTGAGTACTACCCCGTAAACATTGTCTCCGACGGGCCTGAGGCCCGGGTGATCGACTTCAGCGCGACCGACCCGATGGTCACAGCTCGACTACTACTCAGGCTGGGAGCGACGGCCACACTGCTATCAGGCGACAAGGTCGCTGCGGCCACCGACGACTTGCGCGAAAGGATCCTGGCGCGCTATTTGTGACTAGGCGCCAAATGGTCATTTAGGGGTCTCAGGGCCGTCCCGATGAATGGGAAGAACGAACCTCATCGGGCTGGAGTAGCGAAACTGATGACCACCATCCGAACCACTTGCGCAATCTGCGGCGACGTGGAACTCACGCCGATCGAACTCACGCTGGAACTCACCGCGATGAGTGGCACCGGCACCTACGTCTTCGCCTGCCCGGAGTGCGGAGATCAGCAGCGCCGCCCAGCAAACCACCGGGTCGTGAGCATTCTGCTGGCGACAGGCGTCGCCTACGACGTACGAGACGAACGCGGTCCCATCACCGAATCCGAGATTGCCGACTTCGCAACCGACCTCGACAGGGCGGACTGGGCAGAGCAACTCGGCTGACCCAAAACACCACTTGTCGCTAAGAGCCGGTTCCGAACCAGGGAGCCGGCTCTAGCATTTCCCCAATGTTCAGTGTCAGCCCTGCCGAGATGGTGACGATCGCCGTGGTGGCGTTGCTCGTCTTTGGCCCGCACCGACTCCCTGAGATCGCTCGCAAGTTGGGCAAGCTTGGCCGCGAGATCAGCCGTGCGGCCAATGAGCTGAAAGCCGGCATCGAGCGCGAATACGACGAGGCCACTGAGCCGCTAAAGGACGTCCGCCGCAAGCTGGGATCCACCACCGACCCGGCCACGGACAAGCCTGTCAGCCGGAGGCGGGATTCGGCAGGAGATTCGACCGATCAGGCAGACGAGCCACCCGAGGTCGAGGAATGAGAGGCCGCACCGAACAGCCGATCATGAGCCACCTAACAGAACTGCGGCAAAGGCTGTTCAAGGTGGCGGCAGCCATTGTGATCGGTTCGATCGCAGCCTTCATATTCCGCAACTGGATCTTCGACCTGCTGGTCGACCCCTACGAGCAGATCACCGGCGAGTCCCAACTCGCCTTCTTTAGACCCACTGAGGCGTTCTCTCTCTTCATGCGGCTTTCGTTGTTCGGGGGGTTCATACTCGCCAGTCCGATAGTCATCTACCAGTTGTGGGCATTCGTTGCCCCAGCTCTCAGCAAGCGGGAAAAGCGCATCGCCATACCTGTGGTGATGATCCTCGTGGTCCTGTTTCTCGGCGGCGTCGCCTTTGGCTATTGGTCGCTGCAACGAGGCTTGGGATTCCTCATCGACTTTGGTGGCGATTCGCTGGATCCGGTCATTGGCGGGAACTTCTATCTCTCGTTTGCGATGCGGTTTCTGTTGGTGTTCGGAATCGCCTTCGAGTTTCCCGTCTTTCTGTATGCAGCCGCGGCGGTCGGCGCCGTTGGTTGGCGGCAACTTGCCGCAGGGCGCAGGTGGGCGGTACTCCTGATCGTCACCCTCGGAGCTGTCATTACCCCTAGCGGCGACCCGTACACACTCCTGCTGCTCTCGGTACCGCTCTATGTGTTCTACGAGGCGACCATCTGGATCGTGCGCTTCACCCTTCGACGTTGAGCGCCGTCGCCTATCTGCATGGACTCGATTTCGAGCCTGATGGATTCCAGCTGGCTGCGGCCGAAGGCGTGGACCGTGGCGAATCGGTAGTCGTCACCGCCCCGACCGGCTCCGGGAAGACCGCTATCGCCGAAGCCGCCATTCACCGCGCCCTCGAAAACGGGACACGGGCCATGTACACGACACCAATCAAGGCCCTCTCCAACCAGAAGTACTCCGAATTCGTTTCCCGGTACGGATCCGAGCGTGTCGGCCTGCTAACCGGTGACAACTCAATTAACGGAGCGGCGCCGGTGGTGGTGATGACGACCGAGGTACTCCGCAACATGATGTACGCCAACAGCTCCGGCCTCGACGATCTCAGCGTCGTCGTCCTCGACGAGGTGCACTACCTGGCCGACAGGACGCGAGGAGGAGTCTGGGAGGAAATCATCATCCATCTCGACCAGCAGGTCCCGCTCGTATGCCTATCGGCCACTATCGCCAATGCGAGCGAGTTTGCGTCTTGGATCGAGGATCGCAGGGGTGCCACGACGCTGGTGGTCGAGCAAGAACGGCCGGTCCCACTCGAAGTGACCTACTTGGTGAGGGACAGGTTCGCCGGTCACGAGCTCCGATTGTTTCCCGCCTTTTCGGGTGGCCGGCCCAACGACCGCCTCGCTTCCATGTTGCGGCGAGATCGAGGGCGAGCCAGTCGCTACGCCGGGCCCCGTCGGCATGAGACCTGCGAACTGCTGCGTCGGCGCGGGCTGCTACCTGCGATCTACTTCATCTTCTCGCGTAAGGGTTGCGACGCCGCCGCCCGTGCAGTTGTCGATCGCGGGCTCAGACTTACTTCGGCCGACGAGGCGAAGGAGATCACCGCCTACGCCCTCGAATCCACCGCGCATCTCGACGATCAGGACCTCGACGTCTTGGGGTTCGCCGGCTGGCTAGAGCTACTTTCACGAGGCGTAGCCGCACATCACGCCGGGATGGTGCCTGCGATGAAAGAGACCGTCGAGGTTCTATTCTCGAGAGGTCTCGTAAAACTGGTGTTTGCGACTGAGACCCTGGCACTGGGCATCAACATGCCGGCGCGGACGGCGGTTCTCGAGAACCTCTCCAAGTTCACGGGAGAGGGCCACGAGGTGCTGCAGCCGGGTGAGTTCACTCAGCTGACGGGTCGAGCAGGGAGACGTGGAATCGACACCTCAGGAACTGCCGTGGTTCTCCACTCTCCCTACCTCGAGTTCGAAAGAGTCGCCGGGATCGCCGCGCGCGGCAGCCATCCACTGCGGTCGAGCTTCCGACCGACCTACAACATGTCGGTAAACCTGATCGCAAGGTACGACAGGGGGAGAGCGGAGGAACTCTTGGCCGAATCCTTTGCTGAGTTCTCGCGGTCTCGGCAACGGACGGACCTAGAGACCGACCTCGATGACGATCTGCGTCGACTCGCCGAGCTGCGCACGGCCGCAGAGCACCCCGAAATCGACATCTGGGCCGAAGTGGATGACGACGGCAGATCGCACATGGCCGTGATGGCCGATTTCGTGTCGACCATCGCGCCGGGAGCAGTCCTCGAATGGGAGGAGCAAGGAAAGACCCGGCGAGTGGTGGTCGTCGCGGTCGGGACCGGCAAACAGCCCCGGGTCCTGGCCGTAACCGAATCCGGGGAGAGCCGCCGGTTTGCGTCGGGCAGATTCCCGTCATCGCTGCGGAGCATCGGCCGGGTCGACCTCCGCCGACCCTTTCGACCGCGCGACTCCTCCTATCGCGCTCGGGTGGCGGCCCAGCTCGCTTCGTTCACGCCAACCGAGGCTCCTGCGCCGGCCTACTCAAGCGATGGCACCCACGAGTTTGACTTGAGCACCAATCTCGACGCCGCCAGGGCCGCCAGAAGGCTCGAAACCCGAATCGAGTCGCACCGCAGGCGTGTTGCCTCAGTCGGACCTGCGGTGCTCCGCCGTTTCGATTCGACAACCGCGATCCTCGAAGAGTTCGGGTACATCTCGGGATGGAGTCTCACCGAGAAAGGCGACCAACTTCGCTCCCTGTACAACGAACTCGATCTGGTCCTGTCCGATTGCCTGGAGGCCGGGGTCTTCTCTGGTCTTTCGCCGTCGGAGGTGGCGGGTCTCGCTTCTGCCTTCACCTACGAGCCGCGAAGGACCGATACGCCGGGAACGTGGCCACCCGAATTGGTTGGCCCCGGCGAGCTGGTCCAGGAGATATGGCATCGGATCGTCGCAGCAGAAAGGCGCAACGGCCTCGAGCCGACCCGCCCTCCCGACCCGGGATTTGCTGCGGCAGTTTCAGCCTGGGCTGCCGGCGCCGGTCTCAGCGACCTGTTTGATGAAGAGGGTCCCGGAATCGGCGATTTCGTCCGCAATGCTCGCCAGTTGTTGGACCTGCTGCGCCAAATCGACGACACCGGGGCGGTACGCAGCGGGGCTGTGGTCGAGGCGATCCGGGCCGTGGATCGCGGAGTGGTTGCCGCTGCCGGCGTCGTATGAAGTGGTCGGTGGTCTTGGCCGGCCCTCCGCCCCCAGATCTCGACACGATCCTCTCCTCGGCACAGGAGCCCAGTGACCCGACGCCAGATTCTCTGGAGGCAGTCACCGAGTTGTGCGCGGCTCCTACCACCACCGGCATCTTGGTCGTCGGGGCGGACGCCGACCTTGCCCGCGTTGTGACCGTCATGCGGAGTGCCGGCAAAGACCTGCCGCTCTCGCTCATACCGAACCAACGGTCTGACCTGTTGACGATGTTCGGATTGAACCGGGCGCGAGCGATCGCGCGGATCCAGTCCGGATCGGCCTATCGCGCTGATCTTGGACAGGTGCGCATCGGCGATACCATTCGACCATTCGTGGCGCACGTGGCTGCCACCGGTTCCCGTCGCAGTCGGTTGCTCTCAAGACGGGAAGCAGTCGTGATCACCACACCGCGGCGCGCATACGAGCTGGCGGGCTGGTGGGTGATCGCCGCCAACGCCCAGCACCTTGCCGGTCGCACGATCGCCCCCAAAGCAGCGTTGACTGACGGTCAACTCGACCTGCAGGTCTTTGGCGGATCTGTACTCACCAGACTGCGTTTGATGCGCCTGGCAAAGCGCGGCTTGCACCTCCGCGATTCTTCGTTGTGGCGCCGAAGCGTCTCCTCCGGCCTTGCTGAGATCCCAGAGCGATGGGCAGTCACCGTCGATGGCGTCCCTGCCGGTTTCGGCCCCTTCGAGGTCTCTACCGAGGCCCTGGCCTTTGACCTTTGGGTATAGGGTGGCGCCAAGACGCTCTGGGGATATACTCGCCCCGCTCGCCCACTCCAGGCAGGAAGCATGGCCAACATTGTCGAAGACGAAGTCGACGCTCCCGAACCAGCAGATGACTGGGACGGGGCCGACGCCTCTGATGACCTCGGAGAGGCAGACGATATCGAAGACCTGGAGAACGTCGACGACGCCGCCGACCTGGAAGACGCCGAACTGGCGGACGGCGAAGAAGACGGCGACAACGCCGCCGAGGTTGATGGGGACAGTGAGGCACTCGAACAACTCGAGGCCGAAGAACTCGAAATGCTCACCGAAGATGAGGCGGCCGAGAGCCTCCCCGTCGACGAAGCCGAGGAACTTCGCCAGATTCGGCGGGCTGCGATGTCACTCGAATCAGCGGCCGATTCGGCCGCAGAAGACGAGTTCGTTTGCAACAGTTGTTTCCTGGTCAAGGCTGGGAGCCAACTCGCAGACAAACGGAAGAAGCTCTGTCGCGACTGCGCCTGAGTCGTCCGGGGGGTGAGCTCATGTTGACCGTCGCGGCGCGCTCTGCCACCACCGACGACACCGCCATTCTCGAAGAGCTCTACCGCGAGCTAGAAGGCGAGATGGTCGCGCTGAAGCCGGTGTGGCGTCTCACCGACGGACTCCCTGAACCGGTGGGCGACTCGCTCGCCGCAGCCATCGTCGCCGAGGACTCGGATGTCATCGTCGGTGAGCTCGACGGGGTTCCGGTAGGGCTGCTCGTTTGGCGCCAAGTAGACCTTCTCCCACAGGCCGGCGGCGAACGGATCGGGGTCATCGAGGTCATCTTCACCAGTCCGGAGGCACGCCAGGTAGGTGTCGGCGAGGCAATGATCGATAGCTTCCTCGGAGCTGTCGATGGACGCGGTATCGATCTCTTCGATGCCGTGGTCCCTCCGGGGCACCGCGAGGCCAAGAACTTCTTCGAGTCCAAAGGCTTCAAGGCACGGCGTATCGTCATGCACCGCGACGACACTTGATCAAGCGAGGTTGCACCCATGTGGATTGAGTCAGATTCGGGAGCCGTGACCGAACTGCTGGTTGCGCTCATCCAGGATGCCTGCGTAAACGATGGAACAGCAGATTCAGGGCACGAGGAGCGGGCGGTATCGACGCTCGAGGCCTATCTGGGCGAACCGGGTGAAGCATTCGAACCACACCCAGGGCGGCGTTCCTTGCTCTACCGGGTTCCGGGGACCGACCCCACTGCGCCATCCATCATGCTCATGGGACACACCGATGTTGTTCCGGTGTCAGCCGATGGCTGGTCGGTGGACCCGTTTGGAGGTCAGCGGTCAGAGGGCTTTGTGTGGGGTCGCGGAGCCGTCGACATGCTCAATCTGACTTCGGCGATGGCCGTCGTTTTCAAGGAGCACCTAAAAGGGGCGGCGCCACGGCTCCGCGGCGACCTCCTGTATCTGGCGGTTGCCGACGAAGAGGCCGCCGGGACCCTCGGAGCCCGATGGCTCATCGAGAACGAATGGGACTCGGTCAAATGCGACTACCTACTGACCGAGATCGGGACTCCGATGCTCTCCGGCCAGAACGGGGCCGGCCTGCCGGTGACCGTTGCAGAGAAAGGACCACAGTGGAGGCGCGTCATCGGCCAGGGAGAGCCGGGCCACGGGAGCCAGCCGTATGCCACTGCGAACGCCCTGCTCCCGGTGGCGGAAGCGGTGGCGCGACTCGCATCGTCCCCTGCGCCCGTCCTGATCAGCGACGAATGGCGCCGGTTCGTAGATGCCTGGGACCCCGGCGACATCGCCGATGATCTGCTCGATCCGGATCAGGTTGACGCCGCCATCGACCGGCTCGCTGTCGACGATCTCGGACTGGCCAGGTGGGCGCACGCTTGCACCCACCTCACCGTGAGCCCCAATGTGCTGCGTGGCGGGGTGAAGGCGAACGTCATTCCGGACGGAGCCGAAGCAGAGATAGACGTCCGGTCGCTCCCGGGTCAGGACGTCGCCGACGTGGATGACCACTTCCGCAAGGTGCTCGGTCCGGGCCTGCACGACGAAGTGGACATCATCACTATGCAGGCAGCACCCGCCTCGGGATCCCCGCCATCCGGCCCGCTGTGGGACGCCATCGGTGTGGCGACCGATGCGCTACGACCGGGGACGCATCTGATTCCATCGCTCATACCCGTAGGCACTGATGCGCGCTTCTTCCGGCGCAAGGGAACGATCGCATATGGGGTCGGATTGTTCGACGACCAGGTCGAGTTCGGCGAATTCCTGCGGATGTTCCATGGTCACGACGAACGTGTCAGCGAAGACTCGTTGGCACTCACCGTCGCCTTGCTGGGGATGACTCTCGAGGGATTCAGCGATCGTCTCTAGATCGCAAAGGGTCGCATCAGCAGGCCACGAATGGGCTTGGGCCTAAACCGGGTCGACTTCGGCGGAAGCGTGACCCCTGCGGCCGTTGCCTGCATGATCGCCCGAATCTCGGAATGTGGAAGGATGACGGCCGTTCCTCCCTCGTCGACGGCGGTGAGTGCGTGGCGGATCTCGTCTACATAGCTGGCGTCCTCCTCGCTGAAGCCAAGAACCGGCAGTACGAAGCGAGAGGTCAACCCGGCCGGGAGTCCGCCGAGGAACTCCGGGATGCTCTCGTCGACGACCGTCACGCCGATCGACCCCTGCCGGGTCACAATCGCGATTCGCCCGGCATGGATCGAGTCGAGAGTCGATTCGCGCACGACCTCGCACCCGGCAATGGAGCTCGGCAGAGTCACCTCTGCGCTAAAGACGCGATGAAACGCTCCCGCATCGAGCTCGATCCCATCCGTGCTCACCACCATCGTCATGATCCTCGGGTCGCCTCCGTCGCGCATCGCAGCGGCCACCCGATGGTGCCCATCGGCGATCAGAGCCCGCTGCGGAGCGAAGTCCACCGAGCCGACCGGGGTCACGATGTGATGATGGGTTCCATGGAAGTGGATCGATCCACCTGCCGGTTCGAGACTCGGCAGCGGCTCCTCCACCAGCGCCGTCACCGGTCGAATCTGCACTGAATGACGGGGACGGGTCTGAACTGCCGAAGTCGTCCCTTCATGGGGAATCAACTGGTCGAGCGGAAAGATCCCAACGAGACCCTCGACGTATCGACCCCCCTCGAACCGGATCTCCCACCTGAACAGCGACGGCTCAGTCAGGTCGTACTCGACACCCTCGACCGACTGGTACCTTGCCGGGTCCAACCTCAGAGCTTTGGCCGCCCGTTCGAGAGCCCAGTACTCGACATCTGAAGTGTGGGCGACAAGGGCAGCAAAGGGAGTGAGCATGGGTGATCTGTTTCTAGCCAGTCAGCGGCGTCCCAGCAACGTCGTCTTCGACCTGGATGGGGTCGTATTCCTCGGCGGCAACACCATCACCGGTTCCGGCGAAGCGCTTGCGGCCATTGCCGCCAGAGGCATCAGAATCGTCTTTGCCACCAACAATGCGACCCGAACGACGGACTACATCGCCGCTCGAATCGAGAACGGGACGGGATACACCCCTGATCCCGGGTCAATCGCAACCTCTGCAACCTCGGCGGTGGCTGCCCTTGGCCCTGACGACGATCCGATCCTTGTCGTTGGCGAGGCAGGACTCATCGAGACGCTTACGACAGCGGGCCGAGTCGTCACCAGCAGCGGCGCGGCGGCCACCACAGTGATCGTTGGGCTGGACCGAAGGGTCACCTACGAGAAACTCGAGCGGGCGTCGACCGCGATCAGGGGAGGAGCTCGGTTCGTCGCCACCAACACCGACGTCACCTTTCCCACGCCCGAAGGGCCAGTTCCCGGAGCGGGGACGATCGTTGCTGCAGTTGCCGCTGCCTCTGGAGCAGAACCCGAGGTGATGGGCAAACCTCACCCGGCGATGGTTCGACACGTATCAGCGTTACTGGCCGAAGGTGACACTTGGATGGTGGGGGACAGGCCGGAAACCGACCTGGCCCTTGCTAGAGCCGCCGGTTGGGTGACGGTTCTCACTCTGACGGGCATCACGACCGACCGCTCCGCCGTCGCAGCCGAATATGGCCCCGATCTGGTGATCGACTCCATCGCCGATCTGGTCCAAGTCTTCGCTCAATAGCGCGAAGCGGTCACCGCTCGTCCGCTGGCGGTGTTGGCGCGAAGCAGACGTCGCAGCGGGAAGGCCACAACCGCTCCGAACACAAACCCGGCTACATGTGCCTCCCAAGCCACTCCGCCTTCTGAAAGAACGAACTGGCTGAAGAACCAGATTCCCAGAAAGGCAACCGCAGGGATCGCGACGATTCGAACAAACACGAGGGTCATCACCTGATGGCGCGGGAACAGCACCAGATAGGCGCCCATGACGCCAGCGATCGCACCCGATGCCCCCACCAGAGGGACGGTCAGATCCGGGTTGGTAACGACGAACCCGATCGTGGCTGCGATGCCGCTCAGGAGATAGACGATCGCAAACCCGAGATGCCCGAACGCCTCCTCGACATTGTTGCCAAAGATCCACATGCTCCACATGTTGAACAGGAGATGGGCGATTCCGGCGTGCAAGAACATGGAGTACAAGACCGACAGCGGCAGGGCCTTCTTGGCGAAATGAGGAGGCTCTCCAGAGTCGTCCGTACAGACCCCGGTACGAATCTCAGCCGGCGACAGCGGCTCACCAGTGGTCAGTTCGCAGGCAATCGCAGCATTGCGATAGGCGAATTCGTCGATCTCGGGTGAGGTTTGAGGCTGCACCAATACGAAGACAAGGATGTTCGCCGCCACGATCAACCACGTGACCAGCGGACGGATTGCGGTCGGGTTTACATCGCGGATGGGAAACATTGCGCCGATCCTGTCGCACGACAAGGCGATAATGGAATCTATGGATCATACGCCTCCCGACGATCTGCTCACCGGGCTGGAAGCAGCCGACCCAGCCGACGCCCCGGAGATGGCCGACGCAATCGCGGCGGCTCTCTCCGAGCAGCTCGAAGACGACGACGGAGACGAGCCTGAGACGCCGTCTTGACGCCGAACTGGTGCGCAGGGGAATCGCCGGCGGACGGGATGAAGCAAAGCGCCTGATAGCCGCCGGCTCCGTGATGGTCGACGGGTCCTCGATGGTGAAGCCCTCCACGCTGGTGGCCGATTCCTCCGCCATCTCCGTGGCAGGCGACGAGGCTCGTTGGGCAAGTCGCGGAGCCCTCAAGCTGTCGCACGCACTCGGCGAATTCGGTCTCGACCCAACCGGGGTCGCCGCTTTGGATGTGGGCGCGTCCACAGGAGGGTTTACCGACGTGCTGCTCGATGGGGGAGCGGCCTCGGTGGCATGCGTCGATGTCGGATACGGGCAAATGGTTTGGCGCCTCGCCCAGGATGAACGAGTCACCGTGATCGACCGCACCAACTTCCGCACCGTCGATCCCACATCGCTCGGTGGCCCGTTCAACCTCGTCGTGATGGATGTCTCATTCATATCCGTTCGCCTTCTGACATCGCAACTAGCGGCGGTCGGCGCTGATGATGCTGACTACGTTGTGCTGGTGAAACCGCAATTCGAAGTCGGCAGGGACGGTGTTGGCCGTGGTGGGATCGTTACGGACCCCGCCGCCCACGCCGATGCTGTGCGCACCGTCGCCACGGCTCTTGCTGGTGACGAGATCGGAACGGTCGACGTTGCTAATTCTCCGATCACCGGCTCCAAGGGGAACCACGAGTTCTTGCTGCATGGTCGCCTCGGTTCCCCGTTCGAGTTAACCGAGACAAGGATCGCAGAGGTGACTGCACCATGAGGATCGCGCTCGTCCTGCATCCTTCTCGAGCAGTCGCCGCCGACCTCGCCGGTCTGGTCGTCGCAGCAGCGAACGACCTGGAGATCGAGGTGACCATCGACGAGGCAGAAGCCGAACGTGTGCCCGCAGCAGTCGCCCGGCCGGCCGGATCTCTCGCGGCTGACGTCGTGTTGGCCGTGGGGGGCGACGGCACAGTGCTCGAAGCCGCCCACCGGGCCATCTCGGTGGATCTTCCAGTGATCGGGGTAAACGCCGGCAACGTCGGCTTCCTGGCCGAGATGCAGCGCGACGAGATCCAAACCGGGCTGGAGGCACTCAAGTCAGGGGACTATTCGATCACCGAACGCATGACCCTCTCAGCGGTTACTTCTGGGGGTGCCACCATCACCGCTCTCAACGATGTGGTGGTCGAAAAGGATATGAGCCAGAACATCATCAGAGTGAGAGTCTCTGCTGATGATGAGCAGCTCGTCGAGTACCGGGCCGACGGTGTGATAGTCGCCACCCCGACCGGATCTACTGCATACACCTTCTCGGCGGGCGGACCGTTGATTGACCCGGAATTGAGTGCCCTCACAGTGACGGCAGTTGCGCCACACACGCTGTTCGGCCGCCCCATCGTCTTTGGTCCCGGCACCACTCTGCGGTTGACGGTGGCGGGCGACCGCGCCGCTCGACTCAACGGGGACGGTCGTGACTACGGCATGCTCGACCCGGGCGAAGGCGTAACCATTGCGACCGGGACCGACGTGGTACGGCTGATACGCCTCACTCCGCAGCACTTTGCAGCTGCGATCAAGCGGAAGTTCCACCTCCACGATGCTTGACGAACTCCACGTCGAGAATCTCGGAATCATCCAGTCTGCGACCATCGAGCCCGGCGCGGGCCTGGTAGCCGTAACCGGCGAGACCGGGGCAGGCAAGACGCTGCTGCTCGGTGCGCTTCGCCTACTACGTGGCGACTCTGCCGGTTCTGACCGAATAGGTCCTCATGGCGACGAGGCACGAGTCGAAGGGCGGTTCCTGCTCGACGGCGACGAGGTGGTGGCCTCGCGTCGCATCACAACCAACAGGTCGCGGGCCCACCTCGACGGATCGATGGTTCCCGCCAAGGCGTTGTCCGATCGATTCGATGGACTCATAGAGATAGTCGCCCAGCATGAACACGTCACGCTCGGTCGCGAGGCCTCCCTCCGTAGGATTCTCGATGGCCTGCTGGACGATGCCGGCCGGGCCCTCCTCGATGCATACCGTGCGGCTTGGACCTCCCTGGCGGATCTCGAGCGCGAGTCTTCGACCATTGGGGGCGACGAGCGAACGCTGGCCCGTGAGTTGGACCTGCTGCGTCATCAGGCGGCCGAGATCGAAGCAGCCGCCTTGTCCTCCCAAGAAGACGAAGAACTCGTCGCTACCTTGCGCCGACTAAGGCACGCAGGGGAAATCAGCGAATCTCTCGGAGCCGCCCTCGATGGGCTCGGTGACGACAACCACGCGGTGGATCTGCTGCGAGTGTCGCTCGATCAGACCCGTACCGCGGCGAAGCTCGACCCCGCCCTCGATGGATTGGCGGGGCGGATCGAGGGGGTCATAGCTGCCGCGGAAGAGATACTTTCGGAGCTCAGAGGCTCTCTCGCCGAAACCCAGCACGAGCCGGGAGCCCTGGCTGCGGCAGAGACTCGCGGCGCCGTCATCGCCGACCTAAAGCGCAAGTACGGGGCGACCATCGACGAGGTACTCGAGTTCGCGGAAACGGCAACGTTGAAAGCAACCGAGATTGCCAATGCGCTGGAACGTGCGGAGACCATAAGCGCCGAAATCGGCGCGGCCCGGCTGTCGGCGATCGAGGCTGGAAGGAAGTTGGCCGGAGCGCGGAGCACCGCGGCGACGCGTCTTTCGGACTCTGCTCGCGCCGGCCTCCAATCGCTCGGCTTCCGTGACCCGACGCTGGTGCTGCAGGTGGCAGACGCCGAACCGGGCCCCGGCGGAGCCGATCGCATCAGCTTGAGCTTTGCGTCGGATGCCGCTCTCAACCCCGGACCGGTGACAAAGGTCGCTTCGGGGGGCGAATTGAGTCGCCTCGTCTTGGCGGTGCGAGTCGCCGCCGGAGTCGCGGATGCACCGATCGTCGCCTTCGACGAGGTCGACGCAGGCGTCGGAGGCTCTACGGCATTGGCGATGGGAGAGCAGCTCGCTTCGCTGGCCAGGAATGGTCAGGCGCTGGTCGTAACCCATCTTCCCCAGGTCGCTGCTTTTGCAGACCGCCACTTTGTCGTCGAACGTGACGGCGCGGCGGCCACTGTGCGCCAGGTCGAAGGGCCGGAGCGACTCGCAGAGATCGCCCGCATGCTCGGTGGGATGGAGGAATCCGAGCGGGGCCGGTTGCACGCCGAGGAACTACTCGCCCTCGCCATCGAGCGAAGGTCGACGTGATCGCGCTGATCGCGGTGATCGCAATCGACGTGCTACGTTGGTTTCCCGAGGGACATGACTAAATATATCTTCGTTACAGGTGGAGTGGTCAGCAGCCTCGGGAAGGGCATCACCGCAGCATCCCTAGGCCGAATTCTGAGATCGCGCGGCCTGCGCGTCGTAAACCAGAAGCTCGACCCGTACATCAACGTCGACCCCGGCACGATGAACCCCTTCCAGCACGGCGAGGTCTTCGTGACCGACGATGGCGGTGAAACCGACCTGGATCTGGGCCACTACGAACGCTTTACCGGCACCAACCTGCTGCGCGATTCGAACGTCACGACGGGATCCATCTACTCCGCGGTCATCCAGAAGGAACGTCGCGGCGATTATCTCGGTGACACGGTCCAAGTCATCCCACACATAACCAACGAGATCAAATCGCGAATCCGGCGCCTCGGCGAACGCACCGAGGTCGACGTGGTGATCACCGAGATCGGTGGGACCGTTGGAGATATCGAGATTCTCCCCTTCCTGGAGGCGGTACGACAGCTCCGCAATGAGGTCGGCCCCGAGAACGCCGTGTTTATCCACGTGACCCTCGTTCCTTACCTCGAACCGTCAGGTGAGCTGAAGACCAAGCCGACACAGCACAGCGTCGCCGAACTCCGCAGTCGGGGGATCACTCCTCAAGCGATAATTGTCCGTTCCACGGCCCCGGTCGACGATGCGGAGCGGCGCAAGATCAGCCTGTTCTGCGACGTTCCGCTCCATGCCGTCATCAATGCGCCCGACGCCGAGAATATCTACGGAGTCGTACTCGGGCTGCACGAAGGCGGACTGGACCAAGTGGTCTGCGACTGGCTCGATCTCGACGTTCCGGAACCGGATCTCGACAGCTGGCGGACGCTGGTGGACCAGATGGCCAACGCCACCGAAGAGGTGACGATTGCCCTCGTCGGCAAGTACATCGACCTGCCCGACGCCTACCTCTCTGTAGTAGAGGCCCTCCGCCATGGCGCCCTAGGCAACAATGCGAAACTCGATCTGCGCTGGGTGGCGGCAGACGACATGGAAGGGATGCTGGGTACGCCACAGCTCGCCGATGTCGATGGCGTGGTGGTCCCGGGTGGATTCGGGGTCCGTGGCATCGAGGGAAAGATCCAAGCGGCAAGGTTCGCCCGCGAGTCCGGGATCCCCTTTCTCGGCCTTTGCCTCGGATTGCAGTGCGCGGTGATCGAGTACTCACGGAGCAAACTCGGCCTGGCCGACGCCAATTCGGCCGAGTTCGATCCAACGACGCTGCACCCGGTGATCGATCTCATGGATTCCCAGCAAGACGTCGAGGACATGGGCGGAACAATGCGCCTGGGGTTGTATGCGGCGCGCCTCGCAGATGGCTCACACTCACGGCGCCTATACGGTGAGGAGCTGATCTATGAACGGCACCGACACCGCTACGAAGTCAACAACAAATACCGCCAGGATCTCGAA
>Ga0255048_10000779_pt1 | contig 23682 bp, 34 predicted proteins | sample JV7_2_2_MG_FD_183619 | JGI IMG/M metagenome (GOLD analysis project Ga0255048, IMG submission 183619) | Seawater microbial communities from Jervis Inlet, British Columbia, Canada - JV7_2_2 | ecosystem: Environmental > Aquatic > Marine > Inlet | place: Canada: British Columbia | collected 2016-10-06
CTACTACGCCCGACCTGAATTGCCTGATCGTTGGTCCGGCCTACCAAATTCAGGACTACCCCGCTGACCAGGCGTCCATCGAGGTGTCCAACTACGGCACTTTGAACGCGGACAACCCCTATGTGCCGCCTGTGGCGTTCACTCCTGCGATCACGCTGGCGGCTCCTCCGAACATCACGGCAGGTGCTTGGGTAGACCCTGCGTCCATCCAGGTCTACTTCGACGAAGCCCGAGTCATCATGGCTTCAGGCACCGACGGGGTCAGCACGACCACCGCGCCAGATGAGAACACTCTCACCTCTGCGACTGCAACGTTCGTAACGGACGGCATCCAAGCAGGTGACGTTCTCATCGTCGACAACACAATTCCGTCCACCGGGACTCTCACCTTTATTGGCAACCCGCTTGGTACTGAAACAGTCATTATCGATGCGAAGACCTACACGTTCCAGACTGTCCTCACGGACGTTGACGGCAACGTACTGATTGGTGCGACCGCTTCCGACTCCCTCGATAACCTGATCGCGGCCATCACGCTTGGCGCAGGGTCCGGCTCCACTTACGCGGCTTCAATGACGCTGCACCCCACCGTAACTGGCACCGCCGGCTCCGGTGACACCATGGACGCAGCAGCCAAGGCTGGCGGCGTTGCAGGCGACAGCATCGTCACCACCACGACGGTGACCGGTGGTTCCTGGGGAGCTGGCACACTCGGGGGAGCTGCGCCGACGCCTAACCTGGCACTCACAGTCCTCTCCGTTGACAGCGAAACGGCACTGCGGGTTTCTACCAACCTTTCCACCGGGGTGACTGGGCTGAACTACCGCATCGAGCGCGAGCTCAGCGATCAGTTAATCGACAGCTCTTTCATCAATACACCGGTTTTCCGTGTTTCCAACCAAATCGAAATCCTTGGTGGGATAACGCTTACGGTGGCGTCGGTCGCACGAGTCGTAGCCTTCGCTCGCGTATACGTAGAGTACCGTGCTTTCCGTACCGATCTACGTACCCGCGATTCCATTGCCGACACCACAGAAATCACCACCAAGATCGGTCGTATCGACGCCCGTAATCCGCTGGCCGCAGGTGTATTTCTCGCCAAGCAAAATGCAGGGCAGGCACCTATCCAGTTCTACGGGGTAGAGACACAGGACCTCGTCGGCTACACCAAGGTTCGAGACGCCATTTCCACGGATGACTCGGTTTACGCGATCGTTCACATGATCACGGACATCAACGTCACCTCAATGTTCAAGACGGACAACGAGACTCTGGCGGATCCCACCCTGGCACTTTCCACTGGTGTGCCTCAGAAATTCCGTGTGGTCATCGGAGCAGGTACGCTCACGCTGACCAACACCATTTCCACTGAGGTAACAACCGGCACCACAGAGCAGCTATCGGCCGCAACGCCTCCGGGGATCAAGACGCTGACCCTGGCGTCGCTCACCGCGCTGACCACAAATCTCGCCCCTGGCGACCTGGTCACACTGAGTGCAAGCGAAAATGGTGCTCCTCTTGATGGAGCGTACACACTCGCCCACGTCAACAGCGAAACTGAAATCGAAGTTAATGAAGCATTTCCGATTGCAGTAGGCGCCGCAGAAGGCATCAACTACGTAATCACCCGACCCTCCACGGGAGCTACTCTCGTTCCGCTCGTAGACGGGCGCGCCACGGTTACCCTCGAAGACGTTGTGTACACCTCACGCGTTGCAGGAATCGACCCTGGGGCACGTACCATCGCCAAAGTACAGGATGGTACCACTGCCAGCGGAATTCACTCCATTGTGGAAACAGCAGGCCTGACCACCGTCATCAACGCTGACTGGGCCGGCGGTGCACCAGCCATCACCGCTGCGGACGTAGTTGCGGCCTTGAACACTGGTGCTGGTGTTACCATAAGCTTCTCGGGTTCAGTCAACCTGGTCGCGTCAACGGCGGTAGGTGCCACAGTACAGACCGCTGTAGGTGCTACCGCTCTCAGCTCCGGTACTCCTGGCACCGACGAGCTCTCTTCTGCCGCTACCCAAGACGACGCCTTCATCCGTCTCTTCGATAGCACGGCCACCTTCATCGCTGACGGTGTGCTCGCAGGCGATATCATCGAGATCCCGGAGGACCCCAACGGGGTCTACGCTTCCAACGTCAAGCGCTTCATTGTCAACACGCTTATCAGCGAACAACGCCTGGAAGTCACCAATATCTCAAGCGGGTCGTACACGAACAACACCGCTACGGTAGAGAACGAGCTTCCCCACCTCGATAATCGACTGGGCGCCGGTACCCTGATTTCTCAGGGCACCATTCGGTACCGAGTCATTCGCGAGCTCAACAAGGATCAGCAGGTAGCTGACCTGGTGGCAGTGGCTCAGAGCCTCAACTCCCGCCGCGCCATCCTGGCGTGGCCCGACACGGTTGATGTCGCAGGGCTGGTAGACGGCTCTCTGCCCCCGAACGGCGACGGCACCGCAGCCGACGCTGCGACCCAGCCCGGGTACTACCTGGGTTGCGTCATCGGCGGCATGACCGCTGGACTGCCTAGCCACCAGGGCTTCAGCCGCCTCGGTAGCGCTGGCGTCGACCAGATCTTCAACTCCAGTGACTTCTTCACGGAGCGGCAGCTCACCGACATCTCTGATGGCGGCTGGTACGTGTTCGCTCAGAACACTCCCACATCGCTGCCCTTCAGCATCCACCAGCTCACGACCGACCCCTCCACCTTGGAGTCAGGCGAGTACTCGATCGTCAAGAACTTCGACTTCGTGTCTCTGTTCTTCCTGGAGCTCCTGGAGCCCTTCCTCGGCATCTGGAACATCAACAACGACACGCTCGGGTTCATCCGTCAGGCCATCAACACGGGCATCGACAACCTCAAGCTGCGCCGGGTCTCCAAGATCGGTGCTCCCATCAACGACGCGGTTGTCACCTTCGTTGAAGTCTCCGACGCCTCCGCTGACCGCATCGAAGTGTTCGTCGAGGTTGATCTTCCCAAGCCACTAAATGTCATCGGACTACACCTCATTGGCTAATGATTGAGGAGTATTACGACGCAGGTAGGGATCACGCCCACCTAGACCTAGGTCTAGAGAAGGTAGCGATTCCCATTGGAGCTATACTGTCCGGAGCTAAGGCTTTGGGCGGCAAATTCCTCGCTTCGCGTGGAGCTCAGGCTATTGGCCAAGGTGCCAAAGCTGTGGGCTCTCACGCTGGTGATGTATGGCGCGCAGCAAAACCAGCCGCGGCAGCTGCACCTAAAGCAGTCTCTGGACCTTTCGCGGGTATAGCGAAGGGCTGGGGCGCTACGGGTGGTCGTGCTATGGACGCCGCCGGGAAATTCGTAACACCTATGGAGGGGTGGGCCTCCAAAGGAGTAGGGAAAGTACTAGGCAAGCCTGCGGCTGAAACTACTGCCAAGCTCATGAAAGGCGTGCCTGCACAGGCTGCAAAAGACGCCCTGTCGTTCGGAGCCATTCAAGGTGGAATGGAAGGCGCCATCGGTGCGGCCACCGCTGACGAAGGCGAGCGCCTCAAAGGCTTCGCCCAAGGCGCCGGCCATGGAGCTCTCAGCGGAGCAGCCATGGGTGGGATCATGGGCGGCCTTGGCGGCGTAACGAAGAATATTCGTCGCAGCTCACTCACACAGCAGGCCATGCGTGGAGGCGCCAGAGGTGGCGCCGCCGCCCGCCAAGCTGAAGAACAGCTTCAGCGCGGATTCAGAGGATCTGTCTCAGACCTGGTCAAGGACACAGGCAACCTTGGCCGCGCAGGTTCTGCGCAGAACGTAGCTGGCGGGCTTGGTCAGTTTGGCGCTGAGTGGATTGCGCCGATGGCAATCCTTCCCGCATCCATGGGCGGCGGTAACCCTTTCGCATCTCCCGAAGCACCCCCAACTGCTGCCCCAGCCGCTGGCGCTGCCCCCGCCGCTGGCGCTGCCCCCGCCGCTGGCGCTGCCCCCGCCGCTGGCGCTGCCCCAGCCGCTGCACCTGCCTATGGCCGTGCACTTGCTCGTCTTCCTGTCCCCAAGCTTGCCTACCTTCTTCCTGAAGACACCATTGGCATTGAAGAAGACCTGACAGGTCCCAAGCGTCTCCTCACCACCTTGGGTGGCGGCGCGGCTACAGGAATCCCTGCCAGCCTAGCCATTGATGCATTGAGCAAGAAACCCTGGTACCCTGGCGGCATGAAAGGCCAGCTAGCGGGTCACACAGGTAGAGCTCTAGGTTCTGCTGGGGGCATCATCGGCGGTCATTTCCTGGGCAAAGAATTGTTCCCCGATCCTCCGCCAGCTGAGTCTGAGACTGAGCAAAAGCTAGAACAGATCGACTTTGATAAGTTGATGCGCTACTACAGTAAGCGCGAAGAAAACCAGGTTTAGGAGTCGTCATGCCGCTCGGAATAACACGTAACCTCAACTCCTGGCGCTTTCAGGATCAGTACGTCGAACGCGTGATGGACAACGCGGCGTACACGTCAGCTCACCCTGACGACACCTTGGTGCTGGCAGGACCTGCGCGTGTTGACACCGTAGATACCGCGAATACCAGTGGAGCTAGTATTCAATCGCTTCTGGCGATTGGTATGCTGCAGAACGTACAGTTCTCGCAGCAAAAGAATACTACTCCAGTGCAAGCTATTGGTTCTGGGCGCTCATTCTTTGTGAGCGGCAAAGCCCAGGGCCAAGGCAGCATGCAGCGGCTATTTGTAAATGGCCGTAATCTACTGCGTGTGCTCTACCACAACGCACGTTCCAAGGCGCTGCCGGTAGAGCTCCTCGATGATCCCGTAGCACGCAGCGTTCAGTCCTCGTACTACATCAACCTGGACTCTGAGCTTTACCTGATTCCCTTCGGTCTCGGGACTGTGTTCCGTACCAAGGGTCACGACATCGTCGGCGGATTCTATGCTGAGCTCAGCATGATTTCGCAGTACACCGTCAGCTTCCAAGCCGGCGCCAACATGATCGCCGAGCAGGTCGTATTCATGTTCGACCGTCTCATGCCTTTCGGTGAGGACGTCATTCCCTTCACCAACGTGTCGCGGGGTACTCTGGACGCCGTCCTGGGCTTCATCGACTCCACCAACGAAGACGTGCAGAGCGAGGCCATCGCCTCCTCGACTGTGTCTGCACAGCTCTGATGCGCCCCGCCTACGTCATAGGTGCGTTGGATGCCTACGACCACTTAGGTATGCACAAGCATGCCAACGCGGGGCTGATGCGCCAACTCGCACTCCCTGTAGCCGCAGGAGGCGCTCTGGGCGGCATTGGCGGAGCCATGGCTAGTGACGAAGGCAACCGTGTTCACGGCGCTCTCATGGGCGCAGGCCTAGGTGCAGTAGGTGCTGGCATCGGCCACGGCCTAGGCGGCATGGCTGGACGCTCAGCCATCACGAAGGCCGAGTCAGGCTTGGCTGAAGGTCTGGCAGGCGCGTCCAAGAGCAAGGCTGGCAAAGAGCTCGCGGGTGCTGCCCGAAAGGGACGCATGGCCAAGTACACGGCAGGGCCTGAAGGCACTGCACTCCAAGAAGCAGTGACGACCGCTACGAAGGAAGCTCCTCGTACACAGCGCGGTGGCACCATGCTTGGTGGTGTACTCGGCACTGGTGGTGGTATGGGTCTGGCCGCAGGGCTAGAAGACAAGGCACCGCCTCCCATGCCTCCGGCGATGAATCCCTACGGATATTGACGCCGCCTAAAATGTAGTACACTGCGCGGTATGGGTATCATACCGTCTAATCATCACGGCTCCGGTGGCGACCCCAGCAGCATCCAGCGGGGCGGTGGACGCCACGGCGGCTCCGGAAATCATAGCCGTAGAGGTGAGTTTGGTACGGTAATAGCGTACCAATCTGATCGATACACGGCGACGGTACGCACCGAGCGTGGGCGTACGCTCACTGGGGTAGGCCGCATACGTAATGCGCCGGGTGAGATCATTCCGCTCCCCCAAGGTACTGAAGTCCTAATCAGTCATGATTATGGGCTACCCATCATCATGGGGGTGCTGGAAATACCTGCCTCTACCAACAATGCCACAGAAGCTTTCGCAGTAAACGATGACACCGACGCCTTGTTCGTAGGAGGTAACGGAGAGAACCGGAGTCAAATAGGCACGCATGGCAACTTTCGGCGAGCCCGAGAACCGCGAGACGTCATACCCGGGGACTGGGCGCAGATGGGTGAAGAGGGCAACCTGATGGGTGTCCTGGGCGGCGGCGTGAACATCATGAAATCAGGTACGATGTCTCAGATACGTACCCATCTGTTGAACGACTTGGTCGAGATTTTCTCTCGCAACTACCGCCACATCACTGACATGGGCGAGTTCAGCGTCACCAACGATGATGGTCAGGTCAACATGCGGTTCCGTGGAGGCTCGGACGAGGGTACAGAGTCTGCCCCTGACGAGGAAAACTTCACCATCAAAATGGACCTAGGGTCGGAAGGCGACCTGTTCAACTTCGAGCTCTGCACCCCGCAAGGTCAGACGCTGTTCAAGCTGCATGTCGACTCCGAAGGTGGTGCTGAGATATTCGGAATCAACGGAGTCGCCGTCACCTCCGGCTCACGTAACGGAGGGACTACTGCCCAGGAAACTTCAGGTAGTCAGCAAACTAGCATCGGAGGCGATCAGACAGTCGCCGTCACCGGTAGCGACTCAACTACTGTCGGAACAAACCAGACAGTACAGGTCACCAGTGACCGCGAAATCAATGTCGGCAACGACTACCGATTACAAGCCCTGCGCGACATGGCAATCGGCTCAGGGCGAAATGTCAATCTGGTCGTACAAGGCGGCGAAGGCGACAACGCGCTGACCTTTGACATCGAAGACGGCACCTGGTTAGTCGACATGGGTTCTGTCACCAGCCCAGACAGCGGCATCAACTTCAAGACATTCGCTGGCAACATGAAGTTCGAGTCACAATCTGGGGGCGACTTCGAAGTCATGTCGCAAACTGGCAACCTGAAGACTACGACCAGCACCGCGAAATTCATCACGACGGGAGCCAACAGCGTTGTGCTTGGTGGTGACAGCATAGGCAGCAACCTGACCAAGTTTCAGGAGCTCCAGTCTTTGCTGTGCTCTCTGTTCACCGCCCTCGATCAACATACCCACATGGGTGGTGCCATGGTCGCCGCGGGTACGATGCCAGTTACCGGACTCAGCGCCCCACCCACAATACCTATCGGAGCTCCGCTGACGGGTCGAATCATCCAGTTGAAGAGCACAGTAGCTGGCGTTAGCAGCTAAAAAAATCAGACGTCTTTGGTGAGTACGTAGTCTTCTGTGTGCAAGACAACCTCACCACCGCAATCTGCCATCACACACAAGTAGCGTCTCCGGACTTCATCCAAAATCTCAGGGTCTCCCCCTCGGTCCACTACCGTGGCCTTGCACTCTTCGATTTTGATTAGCTCAGATTCCTGAACGGCCCTTACTACTTCACGGGCAAAGTGCTCTGCATTGCCGCACTTAGGGCAAACAATTGGTTTCTTGATGTTGAGATCTGTGTCCTCCCACAAAACATTGGTAGTGGGAAGATTAGAAGCTACCCGAGCATCATCTAGTGTGGCGCGATGAGAACATTCGGCACAACGCACTAACTCGCGCGTTACCGCAAAATCGCTGCTCAACAAAAGCTCTGGGGTCACAGTCTCGTCAACAGGCACACCCTCAGGGCCGAGCAAAAAACATCCGACGATGCGGAGTTCAGTCGACCGACAATTGGGGCAGCACGGTTTTGTAGTGCTCATAGTCTGGAATAGTAACCCAACCCTTCCCTAAAGCCAACGATAAAGCTTCTTGAGGAGTAGGAGGGTCACCACTGCTGCGTGAACTCTTTTGTGTGTACAGGCGTCGAGGACGAATCGCTTGTCGTCCACCCATTACCAATTCTTTCAAGTCCCGTGGATCTGTTTGCTCTGGGTCGCCTTCAAGAACCAGCTGACCTACCCAAAAGTCTAGTTTGAGTACGCCGCTAGCCTCCACAACCAAGACTTCAACTGATCTGAATTGATCTGCTGGATTCTGTACTTCGATGATGAAGAGTGGGGCTTCTTTACCGAGCCATATTTGCCGGTCATTGGTCTCAGGTAAAATGCCTCCGGCTTCGAACATAGGCTCATTGGCTTCAACGTGTGCTTGAATCCACGTCTGCGCGTCCGTGCACAACAGCTCAAATGCCATGCCGGTATTGATCTGTTTCCAGTCTTCAGTGCCCGCCCAAAGACCATCATCTATTTGGTCAGGGTCAGTATCAGCCGCAAGTATGATCTCTAGATGTGTTCTCCACCCGCACGTCACGAACGCATCGACGATAGAGTGCATGATGTCGTAACCCTCTATTTCGTCCCACCACTCGTGAAACTCGAACTCGTCTTCTTCCTCCTCTTCTTCAGTACGTGGTTTGTAATCCACCTGATCTAAAAAATCGTAGGCTATCGAGTGTATTGTTTCTTGGTAATCCATGTTTACCTAAAGGGGAACTCGTTTTCACGAGAACCCCGAGGCTTTCGCCTCAGTCACCCCACTCACCATCGTCCTCGTAGTCCTCGTCGTCGTCGTCGTCCTCACCTCCGTAATCGTAGGCTTGAACTTCTTCAACTTCGGTAAGATCTACCGCTTCGATGTCAGCAGGACCTCGGAATTTCCCTTTCGGTTTGAGCCCTATGGCGTCCTTATCGTTGGCTGGGCGGCGTGTATCGATGAAGACTATGGGTGAGTCATCCACGATATCAATGATGAAGCCTTTGACTTCACCTCCGTCTGCGAGCTTGAGTATGACGTACTGTTTACGCCTCTCAGCTAGAAGAGAAGCGAGTTGCCACGCTCCCTCTTCCTTCTCGCGGGCAGCTACTGCGAGTTCACGTATGCCTTTATACGCGAACCCGCAGAAGCTGCCGACGGTCAGTGCACCCAGCGCACTCAAGTAGAGTACGACGGGCACGGGTCAGTCCGGATGCGCGTCGCGCCGGTTCTTGTTGGCCTTCTTGACCGCCGCTGCGGCGGCCTTTCCAGCGACGTCCGGACCGCGCACGCCCCAGAGGGCGTTCATCTGGTCCTCGCACTTGACCCCGAGCTCCTCGTACGCGTACGTACGGAACCCGTCCTCACCGCTCTTCTTGTAGGCCTCGACGAGGCCTTCCTCGTGCCGGTGGTCGCTCCACCAGCTCCAGCCGTACTTGGCTGCGACAGCGGCGCCGGTGAGGGCGACGCCCCCTATGACGTACGTGCCGATTGCGGCACCTACCAGAAAAATGGGCAAAGCCATGATTGGCCTTCCTTTCGTTGTGTTGGTGAGAAGTCGATGTGTTAGAGTTTCCTCTACATATTCTTCTACCAAGTTGGAGGCGGTTTTTATGAAGTCCAGGAAGTGGAACAGACCACCCATAATGGAACTCAGCTTACGCCTGCAAAACGTGCTATATCGACTCAAGCGAATCGAACTGAAGCAGCGGGCAGACCGCGCTACAGGGCTACTCAAGGCACACGTGCGACGGACCAAGAAAACCAATGGCTGAAAACTGGGCAACCTTCGGTGTCGGCGACCTCATCCCCGAAGAGGTCGGTAGTATTGTTGAAGCGGTCACCACGGTAACCGGAGCTCTCAATGAAGTGCTCACCGTGACGAAGACGGCGCTGGAAATAGTCAAAGCATTGGCCAGCACCGCTTCGTCTAATCCAGTGGAGCTAGTCTTAGCGGCTACCGTAAGTGAAATAGAGAGCTTCATCGATGGGCTCACCGCACAGACGGCTGCACACGCCATCATGATCCCGATCCAAAAACAGGTCTTTGTAGGGGAAGAAGATGGTCTAACAGACCTAGCCACAGAGAGACTTGTACCTACCGGAACCGAACTGGAAAATGAAGGCAATTTTAGTCTAGGACCTAGCCTGGCTACCATTGATTTTGTCAACGCTTCAGAGGCGGCCACAGGGGGCAACGCCGGGTTCTGGCGTGCTCTGGCAATCACGTTGTCCGATGAAGGTGACGAAAATAAACCAGACTTCCCGCCAGAGTTTGCAGTGGCGGGGGTATGCATCATCTTTGGAGCGGAAGATTTCAAGGATCTGCAGGGCAACTTTGCGTTATTCGAACAAGTATTCGACATGGGCAACCGTGCCAATGTCCACGCCAACACACGCCCTGTCGCACAGAACATACGTACCCGAGCCTTACCCATTACTGGGTCGTCTCCTGCACGCATCGGCGTACAAATAGACTGGGACCCTATCCCCCTGGCAGTAGGCTTCCCGCTCTACAGTGACGCGGTGGTGATCCCTACCGAAATATTCGTGGTGCGATCTACCAATCCACAGTTCAGAGAACGATTCTCTTGGAACCAAGCCTTCAGCCGTGAGCCTCAAGATTCGCAAAGTGACTTGCAAGAAGAAGGCGACAACAAGGTCATTGCGCGCCTCACCAACGATGGCTTCATCGTACGCCACATAGACGATGAGGAATCTCTAGAGGAGAACAAACTTTATTTCTACGGCGTCAGTGTCCGATACACCATCGATGATGAAGTCCAGCCCATGGGTAACTTCTCCAACGTCGTACGCACCCGGTTCGAACGCCCCGCGGGCACCCGCAGATCAGTGCAACCCGATTGGTGGGGCACTCCCTCCCTCATCGCATTGTTTCCTGACCTTGAAGGCCTGCTCAATACTATCCGACTGGAGGTAGCCGGAATAGGTAGCCGCACCGCATCTAATAGTGGTGCGAGTGCAGTCATTGATCAAACGATCAGCCAAATAGACCTCCTCCTCGAACAAGGCGAATCGCTCTTGGCGGTAATAAATGACACCGCGGGTAAATTGACCGCCCTTACTGAGCTTGATGTGCAGGCCGCAATGTCCTCAACAGCATTCGCGGTCAGCTCTGGCGGCATGGATAGGTGGATGGGTGACTTGGCCGCACGCATGAGCGACCTAAGCGACCCGACGCGTCCTCCATTTGACGAGTCTGAGTTGGTAGCTGGGATTGTCATCGTAGCCGGAGCTCCCAACCTACCTGAGCTGCAAGCCTTCCTCGACCTACTCGAACTGTTCTTCGGGTCGTCAGAGGACAACCCGATCCTTGATGCAATCAATACAGTGGAAGTAGCAACACGCGAAGCTGAGACGCTCGTTTTCGATTCTGGGATGACCGCCACACGCGAGACTGACCCTGTTGCCGCTGAGCCACCCGAGGTAGTCTTCGATTCCGCCATGAACCCAACGACTACGATTGCCTGTGACTAGGTTTTTGAACTATCCTAGAACAGAATGAAACCCCTTGCTTACCGCGTTGGTTGCCTTGCTGCACACAGCACGCTGGGACTCACCAAGACGGCCGTAGCTGCAGAGCTGACGACCGTGGGTAAGGGTATCGCAAAGTTAAAGGGACTCGGAAAACTCGGACCCAAAACCAAAGCCTTGCTCGGAACAGGCACCGCAGTAGGCGGTCTTGCTGGGGTTGGTATGGGTGCGCACATGCTCATGGATGACCGCCGACAGCCGGGCACTCAGATGGAAACTCCGCATATTGTCCCTGACGGAAACCCATTGATGTACGAGCCGCGGTACTAGGAGCTAAACGAAAATGCCGGATCTGACAGTAGCAGCCACCCTCACCTTCGGGCCCACCACGCCAGAAGGCGCGGTACCATGTCGTGAACCGTTGGACTTTACGGTCACCTACACCGAAATCTCTCACAAGATTGTGACTGTGGCTGCAGCCGCTGTGGATTTCCCCATCGCGCTTGACACGGTCACCGCACCCACGTTCCTGTTGGTGCAGTCCGATGTGACTGACGTCGTGGTCAAGCTCTCCGACGGTGTGACCGCAGACCCCACACCCACGGCGCTGACCGAAGCAAAGGGGTGGGTCATGATTACCAACCCGACAGGGCAGACCATCAACGCCCTGCTCGTGACGGCGCCTGCCTCTCCCACCACTGGAGCTCGGGTACGCGTACTCGCAGTTGAGTGATGTACCGCAATGGACACTACCCCGCTCGGACTTATCCTGACTCAGGGTCCCTTAGGGATCGTTGCGGGGTTGTTCATATGGTTGTTCATTCGTCAGTTAGCTGCCAATAAAGCTGAGGCCGCCGCACATGACACGGAGATAAAAGCGCTCAATGAAACCATCAAGAAAGAGCGCGAGGATCAATACAAGACCCTTGATGGAGTGCGAGAAACTCAAATCGCACGTGAAAAAGAGGTCGCGCAGACTCTCAAAGAGTATGGGAAGAGCGTCGTGATCGCGATCGACCAAACTGCAATCATCGCGCAAGAACTACGGAGGCGTCGTGGCGAAGAACAGTGAAGCCAAGGTCGAGTATCACTACAGCCAACAAGCTGAAAATCGCGACACGGTCCGAGCTCAGGGGAAGGCTATCAATAGCTCTCTCAAGAAGCTAAAAAAGATCCCCTCACACGAGTTCGAAGTGCCTGTCCTAGCACGCGATGACGAACCTACCGCGCAGCACGTCACCATCCCCAATGGTGCGCCCGTCGACCTGCGCCTCAAGGATGCGCTAGAAGACGCTGAAGAACAGTGCCGTAAGAGCGAAGCTCCGGCTGCTGAGACACCCACCGAAAAAAAGCGGAAGCGCTGGTTCGGTTGGGCTGACTAGAGCTCGTTCAAACGTCGGCGGGGTGCTTCAGCATTCGAATGCTGGAAATCTCGCACCAACTCGTTTGTCCCACGTTGTCACGGAACGCGACGCCAATGGTGTTAGGAATGATACCGTCGTACGCGCCCCCATCGAAGTCAATACCCCCAGGGTTACCTGAACGGTTCTGAATCTGCTCGGCGTTCTGCCCTTGAAAACGGCCGAAGTAGAACATATCAAAGGGGGTCCCCACCTCCTGCGTAACAATCAATTGATGGTACGCACCACGGTTAGCACCTGCACCCGGCTCCTCACCTGTTGGCGTGGCCCCTGGGTTTGAAAATGTCGTATCACGCGTGTAAATCTGTAGCTGAAAGTTCCCGTTCCCGTTCTGCGCAAGTGTCCACGCGCGTACATTTCCGGGAGAGTTATAGCGACAGAACAGCGATACGCCACACGCGGTACTGGACGGGTTCTTCGTGCCCGACCCGTTGTCGAACTCGTCATAAATGATCTCCAGCACAAAGCGTGCTGGGATTCCACTGGGAAACTCAGCAGGGTCAACGACCCACTGCGCGAACCCAAACGCGCCGCCCGCACGGAAACGCAGGTTCGGCTGCCCACGTAAGCTCGACAGCGATAGCACTGCTCCACCTGTCGTATCGACCTCGGCCGCTGTGGTGCGCCACTGTGACAGGTCTACGCCATTCCAACGCCAGAGCACGTTTGGGTCTCCGCCCCCAGACGCATCTGCGTTGTGCGCAGCGGCAATAGCATCTGCCATCGCCTTGGCCGCGAGCTCCAAGCCCTCCAGGCCACGTGGCTGAATTTCCCCATACTCGGTGGCGAAATTCGCCACGATGTCAGTCTTTAGTGCGTCTGGATCAATAGCCATTACGGGTCCTTACCATCCAACACGATGGTAGTCGTACCGAAATCCATGTCCAGGTCAAACGACCCGGAAGATGATGGGTTGTACGTGTAATCAAGCAGATCGTTGGGATCAGGCACTGTCGTACCTACCGTAATCGTACCTGAAGTAATCGAAGTCCCATCAGCAGGTGCAGGCTCTATCGTTATCGTCCCTGCGTTGGGATCCCAGGGCGACACATCGGGCACTGTGACGAAGGGGTTGTAGATGGCAGAGGCCTCTTCATCCGTCAGTACTTTGAGCCGTACCCTACCCTCGTCCATACAAGGCAGCGACTTTCCTTCGCGCTGCTCTTCTCGTGTCTTCGCGACAGCTAAGTGTTCCAGAGCTCCACCCATGCACGATAATGCGAGCGGGCACTCTTCACAGGAATCGTGTTCCCCGAACTCAGGAGCCTCAACCATCTCCGGATAGTTGGGCACCTCGTTCGAGACGAATGTCTGTGAATTGATCTCGAAGTTATTGAAGAGATAAGGATCTCCCGTAGCCATTACAGCGCTGGCTACAGCAGTCATCCCTTCTTCACTCCGCCGGACCCGTGCATTGAGATTTGCGAGCCTTTTTTCTCTGCAGGGTGATCCGCGTGACGTGTGTGCTGGTACCCCGCCTTGAGTCGTTTGGACCCGGGGTAGTCTACGATGATTTTTCTAGGGATGTTTGGCGCGCTGAGGAGTTTTGTGAACCCTTTGGTAGACTTGCACTCAGGGCACTCATCAGGCACGGGGTCAGCCCGCGACACCAGATCTGTGAATTCGTGGCTGCACTTGTTGCATTCGAACGCGAATGATATCCAACTCATGGCACACCGTACAAGGAACATTACTACTCGTCAATAGAGGGGGTAGCAGCTGGTCGTGCAGCTACACCCGTACTAGTTGACTAGTCCGATTTCTGTTGTTCGCGCCACTGTGCCTTCTTCGCTTCGATCTCTTCGATGCGAGCTTCGCGCTTGTCTACGTATTTCTTCCCGAGCTCGGCCAACAGTTCAGCTGCATCCAACACGTTGAACACAGTGAGGCGGTTGCCGATCCGCATATCACCAGTCTCTTCATCCAATTGTGCCGTCCCCACCTTGAACGAGTAGCGGGGGACTTTTAACGGCAGTTCACTTACTTGCACCGCAGCGTTGTCACGTACCTCTGTCTGTACGACCTTCCACTGAGCGCGCTCACGTTTACCACTGTGTCTGTTACCCAAGGGTATCTCCACTATTTTTCGGCGCTTCATTGTGCTACAAATACTAAGCAGTGGGACCAGAGAGATTTGAACTCTCGACCGTCGGGTTAAAAGCCCGCTGCTCTACCAACTGAGCTATAGTCCCAAGCACTGTCTTATACCGCAGACCCGGATGGCCTACTCTATACCATAGGAGATTCCGTTATGGCACCGACGACCAAAGCCGCCAGCTTCGGCGGAAGCGTTGACATCTCTTCGCGCCAAACAGGATCAACCGATGCTCTCAAAGACCTCGGGATGGCTAGCCCTGGTCCTCAGCTCGAAGAGCTGAACAAGAACCGACTGGGGGGCGCAGTCGAGAAGCCCCCCGAGCTCAAGACCATCAAGGCCCACAAGTACACCACCTCAGGTGCGCTGGAGAACCCCAAGGTAGCGCACCTGAAGGTAGCTGGCCAGGAGGACGCCTCCAACTACGGCAACGCCTCCAGCGCCGCTACGAACTGCGCGCACTGCAAGGCCTACCAGAAGCAGGACAAGGCGATGGGGCTGTGCGAGAAGTACGACTTCTACGCCAACGCTGAGTACACCTGCGACGCGTGGACCTCTCGTGAAAGCCGAGCTCCGAGTCAGTTCATCAGAACTAAGGTCCGTTAGTTCTCCAGGGGTAGCCGTCGATGATCTCTTTTATCCCCACAGGGACGAATGAGAATGCCACGGCCAGCCGGTCATCCGGAAACTCACCCATGACGCGAGTAGCGAACGTTTCGCTCTTCGGCATTTGAGCAGTCGTTTCAATTACGACCGTGGGGGCTAGCCCACAGTCCCGTGCTACGTCCTTGTACTTACCGCTAGTGCAAGTAGCGACTATCCAGTACGGCTGTTGCGTCTGCACATACCTCTGAACCCACCCTAGCATCTGCCCGAAGTTCTTGAGGATGACGTCCTCGTAAAAGATTGCGACTATGTAGAATCCATTCGGATGTATCAGCTCTCCTTTCGGGATCTCTCCCACAAGTAGTTCGGCCACAGTCTGATACGACCTCGTCTCAGGAGGAGCATCGACAACTAGAACGGGAGTGTTGATAGCGGCTCCTCTCCATAGGGACGTAGGTGTTTATTCTTTTCACCACGACGCGTGACGGGCCACACGACGGGCGTTTCCCAAGCGCTAGGGAACTGCTTTTCGTAGTGATCCCCGAAACGCCGGATGAGATGTGCTTGCTGAGCTACATGAAACTCCGGTTGGCCCATCCACCACGGCGTACGTAGGTAACTCTTGCGTAGGCGGTACCAAGTTTGGTTGTCGAACTCCATGGTGTGTTTGTGTCCACGCTGCTTCCACTCGCGTACCACAGCGTCGTAGTACTTCATCAACAGGCGCTCGTAGCCTTTCCACATCCTGCACACAGGGTGGAAGCGCCACTTGCTCTCGCGTTCAGGATACAGCAATGCATTGAGCGCCATCTTGGCGTCTACACGCTGACGACCGAGCTCTTTGGTACGGAGAGCTTTCGCGGATTTAATGAAGTCTTCATCAGGTAGCCACGTTTGCATTCACCCTCCTAAAAAACCGATGCCCCGAGGGAGTCGAAACTCCCCCGAGGCTTTATCCCACCGCATTCGGCAGGCGGCAGCAATGACCCACAACGTGGATCCTGGGAACTTTGAGTGGGCCGAGCGGGACTTGAACCCGCAACGTTCCGCTTATGAGGCGGGGACTCTAACCAATTGAGCTATCGGCCCAGTAGGTTACTCGGGGCCGTACCGATTTCGAAGAAGAGCCTCGTCATGGTCAGATACCCGAGGAGAATTCCGGAGGTCTGCCGGGCTCGATTGCACCTCGCGCATGATCGAGCCTTCCCATGTGTCGTGGGCCAACCCTAGACAGTGCCCGAGCTCGTGCATGATGACGTAGAAGAGTATCTCGTCGGTGCCTGTGTTCGATGTCTGGATGAGGCAGTGCTGCCACCCGTCCTCCTCGGTGACGATCTCGGCTGTTCCACCGGGATCCATCCAGCCTGGTTCCGCGGGTACGCCGATGTTGATGAAGACACGTGCACGCCCTCCATCCTGGCCCATCCAATCGTCCACGTAGAACAACTCGACTCCGGCTGCGTTGTTCCAGCGCTCAGCAGCGCGTATCGCGCGCTCAGATTGACTCCGAACGATAGCCTGCCCTTCCGAGGTGTACACATTCGTAGACAGCTGGAGGGGGAAATCACCTGGCTCCCACTGGTGCCAGTCCTCCATGTACCCGTTCTCGTTGTGTGAGAAATGCTCATCGGTACCGAGCGTCTTGTAGTGCATGACGACGGCGTAAATGACACCGACGAGCGCGGCGACGAAAATGATGCCCACCGCGACATACATGAGGATATTGCGTGTCTTGATATCCATTAGCTCTCCTGCAACTCTTGGAGTTTCTTCATAGCATCTTTCCATCGCCAGATGCGACGAAAGATAATACGGTGATACTCTCGGAGCGCCTTGCCCCGGTACATGGATCGAACCTCTTTACGCGCAACATGCTTGTGCTGCAGATTGACTATGTCCCACAGCCAGTACCCTGAAAGATCTCGATGGTCATTGGTACGAAACCGTATCTGAGCATCCTGACCTGGGCACATGTAAGACAGGAGCTCAATGAGGTGGTCACCGTCAACAGGCGGCTGGAGATCCAGCCATGGAGCTCCCCGAGCTGGCACCGGATCGATCTTCTTTTTCATTATTGTTTTCAATACCATGTAAAGAAGGAGCGCTGTTAGGCGTCCTTCTCGCAGTCGCTTAGCAACTGCCCATGCGTGATACAAATACCGTGTGCCCCCCTCACGCACCGCGGGGGTTCCTTATCGGGGCACAACGTATTGCAGGCGTCATCTGGAGTGATTTCTCCTGAGACTACCTGCAAGACAAGTCGTGCCCCGATTAGGTTTAGTTTGCTCCCCATGCACCTTCCAGTGCCACGTCGGGGAGCTCCATGGCTGGATCCGAGATGCCTGCCTCAGCGCGACAAGACGCACAGTGCACCAGGTGCGTCAGCTGCTGGACCTGCTGTTGATGCATTTCCATGAACTGTTGCGCCTGCACCATGCTCTCACTGACCGAGCTTTGCAGGCCTTGGTTTTCCCGCTTGAGCTCCTCCACCAGTAGGCGGAGTCGCTCGTTTTCCCTGAGAACGTTCTGACTCATAAAGCCCTCCTCAAGGTCTTTTACCCAAAAGGGTAGTGTTTTACTGTGGTCGTGGACGTGACTCCGCAGGAGGTTCTGTGGGTTTATCATCCTTGTCCCACAGCCCTTCTTCCTTCTGACGAAGGTAGAACATGTAGTTGGCAAGTTTTATCCAACACTCCGTACAGTGCCCAAGCTGCACTGCTTTTTTTTTCCCACACCGACAAGTCACGACGAACCCTCCAGAAATCAAAAGCTAACTACCCGTTACGATGCTGAAATACCCAGGCAAGCAAGCGAGCGATATTGGCAGCGTCATCATGTCCTCGATGATGCGTACCCACTAGCTTGAGTTTAGCCTGCTTGAGCGCTTTGGACATGCCATATCCGTGAGTACTGCCCGTGAACAGCGAAAAAAGTGCTTTGACATTGAGATGAGTTTTCCCAAAAGGGTACTGCACTCCATCTCTTTGACACTGCGTTTCGAACATCGTTCGATCGAAGTCACCCCAACTAGCCCAGGGTCGAATTCTAGTCAAGTAGTTATTGCGGAGAGTGTCGCAGGCATCCTGAAAAGACCAGAGCTCATGCTCTTGCTCCTTCTCAGTATCAAACATCTCAGGCGTTAGAGTAGTCAGCTTCGTGCAGAACGGGCTGATCACCGAAGACGTTGGAGGAATGAGAATGCTCTCGACTTTATCTACTTCGAGAGTCTTTACATTGAGGTGGGCCACTCCGATTTCGATGATCTCCTGGACATCGCCTGGCGGCCATTCATTGTTTTCGTAGCAGGTGCATTCCACATCTATCACTGGGATGTGGCTGTATTTGATAGGCGGCATTTATTCCTTTCCCATTAGTTTCGGCATGAGCTTGCGCATGTTATCCATGCGAGCGTCCTCAGAGTTCCGGTCAGGACCGTTGTATTGTTCTCGGGCATTGTCACCGCGCCAGTGAGGTCCTGGGTTCATGTTGTGGGGGTTGATGTCTTGTGGGTTGGGATAGCGCGATGGGTCGTACCCTGGGTTCTGAGGATAGTTGCGCGGCTGCTGAGCGATCTTCTGCAGCTGCTTGGCGGCCTCCCGCTCCCGTGCTTGCTCTGAGCGTGTGTGCTCCTCGCTCCACGTCTTGTGGTACCCCTGGAGCTCCGCAAAGGACATGTCCCAGTGAGCAAACTGCGACATGACGACAGCCCCTGCCGCTGGGTTCTCAAGCATGTTCTTCAGATGCATATCTGACGGCATGAACTCGTGCTCAAAGTCCGGAAGGCTCCAGCTGTAGATGGATGTGTAGAACAATGTGTTCTGATCCTCCACGTCCATGAAGACCCGCACGTTGACGTTCATGCCGGGATACTTATCTGCCAACACGTCAACAAGTGCTTCTCCCATTAGATTGCCCGTCGTATACGCCCTTCCTTCTGTGTAGGCGCTCTGCAGCGAACCTCCTGACCCTGCGGCCAATTGAACGTTCCCGCCCATACCCGCACTACCCAACACATCACCTAAACCCACGTGACCGCCTATGCCCCAAGCTCCATGATGTCTTGGAGGGACACAGTATTCATCAAAAGAAGCAAACCTGCTAGACCCGAATTGTCCGTCTGTGGATAAACAGTCTCCACACGCCAGTGAAGGAGCTCACGCCCTAGCGCTTGGTTCAATTCTTTGCAGAGCTTCTCCTCGTGATTCATGGCAATGAACTTCGTCTTGGGACATAGCGTGAACTCCACCGCGACCCAGAAAGCGTCTTCCTGGTCCTCTGAGACTTCTTGGTCCAACACCCCAGGAAGCACCTCTATCAACTGGTGCCCCCACTCTTTGTCCACGGTCGCCTCGATGTGAATCGTGGCGAGGGGCGCTTGTTTCTCTTCATACATCCATCACTCCGAGCTCGCTTTTCACTTCGTCCCATTTGACCGTGATGACGACCAAATCATCAAAGTAGGCCTTCACCTGCTTCGTCGTGTAGTCGAAGTCGCGCTTCAGCTTGTCTTGCAACCACGACTTGGCCGACACACCGTGAAGCATGTCCGGCATGTTCCACTCCCAAAGTCGAGTGTGGGGGCGCTTGCCCTTCTTCTCTACTTTGATGAGTACGTTCTCGCCTGCGTACTTGGCGGACAGGTACTCCTGTACTTTCTCTTCGTACGAGTCGACCGTCGCTGTCGACGGGACGAAGTGCTTAGCGTACGAGTTCTTACGGGTGGCCATCACCCCTGCGTAGTTCACCATGTCATTCTCCTAGCGTAGGGTACACAGAGCCTTATACCCAAAAAACTAAGAGCCTAGTAATGTTGCTTACGCAGTATCCGAATCTCGTCTTGCAAGTCAGCGTTCACAAGCTTGAACGCTTCTACTTGCTTCTGCGAAATATCAAGAGCAGTCTGTAAATTCTTAGTGTGCGCTTGGCCTTCGTTGAAGAGCTCGCCAAGCCAGTACATCAAGACGCTGCGCACCAACGTACGCCAATGCGTCCTACTCTGACTATCGTCGATAGTCTTTTCGATATCTATACGCACAGCCTCTAAACGGCCCATGATGGTGCGCATTTTTGAAGGCCTGCTCATGCCTATAGCCTAAGCTGTAGACGTGCAAGACGCAAGATTGATCTAATTTGTATTTAGTAGAAACCCCCGAGCCCAGTGAAGGGCTCAGGGGTTTGGAAAACGGTAGAGCACAGTTAGGTATTTAACGGCGTACTCCTTTGAACCTGTTGATCTATAGTTTCAACGCCCCGTCTCACGGACCTTTAGTCCGAACTTCGCGCGAAGACCTAGAGGTCTCCTCCGGGAGTGTCAGTCCTAGGCAGGCGGGTTCGTCGGAGAACCCCAGACAGCGTCGTTTGTTACAGTGCTTACCGACATTTTGAACCTCTAGTCTTGGTAATAGGTCTCGTCTTCTAAGTACGACCGGTACAAAGAAAAACTGAGAACCGAACAGAATAGGAGGCACGCCAATCCGGCGTACACCATTAGGGAGGAGCTCTCAACGAGCGCTCCACATAGAAAACTGACGAAAGAAGTGAGAGCGGCTAGAGCACTTAGTTGGCTTAGCATAGATCGGGCACAGGGATTCGAACCCCGATGAGCAGCGCCAAAGGCTGCCGTCCTACCATTAGACGATGCCCGAAAACAGAACTTCTACGACAGTCTCTGTCGAAGTTGGGCGGCCTCTGGTGGTACCTTGAACGTACCTGCCTGGCGCATTGGGTCGGGCGTTGATTTCAACATCTGTTCTAGCTTGGCGGCCTCTGGGGGCACCTTGAACGTGCCCGCTTGACGCATGTTTATGGGCTTGGCTGCTTGGGCTATCTCAGGAGCTGCTTTGGCTGCTTGAGCTATCTCAGGAGCTGCTTTGCCCAGACCTGCAAGCGCTGAGTGCTCTGCAGCACTGGCACCTCGCATCAGCGAAATCCCCAGCCCAGCCAATTTACTGAGCCCTAGTTTTTCTAGCGCAACACAAGCACCGAGATGGTATGCATATTTCGGCATGTGATTCATTTAGGCTTGACCGCTCCAGCGGGCAGCTCGTAGGGATTACTGTGCAGCCCACCCCGTCGGCTACCGCTGCCCACAGCTGAGCTACTCGTAGTTACGGGGGGGGGGTGGGGGTGCCTTAGGTCTCCGAGGAGGACGAACAGTCGCCCCCGCGCCTTCAGCCCCCGTCATAGCACCACTCCCCACCTCACGCAGCGCCCCCACATCGGCCGGCTTCAGCTGCCCCGCGAGCTCGTTCCTGATCCATTGTGACCCTGGGTGCTCAGCTGCGCCTGCACTCGGACCCATGGCGTGCATGGTCTGAGCCGTCGGTGACATCTCTGCCACGCCTTCGTACAGCGCCTTTTCTTTGCCTCGCATGGCAGGGGGCAGCATGGGCGCAGGGGTACGCCCCGTGGTCTTCAGCGCAGCCAGGATCTCAGGGGAGAGATGCTGCTCTGCCTTGGTTACACCAAGCGCTGCCTCTGCAGCCTCGCCTACCCCCTTCAACATGGCAGGAGGCAACATCGTCCTGGCGTTGATGGCTGCGAGCTTACTCAGGCCCAGCCGGTCAAAGGCAGCCAGGCGCCCAGCCATGTATGCGTACGGGGTCATCGCTGCGAGTATAGCTCAGTGCTGCCGCAAACCCTCGCTCATTATCTCTTCCATGTAGTTATAGAAGCTCTCACGGAAGGCCGTGTCGCTGTTGAGCTCACCTTTGCACCACTCCCCTGCCACCTCGTCCCCGTCATCCTCCTCGTACTGGTACATGTATTCCACGATAGGCAGAGCAGCGAGCTCCGCGAACATCTCATCTGTCTTGGTCTTGATGATCCTTTCGGCATCAGGATGAAGAAACCCGCTGGGGCCAGGGCCGTCAGCGGGAGGTGGTTGGTCATTTGCCATAGTGGAGGTAATCGGGTTCGAACCGACGACCCCTGGCTTGCAAAGCCAGTGCTCTCCCAACTGAGCTATACCCCCTATCGAATCCGTTTAACGATCATCCGACCCCACTCGGTTTTTCCCTCCAATCTCGGATACGTTTTGCTCTCTTCGGGAGTGGCCCCGTAGTACTCATGAAACCCTGCAGCTACTCGATGCATCATGTTGGGCAGATCCCATGTGAACGTATACGAGCCGCCGCTGATCTCCCAAATAAAGTCCTCTCCCGCCATGGCTTCTCGCAGCCACTCCAACACTGTGTCCGCTAGCCCAGCTTCGCCACTCACCAGGCTAAACATTTTCACTTCTCCTGGCTCCACACTGCCTCCTAAAAGGAAGGCCACCCTTCCGTTAGGAAGAGTGGCCAAGCCTTCACTCGTGGCCTGAGAGCGCCTGGGCGATGTTCTTGGCGGGCATGTTGTCCATGCCGTAGCAGAACACCACGAGCGCCTCTCTCAACGTACTGAAGTCGAGCTCGTACTTCTCCGCGATCTTCCGAACACGGGCCTCGGTGGTCATACCGAGGATGTAGTCCTCGATCTCCAGTGCGGTTTCGGTCACCCGAGTCATCGACACCTTGTGACGCCCCCCCTTGGAGGTGTGCTCGCCGTTGCCGTGGCTGCCGCCGCCGTTGGTCTTCTTGGCTTTGGCCGTGGGGGGCTTCCCGACCGTGTGCTCGTAGAGATCGATGAGGTTGTCTCGGTTCTCACCCCGGGGTTTGGACTTCCCCAGCTCCCAAGTGCCCACGCTGGCGCGTGAGACGCTCAGGTGGTCCGCAAAGGCCTCCTGACTCATGTTCAGTTTCAAGCGCAGATCCAACACCTGCTTGGGTGTAATGGTTTTCATAACATTGTCCTCCTAGAAAGGGGTTCATGTTCTTTTACCCGATGCCGCCTCTTTGTTGCGACGAGCCTCAAGTCGATCCACGAACTCCATGGCGTCTTTGTGGGCGTTCCAAAACGTCTCGAAAAGTCGAGTTGGAATCCCCTGAACTTGGTGACGCGAAATAATAGATACCAAGCTCCCTGCCGATAGGGCGTACTTACCAAAGCTCTCCGGTTTCCAGTTAGGAGTGAGCCGCAACAAATCCCTCAGGTTTGAGGTCTTGTCCGCGACCTTGATTGCAGACGCTTCCCAGCTAAGGAGAGGCGCGCGTTTCAGTTGTGCTTCCTTGCGCTCCGCTCCTTTGAGGCCAGGAGCGTCAGTGAGCTCTTCGACGATCTTTGTGACCTCGTCTCCGAACTTCTTGCGCAGGGTCATGAGGTTGACGTCAGTATCCTCAAGAACGTCATGAAGAAGTGCAGCTTGCAGAACCGTGGGGTTCTTGATTCCGCACTCGACGAGGATCGTTGCCACTTCAATAGGATGAACCATGTACGG